>JAABUK010001527.1_pt1 | contig 43558 bp, 34 predicted proteins | sample 5559141 | NCBI WGS metagenome assembly JAABUK01 (sample SAMN10711869, study PRJNA513367) | rock metagenome | isolation source: Antarctica rocks | place: Antarctica: Victoria Land, Pudding Butte nord | collected 2016-01-03 | reverse complement strand
CTCGGGGCCCAACCCGACCCGATCCGAACGACGCAGGGGGGCGACCGACTTGGACTGGCACGCGACGACGATCCTCTCGGTCAGGCGGGGCGACCGGGTCGCCGTCGGCGGCGACGGCCAGGTGACGCTTGGAACGACGGTCATGAAGGCCGACGCGGTGAAGGTCCGCAAGCTCCTCGACGGCCAGGTCCTCGTCGGCTTCGCCGGCAGCGCCGCCGACGGCTTCGCGCTGCTCGAACGGTTCGAGGCGAAGCTCCGCGACCACCCGGAAAACCTCCTCCGGGCCGCCACCGAGTTGGCCAAGCTCTGGCGGACCGACCGCCTCCTCCGCCGCCTGGAGGCGATGCTCGTGGCCGCCGACCGCCGCCACAGCCTGCTCCTGAGCGGCTCCGGCGACGTGATCCAGCCGACCGACGGAATCCTGTGCGCCGGCTCCGGCGGCGGCTACGCCCTCGCCGCCGCCCGGGCCCTCGTCGCCCACACCGAACTGTCGGCCGGCGAGATCGTCCGCGCCTCGCTCGGGATCGCCGGGGGGATCGACATCTATACCAACGGGAACCTGACCGTCGAGGAATTGCCCTCCGACCCGGGCTGACCCGGCCGGCGTCCTCAGGTTTTCTCGCAGGTTGTCCGAACCATCGGGAAGATGTGTCCTAAGCTTGGATGGAGGCGAGGCGATTGGCCCTCGCCGACCTTCGATGGGGGGGCGTCATGGCGTTGCAATCGGACGCGATCGCGAGTCGGCTGGAAGGCCTGAAGGTCGACGACCGGCGGAAGGTCTTCGACAGCCAGATCCGGGCGATCCGGATGGATAGCAAGATCACGCCCGAACTCGGGGCACGCGCGGTGAAGCCGCCGGTCAAGCCGTCCTCGGAGGAGACGATCGACCAGGTCGTCCTGCTCCTGGAAGAACTCTCCCGGCGGATCGACGGCCTGGAGAAAAAGGACAGGGCCCTCGCCGACGAGATCCGCCAGCGGGCCAAGGCCGACCGCAAGCGGCGTTCGATCACGATGGGCGGCGGCGCGGTGTTCGTCGGCCTGTTCTTCCTCGGCTGGATGCTCCGCTGGTTCTGAGCGCGGGGCGTCGGCGGTTAACGGAGTGACGACGAGGGCTCGCGCGGGTAGAATCGGGCCGGGCCGTTGGCCCGATCGGTCCCCTTCGATCCTCGCGAGGCGTACCCCTTTGAGGCCCGACCTGACCCCTCGCCAGATCGTCGAGGAGCTCGACCGCGACATCGTCGGCCAGGCCGAGGCCAAGCGCGCGGTCGCCATCGCCTTGCGCAACCGATGGCGTCGCAGGCAGTTGCCCGACGACCTCCGGGCGCAGGTGATGCCCAAGAACATCCTCCTGATCGGCCCGACCGGCGTGGGCAAGACCGAGATCGCCCGCCGCCTGGCCCGGCTCGTCGGGGCGCCGTTCGTGAAGGTCGAGGCGACCAAGTTCACCGAGGTCGGCTATTACGGGCGCGACGTCGAGAGCCTGGTCCGCGACCTCGTCGAGGCCGCGCTCGCCCTGGTCAAGGCGGGCGAGAAGGCCAGGGTCGCCGCCTCGGCCGCCGAGCGGGCCGAAGCGAAGCTGCTCGACCTCCTCTTGCCGCAGTCGGTCCCCGGACCGGGGGCCTCGTTCGAGGAGGCCGCCGAGCGCCGGGCCCGGTCTCGCGAGAAGATGAAGGCCCGGCTCGAAGCCGGCGAGCTGGAAGACCGACAGGTCGAGATCACCTTGCCCGGCCGGGCCGGGCCGCCGGTCTCGATCCTCGGCGCGGCCAACGCCGAGCAGATGGAGATGGACCTCCAGGGGATGTTCGACAAGATCCTCCCCAAGGCCCCGCAGGTCCGCACCCTCTCCGTCGCCGAGGCCCGGCCGATCCTCCTGGCCCAGGAGTCGGACGCCTTGATCGACCCGGAGAAGACCCAGGCCGCCGCCGTCGCCCTCGCCGAGGAGTCCGGGATCGTCTTCCTCGACGAGATCGACAAGGTCGCCGGCGGCGAGGAAGGCGGCGGAGGCCGGGGACCCGACGTCTCCCGCCAAGGGGTCCAGCGCGACCTTCTGCCGATCGTCGAGGGGACGACCGTCAACACCAAGTACGGCCCCGTGAAGACCGACCACGTCCTCTTCGTCGCCGCCGGGGCCTTCCACCGGGCCAAGCCTTCGGACCTGATGCCCGAGCTGCAAGGCCGATTCCCGATCCGGGTCGAGCTGCAAGACCTCACCCGCGACGACTTCGCGCGGATCTTGCGCGAGCCCCGGGCCTCGCTGATCGTCCAGTATCAGGCCCTCCTGGCGACCGAAGGCCTGACCGTCGAGTTCGCCCCCGACGCCATCGAGGCGATGGCCGACCTCGCCCATCAGGTCAACCGGACGACCCAGAACATCGGCGCCCGACGCCTCCACACGATCCTCGAACGGGTCGTCGAGGAGATCTCCTTTGACGCCCCCGACCGATCCGAGAAACACGTCACCATCGACGGGGCCTTCGTCCGCGACCGCCTCGAAGCCCTCGTCAAGGACGAAGACCTCAGCCGGTTCATCCTCTGATCTCCGATCATTCGCGAGCCCTCGCCATGCCCGAACCCGACGCCTTGCCGCTGCTGAACGTCTTCGAGGTCTCCGACGAGCAAGGCGGGACCCGTCACCTCCTGGCGTTCATCGAGCCCGTCCGCGCCGGGTCCTCGGGAATCGACTCCCGGTCGATCGTCGGCGAGATCACCCCGAAGGCCGAGGGCGGCTACGAACCGGAGAGCCTGAAGCTCAATCCCGAGTTCATCGAGGCCTTCGGCGCCTACATGAACGAGGTCCAGTCGATCACCCCGGAGATCGTCGAGCAGGCCAGGACGCTCCCCTCGGGCTGGGTCTACATCATCGACCCGAGGAACATCGACGCCGAAGGCGACGACCCGCCCGCCGCCGACCTCGTCGGGGCCTTCGCCGTCGACGACGCCGGGCAGGTCGTGCCGAAGTCGTTCCAGTACAACTCCAAGCACGTCCTGATCGATCAGGAGCGGGGGATGACCGGCCTGTTCACCGACCGCCGGTTCTACGACTGGCTCCACCGGACGACCTGACCCCACAAGAGCCGGGACGCCCCCCGATCAGACCGACTCGCCGGCGAGCCAGCCCAGGCTCCAGGCGGCCTGGAAGTTGTAGCCGCCGATGAGCCCGTCGAGGTCGAGGACCTCGCCGACGAAGTGGAGGCCGGGCTGCAACTTGCTCTCCAACGTCTTCGGGTCGACCTCGCCGAGGGCCACGCCGCCGCTGGTGACCTCGGCCTTGGCGAAGCCGAGCGTCCCGGAGACCGGCAACCTCAGCCCCTTGATCCCGCCGACGAGCCGCTTGCGCTCCTCGCGCGAGAGGTCCGGGCCCATCCGGTCGACCGGCACGCCGGAGGCGACCATCACCGCCTCGGCCAGTCGCCGGGGGAGGCACTCCGGCATCAGGCCCGCGACCGCCCTCCGCCCCGACCGCCCGGCGGCCTGGAAGTAGCGGTCGAGGTCGTCGGCCTTCGCGTCCGGGGCGAGGTCAAGCGCCAGGTCGAGCCGGTCGGGCCCGTCGTGGCGGGCGACGGCCCGGCTGACGTCGAGGATCGCCGGGCCGGTCAGGCCGAAGTGGGCGAAGAGCAGGGCCTCGCGACGCTCCAAAAGCGCGGGGCCGCCGTCCTGGCGGATGCTCGCCGAGACGTCCGGCACCGTCAGGCCCTTCAGCTCCGGCACCCACCCCGCGTCGACCCGGATCGGCACCAGCGCCGGGCGCGGCTCGACGATCGAGTGGCCGAATTTCCGGGCGATCGCGTAGCCATCACCCTTCGTCCCGCATCCGGGATAAGACTGGCCGCCGACGGCGACGACCACGCGCCTTGCCCTGGCGACGCCGTCGGGAAGCTCGATCGCGAAGCCGCCACCGATCGCCGAGACGTCCAGGGCCGGGGCATTCGTCCGAAGTTCGGCCTGGGTGCGTCCGAGGCGTCGGGTCAAAGCGTCCACCACGTCGGAAGCGTGATCGGAGGCGGGGAAGACCTTGCCGTTCCCCTCGACCTTGGTGGCGACCCCCTCGGCCTCGAAAAGCTCGACGGACCGCTCGACGCTCAGGGCGCGAAGGCTCGGGCCGAGGAACTTGCCGCCGCTGCCGAAGGCCTGCTGGATGCTCCTCGCTCCCTGGGCCTCCGAGGGGTCGTAGATCGGGTCGATCGGCCCGGAGATGACGCCGAGGTCGCGCAGCCCTCGGGCGTTGGTCAGGTTGCACCGCGTCCCGCCGGACATGAGGATCTTGACCCCCGGCCGGCGGTTCTTCTCCAGGAGGAGGACCGACCGCCCGAGTTCGGCCGCCCGGATCGCCGCGCAGAGCCCGGCGGCCCCGGCCCCGAGGATGGCCACGTCGTACATCCGCGATTCGGCTTCCATCGGGCGGGGGCTCCGGCTCATCATGGCGGCGAGGGGTCCATCATACCAGCGCGACCTGTCGTTCGGTTATGCTGGCGGGCCCGACCCGACCCGAGGAGGCGAGCTTGGACGATCCCGCAGGCAAGATCCTGGTCTCCGACTTCGACGGCACGATGACCCGGCGCGACTTCTTCGCGATCGTCGTCGAGCGGCTCCTCCCGGCCGAGATGCCGGACTACTGGGGCGACTACCTCGCCGGGCGGATCACCCACTTCGAAGCCCTGAGGGGGATCTTCGGATCGGCCGAAGGGGGCGAGTCGGCGTTGCTCGACGCGGTCGCCTCGATGGACCTGGACCCGGACCTGAAGGGCGAGGTCGAAGCTTTGTGGCTCGGCGGCTGGCGGGTGGTCGTCGCCTCGGCCGGCTGCGAGTGGTATATCCGCAAGCTCCTCGCCGACGCGAGCGTCGAGGTCGAGGTCCACGCCAACCCGGGGCGGGTCGAGGACGGCCGGCTGGCGATGGAGCTACCGATCGGCTCGGAGTTCTATTCGAGGGAGACGGGGGTCGACAAGATCGGCGTCGTCCGCGCGGCGATGGCGGGCGGCGGGACGGTCGCCTTCGCGGGCGACGGGCGGCCCGACCTAGCTCCGGCCTTGCTCGTCCCGGCGACGCTCCGGTTCGCCCGGGGCGTCCTGGCCGAGGAGTTGACCCGCCGGGGCGAAGGGTTCCGGCCGTTCGAGCGGTGGTCGGAAGTCTCGCGGGCCCTCTTGCGAGGGGATTGAACCTCAGGCCATCGGGACGAGCCGGAGGACCTCGCGGGCGATCATGAGTTCTTCGCGGGTGTGGATGACCAGGATCCTCGCGGGCGAGCCGCCCTCGGCCACGTCGGAGCCCGGCGCGGCCCCGTCGTTCTTGTCGGGGTCGAGCCTCAGGCCGAGGAATTCGAGCCCTTCGCAGGCGGCGGCGCGGAGGCTTGCCGAGTGCTCGCCGATCCCCCCGGCGAAGACGACGGCGTCGAGCCCGCCGAGCGTCGCGGCCAGGGCCCCGAGGCTCGACCGGAGCCGCGCGGCGTCGACTTCGAGCGCGAGCTTCGCCCGGTCGTCGCCGCCCTTCGCGGCCTCCTCGACTTTCCGGTAGTCGGCCGAGACGCCCGAGACGCCGAGGAGGCCGGAATGGTGGTTGAGGGCGTCGTCGAGGTCGTCGGGGGTCAGCCCCTTGACCTTCATCAGGTAGAGCAGGATGCCGGGGTCGACCTCGCCGGGGCGGGTCCCCATGACCAGGCCGGGCAGGGGGGTGAACCCCATCGTCGTGTCGAGCGGCTTGCCCCCCCGGATCGCCGAGGCCGAGGCCCCGTTGCCGAGGTGGCAGACGACCAGGCGGAGGCCCGCCGGGTCGCGCCCGAGGAGCCTGGCCGCTTCCCCCGCGCAGTAGGCGTGGCTCAACCCGTGGAAGCCGTAACGGCGGATGCCGTATTTCTCGACCCACTCGCGGGGGACGGCATAGGTCGCGGCCGACCGGGGGAGGTCGGCGAAGAACGAGGTGTCGAAGGCGGCGACCTGCGGGACCTCGGGCCGGGCCCGCTTCGCCGCCTCGATCGCTTCCAGGGCGGGCGGGTTGTGCAGCGGGGCCAGCTCGGTCAGTTTCGCCAGTTCCGCTTCGAGATCCGGCGTGATGAGGACGCCCTCGACGAACCGGGGGCCGCCGTGGACGACCCGATGGCCGATCGCGCGGATCGTCCCGCCGCCCTCGGTCGCGACCCGGATCGCCAGGGAGGCGGCTTCGCCCGAGGTCGCGGCCTGGCAAGGCTCGCGCCGATCGGGTCGGCCCGGGACTCTGACGATCAGCTCGGCCGGGCCGGGACCTTGGTGGGCGACCTCGCCGTCGACGAGGGTCGATCGGCCTTGGTCGTCGAGCAGGGTGAACTTGAGGCCGCTGGAGCCGGCGTTGAGGACGAGGAGGCCCATCGGTCGACATTCCTCTGGGCGGGGTTCGTTTCAAGCGGTCGGGCGGTGGATCTCGCGGACGCTGCCGTCCTCGGCCTGGATCAGGACGGTCTCGGCCATGCCGATGAACAGGCCGGTGCCGACGACGCCGGGGATGTCGAGCAAGGCGCGTTCGAGGGCGGCGGCGTCGCGGATCGGGCCGACCTTGCAGTCGAGGATCGGGTTGCCGTTGTCGGTGATGTAGGTCGATCCGTCGTCGTGGAGCCGGAGCGTCGGCGTGCAGTCGAGCGCGGCGAGGCGGCGCTTCGCCAGGGTCAGGCCGAAGGGGACGACCTCGACGGGGAGCTTGCCGTGCTCGCCGAGGGCCGAGACCTCCTTGCCGGGCCCGACGAGGACGACGAACCGTTTCGAGCTGGCCGCGACGATCTTCTCGCGGACGAGGGCCCCGCCGTACCCCTTGATGAGGTTGAGGTCCGGGGCGACCTCGTCGGCGCCGTCGAAGGTGATGGCCAGCTCGCCGGCCTCTTCGAGGGTGGTCAGGGGGATGCCCAGCTCCCTGGCGAGCCCGGCGGTCGAGTCGGAGGTCGGCACGCCCCGGACCCGGAGGCCCTGCTGGACCGCCGGGCCGAGGGCCTTGACGAACAGGGTGGCCGCCCGGCCCGTCCCCAGGCCGATCGCTGTGTCGTCTTCGATCAGCGCGAGCGCACGTTCCGCGATCGTCATGGGGGCGGGCCTTCTTCGATTCTGGGTCGATTCGATTCAAGTCGATGCGGTCGGATCTGGTCACTTCGGGGCGGAGACGGCCTTGCCGTCCCGGCCGGCGGCGACGTGGGCGAGCTGCGCCTTGGCGGCCTCGACCACCTTCTCGGGCGAGAAGCCGAACTTGCTCTGGAGGGCCTTCAGGGGGGCCGAGGCCCCGAAGGTGTTCATGCCGATCTTCGCGCCGGTCTTGCCGGTGTACTTGTCCCAGCCGAAGGTCGAGGCCTGCTCGACGTAGACCCGGGCGTGGACGTCGGGCGGGATGACGCTGGCCTGGTACTCCTCGGGCTGGTGCTCGAAGATGTCCCAGGACGGCATGCTGATGACGCGGGCCTTGATCCCTTCGGCCTTGAGGGTCTCGTAGGCCCCGACGCAGAGCGCGACCTCCGAGCCGCTGGCCATCAGCAGGACGTCGGGCTGGCCGTCCTCGGCGTCGGCGAGGATGTAGGCCCCCTTGGCCAGGCCGGAGGCGGCGGCGTATTTGGAGCGGTCGAGGGTCGGCAGGTCTTGCCGGGTCAGGACGAGCAGGGCGGGCTCGTGCGAGAGGTTCATGACGACCCGCCAGGCCTCGACGCACTCGTTCGCATCGGCCGGTCGGAGGACGACCAGGCCCGAGACGGCGCGGAGGCTGGGGAGCTGCTCGATCGGCTGGTGGGTCGGGCCGTCCTCGCCGACGCCGATCGAGTCATGGGTGAAGACGTGGATCGTCGGGATCTCCATGATCGCCGAGAGCCGGATCGAGGGCCGGGCGTAGTCGCTGAAGATGAAGAACCCGGCGCCATAGCCTCGGATCTTGCAGAGCGCCAGGCCGTTGACGAAGGCCGCCATGGCGTGCTCGCGGATGCCGAAGTGGAAGTTCTTGCCGCCATAGTTGTCCGGCTCGAACTCGCCGGCGTCCTTGGCGGCGATTTCGGTCTTGGTCGACTCGTTGAGGTCGGCCGAGCCGCCGATCAGCCAGGGGACGTTCGGGGTGATCGTGTTGAGGATCTTGGCCGAGGCCGCGCGGCCGGCCAGCCCCTTGGCGTCGGCCGGGAAGGTCGGCAGGTCCTTGTCCCACCCTTCGGGGAGCTCGCGGTGCTGCATCTGATAGAGCTGCTTGGCTTCGGCCGGGTGCGCCGCCTTGTACTCCTCGATCTTGGAGAACCAGGCGTCGCGGAGGCCCTTGCCTCGCTTCCCGATCCCCTCCTGGAAGTGGTCGTAGACGCCGGGCGGGACGAAGAACTTCTCGGTCGAGACGCCGAACTTCTCCTTCCAGGCGAGGATCACGTCGTCGCCAAGCGGGGAGCCGTGGGCCTTGGCGCTATCCTGCTTGGACGAGCCGTAGCCGATGTGGCTGTGGACGACGATGAATGTCGGCCGGTCGTGGGTGTTCTTGAACTCCTCGAACGCCGCGGCGAGGGCCGCGGTGTCGTTGGCGTCCATCACCTCGATGACGTTCCACTGGTAGGCGCGGAAGCGGGCGGCGGTGTCCTCGGTGAAGGTGATCGTGGTCGAGCCGTCGATGGTGATCCGGTTCGAGTCGTAGATCCAGCAGAGGTTGGAGAGCTTGAGGTGGCCGGCGAGGCTGGCGGCCTCGGACGAGACGCCTTCCATCATGTCGCCGTCGCCGCAGAGGGCGTAGACGTCGTAGTCGAAGAGTTCGAACCCCGGCTTGTTGTAGTGGGCGGCCAGCCACTTCGAGGCCGAGGCCATGCCGACGCTGGTGGCGACGCCCTGGCCGAGCGGGCCGGTGGTCGTCTCGACGCCGCTGGTCCAGCGGTATTCCGGGTGGCCGGGGCACTTGCTGTCGAGCTGGCGGAATTTCTTGAGGTCGTCCAGCGTCACCGAGGGCTCGCCGAGCGACTCGTAGTCCTTGCTCACCGACTTCACGCCGGTCAGGTGGAGCAAGGAGTAGAGGAGCATCGAGGCGTGGCCGATCGAGAGGACGAAGCGGTCGCGGTTCGGCCAGATCGGGTCGTTCGGGTCGAACCGGAGGTACTGCTGCCAGAGGGTGTAGCCGACCGGGGCCATGGCCATCGGCGTGCCCGGGTGGCCCGAGTTGGCCGCCTGGACTCCGTCCATCGACAGCGTCTGGATCGTGCGGATGCAACTCAGGTCGAGGTCGTCGTGGGCGGGCATGGACGCAAGCTCCCGGGTCTCTGGGTGCGGAACTTCGGTCGTTCGGGGTCGGCCTCGAAGACGGGGCGGGGCGGCCATTCTCGGGCCCCGCAAGGCCCAGAGTATAACCGACCCGGCGGGCAAGAAAAGGACTGAGGACTCGGGACTGGAGGACTGGAGGACTCGGGGCTCGGCCCCGGCGAAGCTCGGACCTTGTAGGGCAGGCTTCAGCCTGCCGATCCCTATCTGACCGGCAGGCTGAAGCCTGCCCTACGTACGAAAATCGCCAGTCCTCAGTCCTCAGTCCTCAGTCCTCAGTCCTCAGTCCTCAGTCCTCAGTCCTCAGTCCTCAGTCCTCCATATCTTCACCGCTTCCACTTCCAATTGCGGATTTCCGGCAGGTCTTCGCCGTGGGTGTCGACGTACTGGCGGTGCTCGACGAGCTTGTCCTGGGCCAGCTTCTTCTGGGGAGCGGCGTTGGCCCGGAGGGACGGGACCCGGTCGATCACGTCGATGAAGAGGTGGAAGCGGTCGAGGTCGTTCAAGACGGTCATGTCGAAGGGGGTGGTCGTGGTCCCTTCTTCCTTGTAGCCCCGGACGTGGATGTTGTCGTGGTTGGCCCGGCGATAGGTCAGCCGGTGGATCAAGTAGGGGTAGCCGTGGTAGGCGAAGATGACGGGCTTGTCCCTGGTGAACAGGCCGTCGAAGTCGGCGTCGGAGAGGCCGTGGGGATGCTCGCTGGTCGGCTGGAGCTTCATCAGGTCGACGACGTTGACCACCCGGACCTTGATCTCGGGGAGGTGCTCGCGGATCAGTTCGACGGCGGCGAGGGCCTCCAGGGTCGGCACGTCCCCCGCGCAGGCCATGACGACGTCGGGCTCGTGCCCCTCGTCGTTGCTGGCCCAGGACCAGATGCCGATGCCGGTGGCGCAGTGCTTGATGGCCGAGTCCATGTCGAGCCACTGGGGCGAGGGCTGCTTGCCCGCGACGATCACGTTGACGTAATTCCGGCTCCGCAGGCAGTGGTCGGTCACGCTGAGCAGCGTGTTGGCGTCGGGGGGGAGGTAGACGCGGACGACCGTGGCCTTCTTGTTCATCACGTGGTCGATGAAGCCCGGATCCTGGTGGCTGAACCCGTTGTGGTCCTGCCGCCAGACGTGCGAGGTCAGCAGGTAGTTCAGCGACGCCACGGGCCTCCGCCAGGGGATCTTCCGGCAGGCCTCCAGCCACTTCGCGTGCTGGTTGAACATGGCCCCGACGATGTGGATGAACGCCTCGTAGCACGAGAAGAACCCGTGCCGGCCGGTCAGCAGATAGCCTTCGAGCCACCCCTGGCACTGGTGCTCGGAGAGCATTTCCATGACCCGGCCGTCGACGGCGACGTGGTCGTCGCCGGGGACGATCTCGGCGACGGACTCGCGGTTGGTCACCTCGAACAGGGCGTTCCAGCGGTTCGAGTTGGTCTCGTCGGGGCTGAAGGTGCGGAAGTTGGCCCGGTCGGCATTGAGCGTCATCACGTCGCGGAGGAAGGCCCCCATGACCCGGGTCGCCTCGCCCTCGGAGCCGCCGGGCTTCTTGACCGCGACGGCGTAATCGCGGAAGTCGGGCAGGCGGAGGTCCTGGAGCAGGAGGCCGCCGTTGGCCTGGGGGTTCGACCCCATCCGGCGGTTTCCCTCGGGCGCGAGCGCGGCGAGGTCGGGGATCAGGGCACCCGACTCGTCGAAAAGCTCCTCGGGCCGGTACGACTTCATCCAGGCTTCGAGGAGCTTGAGGTGTCCCGGCTTCTCGGCGATCTGTTCGAGGGGGACCTGGTGGGCGCGGAAGGTCCCCTCGATCGGCTTGCCGTCGACGACCTTGGGCCCGGTCCACCCCTTGGGCGAGCGGAGGACGATCATCGGCCAGCGCGGGCGATCGGCCGGGGTGAAGCCGCCCGAGCGGGCCTTCTCCTGGATCTCGCGGATCTCGCCGACGACCCGGTCGAGGGTCTCGGCCATCAGGCGATGCATCGCCTCGGGCTCGTCCCCCTCGACGTAGTGGGGGGTGTAGCCGTACCCCTTCATCAGGTCGGTCAGCTCGTCCTTGCTGATCCGGGCCAGGACGGTCGGGCCGGCGATCTTGTAGCCGTTGAGGTGGAGGATCGGCAGGACCGCGCCGTCTCGGGCGGGGTCGAGGAACTTGTTCGAGTGCCAGCTCGTGGCCAGGGGCCCGGTCTCGGCCTCGCCGTCGCCGACCACGGCGCAGACGAGGAGGTCGGGGTTGTCGAACGCCGCGCCGAAGGCGTGCGAGAGCGAATAGCCCAGCTCTCCCCCTTCGTGGATCGAGCCCGGGGTGTCGGGCGAGGCGTGGCTCGGGATCCCGCCGGGGAAGGAAAACTGCTTGAAGAGCCGCTTCATCCCCTCCTCGTCGCGGCCGATGTTCGGGTAGATCTCGCTGTACGTCCCTTCCAGGTACGTGTTCGCCACCATCCCCGGCCCGCCGTGGCCGGGCCCGCAGATGTAGATCACGTCGAGGTCGTGGGCCTTGATCGCCCGGTTGAAGTGGGCATAGATGAAGTTCAGCCCGGGGGTCGTCCCCCAGTGGCCCAGCAGCCTTGGCTTGACGTGCTTCAGCTCGAGCGGGACCCTCAGCAGCGGGTTGTCCATCAGGTAGATCTGGCCGACGGACAGGTAGTTCGCGGCCCGCCAGTAGGCGTCGAGCTTGCGGAGTTCGGCTTCGGTCGGGGTGGCCAAGGGATGTGACTCGCGGAGCGGGACGATTCGAGGGCGTCGCGCGTCGATCCTTCGACCCGGATTCGCGACGGGCCCCCGGCTCAGTCTAAGGCTTCGGGCCCCCCGATCAATGGCCTACTCGCATCAAGGGGCCGCCTCGTCGACCTCCGCGAACGGCTTGGGGGCGGCCGGGCGGTCGCTCGGGATGGGGCGGTAGGCCTTGATCGTCCCCCCCTTGCGGAGCGACTCCATCCTCAGCTCGCCCTCGCGGACGTTCCCCTTCTCGGAATCGCCCTTTCCCTTCGTCTCGACGTTCTGGTGGTAGATGGTGATGAGCTTGCCTCCGCGCTCGACCCTGGCGACGACGGCGGTGTGGTGGGGGTACTCGTCGTGCCATCGGGTGATCCGCCCCCGTCCGGTCGGCCGCTGGCCGTGGAAGACGGCGTCGCGGAACTGGAGGATGTCGCCGGGGAGGACGTCCTTGAGGTCGGGGACGGGTTCGCCCCAGGCGTAGTCGCCCTTGGGGTCGTCGAGCGGGACGCGCCGGGCTCCGGCCTCGCGGAGGGCCTCGACGGCCAGGGTGATGCAGATCCCGTCGCCGACCGGCTGGCCCAGGCTCGACCGGGCGAACTCGACGACCTTGGCGTTCAAGGGAGGGAGTGGTGAGGGGACATCGCCGGGGGGCGGACCCGACGCGACGAGGCAGGCGATGAGCGCGAGCGTGACCATCCGTCAGCCTCCGGGCTTCCCCTCGACCAGGAACGGGACGTTGGCCGTCGCGGCGTTCCCCCGGCCATCATAGACGAAGACGAAGAGGCGGCAGGGGCCGGAGAGCGTGGGGGCCTTGAAGGTGAAGTCCAGGCCCCGGGCCTCGACGAAGGATTCGGGGTGGGGCGGCGGCTCGGCCTCGCGGTCGCCCCCCTCGCGCCGGTCCATGCTCTCGGACCGGACCTCCCAGCGGACCGTCAGCGGGTCGCCGTCGGGGTCGTCGGCGGAGAGCTTCGCGACCTGCCGAGAGCCGGGGGCGACGGCCTTGCCGCCACCGGGCCAGTCGACCTTGAGGATCCTCGGGCAGCGGTTCGCGGGGGGCTTGCCGGTCCAGGCCTCGGCCAGCGCGTCGACCGGCCCGAGCCGCTCGCCGGAGGGGAGGAAGAGGCCGAACCAGGTCGAGGTCGCCTCCTGCTTGTTCCCCCAGAGGAAGGCGTAGGACCCCAGGCAGAGCCGGGGGTTGCCCGCGACCGAGCGGGCGTAGTTGGCCCGATAGGTCTCGGCCTTGGCCGTGCTGCTCGGCTCGATCGGGGCCTTCCAGGGGGTCCGCCCGACCTCCCAGGCCCCGGCCGGGCCGAACTCGGTGACGACGTAAGGGCGGTCAAACTTCGCCCTTGCCAGCCGCTCGGGGAGCGTCCCCATGCCGGCGTAGGAGTTGATGCCGAGGACGTCCACGTCGGGGCAGAGCGTCCGGTACATCTCCAGCTTCTGGCCACCGAGCTCGGCGACGACGGTCATCGTCGGGTGGTTCGGGTCTTCCTGATGGGCGATCCGGGCGATCTCGTTGACCGTCTTCCAGACCTTGGGGTCGTTGCCGTCGCCTTCCATCTCGTTGCCGAGGCCCCACATCAGGACGGCCGGGTGGTCCTTGTACTTGCGGAAGAACCGGCGCGACTTCTCGACCTCGCCCCGGACGGCCGCCTCGTCGTCGTAGCGGAACCCCTGGCGGGGCTGGCCGAGCCAGATCCCCACCGTCACGGTCAGGCCGAGTTCCTGGCAGCGGTCGAGCAGGGGGGTGATCTCCTCCTCGCCCCAGGTGCGGATCGAGTTGCCTCCGCTCGCGACAAGGACGTCGAGGTACGACCGGCCCCCGGCTCCCTTGATGAAGTACGGCTTGCCGTCGCGGAGGAGCTTGTAACCGTCGCCGGACTTCTCGACCTTCACCGGCACGGCCTTCGAAGCGGCCGAGGCCGTCGCCCAGGGTGTGGCGACGGCCGTGGCCAGGAGCAAGGCGCAGAGCGTTCTCATCGGGGCATCGTCCTGGTTGCGAATCTGGGAAAATCCGGCCGATCAGCGGGTGGCGAAGGCGAAACGGGTCGCGGCCGAGGCGAGCGGGACGACGACGACCCGGCTCTCGACCGGCCCCCGGCCGACGCCGAAGGGGGAGGGGGAGCGGGGGACGACCCAGGAGACTTCCAGGTCCTCGTCGCGGACGCAGAGCGGCAGGGCGACCTGGAAGACGAGGTCGCCGGACCCGAAGAAGCCGAGCATGTATGGGAACGGGCCGTCGTCTTCGAGCCGCCGGGCAATGGCGACCCAGGAGAACGGCGAGAGGTCGCCGATCCGGTGGAGGTAGCAATCCATCCCGCCGATGGTCCGGCTGTCGAGGTCGTGGTCGGGGTTACCGACCCACTCGATCGCGTCCTCGAAGTATTGCAACTCGTCCCCCGGGACCACGGCCAGGGCGGCCCTGGCGAACCCCTTGAAGGCGGCAATCGGGTCGAACGAGGAGTTGGCGAGGTCACCCAGCCGGGCGGCTTCCACGAAGCGGTCGAGGTGCGAGCCGACGCATTCGCGGTGCAGCTCGTGGCAGTCGTCGCAGATGTCCCAGGAGAACAAGCTCGCGTTGCCGAGCGAGGCCGGGACGGCGGGCCTGGCGGCCTCGAAGGTCGCCCTCGGCGCGGTCGCCTCGCAGAACCGGCAGCGGGGCCGGACCTCATTGCCGAGGCGACGAGGCGGAACGCCGTCGAGCCGGTAGCTGGCGACCAGATCGTAGTTCAGGGCGTAGAGGAGTTCCTGCTCGGCGGCGAGCCAGTCGGGGGCGTGGTGGCCGTGCTCGCGCCCTCGGCGCTCCCATCGGTGGTAGGCGGCGACGCCGATCTGTCCGGTGGTGGGGTGCATCCTGCGTGGGGTCCTTGGCGGGGACTGACCCGGCCTTGTGCCGGTCCGCCCGGTCGGGGCGGTTCGATCGGTCGTGCCGGAGGCCGGGCGGCGCGACCGGCCGGCGGCCTCGAAGGCTCGCCGACGAGTCTTCAGATCGCCAGGAGCCGCAACGGACTTGAGCGGACGAGCGACTTCGATGGGCCGGGCCTCCCGCCGGTTCCGGTCGCGACGCGGGTAACGATCGGCGGGCCTCATGGCTTCGGCTTCTCGGCCCGCTTGACCGGGATCTGGACCTCCCAGAGCCGGGCGTCGCGCGGGGTCATCGGGCCGTGGTAGCCGAGCCGTCGGGGCGGTCCGTCCTCAACCCAACCGCCGGGGAGTCCGACCAGCCGGGCCCGGAGAGCCTCGACGGCCTTCCGCATCCGGTCCGGGTCGATCTCCCCCTGGACGCCGAGGGCGAGATAGGTCGCCGCCGGGTGATCCTCGACCTTCACCGAACCTCCACCAGGCCCGATCTCGCCCTGCGTCGGCGATCGATAGACGAACTCCATGCCCATCGACCCCTTCGCGCCCGGCTCCTCGATCAGCCCGGCCGAGTAGGTGCTGACGACGGGCGCGGTCATGGCGATCTTGCGGTCGGTGATGTGTTTGAAGAGCGGGAAGAACAGGACGTTGTCCCCCCCGACGCCCGCCCCGGTCCCCCGGGCCACCGCGCTCCGATAGGCCGGATAGTCCTTCAGCTCGATCCGGCCCGGCGAGGTCCCCTTCGGCCACCCATCGGCCAAGGGGGCGTCGGCATCGGCTGCCCTGGCCTCGACGCCGGGGATCATGAACGCCGCCAGCGAGGGCGGGACCGGCTCGTCATCGGCGGGAACCTGGACGGCGCCGACCGACAGGACGACCACGATGCCGCTCAACGATCGAAGCATGGCGACCCTCCTGCGCGAGGTAAGATCCCCCGCCCTCGTCGGCCGGGGCGAGGGGGATGAGCCCTTGGAAAAGCCAGCGGCTACGTCCCGGTCATTCCACCTTGGCGGCGACGGTCGGGCCGTAGCCGGCCTTGGGCTTGCCATCCTCGTCGATCTTGTCGGTCGCCCAGAGGAGGCCCCGGGTGAAGAGGTCGAGGTAGACGCCGTCGGCCATCGTCTTGTTGTTGTGGGCGATGGTGGTGCCGAAGACCTTGCCGTTGTCGCCGTAGGGGTGGACCCAGAAGACGCCGGAGACTTTCTTGTCGCCGTCCTCGGCCTTGGCCTCGGCCAGCACGGTCGTCCCCGGCCAGACCTTCTCGATCCGGTAAAGCTCCTCGTTGGCCGTGACCCAGTCGGAGGGGAAGCCCTTCATGATCGGGTGGTCGGGCTTGAGGATCTTGACGTCGAGCGGGTGCTGCTTGCCGTGGTTGAAGGTGGAGACGCCGAGGAACTCGCGCCACTCGTCGGTCTTCAGGGCGCGGAAGGTGTGCATGGCGCAGTGGACGACGATGCCCGGGGTCCCCTTCTTGTGCGGGGCGAGGACCCTGGCGAGGTATTCCGGGTCGGTCACGTCGGCGTAGCATTCGTTGTGGACGACGATGTCGTAGCCGTCGGCCCACTTCGGGTTTTCAAAAATGGCCATCTTGTGGCCGTTGTCGGTGCTGGTGTCGTGGACGATGGTCCAGTCGACGTTGGCCCGGGCGGCGACGCCCTCGGTCAGCAGCTTCTTCTGGAGGTTGTAGTCGTGATACCCCCCGCCCGTGACGAGCAGGGCCTTGATCGGCTTGGCGGCCCGGGCCTCGCCGGAGTCGGCCGGCGGCGTGGCGATTAGCCCGGCCGCCAGCGCGGCGGCAAGGGTCAGGAGCGGCTGGGCGAAGCGGGAGAGGCTCATCGCGGTGATTCCTCGACGGTGGAAAAGGGAGGCGCCGGCGGTCTCGGCCGACGCGACCTTGCACCCCGCTACCATAATCCGGAGCCCGACCGGCCGGAAGGAGGAGGCGGGGAAATCCGGCCGGGCCCAGGCCGCCGGGAGGACGACCCGGGCCGTCAGCGGAACGACAAGGCCGCCACCATCGCGACCGCCCCCAGGAAGGCGACCGGGAAGGCGACCCTCGACCGGGCCTGGAGCCTCCCGGCGCCCTCCAGGTCCTTCCCCTGGACGAACCGATGGATGATCGCGACGTCCAGGATCGCCAGCAGGACGAAGGCGAACGAGGTGAGCGTGTAGCGGTCGATGAAGGTCAGGTAGGCGACCTTGGGCAGCGAAAAGTCGATCGCGTAGGTGAAGGTGACCAGCGAGAGCAGGATCGCCAGCCCGGTGCTGACCTGCGGCTGGAGGTTCACCGGCTCGAACCAGAAGACGATCCAGGAGGCGCAGACCAGCAGGGTCATCGGCAGCAGGATCCGCCAGATGTAGAACGTCGAGCGGCGCCTGACGTCGATCATGAACAGGAATTGTTGCTGCTCGGTCAGGCTCGGGTCGTCGTCCAGCCGGGCCCTGGTGGCCAGGATGTCCCAGTCGGTGACCGAGGCCCCTTCGAGGACGCCGACCTTCCTCTGGTCGGCGACCAGGTCGAGGTCCTTGGCGAAGGGGTCGAACGGCGAGACGACGACGGTGAGCGTCTGGGAATCGAAGGGGAATCGCTTGAGGTTCATGGGCGACTGGAATTTGTGGCTGAACCGGATGCGCTGGGAGACCCGCCCCTCGTCGGTGACGTAGAGGTCGCCCTCGCGTTCGGTGTTGACCTGCTCGGCGGCGTTGACGAACTCCAGGGCGGGCGCCCAGACCTGGCCCGGCCGGAATCGGCGGACCCGGCCCCTGGCCTCGCCCGGCTTGAGGGCGAGGTCGGGGTCGGTCCAGGACGCGTCGAGGTAGCCGGCCATGTCGAACGACTCTTCCCGGAGGTTGATCCGGGCGAAGTCGACCAGGTAGAGGCCGATGGCGACCTTGATCCGCTTGCCCCCCTCTCCCGGCCAGTGGATCCCCTCGCGAGCCTGGCCCGGCGGGCCCTGCCCGGCCCCCCTGGCGTTCGCCGCGATCGGGCCCGTCCCGACCAGGATCGCGAGGGCGATCGCCCTCATCCAGCCCGGCCCATTCGACGCTTCGTCCCGCATGTCGGCGACTCCAGTTTCCACTCGGACCAGGGCCTCGTCGGTCGAATCCGCCCGGAGGAGCCCGGGTCTCACCCCTCGACGGCCAGGAATTTGACGCAGACCGGCGAGGGGACCGGCACGGGGTCGCCGACCCGGTCGAGCTTGCCGGTGGCCGGGTCGATCCGAAAGACGACGACGGTGCCCGAATCCTGGTTGGCGGCGATCAGGAACCGGCCGCTCGGGTCGATCCCGAAGTTCCTCGGGGTCTTGCCGAAGGTCGACTGGTGACCGACCAGGCTGAGCTTACCGCTGGCCGGGTCGACCGCGTAGATCGCCAGGTTGTCGTCGCCCCGATTCGACCCGTAGACGAACTTGCCGGAAGGGTGGACCAGGATCTCGGCCGTCGAGTTCCCCTGGCGGCCCCCGGTCGCTCGGCTGGAGATCGTCTGGGTCGGGGCAAGGGTCGCCCTGGCCGGGTTGTAGTCGTAGGCGGTGACGGTCGAGGCCATCTCGTTGATGGCGTAGCCATGCTTGCCGTCGGGGTGGAAGGTGAAGTGGCGAGGCCCCGAGCCCGGGGCGACCTCGATCGACGGCTCGACCGGCGTGAGGGTCCCCTTCGCCGGGTCGAGCCGGTCGACCAGCAGCTTGTCGAGCCCGAGGTCGGCCGAGACGGCGATCGTGCCCGAAGCGTCGAGGTCGACCGAGTGCGCGTGCGGCCCCGACTGCCGGGACTTGTCGACGCTCGACCCGACGTGCTGCCCCAGCGCCGAGGGGTCGCCGAGCTTGCCGTCGGGGCCGATCGGCAGGACCTCGACGCTCCCGCCGGAATAGTTGGCGGCCAGGACCACCCGCCCGGTCGGGTCGACCGCGACGTAGCAGGGGTCGGCCCCGCCGGAGGTCTTCTGGTTCAGGGGGGCGAGCATCCCGGTCTTCGGGTCGACGGCGAAGGCGGAGACCGAGCCGGTCGGCTTGCCTTCGAACCGGCCGACCTCGTTGGCCGCGTAGAGATATTTACCGCTCGGGTGGATCGCCAGGAAGGAGGGGCTGGGCGTCTCCGCCGCGACGCCCTTCGGGGTCAGGGCGCCGGTGGCCGTGTCCAGCTCCATCAGGTAGATCCCCCGGCTCTTGGGCCCGGTGTAGGTGCCGACGTAGACCCGGAGTTTCGCCGGGGCCGGGCCGTCGGCGGCCCTGGCCTCGGGGGTGATCGCCGTGGGGCCGACCAGCGCGAGCAGCAGCATGAATGGGGCGATCCGCCGCATGGGAGAGGTTCCTTCTCGTGTTCGGGGAGACTCGGTGACCGGCCCAGGATAACCCGACTCGACCGGCTTCGGAACCGGCCAGTCCGGGTCGAGACGCTCAGCGGCAGGCCTTGAGGAACGCGATCAGGTCGGCGAGCTCGCCCGGGTTGAGGACGCGGTCGAGCCCGGCGGGCATGACGGAGACGGTCCCCGGGGCGATCGCCTCGACCCTGGCTCGGGGGATCGTCTCGTCCCGATCGGCGGCGACGGCGAGGACGACCCCGTCGGGGCCGTCCGCCTTCAAGAGGCCGGAGTAGGACCGGCCGTCGCGGGTGGCGACGGAGACCGGCTCGTAGCTGCGGACGAAGCTGGCGCTGGGCTCCACGATCGATTCGAGGAGGTCGCGTTCGGATCGGACCTCGCCGACCTTCGTCAGGTCCGGCCCGAGCTTGCCGCCGACGTAGCCGATGGCGTGGCAGGCGACGCAGGACGCCTTCGGACCGTTGAAGACGGCCTGCCCCCGCCGGACGTCGCCCCCCGCCAGAGTTCCGGCGAGGGCATCGAGGCGACCCCGGCGGTCGGCGGCATCGGCCTCGATCGCCCGGTAGAGGGAATCCGCCGCGCCTCGGAGGCCCGGACCGAACCGCTCCAGGTGCGGCTTCAAGGCCTCGACGCGGAGGTTGGACCGGGCCGGGTTCCTCCCGAGGGCTTCGACGAGGCCGGGGCCGACCCCTTCGAGGCCCGAAGCCCCGTCGAAGGCGTCGAGGAGCCTCGGGAGTTCGAGCGGGCTCGCCGAGGCGACGATTCCCAGGAGTGCCTCGAACTGGTTTGCGTCGAGGCGCGACCGGGCCAGGAGGTCGGCGGCCGTCGACCGTGTGGAAGCGGGCTGGTCGGCCGAAAGCCCTCGCCGGAGGAAGGCGAAGAGCGTGGGCGACGGCGTCGCCTGGGCCGAGGGGAGGGCGGCCAGGGCCGAGAGCCGGAGGTCGTCCGGGTACCGCTCGGCCTCCGCGACCCGGCGCAGGGCGGTCGCCAGGGCCGGGGACCGGGCCGCCGGCCGGTCGAAGGCCCGGAGGGTCGCGATGGCCTGGCGGACGGAAGCCTCGTCGGCCCTCCCCAGGGCGTCCTCCAGCGCCGATCCCCAGGCTTCCGGCATCGCCTTCAAGCCCGAACGGGCCATGGCTCGGAGCGCCAGCGAACGGGCCTCGGGGGTGGAGTCGCCGCCGGTGACGCGACCGGCGAGCAACTTCTGCACGCCCTGCGTCTTGCCGAGCCCGGCGAGCTGGCCCTCCAGCTCCTCCCGATCGGCGGCCGAGAGACCCCTCGCGTCGATCCGCGACCCGAGGAAGGACACGGGGGCCCCCCATTCGGGGTGGCGAGCGAAGGCCCAGAGGAGGGCCTTGCGGAGCGTCGGATCGGCCGCGTCTTCCAGCATCAGCTCGGCGACGGCCCCATCCAGGCCACGGCCCGATTGGTCGAGGGCGACCGCCGCGGCGGCGCGGGCCAGGGGGCTCGGGTGGTCGAGCCCGGCCCGGGTCGACTCGGTGTCGGCGATCTCGATCAGCGCGTAAGTCAGCGAGTGCCGGAGGGCCCAGTCCGACCCGGTCGCGGCGGCCTGGAGCAGGGCGGGGACGGCCCGGGCGTCGCCGATCCGACCCAGGGCCTCGGCGGCGGCCCGGCGGATCGCGGGCGAGCCGTCCTCCAGCGCACCGAGCAAGGCCGGGAGGGCCTCGGGGTCGCGCCAGAGGCCCGCCGAGTGGATCGCCACCTGCCGGACGCTGGGGTCGGCCGAGGCCAGGGCGATCCGACTCGCGGCCCGTGCGGCGGGCCCGTCGATCCGGCAGGCCGCCCAGGCGGCGTCACGCCTCGCTTCGGCCGAGGCCCCTTCGACGAGTATGCGCGCGATGGCCGGGACCGCCGGCTCGCCCCGATCGGCCAGCGCGGCCACCGCGCGCCGACGGACCCTTGGTCGGGGGTCTCCGAGCCGCCGGACCAGGTCGTCGGCGGTCGCCGTGCCCCAGGAAAGCTTGAGGCCGCGCGGGTCGTCGAGGCTCGCCATCCCCCGGCGGCGGACCCGGTAGATCGCCCCGAGGACGTCGGGCTTGACCAGCTGCGAGGTCGGGCAGCAGAGCTTGTACCAGCCCCCGGTGTCGACCACGAGCAGCGACCCGTCGGCGTCTTCCAGGACGTCGGTCGGGTGGAAGTCGAGGTCGTCGGTGGCCAGCAGGTCGTCGGTCGAGGCGGCGAAGCTGCCGCCCTCGGGCGTGAGCCGGGTCCGGGTCACCTTTCGGAGGTTGAAGCAGGCGGTGAAGAGCGCGTCGCGGGAGCCCAGGGCGTCGGACTCGGCGCGGGCGAGGCCCGAGGGGGCGGCCGGGCCGAGGTGGACCAGGGGCGGCAGGACGTCGGGGCCGGTCCGAGGGTGGCCGTCGATCACGTCGTGGACCTTGCCGTAGACCCCGCCATAGAGGGCGTGGATCAGGCCGTCGCGACGACCGCCGCCGGGGTGCTGGAGGAAGGTCGTGGTGAAGATCCGCTCCCCCTCGGGGGTGAAGGCGACCTCGACCGGGTTGTCCATCCCTCCGGTCATCACGGGCTCGATCTCCGATCCGTCGGCCTTCGCCCGGAAGATGTGGGCGGCCCGGGTGACCAGCGGCGGGCGGCCGGGACGGTCGTAGGCCTGGGGGGCGAAGGCCCCCTTGCACCAGTAGACCCGCCCGTCGGGGCCGGCGTAGGGGCCGTGCAGGTCGTTGGCGCAGCCGGTGAGGGTCTTGCCCTGGAACCACTCCTCGCGGCGGTCGGCCCGGCCGTCGCCGTTGGTGTCGGTCAGCTTCCAGATCGAGGGCGGGGCCGCGACGTAGAGCGACCCTCGGAGCCACATCGCCCCCTCGGGGAACATCATCCGGTCGGCGAAGACGACCGAAGTCTCGAACGTGCCGTCGCCGTCGGCGTCTTCCAGGCGGACGATCCGGTGGGTCCGCTCGGCCTCCTGCTCCTTGACCTTGGCGTTGGAGCCCGAGGAGTCGGCGACGTAGAGCCGGCCCAGCTCGTCGAAGTCGGCCACGATCGGCCGGTCGGCCAGCGGCGGCCCGGCGACCTTCTCGACGACGAACCCCTCGGGGACCCGGAAGGTCCGGCCGTCGACCGCGACCTCGGCCGTCCGGCCGGGCTGGCCGAGGACGGCCAGGCACAAGGCGATTCGGATCATCGACGGTCGCTCCCGGGGCGTGGGGATGGTAGGCTTTGGGCCATCGTGACGACTCGGGCCGGGCCCGGCAAGGGGGCGACCCTCGCCGAGTCCACAACGTCCCGGGCCGGCCCTTGACCCGGATCCTCTCGCGATTTCCCCGAAACTTCCCTCCCGATCGGAGCCCGGCCGATGCGGATCGCGATCCTGACCAACGAGTATCCGCCCCACATCTACGGCGGCGCGGGCGTCCATGTCGAGTACCTGACCCGGGAGCTGGCCAGGGTCGAGGACGGCAACCACTCGATCGAGATCCTCTGCTTCGGCGACCAGCAGGCCCGCGAGGGGAACCTGACGGTCCGCGGGGTGATGCCGATCGGCACCTTGCCCTCGCAGGACCCCCGGCACGTCAAATTCCAGGACACGATGCTCCGCAACCTGGAGATGGCCGGGATGCTCAAGGACGTGGACGTCGTCCACTGCCACACCTGGTACACCCACCTCGCCGGCTGCCTGGTGAAGCAACTGACCGGGGCCCGGCTCGTCCTGACGACGCACTCGCTGGAGCCGCATCGGCCCTGGAAGGTCGAGCAGCTCGGCTCGGCCTATCACGCCAGCTCGTGGGTCGAGCGGACGGCCTACGAGAACGCCGACGGCGTCATTGCCGTCTCGGCCTCGATGCGCGAGGACGTCCACCAGCTCTACAAGGTCCCTCACGACAAGATCCGGGTGATCCACAACGGGATCGACCTGAACCAGTATCGCCCGAAGCCCGACCCCGCCGTCCTGGCGAAGTACGGGATCGACCCGGCCCGGCCGTACGTGCTGTTCGTCGGCCGGATCACCCGCCAGAAGGGGATCATCCACCTCGTCGAGGCGATCAAGTCGATCCGCGAAGGGGTGCAGGTCGTGCTCTGCGCCGGGGCGCCGGACACGCCGGAGATCGGCCGCGAGATGGCCGAGCGGGTCGAGCGGGCCCGATCGGAGTCGACCAACCCGATCGTCTGGATCCCCGAGATCGTGCCGAAAGAGGAGATCATCGCCCTCTACACCGGGGCCGCGCTCTTCGCCTGCCCCTCGGTCTACGAGCCGTTCGGGATCATCAACCTGGAGGCGATGGCCTGCGGGACGCCGGTGGTCGCCTCGGCCGTCGGCGGGATCATCGAGGTCGTCGTGCCCGGCAAGACCGGCCTGCTCGTGCCGGTCGACGCCGCGGGCGGGGCCGACTTCGAGCCGAAGGACCCCGCCAAGTTCGCCCGCGACTTCGCCGCCGCGATCAACAAGCTGATCGACGACCCCGACCGGCTCAAGGAGATGGGGGCCCGCTCCCGCGAGCGCGTCGAGCATTTCTTCAGCTGGACCAGCATCGCCCGCTGGACGATGGATTTTTACTGGGACCTCGTCCAGGCCTGAAGAAAAATCTGAGAATCGAACCGCCAAGACGCCAAGTTCGCCAAGGAAGATTAGAAAAAAGAGGAGATCAGGAAAGGGCTCTTTTATATCACTTTCTCGAAAACCCTCTCTCCGCGTTTCCTTGGCGAACTTGGCGTCTTGAGGGTTCAATTCCCCGGCCGTCGATCGAGCTCTCAGAAATCGAACTGGTCAACATTCTCCTTCGTGAACGAGAACGGCTTGCCGAGCAGGACGTTGTCGCCTTCGAGCTTCACCTCGCCGAGGTGCCCGGCGCGGAATGCGGGGTCGCCCGCCTTGAGCGTCCCCTTCACCACGGCGTCGGCCGTCAGGACGGCGAGGTAGCCGAGGTCGGCGGTGTTCCAGAGGATCAGGCTGTCGGTGATCCCCTCGTGGATGTACGCCTTGTTGTCGTTCGGCAGGCCGAGGCCGAGGACCTTCACGTCCTTCCGCCCGGCCTGCTTCACGGCCTCCGCCGCGCCCGGGACGGCGGGGGTGCAGATGGCCATGATGAGCTTGATGTTGGGGTTCGACGAGAGCAGGGTGTTGGCCTCGTCGAAGGCTTTTTTCTGGAGGTCGTCGCAGGGCCGGAGCGCGGCGAGCTTGATGTTTGGATACTTCGCGGCCCGGCGGATCTCGATCTCCTCCTGCCAGGCGATCATGTTCGCGGCGGTCAATGAGGCGGTGATGATGGCGAACTCGCCCTTGCCCCCGAGGATCCGCGCGGCGTTGTCCATCAGGGCCTCGCCGATCCCCCGAGGGGTGGCCTGGTTGACGAAGAGGTCGCGGGCCTCGGGGTCGGCGTCGGCGTCCCAGGTGACGACCTTGATCCCCTTCGCACGCGCCTTCCTCAAGACCGAGGAGATCCCCTCGCGGTTCTCCACGGCGACGGCGATGGCGTCGACCCCCCGGGTGATCCAGGTGTCGACGATGTCGTTTTGCTTGGCCGGGTCGGGGTCGGTCGGGCCGTCCCAGATCAGCTTGACCCCCAGCTCCTTCGCCGCCCGGTCCGCCCCCGCCTTGCAGGCGATGAAGTAGGCGTTCCCCTTGCTCTTGGGCATCATCGCGATGGTGACCGGCCCCGGCTTCCGCCCGCCGGGGACGGCCAGGGGATCGGCGTCCTTGGAGAAGAATTCGCGGGTGATCGGCCGGTCGCTCGGGGGCTTGCCGATCGCCGGGTCGACCTTCACGACCGACGGCTCGCCGACCGTCCAGGCGGCCTGGTCGTTCGCCCGGCGGATCGAGCCGACGAGGTAGACGTTCGTCCCGGCGACGAGCAGGCCCGCCGCCAGGATCGAGGCGCAGATCACGGCCACCTGTGCATTCTTCATCGTGAATCCCCCTTCGTCGGTCGTGAGGTCCGGTTCGATCGGGGCCCGGTGGCGCGACCGGTGGCCCGGGCGGTCGAGGCCGATCGCCAGCAGGAGCAAGGTCCCGGTCAGCACGCCCGCGAGCTCGCCGGGGAGGTCGGCCAGCCTCAGGCCGTTCTGCAAGATCGCGATCGCCAGGAGGCCCAGGAGCGTCCCGCCGACCCCCCCTCGCCCCCCGAAGATCGACGTGCCTCCGAGGACGACGGCGGTGATCGCCAGCAGCTCGTACCCGGTCCCCGCGTCGGCCTTGGCCTGCCCGAGGTGGCTCACGTAGAGGATCGCCGCCAGGCTCGCCACGACCCCCGAGAGGACGTAGACCAGGGCCAACCGTCGCCCGACCGGCAGCCCCGCGTATCGGGCCCCCTCGGGCGAGAACCCGATGGCATACAGTGCCCGGCCGATCGTCGTCCGATGGAGCAAGACCCAGAATCCCGCCGCCACGGCCGCGAAGACCGGCAACTGCGCGGGGATCGCGCCCGGCAGATACCCCTGGCCGAGGAACAGGAACGCCGAGGGGAAGTTGGTGAAGTTGTCGACCCCGCCGGTCCACCCTTCGGCCAGCCCTCGGAACAGCGAGAACGAGCCGAGGGTCACGATCAGCGCGGGGATCCGCATCCGGGTGATCAGGAATCCATTCAGGCCCCCAGCAACCGCCCCGACCAGGAGCGTCAGCGGGGCCGCCGCCGCGACCGGCAGGCCGAGGTCTCGCCAGAAGGTGCCGAAGAGGACTGCCGAGAGCCCCATCAATGAGCCGACCGAGAGGTCGATCCCGCCGCCGACGATCACCGGCGTCAGCGCGACCGCCAGCAGGCCGATCTCGACGCTCAGCCTCAGGATTTCGAGCCCGTTGCCGACCGTGGCGAAGTTCGTCCCGATCGCCGAGAAGACGCCGACCTCGGCCGCGATCAGGGCGACGAGGATCAGCCTCGACGGGTCGAACCGGGGGGGATGGTTCCACGCCAAGGGTCAGTCCCTCCGCCGGGTCAGGCCGTCCGAGGCGACGGCGAGGAGGATGATCGCCCCCTGGATCGCCTTGACCCACTCGGCGCTGATCCGCAAGTAGACCAGAGCCGGGTTGATCGTCCCCAGCAAGAGGACCCCGAGCAACGTGCCGAGCAAGCTCCCGCGACCGCCCGAGACCGCCGTGCCGCCGACGACCACCGCGGCGATCACCTCCATCTCCAGCCCGGTGCCGGTCTTGGGGTCGACCGCCGGGAACTGCACGACGTTGAGCAGGGCATAAAGCCCGGTCAAGGCCCCCATCGTCACGAACGTCGAGAAGACGACCCGGCGCGGGCGGATCCCCGCCAACCTCGCCGCCTCGGGGTCCGAGCCCGTCGCGTAGACCGCCCGACCGGCCCGGAGGTAGCGCATCCCCCAGGCGAACCCGACGAAGACGGCAAATGCGATCCCGACGACCCACCAGCGCCCGGCCTCCTGCCCCGCGCCGAACCACTGGAACGACGACGGCAAGCCCCGGACGAACGCCCCTTCGAGGAGGTAGCGGAGCGACTCGCGGGCGATCACCAGCGTCGCCAGCGTCACCACGATCGACGGCAGGCCGAGGCCCGCCACGAAGGCCCCGTTGATCGCCCCCATCCCCGCCCCGGCCATCAGGGTTCCCAGCCCGACCAGCGGCATCGGCAGGCCCGCCTTCGCCAGCAGGCCCGCGACCACCGCGCAGACGCTCGCCTGCGAGCCGACGGAGATGTCGATCTGCCGCGAGAGGATCACCAGCGTCATCCCCACCGCCGCCACCAGGACCGAGGCGTTCCGCACCGCGAAGTCGGCCAGCGGCTTCGCCTCGAAGAACCGGGGCGCGAAGAGGCCGAGAATTCCCAGCAAGATCAAATAGGCCGCCAGGACCGAGAGTTCCCGCCCGTGTCTGGCGATCATCGCGCCACCGCCCGGGGCCCGAGGGCCAGTTCGAGGATCGACTCCTGGGTCGCCTCGGCGCGGTCGAGGGTGCCCACGATCGTGCCGCCGTGCATCACCGCCACGCGGTCGCTCATGCCGAGGATCTCGGGAAGCTCCGAGGAGATCATCACGATCGCCAGCCCTTTGGCCGCCAGCTCGCCCATCAGGCGGTGGATCTCCGACTTCGCCCCGACGTCGACCCCCTGCGTCGGCTCGTCGAGGATCAGGACCGAGGGCCCGGCCAGGAGCCAGCGGGCGAGCGCGACCTTCTGCTGGTTCCCGCCCGAGAGCGTCCCGACGGCCGAGTCGACCGAGGCCGTCTTCACCCCGAGCCGCCGGACCTGCTCGGCCGCGACCTCGCGCTCGCGCCGGAAGTCGAGCAGGCCGAGGGTCGAGATCGCCCGGAGCGTCGCCAGCGTCATGTTCGCCGCGACGGGCATTTCGAGGATCACCCCGTGCCGCCGCCGGTCCTCGGGCAGGTAGGCGATCCCGAGTTCGACGGCCTGGCCGGGCGAGTCGACCGTCACCGGCTCGCCATCCAGGAGGATCGTCCCGGAGTCGGCCGGGGTCAGGCCGAAGAGGACGCGGGCCAGCTCGGTCCGGCCCGCGCCGATGAGGCCGGCGAGGCCGAGCATCTCCCCTTCGCGGACCTGGAAGCTCACGTGGTGGACGCCCGAGGCCCGGCAGCCGAGCCCCTTCGCCTCCAGGACGACCTCGCCCCTGGGGACTTCCACCTTGGGGAAGACGCTCGACAGCTCGCGGCCGACCATCATCCGGATCAGCTCGCCGCGGTCGACCTCGCCCATCGGCCGGGTCCCGACGAGCGACCCGTCGCGGAGGGCGGTCACCCGGTCGGCGACCCTGGGCAGTTCTTCGAGCCGGTGCGAGATGTAGATGACGCCCACGCCTTGCGCCTTGAGGTCGCCGACGACCCGGAAGAGCTGGTCGACTTCGCGGTCGGCGAGCGACGCCGTCGGCTCGTCCATGATGACAACCTTGGCCTCGGCCCCGACCGCCCTGGCGATCTCGACGAGCTGCTGCTCCGGCATCGTCAGCGAGCGGACCTCCGCCTCGCAGTCGATCGCCGCGCCGATCCGGTCGAGCAGCCGCCGGGCCCGGTCGCGCCGCCTTCGCCAGTAGATCGGCCGCCAGCCGCCGGGCGGCTCCAGCCCCAGCGCGATGTTCTCGGCCACGGTCAGGTCGGGGAAGAGCGCGGGTTGCTGGTAGATCGCCGCCACGCCCAGCGCCTTCGCCCGGACCGGGTCGTTCCCCTCGATCACCCGGCCGCCGATCTCCAGCGTCCCCTCATCCGGGGCGTGCGCCCCGGTGATGACCTTGATCAGCGTCGACTTCCCCGCCCCGTTCTCGCCGACCAGCGCGTGGACTTCCCCCGCCGCCAGGTCGAACGACACCCCCTTCAGGGCCCGCACGCCGGCGAATGACTTCGAGATCCCGGTGAGTCGGAGGAGGGTCGGCACGTCCTGGTGATCTCGCCTGCAGAGAAGAATTGAACCGCCAAGACGCCAAGTTCGCGGAGAGAAGCAGAGAGGGGAAGGGAGAGAAGAGAGAAGGATGGAAAGTTGAGCCTATCAGCATCAGAGAATCGGCGCCATCTTCACGGAACTTCGCGAAAACCAACTCTCGAAGCTCTCTCCCCGCATTTCTCCCTCACCTCTCTTTGGATTTCCTTGGCTGTTCTTGGCGTCTTGGCGGTTCAATTCTTCAACTCGATCAACACCGCCCCGCCAGGACTTCCCGCTCATACCGCCGGACCTCGTCCAGCCACCGAGGGCCGACCGGCACGCCCTGCGTCAGGCAATGGTAATCCCAGATCGCGCCGAAGGGCAGCGACTTCAACTCTTCGAGCCAGGCGAGCCGACCCGTCAGGTCGCCCTCGGCCTCCATCGCCCTCAGCTTCGCGGTCGGCTCCAGCAGAGCCATCAGGAACGCCTTGAGCAACGCCCGGGTGCCGACGACCCAGGCGGCGACGCGGTTGATGCTGGCGTCGAAGAAGTCGAGCCCGAGGTGGACTCGGTCGAGGTAGTCGCCCCGGACGACCTCCTGCGCGATCGCCTGCAGCTCGTCGGTCAGGGTGACGACGTGGTCGCTGTCCCAGCGGACGCCCCGGCTGACGTGCAGGAGGATCTCGCCGAGCCACGTCAGGACGCTCGAAATCTTGTCGGAGATCACCTCGGTCGGGTGGAAGTGGCCGGCGTCGAGGCAGAGGATCGCCTCGCGGGTCAGGGCGTAGCCGAGGTAGAACTCGTGCGAGCCGACCACGTACGACTCCGAGCCGAGGCCGAACAGCTTCGCCTCCACGGCGTCGCGGTTGAGGCGCGGGTCGATCGACTTCGCCAGGATCGCGTCGAGCGACCGCGCGAGCCGCTCGCGAGGCCCCTTGCGGTCGATCGGCGTGTCCTTCGAGCCGTCGGGGACCCAGAAGTTGGTGATGCAGGGCGAACCGAGGGCCCGGCCGAAGGAGGCGCCGACCTCCCGGCAGGCGATCCCGTGATCGACCCAGAAGTTGCGGACCCCCTCGTCGCGATGCGAGAGGGTGGAGCCGTCGCTCGCCAGCGGGTGCGAGAAGAAGGTCGGGTTGAAGTCGAGGCCCAGCCCCCGGCCCTTCGCCCAGTCGACCCACCCCCGGAAATGCTCGGGCCGGACCTCGTCGCGGCCGACCCTGGCACCGCCGGTCTCGGCGTAGCTGGCGTGGAGGTTGAGCCGGTGCCGGCCGGGGATCAGCCGATACGCCTGCTCCAGGTCGGCCCGGAGTTCGTCGGGGGTCTGGGCCTTGCCCGGGTAGTTCCCCGTGACGGCGATGCCGCCTTCGAGGGGCCCTCGCCCCTCCTCGAAACCTCCGACGTCGTCCCCTTGCCAGCAGTGGAGCGAGACCGAGAGTTTCGAGAGCCGAGCCAGCGCGCCGTCGACGTCGACCCCGAGGTCGGCGTACCGATCGCGGGCGAGTTCGTACGCGCGTTCGACGGGGGCGTCGGGGCTCATCGGTTGCGGGCCGCTTCCGGGTCTCGTCGAAGGGGAGAGCCCGGATTGTAAACGGCCGGAGGGGGCGACGAAAGCGGTCAGCGGTCCGCTCTCAGCTCGCCATCAGCGTGGCCGAGGTCCCGTCGAAGGCCGCGCGCATCTCGGCGCACTCCTCGGGCGAAAGCTGGAAGGTGAGGGCCTTGGCGTTGGCCTCGGCCTGCTCGGCGTTCCGGGCCCCGACGAGGGCGGCGGTGATCCCGGGGACCTGGATCGTCCAGTTGATGACGACCTGGGCGTGGGTCACGCCGTGCTTCTCGGCGATCGGCCGGATCCGGTCCAGCGAGTCGAGGGCGAGCTTGCGGTTCTCGGGCTTGAAGAACTTGTGCCCGGCCCGGTGGTCGCCCGGCGGGAAGGTCCGATCCATCGTCACCGATCCGGTCAGGAGCCCGCGCTCCATCGGCGAGTAGACGATGACGCCGACGTTCAGCTCGCGGCAGGTCGGCAGGATCTCCGCCTCGATCTTGCGCTGGATCAGACTGTAAGGGGGCTGGAGGCTGGCGAGTGGGCTGGCGGCGGCGGCCTTGCGGATCCAGGTCGAGTCGTAGTTGCTGACGCCGATGGCCCGGATCTTCCCCTGGTCCTTCAGCTTCACCAGGGCGGCCATCGTGTCCTCGACCGGCGTGGTGGTGTCGGGCCAGTGGACCTGATAGAGGTCGATCGCGTCGATCCCCAAGCGCTTCAGGCTCCGCTCGCACTCGACCGGGAGGGTCGCGGGGCTGGAGTTCCGGCGGATCGTCACGTCCTTGCCGTCGCGGTCCTGGGTCGCCCAGGGGTCCGAGCCGCCGGGGAGGTCCCAGGTCATCCCGCCCTTGGTCGCAATCTGGACCTTCTCGCGACGGCCACGGATCGCCTTGCCGACGACCTCCTCGCCATAGCCCTGGCCGTAGACGGCGGCGGTGTCGATGGTGGTGACGCCGTGCTCGATCGAGGCCTGGATGGCGGCGATCGAGTCGGCCTCGTCGTTGCCGCCCCACATCCAGCCGCCGACGGCCCACGCGCCGAAGATCACCGGGGTCACTTTCACTTCGGAACCGCCCAGTTGCCGCATCTCGAAGACGTTCAAGGTCGATCCTCTGTCCGAACTCATCCCGTTTCGCCGAGCCTTCACGAGCATCCCTCGGCCACCGACCGACATTCTTCGGCCTCGGGGGCAGGACGACAACCGCCCCTCCGCCTAGAATCGCCCGATGGAGACCTCGAATGCCCCCCGACCGACCCGGCGACCCGACCCCCTCGCCGTCGAGACGATCTACCTCGAACCGGCCGTCCGGCTCTACGAGCGGGGCCGCCAGATCCTGGCGAAGTACCCCGACGCCCGGCTCGTCGAGGTCAAGTCGCACTGGAACATCTCCGGCCTCCACGGCAACGAAGGCTCGGCCGAGGACTGGCTCAAGATCAAGCGGACCGTCCTGGTCCTTGGGGTCCGAAAGGGCTTGGAGGTCCGGCCCAACGGGCGGTCGGCCGATTTCATCGCGCCTTCGTATTCCAACGGGTGCGCCCTCGCTTGCAGCTACTGTTACGTCCCGAGGCGCAAGGGGTTCGCCAACCCGATCAGCACGTTCGTCAACATCGAGGATGTCGCCGATGCGATCGCCCGCCACGCCCGCAAGCTCGGGCCGAAAGTCGAGCCGAACCAGGTCGACCCGGTCGACTGGGTCTACGACATCGGCGAGAACGGCGATTGCTCGGTCGACGCCCTGATCTCGGACAACCTCCGGGACCTCGTCGACCTGTTTCGGACCTTGCCGGGGGCCCAGGGGTCGTTCGCCACCAAGTACGTCAACCGCGACCTCCTGGGTTATGATCCCCAGGGCCAGACCCGGATCCGGTTCAGCCTGATGCCGCGAAGGGTCGCGAAGCTGGTCGACGTGCGGACCTCGCCGATCGCCGAGCGGGTCGCGGCGATCGACGACTTCGCCCGCGCGGGGTTTGAAGTCCACCTGAACTTCTCGCCGGTCATCTACTACGAAGGTTGGCTCGACGACTACGCCGAGCTGTTCGACCTTGTGGCGGATTCGACCTCGCCCGAGGTCCGGGCTCAGCTCAAGGCCGAGGTGATCTTCCTGACCCACAACGACCGGCTCCACGAGGTCAACCTCGCCTGGCACCCGAAGGCCGAGGACCTGCTCTGGGTCCCCGACTTCCAGGAGGCCAAGGTCTCCGAGACCGGCGGCCGGAACGTCCGCTATCGGCACGGGCTCAAGGGTCGCCTGGTCGCCGAGTTCCGCGACCTCCTGAGCCGCCGGCTCCCCGGATGCGCGATCCGCTACGCCTTCTGATCGGCAAGGCGGCGGAGCAGGGCCCGGCCGATCGCGAAGCTCGCGTAGCCCAGCGCCGTGCCCGCCGTGTTGAGGATCACGTCGTCGACGTCGGAGACCCGGTGGCCGGTAAACCACTGGGCGACCTCGATGGAGAGGCTCAGGGCCATCCCGATCAAGATGACCCGGGCCGCGCCGTAACGGGGGCCGAGGGCCATCGGCAGGGCCAGGCCGATCGGCCCGAAGACGCCGATGTTCCCCAGGAAGTTGACCACGAACCGCGAGCCGCCCGCCCGGTAGTCGTCGGCCATCATCTTGAACGGCACGAGGTTGAGCCGGTCGCCGGGTCCGTAGGAGAACGGGATCAGGAGGGTGAGGTAGAGCAAGCCGGCCACGTAGGCCACCAGCACGGCCGCCACCACCCGATTCGACCGGATCTGCATCGCGGAAACCCTCGTCACGCCACGGACCGCCGGCCGCCCGCCCATCCTAACCGAATCCCGGCCGGAGGGGCGCCCGGCGAAGTCCGCGCTTGCCGGTGGCCGCCGCCCTCGACGATGATGGGGGACTCGCCCGCGGGCCCGGAGGCTTTGGGCTCGCGAGGCCGTTGACGACTCTCCCCAGGGCTTCGGAAAGGGCGGACCCCGATGATTCAGAGGATGGGACGGCCGGGCACGTCGGCGCTCCTGGTGGCCTGGCTCGCGGCCGGGTCGGTCGCGACGGCCTGGCAGGGGGCCGCGCCGAAGGCCAAGGAAGATCTCGCCCGCGACAAGCCGGCGACGGCCTCCAGCTTCCAGTCCGACGACAAGGGGCCCGGGGCCGCCTTCGACGGCGACCCCGAGACCCGCTGGTGCGCCTCCGACGGCTCGTCCCCCCAGTGGCTCCAGGTCGACCTCGGCTCTCGCCGGGAGATCACCGGCGTCCGACTAACCTGGGAGCACGGCGAGGTCCGCCACCCGTTCAAGCTCGAAGGCTCCAACGACGGCAGCCGCTGGGCCCTCCTCGCCGACCGCTCGGGGAGCCTGGACACCGCGCAGGAAATCGCCGTCGCATTCACGACCGGGCCGAAGTCGTACCGCCACGTCCGGCTGACGGCCCCCGCGACCGAGCCCGGCCACTGGGTGAGCCTCTCCAGCGTCGAGGTCCTGGGCACGAAGGACGCCCCGCCCCCGACCGGGCCGCTCGCCGGGAAGACGACCGACGCCTCCGTCCTCCGGGGGATCAAGGCCCCGCCGGGGTTCGAGGTGACCGCCTTCGCCTCGCCGCCCGACGTCCGCTACCCGACCTGCCTGGCCGCCTCGCCCGAGGGGGTCGTCTTCGTCGGGATCGACGAGAACGGCTCGCTCGACGCCAAGGCCGGCCGGGGCCGCGTCGTCCGCTGCGTCGACGTCGATGGCGACGGCAAGGCCGACCGGTTCAACGTCTTCGCCGAGATGGACTCGCCCCGAGGGGTCGTCTGGGACGCCGGGACGCTCTACGTCCTCCACCCGCCCGACCTCACCGCCTACACCGACACCGACGGCGACGGCAAGGCCGACCTGTCGACCGACCTCGTCAAGGGGATCGGCTTCGACCTCAAGTTCCGCGGGGCCGACCACACGACCAACGGCATCCGGCTGGGGATCGACGGCTACCTCTACGTCGCCGTCGGCGACTACGGCTTCATCAAGGCCCAGGGGAAGGACGGTGGCCCGGTGCAACTCCTCGGCGGAGGGATCGCGCGGGTCAAGACCGACGGGACCGGCCTGGAGATCGTCTCGCGGGGCCAGCGGAACATCTACGACGTCGCCATCGACCCGGAGATGAACCTCTTCACCCGCGATAACACCAACGACGGCGACGGCTGGGACGTCCGGCTCAGCCACGTCGTCCCGACCGGCCATTACGGCTATCCTTCCCTCTTCAAGCGGTTCCCCGACGAGCACGTCAAGCCCCTGGCCGACTACGGAGGCGGCTCACCCTGCGGCTCGCTCTACCTCCAGGATGACGCCCTTCCCGCCCCCTTCGGCGACATGCTTTACACTTGCGAGTGGGGCCGGGGCGGCGTCTTCATGCACCCCATGAAGCCCAGCGGCGCGGGGTTCACCGCCGGCCAGGAGACGTTCCTGGAGATCCCCAGGCCGACCGACATCGACGTCGACGGCCGGGGCGACATCTTCGTCTCCAGCTGGCGAGACGGTGGGTTCAACTTCTCCCGGCCCGACGTCGGCTACGTCGTCCGGCTCTCGGTGAAGGGGCTGTTGCGGAAAAACTTCGTCCCGGTCAAGGAGGCCACCGACGAGGTCCTCGTCGCCCAGCTCGACGCCCATCAGGCCGTGCAGAGGCTGGCCGCCCAGCGCGAGCTGCTCCGCCGGAGGATCAAGCCGGAAGTCGCGCGGGCGATCCTCCGCCTGGCCGCTTCGAAGACGACGGACATCAACGGCCGGGTCGCGGCGATCTTCACCCTCGGCCAGCGCGGCGAGGCGTCGGACCTGGCGAGCCTTGCCGATCTCGCCGCGTCCGACCAGCACGTCCGCGAGTTCGCCATCAAGGCCCTCGGCGACCACGGCCCGTCGGTCGCGAAGGTGGCCGGGCCGGTCGTCGCGAAGGCCCTGAGCGACCCCGACCCCCGCGTCAGGCTCCAGGCCGCCATCGCCGCCGGGCGGCTCGGCCAGGTCGACCGGGCCCCGGCCCTCCTCGCCCTCACCGCCGACGCCGACCCGCTCGTCGCCCACGTCGCCGTCAAGGCCTTGGTGGCGCTCGACGCCTCCGACGCCTGCCTGAAGGGGCTGGCCGACCCGAGGCTCGCCCCCGGCGCGATGATGGCCCTCCAATCCTTGCACGAGCCCAAGGTCGTCGCCGGCCTGATCCAGCGGGCCGAGGGGTCGAAGGACCGGCCGGGCCGGATGCCCGCGCTCCGGGCGCTCTGCCGCCTCTACTTCGCCGAGGCTCCCTATGAAGGCCAGTGGTGGGGGACCCGCCCCGACACGAGCGGCCCGTACTACCGCCCGGTCGCCTGGGAAGAGTCCGGCAAGATTGGCGAAGCCCTCCGGCTCGCCGTCCGCCAGTCCGACCCCGAGTCCTCGCGCAAGCTCCTCGGCGAGATGTTGAAGAACAAGGTCGACCTCGAAGAGACCACGGCGCTTGCGCTGAAGCTCTCCGCCACCGACCCCATGCTGAAGGCCGCGGCGATCGACCTCCTGATCGCCCGGCCGAAGCTCTCGCTCGACGCGATCCAGTTCCTCGAAGCCGCCGCGACGACCGACGCCGACCCCTCGACCCGGGCGAAGGCCACGCGTGGGCTCCTCCGCCACGCGACGCAGCAGGAGGCCCGCGAGTCGTCGCTCCGCGCCCTCGCGGCGATCTCCGCCGAGGATGACCCGGCCGCCGAGCCGCTCGGCGTCTGGCTCGACCACGCCCGGGACGGCCGGAACGCCCGAGACCCCGGCGCCGCCATCAGGCTCGCCGAAGGGGCCGACGCCGCCAAAGGCGCCATCGGCTACGCCGCCCTGATCCAGGTCGAGGCCAACCCCAAGGCCCCCGCGACCGCCAGGGCCGACGCGAAGGCCGCCATCGACCGCGCCTGGTCCCGCCCCGACCTCGCCCCGAGGCTCCTCCGGGCCGTCGCCCTCAGCAAGGCGGACGCCTACGCATCGAAAGTCCGCGAGGCCCTCGCCGCCAACTCCGAGGCGAAGCCCGCCGCCGAGTTCGCCGCCAAGCGGCTCGGCCTCTCCACCGCGACCGAACCGTCCCCGACCTCGACCCCGAAAGGCGGCAAGGCGATCGCCGCGATGGATTACCCGGATGTCCTCGCCGCCGCCTTGAAGGACCCCGGCGACGCCGCCCTCGGCGCGACCCTCTTCGAAAAGCAGGGGTGCATCAATTGCCACGCCGTCGCCAAGGGGCAGCCGATCAAGGGGCCCTACCTCGGCGACGTGACGACTCGCTACAACCGGACCGAGCTGACCGAGTCGATCCTCAAGCCGAGCGCGAAGATCGCCCAGGGGTTCGAGACCAAGAAGTACGCTCTCAGCTCCGGCCAGGTCTACGAGGGGTTCGTCGTCCGCGAGGCCGGCGACGAGGTCGAGATGCGGAACTCCTCCGGCGCCGTCTCCGTCATCTCGAAAAAGGAGATCGAGGAGACCCTCAAGTCGGAGATCTCCGTCATGCCCCAGGGCCTGCTCGACCCGCTGACACCCCACGACCTCGCCTCGATCCTGGCTTACCTCGAATCGCTCAAGGGGAAATGAAACCGGCCGTTTCCCGTAGGGCAGGACTCGTCCTGCCGATCACGCACGGATCGGCAGGACGAGTCCTGCCCTACGGTTTTTCGGGGGCCTTCAGGTCGAGCCGCGCGACCCGGCCCCGTTCTCCGACGCCCCATCCCGCGCCCCCGCCTCCGAAGGCAAGGGCGTGGAAGCCGGTCGCCCCGAGCTTCGCCCAGGACATCCCCCCGTCGGTCGAGAGGTCCGACCCCGACGGGCCGACCGCGACGACGCGCATCCCCCCCGAGCCTGGCGCGAAGGCGACGGCCGAGCGAAATCCCGAGGGCCTCGATTCCCCCGCAGGGGCCCAGGTCCGCCCGCCGTCGTGGGTGAGGGCCAGGTTCCCGCCGGGGTCCTTCTCGGCCGTGTAGTCGCCGCCGACGGCGAGGCCGTGGTCGGCGTCGCGGAAGGCGATGGAGAAGACGCCGGAGGAGGGGTTGCCCGCGCGGATCGGGGTGTCCGAGGCCGCCCAGGTCCGCCCCCGGTTGGTCGAGCGGAAGACGCGGGCCGTCGCGCCGCCGCCGGTGCCGAACCAGGCGAGGTCGGTCCCCTGGACGGTCAGACACGTCCCGCTCGCGGCGAAGGCCCCCTCGCCGGGGAGCGCCGGGGGCATCCCGGCGTCGGCGATCTTCGCCCAGGTCCGGCCGCCGTCGTCGGTGGTCAAGATCGCGTAGCGGCCGTCGACCGGGTCGCCGAGGGCCAGCCCGTGGTCGAGGTCCCAGAAGGCGATGGCGTCGAGGAACCCCTTCGGGTCGCGGTTGAGGTGGGCCAGGGTCCAGGTCGCCCCGGCATCCTCGGTCCGGTAGATCCGCGACTTCCCGCCCGGCCCGATCGCCAGGAGGCACGCGGCGGAGTCGCCGAGCGCCTGGACGTCGCGGAAGTCGAGCCCTTCGGAATCGGGCACGGCCAGGCCTCGCCAGGTCGCCCCGCCGTCGACCGTGCGGATCACCGTCGAGCCGGCCCCGCTCGCCCAGGCGACGCGGTCGCCGGAGGCCGAGACGCCCCGGAGCCTCGCCTTCGTCCCCGACTCCTGCGAGGCCCAGGGGTCGGCCGGGGCGAGGGTCGCGATCAGGGCGATCAGGGCGATCATCGAGGCTCTCCTCGGGGGTTCGGGACGGGCGTCCAGAGTTGACCGGCTCGCTATCCTCATCACGGGCCGGGCGAGTTTCCGGCCGTCCAACAACGGAGGCGACGATGGCCACGGTCGAGGGCAGGGCGGGCGTCGGGGGTTCGATCCAGGTCGTCAAGTCGGCCGCTCGTGGGCATTTCGACCACGGCTGGCTCGACGCGCATCATACCTTCTCGTTCGGCGATTACCACGACCCGGCGCGGATGGGCTTCCGCTCGCTCCGCGTCATGAACGAGGACCGGATCGCGTCCGGGATGGGGTTCGGCACCCACCCGCATCGCGACATGGAGATCATCACCTATGTCCTGCAAGGGACGCTCGCCCACGCCGACAGCCTCGGCCACGGCGGGCCGATCCGGGCCGGGGAACTCCAGCGGATCACGGCGGGCACGGGGCTGACCCACAGCGAGCGCAACCCCTCGGACGCCGACCCGGTCCACCTCTACCAGATCTGGATCTTCCCCGAACGCCGGGGGCTCGAACCGGGGTACGAGCAGAAGGCGTTCGACCCCGAGGGCCGCCGGGGTCGCTGGCAGGTCGTCGCCTCGCCCGACGGCCGAGACGGGTCGCTCACGATCCGCCAGGATGCCGTGATGGCGCTGGGCGGATTGGGGAAGGGCGACCGGCTCGACCTCGACGTTGCGTACGGCCGGTTCGGCTGGCTCCAGGTCATCCGGGGGGCCGTCACGCTCGACGGCGTCACGCTCGAAGCGGGCGACGGCGCGGCCTTCGCTGGCGGGCCGGGGCTCGCCGTCGAGGGGGATTCCGAGGCCGAGGTCCTCCGGTTCGACCTGGCCTGAACCGGCTTCAGACCGTCGACTCGATCGCCCCCCGGCGTTCGAGTTGGCGGCCGACGAGCCAGCAGAGGGTCGACCAGGCGAGCCCGGCCGACCAGCCGGCCATCACGTCGGTCGGGTAATGCACGCCGAGGTAGACCCGGCTTGCGCCGACCAGCACCGAGAGCGCCGCCGCCAGGGTGAGGAAGTAGAACTTGAGGCGGCGACGCTTGACCAGGCTGGAGAGCAGGCTGCCGAGGGTCCCGTAGACGACCGCCGACATCATCGAGTGGCCGCTCGGGAAGCTGGAGAAGTAGACCCGCATCAGGTGCGGGACCAGCTCCGGCCTCGGCCGCTCGAAGGCCGACTTGAGCAGGGCGCTCAGGGCCAAGCCGCTGAAGGTCGCCCCAAGGACGAACGCCATCGCCGCGTACCGGCGATCGAGCGCCAGGAACCCGGCGACGCCGAGGGTCGCCAGCATCAGGACGACCGTGCTCCCCAGCGCGGTGATGTCGCGGGCCGACTCGGAGGCCCACTCCGGCCCGATCGGCCGGGCCAGGTCGCCCGGGACGCGCAAGGCGGTCAAGATCCGGTCGTCGAAGGCCTTGGTCCGCCCTTCCGAGACCTGGGAGGCCAGGACGACGAACCCCCAGGTGGAGGCGACCACGCAGAGCGTCCCGAGCATCACCGCCAGCTCGTGCCCGCCCAGCCACTCCACCAACCTCGACAGCAAGCGACGCATGGCATTCTTTCGGGACGGGCCGGGAAGGATCATCCGAAAAACGAACGAGGGTCGATCTTAACCCGCCGAGCCCGCGAAGCAAGGCCGACGGGGACGCCCCGACCTCGGGGCTTCGCGCGGAAACCCCGGGCATCGACCGTGCCTGAGGGACGGAGTATCGATGCGGCCTGGGCTCGCGGCCGGCCAGGAAGCCCGGGCCGCCCCGGATCGACCCCGCTACGAGGGGGCCCGCGCCGGAGGGCCGAGGGGGGGCCAAGAATCCTCGAGGATCATTTCTTGGCCGGCGGCGGGAGGTCGACCTTCCGGTCCGCCGGGGCGGCGTGGATGCCCGGCTTGCCGTCGATCGTGTAGGCGATGATGAGGGTCTTGGCGACGGCGAAGGCGGCGTCGGGCTTGAAGTCGAGCGCGACCGGGTCGAACGCGAGCCGGTCGCCCCGGATCTCGGCCCGGATGGGGACCGTCACTTCGTTCCACCGGTCGCCCGCGCCGATTTCGGCGCGGAGGACCCGGAAGCCCCGGGGGTCGCCGGCGTCGGAGTCGCCGAGGTTGACCCGGTCCGCCTCGGCGAGCGAATCGCGCCTCCCGGCGGCGGCCTTCTTCGCCGCCGGCCGGCCGGCTCGGTCCAGCTCGTCGAGGTACTTGCGGCGGGCGGCCTTCGTCTCGTCGTCGAACCTGCGGTCGAGCGCCTCGACGGCCGACTCGAAGGAGGCCCGCGCCGCCTGGAGGGCCGGGGTCGTCGGCGGCTCGGCGGTTTCCAGGGGCTCGATCCGGAGCTTCAGGTCGACCGGCATTGGCCGGTCGGCCTTGAACTCGTACCAGAGGATGTATTCCCGCCCCGCGTCGAGCTTCCGGCCCGAGAGCCGGTACTGGAACCACCAGTTCGGCCGGGGCAGGTCGCGCCCGGCGACCGAGACGTCCTCGAGGTTCTCAGCGTAGGTCAGCATCAGGTCGTCCCCCTCGACCGGCAGGATGTTGACCGTTGCGAGGTTCGTGGCGTCCTTCTCCTCGAAGAGGATCGACGACCAGTAGAGGGCATAGGTTCGCCCGGCCGAAGGGACGCGGAACCGGACGGCGTCGACCCCGCCGCCCCGGGCGTTCAGGTTGATCCGCCCGTACCGGGCCCGGTCGCCGGGCGCGGCGGGGACCTCGGGGAACGACGCTCGGCAGGAGACGATGAGCCGGCCGAACGCCCACTCGGCGTCCTCGCGCCGGCCCGGGTCCGCCATGGTCGCGAGCTGCTGGCGGAGGGCGTAAGCGTCGGCCATCGCCGCGCGGAAGTCGGCCCGGGCGAGCGCGGCCTTTCCCGCCGGGGCCTGGCCGAGCCCGACGGGGGCGACCGCCAGCCAGGCCGTCGCCGCCAGCGCGATCGTCGCTCGTGTCATCGCCATCTCGGGGCTCCTCCGGGGAGTCAAGGTCGGGACGAACCGATCGCGGGGATCCGGTCGAGGATCGGGGCCGTCGGGGGCAGCTCGACTCGCTGCTTTTCCCCGGTGATCGAGACGCCGGCGTTGCCGTCGAGCGAATAGGCGATGATCAACCGTTTGAGGACGCCGTAGGCGGGGTCGACCTTGAGGTCGAGGTCGGTCCCCAGGCCGAATCGGAGGACGTTCCCCCGGACCAGGGGGGCGACCTTGTCGGTGACGTCGGCCCAGCGGTCGTCGATCCCGTAGAGCGCCTGGACGACCCGGAAGCCCCGGCGTCCCGCGGCGGCGGATTCGCCCCGGAGGATCTCGTCGGCCTCGGCGACGATCCGGTCGGCCTCGGCGACCTCCTTGTCCTGGGCGGCGGCCTTCGCCGCGCGGTCCAGCTCGGTCAGATACCCCTTGCGGAGGCCGGAGAGGGCGGAGTCATACCGCTGCTGGATCGACCGGATGGCGCCCTGGGAGGCGGCCCTGGCCTTCTGGACGGCGGCCGTGCGCGGGGGCGGGGCCGGCTCGTCGGGGGTCAGGCCGACCTTGACGAAGGCGGGCATCACGGCGTCCGTGCGGAGGTCGATCCAGAGGAGGTACTCGGCGTCGGGCCGGAGCGAGGGGCCCCGGATGTAGGGGGTGATGCAGAAGTTCTCGTCCGGGAATCCCGAACCGGGGAGGTCGAAGCTGTCGCGACGGCTGAAGTTGTCGACGACGGGGGAGGGGCCGTCGACGCCGACGATGTCCCAGCCCTGGATGTTCTTCGTCGCGTCGTTGCCCGGGACGACGATTTCGAGGCGGAGGGAGGACGACTCGCCCGTGGCGGGGGTCCGGAACCGGACCGCGTCGAACCCGGCGCCGGTCGAGTTGAGCACGACCCGAACGAAACGGACCTGATCCCCCCGCCCGGCCGGGATCTCCTGGAGCCCCGGGCGGGCCCGACCGAGGACCTGGCGGAGGTCCTGATCGAGCCGGGCCTTGCCGTCGTCGTCGGCCTTCCACCAGAGCGCCCGATTCTGGTGGCCGACCGCCAGGATCGCCTTCATCTCGTCCCGCTTGGGCGCGGCCGGGCCCCCCCCTGGAGGCCCGGAAAGCCCGGCCGAGGTGACGAGGAGTAGGGTCGTCGCCGCAAGGGCGACGGTTCGGCACCGGTCTCTCATCGGCCAGACTCCGGGTCGGGATTCTTCGCGAACGGTCGATGGGATCCGAGTCCCGCCCCGCGGAAGGCCGCGGGTCTCGGGCCCGGACGGCCCGCCGGGTCGGGGACCCGGTCTCGGTTCGTTACTGGTCGGCGCTAAATACTTCGCCGCCGGCCTTGGTCGCGATCTCCCACCAGGCGGCCGGGTTGATCGTGTTCTTGACGAAGCCGACCGAGCCGTCGAGCATGGCCACGGCGGACCTCGACCCGGGCACGGGAGGAGGGTGGACGAGGACCATTCAACGAAGTCGCGGGGCTGCTGCCCTCGACGGGAGAAATTCCGGCTAAAGATGGCGCGCGTTCGTCGTGTTCGCCGCGCGGGGCCGTAACCCCAGTTCTTAACAATTCTTGCCCGGCAATGCCAGGGTGTGGATTCGATTCGGTGACGACGGAGGTCGCCAGGTGACCCGCCCCGGGCCCGATTCGCCGATCGGGGCCTGGCATCGATCGGGCTTTGCTGACAAACTGGCCTGTTGCAGTTTCAAGGCTGATGTTGCGCAAGGCTTTTCGTTGGAGACGAGTTGGCGAGGAAGCTGGCTCGCTTCAGCTTGACGGGTAGAAGCGGCGTTGGAGGCGAGGGTAGGTTGAGCCGAGGGTCGTTGAAAACGGGGGTGGTGAGATGCCGGATCGGGAGAAATTCGCGACGTTGGTCAAGGATTTGATCACGCAGGTTGTAGGCAACCTTGACGATCCAGAATGGGTCAAGAAACGATACATGAAGAAGATGCGGGACGCGGACAGGACCGTGTACGAGGTCCAGTTCCTGACCCTCCAGAAGGGGCCGGTCCGGCTCAGCCTCGACCCGACCGGATACGACATCCCCGGGTCGGAGGCCGCCGTTGACCTCTATCTAATGCCGACGTACGACCCCCTGGCGACGTTCTACAACGAGGGTGGCCATTGGTACCTCCATTCCGGCTTCCTGCCCCAGCCGGAAAACGAGGGCCTCGCTGAAGAGGGGCGGTGGGCGCCCCTTTCGCACGACACGCTCAACCAGGTCATGGAAGCGATCGTGGAGCATGCCGTACCGTCGCTCTGACTTCCACCAGCACATCACCGAGGTCTGGGGCGAATACAAAGCGACCCGTGTCGCCGTCGACCGGCTGCGGGCCGCCTTGCAAGCGACCCCAGACGTTAGGAACCAGCTGGAAGGAGCGGCCCGCGATCACCTCAAAGACGCGCACCTGAACCTCGAAGGAACTTATATCATCCGCCTCTTCGCGGCGTTCGAGGCGGCCCTACGGTCGTTCGACCGCTCCAAGCACAACGACCCGAACCGGAGGACCGTCGCGTCGGTGATGATTGACAAAATCGGCGGGAAGCGTCACCGGGGGATTCCGATGGGGGACCGCGAGAGGGCCCACGCGGTCCGGCTGGTCCGCAACTTCTGGGCCCACGAGTCGGACGACGACCCGGGGCCGATGTCGGTCGATGTCGCCCGTGCCTCCCTCCAGAAGTTCCTGAGCGAATTGCCGGAGGATTGGCCCTGACTCGCGGGGGGGGGCTTGGCCCTCCAGGGCCCCCGAGCCGCCGCCTCCCGTCCCGCCCGTGGATGTGACGTCGTCGCGGGGCCTCGCCGAGTAAGAAAGCGACTTGGTTGCCTTCGTGCAGGTAAGAAGAGCCGATCGGCCTTCGTCCGACCCTTGACCGTTTCGGTGCGGCGGGCCATTCGAGCTGAACTCGAATGGGCATTGCACAACATCAACCTTGATGATGCACTAGGCCTGAAACAAGCGTCATGTGATCTGAAGTTCTAAGCTTCGGCCCGTCTTGGCTGGTTACGCACCCTCTCCGGGCCGGGCCTACGCCACCCGGTTCCCACCGATCCACCCT
>JAABUK010001526.1_pt1 | contig 43559 bp, 62 predicted proteins | sample 5559141 | NCBI WGS metagenome assembly JAABUK01 (sample SAMN10711869, study PRJNA513367) | rock metagenome | isolation source: Antarctica rocks | place: Antarctica: Victoria Land, Pudding Butte nord | collected 2016-01-03 | reverse complement strand
GACATTGGAGTCAAAAAACATGTTGTCCATGAAAAAGCTGACCTTTGTAGCTGAAGACTGGCAGATACCATGGTACCACTTGTCTCTTAGATGCTGCTCAGCATTGACCAATGAAAAAGTCCCCTCTACTAACACACCTTCAAACCTATGTTGGCTCAGCCAAAGGGACAGTTTTTGCCACCAAAGAGTGTTCACAGATGAGGCATGAGTAAAAGCCTTCTTAACCAGCCTGTCAGAGGGTAAATCGCTGATCCTGCTAACATACTTCAGTAACATTAGTGATTGATGACTCAGAGCGTACAGCTGTCAATGCCAGCTCAGACTTCTCACCAGCTCTAGTATCCTTGACCTAAAGGAGCACACAGATCGCAAAACTGTCGCAAGGGGTGAGGTACGGAAGGTAACACGAGAGACAGGTTCGCGTGGGCGAAAACCAGGTGATCGGCTATGATGAAATCGGCAGGAGAACTCGAGGAGGGCGAGCCTCTGAGGGGTCATCAACCCAGCCTTCGGCAGCAGTGGTGTGTTTGTAAACAGTAGCGTGTGTCTTTAGACACCAGAGCGTATGCTTTGTCCGGCCTCAGATCGGATGAGTCTGAACGCTGGGTGGGGTAAGTATCAGGTGAGTCGTGACGCAATTGTCTGCAGATTACACCACAGCCAGCGCGCCCACATCAGGAGGCTCACCGTTCCAATATTCTCACCTTCGCGACGAAACTTTACAGCCGTCCTCGACTGTGATATATTGTCACCAGCAAGCTAGGGCCACGTACCTGAGTTTGAGTAGCACTGTACGTACACCTCGCGATAACCGATCGGTTATTTTGCAGCATGATATATACTACTTTTTTTGCGTCCTGAAGACGCACCAAATCCGGAATATGCTCTCGCGCTCATCAGTTTTGGTCACTCCGCATGCGCATTGCATTGATAAGTGCATGTATATGTGCAAATCTTTTCAATGCATTTATTGGCACATGCATGGATTCTTCCCTGACTGAGCCACAGTTTCTGCGGAACAGTGTCACAGTGCCTTTACGTCCTCGATATCATGATGATACCACGATCACATGAACATCACAGCAACAAATTCGGGCAAATTTGTACAGGTGATATTTCGATACACTACATGTAAACAAATATATACATGTGCTGCTGTCAAAAGTCTCCTTATAGGACTGGCACTGCTTCAGCAGATCTGAGCTTTCTAGAAAGCTTAGAGTGGATGCAAATGGCAGTGTTAGCATGCACTTGCTGCTGTGACCGTCCCCACTGAAACTGTTTGTGCCGTAACCTTAAGGTGCAATTGCAAGGCTTTGGCTAAAGCAAGTACACACTAGTGAGAAAGGCAAGGAATTCAAAGACACCAGTCTGGGTTCTCTGCAACAATGCTCACCAAATGCTTTTACTGCCCTGATTTGAGTTGCATTTGCCTATGCAGCTGCTGTCGCTGCAAACTATGGCGCTGAGTTTCCGCTGCATGAAGCTATGTATGCAGCTGCGTGGTGCAGGGCTTCACAAAACCCTTTCTTAGTTAGGCTGACTTTTTCCGACAACTGTGAGCTGGGCTGCGAGCTTAATCGGGCGTCGCATCACCCCTGCTCCACGTTGGCGCGCGCATGGAAGTGCGGCATTGCTGTTGCATTGCCGCACGCCTGAATTGACGACGCAGTGCTCTACACCACTTGCGATCGCACGTGATCAGCAACTTCGGTATGGCCACAGCGAACACGGCTCCAAAGGCGGACAAGCTTGTCAGCACAAAAGAACCATATGAAGAGCCAAAAGTGCCTAAGAAGATGTGAGCCGCTGCAACTTGTTTCTGAGCTGCTGCCTTGTGGCACTGGCGTTAACCTTACTGCTTTGCTAACGCAGCAAACAAGTCCGCTTCAGCCTCATGTCCCCAGGCGAAGTCGTGAAGACTGGCGAGTTGAACGTGTATCAAGGCCAGCTGTTCCACGTGAGTATCTGCCGGCCATGACATTTCCTTTCAGGCTATAAAGTCTGTAGGAGAGCATCATAACCTTAGGTGTTGAGCTCCCAGCTGCTGCTTGCAGTTGGCAGACAGAACACCATTTGCTGGTGGCCCTCTTGATCCCCACTTGGTGAGGATGCGTTTCTGCTGTACACTGTATGCAAACAAAGGTTCAGCTATGCACAAGTGTACTTTTGCAGGGCATCAGTACCAAGCAAGCACTTTGTCAAACATGCGGCCAGAAGCTGACGGAGTGCACTGGCCATTTTGGTACGCCAGTTCCGATTGTTGCCTTACACACTCTTTAGGGTACTCCAGCTACTGTCTTCAGCCTGGCAAGCATGTGCTTGTGTTGTGCAGGGTACATTAAGCTGGAGCTGCCGGTGTTCCATATTGGGTATATGAAGCCAACGCTGCAGATCCTCCAAGCCATCTGCAAGCGCTGTTCGCATGTCCTTCTGGACGCAGATGACCGTCGCAAGTACCTTAAGTAAGACTGCACAACCTTTTCCCACACAAAGTGTCTGGTCTGTATCAGCAACAAGGTGCAACATAAACAAAGCTTTTGCATGTCATCACATTGCTGGGCAAGAGATCAGATTATCAGCGTGTGGTTCACTGCTTTGGTTTGCATGGTAACCGTCTTCACTTTGCCATGCCAGCATGTTGTGAAGTTGACACCTGCAAGCCCATCGTTTGTTGAATCTGACTGTTGCAGTTGTCGACTTTGAAGATGCCATGTCTGAGGCTAACAAACCGCAATCATGCTGGTTGCAGACGCATGACCAGTCCTAAGCTGGAGCGCACACAAAAAGCTGCAACATTCAAGGCTGTTGGAGATAAGTGCAAGCGATGCAAGCTGTGCCCGTGGTGTGGCTCAGTCAACGGCACTGTCAAGTAAGCTAGCATTCAGGCACCTTTTACACTCCCTGCCCATTCAGCCTGTGTCTGATCATGGTCAGGTGCTTGATCAACATGCCTCAAAGGTCGTCCTGTTGGACTGATATGCAAAGAGAAAAGAAAAGAAAAGAAAAGAAAAGAAAAGAAAAGAAAAGAAAAGAAAAGAAAAGAAAAGAAAAGAAAAGAGAAGAAAAGAAAAGAGAAGAAAAGAAAAGAAAAGAAAAGACTACGCCTTTCGGCGTCAATTTAATGAGAAGCCAAGTATTAAACTGGGCTGCCCAGACGATGTGCAAAGACAGACCGAGTACAATCTGCTGCATTGCAGGAAGGCAACTGGCAGCTTGAAGTATTTCCATGACAAGTACAATTCCAAGACCCAGTTTGCAGAGCATCAGAAGTATGTGGAGACTTTTGAAGAGGCAATGCAGTATAATGAACAGATCAGGCCACACGTTAACAAGGTACTGGGCTTTGAAGCTGCTATGCATCATTACAGAACCTTGGATCATGCTTGTATCGCAATTCCTGGCGGGCTCAAGCTTGCACGTTGCAGCAAACCCACCTGACTTTGTCTCCTGTTTGTCACAGATGTTGCCAGGCCTGTATGTACTGCTACAGGGCAGTAGTGTTGCCATGTATGCAAGTATATTGACTCATCTCTGGGCATTCTGCTCATCCTCACGTATGGAAATGGTATATAGGTTGCTGATGACTTGAGCCCCTTGCGGGTGCTAGCTCTCTTCTCAGCCATCACTGCAGAGGACTGCATCTTGCTGGATGTGGCAGACAGGCCAGAGTATCTCATCATGACACACATCCCAGTGCCACCCGTCTGCATCAGGCCGTCAGTGGAAATGGACTCTGGGCAGGGCAGCAATGAGGATGACTTGACAGTCAGACTCAGAGTGCGGTTCCCCCCCTTTCTGTCGCCTGCGTGACGCTATCCTGCAACTTGCTCAGCCTGTCTTGTGAAGGTTTCCTTGCCATCTGCTTGCCATAAACAACCTTTGCAATGCGGTTAGTTTTGGAGCCCACATTGCTTTATCTTGTGGAATTGATGCTTATCAAGATTTACCAAGTCATCATCTTGCAGTGCACCCAGCCAGGCTTGTGAACCTACGCACTCACGCCATCCCTTTGGCACTGCATGAAGTTTTGAAATGCAGGACATCATCCTATACAACAATGGTGTGCGCGTGGATCTGGAGAAAGGAGCAGGCATTGAGCAAGTGATGGAGCACTGGGACATGCTGCAAGTCAACTGCGCTGCCTTCATCAACAGTGACCTGCCAGGCCTGCCGCCAAACCATTCAGCTGTGCCTAGCAAACCCACCAGGTAGACTGCGACCCCCGGGTGGACTGCAGGCAGACCCTGGTACTGTGATCTTTGCCTCTTACATGGCTTGTGCTGAGAGATTTCAAGCAGCTAGAGATAGCTGCCTGGCTGACAATCTCTGCTGATTGGTAGACTTGCTTACACAGCAGTCCCGTACGGTACTAACTTGGCAAAGGACTTCAGTGCTGTGCAAAAAGGGATCAATGTATGTCCGAAACAAGCAATATCAGCAGGCTTAAATGCCACTTGCTGTGCTTGCAGGGGATTTGTGCAGCGGCTGAAGGGCAAGCAGGGGCGCTTCCGTGGCAACCTGTCAGGCAAGCGTGTGGACTTCAGTGGGCGTACCGTCATCTCCCCAGACCCCAACTTGCGGGTGGATGAGGTGTGTGTGCCCAAGCTGGTGGCTCAGATCCTCACCTTCCCAGATTGTGTCACGGATCACAACATTGAGAAGCTGCGTCAATGCGTGCTCAATGGTGAGTCAATCGTTGCTGCTTGCTGCATCATGCAGACCACATTCTAAATTTTCATTTAGGCCACAATGCTCCAGCCTTGTTTGTGAGGAATCCTCCTTATTCCCACTGCTGCAGCTGGTGCATCGACACAGCAGCACAGACAGTGCAGCTGAATGCTCTGTAAGGCCTGCTGCAGCAATGGATGCAGTGGTCTTTGGCATCCCCACAATGGCCACTGCAGGCTCTTGCATCATAGCATGCGTAGGCCAAGTGGCATCCAGTCCAACATGCTCAAAGGAGGCAGCAGGCCTGCGCCTGCTGTTGCCCCTATCACTGGTTGAAGAAGGATGCCTCCAGTCACATGAAAGGCCTGGCTCAATTGCAGGGGTGGCTTGCTGGCCTGGTGCCAACCACATCAACATGCTGGAGGGTGGCAGGTGGTTCCTCAAGTTTGGGGACCGCCGCAAGCTAGCAGCAGAACTGAAGGTGGGGGATGTGGTGGAGCGCCACCTCATGGACGGAGACATTGCTCTCTTCAACAGGCAGCCCTCGCTCCATCGCATGTCCATCATGGCTCACAGAGTGCGAGTCATGCCCTGGAGGTCAGCTGCCCTCTGTCTTCCTGGCATCTCTGCTGTGCCTGAGTGAATGCTGCAATCGGAAGCTTCTGCCTCTTGATGCACATGTTGATTCTTTTGTGAAAGAGACAGGCAGAATTTGCTTGTTGCGTGCTGATTGCAGCGCACAGGTTGTTATGCACATACCTGCAAAGTTGCAACAGTAGCATCTGATGATCTGTCTTTGTCAGCCAACTAATGTGAGCATGTGCAGAGAACATGTCTTTGCAGTCAGCCCATACTGCTTTCTCCAGTGGGGATTAGCTCCCACCTATGTAGGCCCTGTGAACATGCAATGTTGCGGCCTGATGTTGATGCACCAGGCTCAGTAGTCATCACTGCTGAAAACAACATACATGAGTGAAAGTCATTGTCTGCCTGAGTGGGGGTGGCAAACAGTGCTATTGTTGCTTTGCCCTTTTTAGGCTCAGCCACTTTGGTTGCAAAAGCTGTTGCATTGTGGTGCAGTCTTTCCCAGGGGTCCTCAGAACTACATTGTTTGCTGCAGGACTTTCCGCTTCAATGAGTGCGTCTGCAGTCCCTACAACGCTGACTTTGATGGTGATGAGATGAACCTGCATGTTCCTCAGACCCAGGAAGCCAAGACGGAGGCGAGTGAGCTGATGGGTGTGATGAACAACTTGTGCACACCCAAGAATGGAGAGATCCTCATTGCAGCCACTCAGGTGCAGCTTGCACGCACCCAGCTGCATTGCACAACCTGCCACAGCAGCCCTTCAGCTGCACCATCATTCATAGCCCTTCAGCTATATAGTATGGTCAGCAGGCACCACAGAATTGCAGATAGATGCACATCTTGATGATCGTTGTTGTGTTGTCAGGTGGAGTTTGACCAGCTGAGCATGGTGTGCAGGACTTTCTGACGTCTGCCTTTCTGGTGACTTCCAAGGACTGCTTCTACAGCAGGAGTGAGTTTGGGCTTCTGTGCACATACATGGGGGATGCAGCTGAGAGCTATGACCTGCCGGTGCCCACCATTGTGAAGCCTGTTGAGCTGTGGACTGGCAAGCAAATCTTCAGCGCCATGGTCCGCCCCAATGCTGCAACCAGGTGCAGTTTGCTTCATGATGCTGTGCGCTGTGCTGTGCTGCGCTGTGCTGTGCTGTGCTGTGCTGTGCTGTGCTGTGCTGTGCTGTGCTGTGCTGTGCTGTGCTGTGCTGTGCTGTGAATTTCGCCCTGCAGGTACCTTGAGCATCAGTGACATGCGCCAGCTAGTACATACAACATGTGCAGCAAGTCCAACATAAGATGCAATTGACCAGTTGCTAAAGGCGTGGTGCATGTCAAGCACAAGTCAGACTTATGCCATGCAATTACTGCACAGGGTGTATGTGAACTTGGAGACAAAGGAGAAGATGTACAGCGGAGGGGATGTGGAGCACATGTGCCCCAAGGACGGCTATGTCTGCTTCCGCAACAGCCAGCTGCTGTGCGGCCGCCTGGGCAAGGCCACCCTTGGAGGTGGCAACAAGGCTGGCCTCTTTCAGGTGACACCTCATGCATCAAAAGCACAGTGTTGGGGATGAATATCATCTTGCCTCTGGATGACCTTGGGCTTGTAGTAATTCTGCAGGTAATGCACACAGAAGGCTCAGCATTGATGGTAAACACCTGCATGAACCTCCTGGCCTCACTCACTGCCCACTCCACTGGCAACAGCAGCCTCTGCATAGGCAATGGTGACGACAGTCAGTCAACACGCATGGGCTGCTGACCTTTGCAGTGGACAGTGCTTATGAAGAAAATGGTAATGTTAAAAGACATAAATGTGCCATGCAGGTGCTCAACACAGACTACTCAGCCCTGGTAGCAGCCAGCTGCATGAACCGCTTGGCCAAACTCAGCGCGCGCTTCATTGGCAACAGGGGCTTCTCCATCGGCATTGATGATGTCACTCCAGCGCCACGCCTTGTGGAGAAGAAGCAGCAGACGGTGAGCACAGGGTACGCCAAGGTGCAGGAGTACATCAGGGACTTCAGCAAGGGGCGCCTCAAGCTGGAGTCTGGCTGTGACTCAGAGCAGAGTCTGGAGAAGGTGGTCACTGATGCCTTGAATGATGTGAGAGAAAAGGCTGCCAAGGTGAGATTGCACTTGGGCTGCCAAACTCTGCGTATGGCTGTGACTCGTCTGCCAGTTCTGTGATCACTAGCTGTTTGATCAAAAGCTCAAAGCTGTATTTCAGCTTGTATTTACTGCTTACACTTTGCAAGCAGTTTATGTAAGAAGTCACTGGCCAAAACGTGCATTGTCGGTGGTCTCTGTGCACCGAGTGAGTAGTTGTGCACTCAACTACTCAATACACTGATTGATCTGTCCTGTCATGTGGACAAGCATGAGACTACCAACAGGTAGCTGCAGCATCACTGCTGAATTCACATGCCTTCAAATAATCAAAAGCAGATAGCATATGTGCTCAGTCGCATGCTATACAGTGAGCTTAGTATGTGCGGTGTTCGCATGCCCCAATCTGCTTATGTTTGCTTGAAGGCAGATAAGGCTTGCATGGCTTGCAGCAAATTCCAGACAAACTCTGCACAGCATCAATGCAAGTCCCCAAGGTGACAACCTCATTTCCTGTGCTGGTGCACTGCGATACTGGCCATTACTCCTGTAGTAGCACAAGGCAGCTCAGCATCATCAAACTATGTGACGGCCTGCTGATGTTTATTGCCCTTTCAATATCATCATCAGAGGACAGCACTTGACCCCATTTGGCACAGTCAAACAACAACAGGACATAAGGCTCTTTCTGGAGCTTGGTTTTGCTCAGAAAAAGGTCTAGTGGTGTTGTCACACGCCACAATCACCTGTGCTTTCAAGCCACGGCGTCTAAGGAATCACAACCGACTCAACACCCCAGACCATACAGCACTAGGCATGAAGACAGGAAGAATGAGTGAGCTGCAACACAGCGTGGGGTGTGTGCAGGTGTGCATGGACACGCTGCATTGGCACAACAGCCCCCTGAACATGAGCCAGTGTGGCAGCAAGGGGTCCCCCATCAACATTGCCCAGATGGTGGCCTGTGTGGGCCAGCAGAGTGTTGGAGGCAAGAGAGCCCCCAACGGCTTCAAGGTACCCATACACACCTTACATCCACTCACACAACTGACCATGTACAAACCATACCACTCATACACACCTTATACCCTTCATACATATCTTGTACCCTCAAATACTTTCCCATGTATGATTTACATCACATATACACACACATGTCACATTACCACCATGCTCCAAAGCCTCTCATTGCCAGCAGTGCTAACCTGACAACCAAATCAGCCTTGGCCTTGGCTTTGGGTATTCCTGCATTCCCTACTGCCTATGCCACTCTGTAAAGCTACAGCCTGCCTGTTGAACAATGACACTTGTCCTGGTAAATCATACCATGTAAATGCATTTTGCAGCAACCAGCTTAACACATGCTGCTTGCTGTGTCTGAAAAAATACATCACCACTGCCGCAACCCTCTCTTGCTGCATTCTTGACCCAAATAGTGACATGCACTACAGTCACGGCTACAAGCTGATGACTTACACGCCTGCACTTGCACGTTTCTGACACACCCTGTAGATGACTGACCACGAGACAGATGACTGCCCACGAGACAGATGCAGACACATGCAGCACTTCTCATGTTGGCTGCAGGACAGGAGCCTGCCCCACTTTCCTAGGGGGGACAAGACCCCAGAGGGCAAGGGCTTTGTTGCCTCCTCCTTCTACACCGGCCTCAGCGCCACCGAGTTCTTCTTCCACACCATGGGTGGGCGTGAGGGCCTGGTGGACACAGCTGTCAAGACTGCAGAGACCGGCTACATGAGTCGCCGCCTCATGAAGTCATTGGAGGACCTGTACACCCACTATGACGGCACAGTAGGCCTCTACACTTCTACATGTATCTGTACAAATTGAGTTTGTTCAGATGCATGGTTGTTGTGCCAAAGCTTGCTGCTGTACTCATGTGGTCCTCAGCACACATTTCCAGCAAACAAGTGTTTCATCACCACTGAATAGGCCTATGATGGTATGTGACCAGCGGCTTGACTGTGCCATGTGTGTAAATGCCTGTCTCTCAGCATGGCATCAGCTGCAAGCCAAATCTGCAGCGGCCATTGATGTGCAGCTTTTGTTTGATTTGCTCACACATTCCATTTCCTCGCATATCCCATTTCCTCACATACTCAATTTGCTAACAGTTTCAGTTTTTTCCACATAATCTTGCCCATGCAGGTGCGCAACTCTGCCAGCGGCATAGTACAGCTGACATATGGAGACGATGGCCTGGACCCAGTCAGCATGGAGGGCAAAGATGGAACCCCTATCGACTTTGTCCGGACCCTGTCCCAGATCAAGGCCTCCACTCCCAATGAGGCTGCCCCCGGGGTGGTCCTGGCCGCAGCCGCCGCCCCCCTTCCTGGAGAGCTGGTGCAGCTGCTGGAGCAGCGACTGCAGCTGAGAGGGTTGGTGGAAGGCAGTGACAAGTACAGTGGCCTCTTCATTGCCAGCCTCAAGGAGTTCATCCTTAAGCAGGTACTTTGTTGACTCCAGACCCCTGTGTAGAAATCCAGCGTCAAGGGGAAGGCAACGGCTTTTTGAAGTCAAGGTTCAAAGCAAAGTTTATCGATGTCTAGTAGGGTGTTATGTTTGGTTAAGGCCAGGCGCAGTGTGACTAGTCACCAACTGCAAGTATTTGAATGTGACCAAGGTTGTGAAAGTGATATGGTGTATACCAGGAAAATCGTACACATGGTCTCCACAAGAGGCAACTTGTAACGCAGTGATGTATGGCTGGTGCAAACAAGACAGCAGCCTCCAGTCCGGCCTGGCTGCAGACATAAGCTATTTGCATTATCAACCTTTTACCACCTGTGCATCTTAGGATCCTGCTCTGCTCCAAGCTAGCTCGCAAGACCATGTGCTGAGTAGCTCGCATGCTCTCATGCTGTGTTGTCTGCCTGGCAGGTGACCAGACTGAAAGGCGTCCGGGAGCGCCTGGGGCTGCCTGCAGAGGAGCGGGGTCCTGAGGAGGTGGAAGTTGCAGCTGGTGTGCATGGCCTGTCTCAGATAGAGCTGGACGCCTTTGTGGACCTGGCTGTGCAGCGCTACCAGACCAAGCGCATGGACCCTGGTAACACCCTCATCTATTGACACAGTACTTTGGCTGCAGAGGGTGTTAACAGGCATTGATGAGCAGGTCGGGTGTGTTTTCACAGTGACTTGGCTGTTCACTCTCAACAGACTTGGCTGCTGAGGGTGGTCAGCCAAGTCACTGTGTCCAACACCCTACCTGCTCATCAATGCCTGTCAAAACCCTCTGCAACCAAGTGACTGTATCAAGAAGTTTGCTCATCAATGCCTGATGACCCAGAAGCACAAAACACAGGGTGACTTGAGCTTTAGCAGCATGCGCTGGCAATTATTGTTTGTGTGGTATGCATGCTTTTGCCATCTTGGCTTGTGTATATAAGATGAGACCATATTCAGAAGTTGCATTTTAGGAGTATTGCTGTTGTGTGCTGGCTGCATGCCAGGCTGCATGCCAGGGCGCATGCCATGAGATGTGTGTGTGTGCTGTGCATGCAGGGTCCACTGTGGGTGCTTTTGGAGCTCAGAGTATAGGAGAGCCTGGTACTCAGATGACCCTGAAGACCTTTCACTTTGCCGGTGTCGCCAGCATGAATGTCACACTTGGTGTGCCGCGTATCAAGGAGATCATCAATGCTGCCAAGAACATCTCTACCCCCATCATTACGGTATAGTCATGATTAGGAGGCAGCATCAATCATGAAGTCAGGTTGCAAACCATTCAAATCAGAGGACTTGTGACATCAACCAAAACAAGCTGTTGCAAGTGTGTTGGTCTGGAGTTATCATGGCTGCCTGGGCAGAGCGTTTCTGCTGACTGACTGCACAATTATGCTGCCTGCACAAATTTCCTGCCTCTCAGTATGAGTAAAGGCCAGCTTGCTGTGCGCTGATTGTTGTGAGGCATCTCTCCACCCTTCGCTGCATGCATCAGTCCATGTGAACATCCCTAGGGTGCTCTTGTCATCTGGGCTACTCAGTAGCAGTACAAAGGGCGTTGCCCATACACAGTAGGACAGGCAGTGGGACAGGCAGTGAGACTCTACAGAGGAGCATGCCTGTCAGTGGTCTCAGTGAGAAGGCACCCCCTTATGCCTGGTGGACTGCTGACATGCAGGCTGAGCTGTCAGTGGACAACAATGAGACCAGTGCCCGCATGGTGAAAGCCAGGCTGGAGAAGACAGTTCTTGGGCAAGTGACAGCCCACATCAAGGCAGTGCTGCAGCCTGCAGCCGGCTTCATCAGCATCCGCCTCGACTTGGAAGTTATTGCCAAGCTGCAGCTCTCGGTCACCCCCCACTCTGTGGGCACAGCCCTGCTCAAGCAAAGCAAACTCAAGCTCAAGACTGACAACATCAGGTGCGGGATTGGTCTAGTCGTGATTGGCCTATTGTACAAGGCACACCCTGTTGGTTGCTGGCATAGCTTTACATTCCTGCCAAAGCTAAGACCCTACCCCGTGAGGGGTTTATCAGCTCTTGTCATCCGGTGTGCAATTTGCCTGTCAATATCAGGCACAGCTTGGAGAAGTGCATGCCTGACCTTGATGGCAACATGTCTCTTGCTGTGCACGCTGTCATTTCACACCTGCCAGCATATGCTGCTTGCTGATGACACATATCAAGTGAGCTGGGATGTGGAATGGTGAGACTGTGAATTGCAGAGTGAGTGGGGGTGACAGTGTAGAGATTCACCCAGCGAAAGCGGCCGGCAAGAGCATCCTGATCACCCTGCAGCTGCTACTGCAGCAGGTGCCGCAGGTAATTGTGCAGGGCATTCCGGCTGTGGACCGTGCCGTTGTCAACAAGGATGAGAAGACTGGAAAGTGAGACTTTTGCCCATGTGTGCTAGATATATCTGGGCTGTTGAGAGCTCATGCTGGAACAAATCAGCTGCTCGTACTACGTTGCCATGTATATGCCCTGTATATGTGCACTTTGATGTGCTGCATGTTGCTGAACCCACAACATAGATACTGAGCTGGGTTTATGAGTAAACACCCCTTTTAGCTTGCCTGCCTATAGGTTCAAGATGGCTGCCTCTCAACCCTGATATGCTTGCCCTTTCCAGTCCAGTATTGCTTGCCTCTCAACCTGCAAATGCAGATCAAGGGACAAAAGCTCCCTGCATTGGTGTCGTGAGGCTCCAGGCTTTCCACACTGCCATCAGCAATGAATCTTGTTGACTCACTATGTATGCTCAGCTGCTCACAATAGTCCATATGTCCATCAGGTACAAGGTGTTTGTGGAGGGGCACGACATGCAGAGGGTGATGGGGACTGTGGGGGTGCTGGGGCTGGAGACCACATCCAATGACATCATGGAAGTCTGGAAGTATTTGGGGGTTGAGGCAGCACGCAAGTGCATCATGTCAGAGATCCACAAGACCATGTCCTCACATGGCATGTCCATTGATGCCAGGCACACCATGCTGCTGGCTGACTGCATGACCTCTAAGGTACCTAACCCATCTCCACAATGTAGAAACGCGATTTTACTGTCCCCAGGCGTTTCTGAGTATGGATTTCCAGTGTAGAGATGACGTTTCTGAACTCAAAATAGACATTTTGGGATTGAAAAGAGTTGTGAGCTTCTTGCACGCAGAATGACTACCGGCGTGCTTATGGCTGTCTGGTCACGAAGTACATTGTATTGATGCTCAGTGTCTCACAGCAATGCTTGCAGCTGTCTGGTTGTGGAGTCATGTGTGTTGATGGTGTAGTTCTGGCAGGTGGCCATGGCATGTGCCAATTGTATTGTGCTGATCAATTGATGCTGCTCATATGTTCCTACCCCTTTTGCATGCAGTACTTTCCATCCAGAAAGTGCACACTGTGAGGCTGTCTTATTTGCAAAATGCAAGTGCTTGTAGTATCTCAGAGACCAATCTAGCTGTGAACTATACCATGCAGATCAATTGCCCAACCAATGCAAGCATGCCTGTGCCTGAGCCTGCATTTCAGGATACCAACAGCAGACAAGCCGTTTTGTCTTTTGGATATGGCCATGTACACTGAATTTTACATCTTGCCAAGCTTGCTTGTCAATGCAGGCTTGAGAAGATGTTCTTGCATTCACAACACTGAAGATTCACAAGCATGTGTTTGTGATGCAGGGAGAGGTGCTTGGCATCACCAGATTTGGCATTGCCAAGATGAAGGACAGTGTTCTCATGCTTGCGTCTTTTGAGAAGACAACAGACCATCTATTTGATGCTGCACTGCATGGCCGGGTAGATGACATCACAGGTGTGAGTGAATCAATCATCATGGGCATCCCCATGCCTGTAGGCACTGGCTTGTTCAAGATCCAGCACCAGAGTCATGTCATGCTGCCACCTCCCCGTCCATTGCCTATACTGGCATGCTAGTGATATTGGCAGGAGGGGTAAAGCTCGGACCTTCCTGCTGCAGGCATATGTGTCTCATTAGTTATACTCAGAATAAAATGTGCAGGACACACAGGTTCATAATCACGGCCTCAGAACGATACTTTATGGTGGTAAACGTATGAGCTTCTAGAAAATGTCGTTGTAGGCGTTATGTTTTTATAGGTCAGGTTCTGTTGTAGACATGCAGCGGGCATTTGTAGGGCAGACAAGATAGATACATTTCATTGTCAGATACTGTCAGTACTGTACACAAGATGTCTTGAATGTTTGCTTTCCTCCTAGACTGAGTTGATAGATAGTGAACTTGCTACAAAGACAGATAAGGCCAGAACGTTGGTCACTCTTCATTCAACAAACACTCAACAAAGTTTATGACACATATAAATCCAATGTGAGAAACTTGTTCCCATTTGGAGATCTACGACTGTTATGACTTGTACTTGGGAAAAGCTGTAAGGTCACGGGCTTCTAAAAATGATGTCTGCGCTACATGAAGCAGCGGAAAGCCATCCTGAGATGAAATGCATGTGTGCACTCAGACAGTGCACAGTCAGACAGAGAGAGTAACCACAGCAGTCATGTGTCACACGTGCGTGGCAAGAAAAGACGAAGCACGTTGTCAAGCAGAAACGGGAGACGGAACGAAGAGAGGAAGTATTGCTGCGCTCCGATCAGTGACTGGCAAATGCGCACTGTACGAGATGGGAGGGCATCCTTCTGGCGTCATCCTGCTTTACGAATCGGCTTGTCGCGAAATCGACCCAGTGCATGTGCACGCGCGCTCGGAATATGCAAACTTCTTTTCGTGCCGACTCTACCACTAACGAGCACTGCACAGACATTTTCGCAATAACCAACTTAACGGATGCACTGCGTGTGCACTAGCTTGAGCGTCAACATATCGAGTCAACTTGATCAGATCAGCCTGCGGCAAAGCGTCTCTCTGGAACGCAGAGGCCTCTTACAGCTACCAATCGTGTTACCTGGCATCTCGCAGTCGTATCAGGTCACACTTGTGTGAGATTACAGTGTCTCACGATGTCCTCACGTTTCGCCCCCAACACTTTCCAATACAACACCAGAGTTAGCCTGGCCTTATTGCCATGTCTCGTCATACTGGCGGGATTTGGGGGCACTGTCTCCATCTGTGTTGGCATGGTAAGCATTTGACAGCCACTGGCATGCTTTGAGGAGTGCAGTACATTGAAAGACAAGCAAATGCTCTTTGCAGGTGGGATCCATGGTGATTTACATCTTGGACGCACTGCAGCATCGAGAAGCTGCGCTTATTGCTGTTTGGGTGTGCTTGGGTCTCATGAACATGACCTTTGGGTTGACAGCTCTCTTCTTCTCAGACACTCGCTCCATCATGACACCAATCCTGACGTCAGTTATGAATGGCATCACTCTTTTCCTAACTGGTGAGCATACTTTGCTAGATCAATTGCTCAACACAGACCCAAAAAGCATATTGCAAGTATGCCTAGTGCATTCATGGCCAATGCAGACACTCTGCATGCAAGCAGCAATGGATCTCTGCATGACACAGCGGTGAACGTCTGAGAAAATATGGCAGTGCATTGCCTCCTTATGCATTACGGCATTTGATTATCTCATTGGATGAGCAACCTTCCATATTTGGCTCAGCTTTTCATGCAGTCAAGCTTGACCCTGTGACCTATGGGGAACCACATCAGCCTGGTGCAGAACCCAGTGATGATACAAAACACTCCTATATTGCAAGTAGCATTCAGATGCTGAATGCCTCATCACACAGTGCATAAATCATGAAAGGAATCTGCACATTTGCTCAAAAGTGCAGTAGACCAAACCTCATCTTTCGCTGTAGAGGGAGGAGCATCTCCGACGCAACATTTGTGCAGGTGTGTGGGCCACTCTGCAGTTCAAGTGGGTGCAGCTGCGGTATCCAGTGGTGGTCCTGGCATTTGAGAAGCTGCTACTGGGCGCCTGCTTGCCTGTGGCTGCTACCGTACAAGCCTGGGGGGTCATTGCAGCCCTGGGTCTTGCTGCTGCCCCCTTCTACCTCACAGTCATCCTGGCCATTCTGTACTGCCTCTTTGCCATGCCACTGGTGTCATCCTTTGCTGGAGGATCACGCAAAATGAGCATAGGTCAGCTTCACCCTAGACAGGTCATTAACATGCCTGCCAGATGACTGATATGAGGCAACCCTCATGCATGTCACCTGTTTGTGTGCCATATGCATCTATCTTGATGCATGCTATATGGCCAAGTGTTGGATGCATTTTTGATCTACCGTCAAGGGTCACCTGTACCATCATTGCACGAGTATGTCTGCAAGGCAGATTCTGTGCTGTGTTTATTGTCCTGATCAGCCAGAATCCTACTGTGCATGGTTGGGTTTTGATAGCATGCCATGCTTGTGAGAGGATCTTGCTTCATATGCGAGCAACTTTTGTGCAGACAGCAGGTGTCTCATGCTTGCTAGTTTAGCAGCCTATCATGACTGCAGCAGGCATCAAGCAATGTGAGGAGCATGTGCATGTAGGTTGCCCCAAAGCAGAAGCTTTTGTGTTGACCGCTACATGCAACAACCACAAGCTCTTACGCATTGCTCAAACCCATGCATCGTACTAGGGTAAGGTGCATACTACCCCAAGGGCAAAAGGACACAACATCCTAAAGAAGTTCATTCTGCAATTACAGGAGGTGGAAATATGCATGACTGGAGTGTTCAGGGGAGGCTGGAGGGGTGCATAGGGGCCCTGCTCTTCAGCCTGTTGCCTCCCCTGCTGTATGCAGTCACCAACCTGGGCCTGCCTTCTGACATGCAGCATGTGTGGAGCTTGTTGCTGCTCACCTCAGCACCTCTGCTCATGCTCACTACACTACAGGTCAGCTTGCACACCACCTCTTGCATGCACCTCCTTACCTGCCCTATGTCATGCACATGCAACTAACACATTGCCTGAGTGATACCATCATGACTGCGTCTTCCTCTCGTGTGCTATCTCACACAGAGCCCACAGGCTGCTGTGAGAGTCTTTGCCAGTTCAGCCTGGACTGGGCGTAACCAGAACTGCATACAGCCCTGTGGCGGTAACCACTGTGATGATGTTGATGTAGGCAAGATGCCCTTTGCAACTCCCAAATGACCAATCAAATTACAGCTAGGTATCCCAATTGGGTACTATGCTTGGTGGTTTGCTTCCAAGAGTGCTCCTGCACTGCAGGGTGGTTTATGGTGGCTGACGTCAGATGCTGGGCACCACAAGGCTGCCTTCAGACTGGTGCGGGTCCTGGCACTAGCAGGCAGCCTCATCGGCCTTGAAGGCCGAGTACTGCTGCCGGCCTTTGGCCACTACCTGGGCCTGCACTACCCCTGGAACTACATCGCCATCTCTGCTGCCCTGTTTGGTGCCGGCTTCTTGATGCTGCTGCACTTAGAAGGTGAAGCACCATCCCTCACCGCCTGTGTTCTTTGGCAGATTGTGGCTGTGTTTAGCGATGGAAATAATCAAAAACACGGGCTTAGCCAGCAGGAGGGAGGTGCGTGCGAGGTACGTCAGGTGCATGTAGAGAGGCTTGTTCAGAGTAAGAGGGGTGTTCACAGCATCACAGGCTGTGTTTGCCTGACTGACAAGTGTACCAAGGATACCCCACAAGTCTGTATCAGCTTTAAAGCGATGTTGCATCATACAAGCAATGAAGGCAGCCATTCACTTGACACCTGTGATGTAAAGCAGCATGCTTTATAGGCATGGACAAACATGTCATTGCAATCACCACATGAAGCAATAGGTAATTCATAGGGCAAGCATTCTTTTGAACTAATTGACACATTTTGACAGACTACAGGAATCACATTAGCTGTGAGCAATTCTACACACTGAAAACCTCTGGTCTTACAGAATTCTGCTGCAGGAGTGTTGTCAGGAGAGCTGGGCAGCAGCCTGGGGGGTGCAGCCCTGGTGATGTCCTGTGGGGCCGGGGGGGTAGCCTGCGGCCTGCCAGTCTGGCTCATGCCTGCTCCCCTACTGGCAGGCAGCGGCATAGCCCTCTTCTATGACTCAGGCACCATCAGAGACTACTGCCTCTTCACAGCTGGAGCTTTTGCCACTGGCGTCTGGTTCCTTCACCAGCATTACTGGTTTTTGAACATTGAAATTCAAACACATGGGCTGAGATTCCTGTGCCAGGTCATCCTGGCGGCTCTGCTGCCTGCTACGCTGTTGCCTGGGCTGATCATAGGCAGAGGGTCTGGGGCCTTGGTGAGCCTGCTGATGCTGGCACAGGTGGGTGCTGTGCTGTGCTGTGCTGTGCTGTGCTGTGCTGTGCTGTGCTGTGCTGTGCTGTGCTGTGCTGTGCTGTGCTGTGCTGTGCTGTGCTGTGCTGTGCTGTGCTGTGCTGTGCTGTGCTGTGCTGTGCCGTCCCGTGCCGTGCCGTACCATGCTGTGCTGTGCCCTGGTTGACTGCTTGAACTGCTGAAATTGTCTGATGCCTGAAACTGCATATGCTTCTTGACACTCTCTGGCAATGTAGATTGAGTCATTGCAGGATCACATTGTATTGATGTTCATCATGCAGAAGATGTGAGGCTCGTAGCCTCCTGTCATGCAGGCAGGTTTAGTGGCATACCTGGAGGGGCAGTTGCATGGTGGTGCCCTTGAGGACGGGCGGCAGAGCTACCCAGGCTACTTGGTGGTGGCCACCTCTGCAGTGGGGCTGCTGCTCAGCAGCAAGGCCAAGGAGGGCGGCCTGCTCAACAATGCAATTGCTGGTCTCCTCAACAGCATCTACATCGCTAAAATGGCCTTGCTCGTCCTTCCACAGGCAATCAACTCATCCTCACGTCTCATGGCATCACAATGGCAATGCTGCTATGTTGTTCCACAGCTCCAGTTCTCTGCTTATCTGGCTGTACGAGCCCATGAACCCTTTGAGTGTGCCAAATGATACATGTTTGCAGCATGATAGATCTTTGTCACAGCAGGCATCATCATGCAGCATCAGAGCAATGCGACTGTCCATGAGTCACCATCACATGTATGTTTTGCAATATATGATATGTTGTGCAGGCTCATCTGGGACCCATCATGGCAGTTGTGGTTGCAGTCACAGCACCATTGCTGACAGATTCCAGGGCTAAAGCCAGCACCAGCCCTGCCCTGCCCACACCACTTTTCCTCCTCTTCACCACAGCTGCTTTGGCCTCAGCACGCCTGGTGCTCTTTGACCTGCTGCTCCTGTTCTTGGGCTACCCACCTAGCGCAGGGCTCCTGGCAGGGGCCAGTCTGGTGGCCCTTGCCCTGGCTCAGATTCCTCTGCTGCAGCAGCGGTACCCTCATTCACAGTCTGCCCGCCGAGCCATGGCAGCGGTGGCCACCTTTGGCGTCTTGCTAGCACTGCTGCGGCCACCGCTGCCTGAAAGGGTGGGCAAAAGCCTGCGTTGCTTGCTTGCTACATGTGCCGCTTATGCAAGGACACAACGGTCACTGGTCACAGACATGGCTTCTGTCAGCTTCTGCAAATGCTTTGCACACAAATATGCTCACCTTGACAGCTTGACTTCGTTCAAGCCGTTGTCTGGCTGACCTGTCAAGGCACTTTGACAGGCATCACATCTCTTCAGGCTGCCACTTTGCTGTGTGAGGGAGCTTGTCTGTGAGTTTGCATGTTTCAGCCATGATGCTGTCCTCAAATCAAGTGTCACCATAACAGCACAAGCTCAAAACAGTTGTTGCGCTGCGACCTCTGCCATCACAGAGCCTTGCAGCACTGTCGACACCTGCCATTCAACCTACGCCAACAGCTGAGGGCCAAACAGCATTAGCCCTGCAATTGTGATTTGGTTCTGTCAGGGTTTGCAGTGTCTCCCAGCCAAATGTGCAGCCTATGCTTAGGCATGTGGGAGGCATAGTACATGCCAGAGGCAGCTCTTCCCCAGCAGTCTGCTGCATGCAGGGCTTTGCAGTATGTCCCAACCTGCCTTTTGGTCTATGCCCACGCTTATGGGATGAGGAACACATGCCAGAGGCTGACGAAGATGATGCCAGGCTTTATGGCAGTGACGAACCTGGCAGCAATCCTGGAGCAGCATGGCTGTTGGTGTTAGCTGGGATCATTGGCTTGGCAGCCTTGGTGCCTTCAGGAGGCAACACTGCTGCCAAGCGTTCAAGAAGCTGCGGCGCTGCTGCCCTGCTGGGGGTCCTTGTGGGGTTGTACTTGGCCCTGCAGCTTTTCCCAAACCAGCACCTGATACAGGTGGGCATCGCTTGCACAAACAGCTTGCTTGCTGTCGACATTCCAAATTGTTTTGGATGGTTCAGTCTCACAGGAATGCTTGCAAGCGCATGTCTGGGCCATTGCCTTGTGGCCTGGACATTGCTGCAGCTCAAGCACTGGAGCATGTTTTGGGCTGCTGCGCATGCTTTGACTATTACTTGCATGTTTTCAGTCATGACTTGCCTCTGCCAGTTACTGTGCTCTGCACAGCCTGCAGCAGCTCAGCAGTAGCAATGGCCAGACAGTCTATTTGCTGCATTGATCTGCTGCTATCAGGCCAGCTTCTCCTCTTGCACATGGCTTCATACTGCCAGGAGACACACTGATGGTGGTGGTGATGACGTGCAGGCAATAGTTTGCATAGCCAGCAGCAGCTTGGCGGCAGGCGTTGTTATGATACAGATGGGTGGTGGTGGTGGAGCCTCTGGTCTCTTGCCATTCCTGCTCATGGCATGGGCCTCTCTGCTGCCCTTGGGCCTGTTCCTTCAGGCTGTACTGCCCCTGCCCCCGCCTCAGGGCCCCCTGCCCTATGGAGGCCTCACCCCCAACTTTCAACATGAGCGCGCTCAGGCCTACAGGTGTGCTCAAGTTTGGTATATGCATGGTCCTTAGCATGAAGATGCGCAAGCAGCAACAAGTCACAAGTTGTCATGTAAGCTCAGCATGCTTCAGAGGATAAGTAACGCTTCATCTGTCACATGCACTTATGATGGTCACAAAGTGCCCATATGAGCAGGCGACAGATGCAGTGTTACTTAACCTCTGAAGCATGTTGAGCTCATGTGACAATCTGTGATGATTACCCATCTGCATTACAAAGTTTGGTTCTATTCAACTTGTGTGGCATGACCTTCCAGCACTTCTTGGTAGCAGAGATTGGACCAAGTGTGATACAGCCAACATCTGCAGGTTGCTCAGTTTGTGACGTTGCAGGGCGTCCTTGTTGGCAGTATATGCTCCCCAGGCCCTCTTGTTAGCCCTGGCAGCCAAGTTGAGGGTTTCCAAATCAGGCAATATGACTCGTCCCCCTCGCCACCCTTCCTATGTCCCCCGCCACCTGCGGGCTGACAGAGCAGCAGGTTTCCTGGGTGCTTGCTTGCCTGGTGGCCCTGCCTCTCAGGTCTGCCCCTCTTCTTCTGCATGCTTATTGGCCGTTTATGACAGTCTTAATGCTATACAGTTGTTCCATATCCTAGGCAAATGGTTGACGTCGCTGTTTGGCTTGGTTGTCTCTTGAAACGTTGAGGTAGTGCATGAGGTGGCAGGCCCATGGCAGCCTTGTGTGTCCCAGATCATTGCCTCTGCAATTGAAGGCTCATCAGCTAAATAGTGACTGCTTTCCTTTCACCACATATCAATCAAGCTGTGCACTACTTCACTTGGCATTTGAAGTTGGCAAGTCAGACATGACACACATCAGCATTAACCAATGCTGCAGGGATGGTCTATGAGTGACAGCGCAATGGCTGCGGAGGGGCTTGGCTGGCTGCCCACAACAGGCAACCTAGCTTGCCTTTCCTGGCTCTGCATTGCCCTCTACCTCAACTGGCAAGCCCAAGGGGCTCCTGACGAAGCCATCTTCCTGTTAGCCCCAAGCCTTCTCCTACTAAACAGAGATCCTCTTCTCATGCCTGGCCTCAAGCCATCACGACGTTATGCCCCCTGTAGCTTGACAGTAACTCTGTACCTGGTAGTCTCGAGCCTGGTCAGTGTGGTGCATGCCACCTGGCTGCAGCCTCGGGCTCTGGTGCTTGCACACAAGCAGACGCCATTCTATCTGCTACTCAATCTGGCCTGCCTGGCGGCTGTCCTGCCCACTCATCTGGCCTTCCTTCAGGTGTGCCCCTCTCATGTTGCATGTGCAAAGCAAAATAATGCTGCTCAAGCTGACACCACACCTGATTGACTCTGCGTTACAGCAATGCTACCTGGCACAGTTGTGCTAGCGTTCAGGAGCATGTCAGGCCAACTGTTGGACTTGCAGTTGCCGTACACACTTGACAAAGCTTTGCAGTGATGATGGTGCTGACAAGTTGTTCAGTGCTAGCTGTACCAATGTCTGATGACTGTGCCGCTGAGCCTACTGATACCTGATGTCTGCTGTTCTGCGGACAGTAGAGCTTGTAGAGAGCATGTGGCCGGTCCAGCCACATCTACAGACGTGTGATGCCAGGCATACGTCTTACAGCAGACCAGTGTGTTTCACTTTCATATCAGAGTGACTGCATTGCTTTGCTGCTGCTGTGCAGTTCCTCTGGAAGCCAAGTCAAGCATTGAGCACATGGCATTATCTGACAACTCCTCTCAGTATCCCAGCCTTCTTCTTGTCTGGGCCATATGCCACCAAGCTCCTGGCAGTTTCTTCGTTGGGCATGGCAGCATTACAATTTGGTGTGATGCGCTTTACTCAACAACAGGGCATGAAGCTTATATGAATGATGTAGTGTCAATGAATGAGGTATGCTGTGTTTGGTAGTCTGCCACTGACAGCACTATGAGCCTTATGCTCATCAAGGGCATCATGGGTTTTGCTGGGTGTACCATATGCAGAACCTACATGTGTACAGTGTGCGCAACTTATCTTTCACAATCAGACGTTGGTTCTCCCTCATGCATGTTTTTGGATGCAATGGCGCAAATGTCAGCGTGTACATGTGTTGGCAAACTAGGAGGGTGCGTGCAGAGTGTCATTGGCAGATTGTCAAAAGATGCATTGGCCTTTTGCAGCCGTTTGTAGAGAAAGTGCAGAGATACTACCGCAGTTGGAGAATTGTGTGCAGCACCGCATGAAATTTCCAGCACTAACGCATTCCAGCATTAATGAATATTCCTGCTTAGCTACAGATAAGGGCCCAAACCGGTACAGAAAAAGAAATTCCAAAAAAAGTTTTTTTCTCAAATGTTTGTTTCTGCAAATGGATGGTGAAAGTTTATTTTGGGGTTTTAAAATTATGTAATGACCCTGAAAGGATTAGGGGACTGAAAGACTAGGGGACTGAACAATCCTGAGACCCCCACACACCAATTGCCACAGGTCGCAAGCCTTGCTGCGCCCAAACCACACACGGCTTTCTCTCTTTCCAGGCATTCTCTCTGGCACCCAGAGCTGAGACACTTCAACATCCGCAGGCTGCAACAATCGCAGCGCGACCGCGTGCGTGTTGGGTTAAGGCAAATGGAAGCTGAAGTGCAGGAGGTTCGGCTGCAACTTGGGCGCGAGACACGAGACGTGGACTGCAACCTGGTTGCACTGGACCTGTCAGCACCTTCACTAAAGACCTTGTAAACATAGACTCCGAAATGCATAGCAATGCATCGCGCTGCCCACCAACGTGTCGCTTGAGAGCATGCTGTGTGTGATTTGTATTCCCATACTAGGCAGACTTATGATTTTTTTTCTGTTTGTGGTTGACAGTTTGCTGATCTGCATTCATCAATGAAATTGAAAATCTAGTGTTTGGTTTTTTTGTTTTTGGTCATCCCATAAGGGGAGAAACCAGTACTGAATTCAGCAATTAGAACAGCGATGTCAACTTACTCGACGTCTATTGCAGAGCAGCGACATCCATGTGTATGTGAGTGAATGGTGCTTACATGGAGCCTTTCTTGCTTGATCGTCGGATGTCTACCAGGTGTATTGACTTGCGACAGGTCAACCTTTGCCGTGGTTCTTGAGCTGACAATGAGAAGTTTGAATCGCTGTCACGTGATCCCACAGCTGCTGCCGGAACTTCCGAAGTCCATGGTCAACATCAGCTCTGCGTGTGTTTGACCCGCGCAGACAGTGGCATCGCACATGCACTCTGCGTGACGAGCACTATGAAAACATTCAGCCTATTCAACAGGTCTACTGTGGTGCTGTTCATTTACACTGGTGCGGCTTCGAGGCTGACAGGCTGGTCTCTGCAGACATAGTCCATCATGCCCTTCACAAGCTCCGTTCCTTCCAACGCCACCGTCACGACTCCTGCACAGCGCTCAGGTCACCACTTCCTTCAATCGCGACGTCCGGCACTTACTCGCGAAGCTCCGAGTCGCGGCAGCCTGCTTTACACTCAGGCTTTGCAGCTTGCAAGATTGCAAGATCATGAAGAGGCAGCAAGAACCGCATTCGAAGAATGCTGCAGGGCAGATCCCGACAACACAAAGGTGAGAGCACATCATTGTTCGCATTGTCATTGTTGTGCTTAGCCCCGAAATGTCCTCGAATGGAGAAGCAGGCTCTTGCCTTCAGGCTTGGGTGTCCTGGGCCCAGTTTGAGAAGCGTGTCAAAAAAGACCATCAAGACAGGTTTCAAAGTTGCAGACAGGTCCTTCAGCAAGGGTTGACATTGAACAGGACAAGTGCTGCTTTGATTCAGGTATTTCATGCAGATTTGCAACTCAAGATCAATTGCCTGTTTTGCAATCTGTTGCTTCTGCAAATGGCTGAGCACTCCTGATGTGGATGTTTGGTCACGCAGGCGTGGGGCCTGATGGAACTTCAGAAGGGCAACATCCTTGCTGCTGTGCTGCTGCTGGAGCGGTCTGTGCAATTTGAGCCTAGAAACAGTCCTGTACTTCGGTGGCGTGCAGTGCAGCTGGCACAGCAGACTGTGATGAGCCGGAGGCGAAAACTTGCCAATCTGTCCTGCCCAATTGGGGGTCAGACAGCCTTGTAGTATATGTCTTGACAGCTTCTCCTGCTGTTTGCTTGTGGGTTCTTTTTGAACATATGAGGAAATGCCAACTGGCATATCCATTTTGTGTAGTAATAGGCAAACAAGACTTGATAGGTAGCTTGTACATCAGTTTCCCAATTGCAGCTGTACGCATGCATGTTATTTCCCCTCCGTTGATGTAGCAGTCACGCTAGGCGCAGTTTTACCTGTTGAGGTCATTTTCAAGTTCAAATTGTGTACTGTGTCAAGCTTTCCGCTTGATGTTGCTTGTTTCAAGGCTGAAAACCTGTCACGATGTAATAAGAGTTACCTGCTACACCACTATGCCATAGGCGGTCGGATGGTTGATTGATTGGCAGCGGGCTCTATACGGGCGTGGTCTTTCAAAATATGGATTCGTGGTGTTACAAAGGCCAGTCCGATGTGCTGCCATGTGAGCCATACTTGAATGTCGTAAGGGACAGTGGCTTTCACTACGGATGACAAGTGAATTATGCACTGGTTAAAATACGATTCTGGCTTGACAAGGTGATAACCAGCACATAGCGTCAAAAAGTTCAGGAGCTGTCAAAGCACAGAACGTCAAAAAGTTTGACAACTGTCAAAGCTGAAAAGAAAAGGTGTCCATAAAATGACTTAATCTACAAGAGAGGGAACTTACACCTCAGCAACAGCTTGTCAACACTATGGTACATAAACATGTGTCCTGCCTGCACATAGATGCCAAAGCCATATAGCGATGATCAGCAAACCTACAGGACAACACACTCCTCCACCAAGTCAGCAAACGAGCAGGGAAAAGGCATAAAAGGAAGCTGCACTGCAGCTCGACTACTACTCAAGAAACAGCATGTATGAGAGGTCTGAGCCGCTCCAGCTCTTGTTCTGCATCTACACCTTGTTCCTGCAATGCAGACTCTGGCAACCTTGCTGCATTGTGCTGAGCAGCATGCAGATAGGGGTGCACCTCAAGCCACTTGACCACTGCCTCTGCACTGGACAAGCCACCTGCAGCAAGGCAAAGCCCCTGTTCAGTACACCAGTGGACACTGACTGGTCCATGTGATACATCACACACCAACTATGCAATTGTCACTTTGATGCAGATGGTGATGTCTTGTGCATAGGCACGAGTCAATGACATGTATGCAAATGAGGCTTGAGTGATGAAAGCAGGAGAGGCAGTGCACCTGTCTGTGCATCAGCAGAGGGGGAAGTGACATCAAGGGATGCCCCTGCGTCACCATCTATGGCAAACGGCAGGATGTCTGACTCCGACTCTTCTGCATGGAGCCCCGCCAGGTCGGGCTCCTGGGGGTAGGTGAGGCGGGGGGCAGTGTAGCTGGCACTGGAGCTGCCACCATGCCCTGCACTCCACACATCTTGCCTTTGCCAAATCTAGCCAGTGCAGTCTGTACGTTATGCTTGAGAGCGTGTGCAAGGACATGGCATGCATTCAGTGTGCATGCATACACAGTGATCCTCCATTTTGACCAACATGCGTGCCAGTGCTGTTGTGCATATTCTGAGGTCAGAGCATGAGGTCAGAGCATGAGGTCAGACTTTGTGTATGTGTTGGAATACCATGCAGACGCAAAAGTCGATGCTCTGCACGGATCTGTTGCCAAGAGGGCATCAGGCACGAAGATATGAGGAAGGCTGACCTGTTGCCGGCAGCACCAGAGGCTTGTTGCCTGAGAGGATTGGGTACAGGGTCCCACCCCCTGGCTTCAGCATGTGCTTGGCTGCAGCGCTGCCAAAGAAGCTAGAGTCCAGGCTGTCCTGCATTGGGGACCCCACATTACCAGCCTGCAACATCACGGCGGTCTCAGATTGTATTCTCTGTTGGTAGCAGCCCTGAATATAGCTTGACTACAGCAGCTTGGTGAAATGTTGCTGCCACTGAGTAAAGTCCCAATCTGAGCCCATACATTCTGATATACCCAATACTAACAGAGTCCAGGCTGAGAGTTTGTGCGCTGTGATCATGTGATGAGATGTACAACTGAAACACATGTGCAGATGACAGAGCATTGGTGACCTGTGCCATAGTGACTCCCCAACTGCAACATACTGCCCAAGTCTGTCACACCAAATGTGAGAAGCTGGACTTGGCCCTGCATGCTCTTGCATTGCTGTAGGGTCATGGGCACCATACAAGACATGAGCATAAAGTGAGGCAGACAGATGAGGTGTGAGGCTGACCTGGGTTCCTGCAGCTGTGGCACTGCCTCCATCATAGCTGGCGGTGCGTACAGCACCGCTCCAGGAGGGCCGCCTGATGACTGCTAGGGCACTGATGTCCCGCCCTGATATGGGAGGCGAAGGAGACAGATAGGACGACCGCATGCTTCCCTGCAGTGCCAACTCCAACATGTAACAGCACTGCTTGCTAACTGTAAAGCAGCAAACACCATGCACCGTTCCGCTGGCAATGCTCTTCTGCCGCAGGCTTGGGCCACAGCAGATGCTAACAAAACAGCTTCACAGCACTTCTCTGGGCAGTCTGTTCTTGAGCTGTCACGCTTGCTTTGCCATGCGTGTGTGCACGACTTCTGATTGAAAGCCACATGTTGCAAGCAGGACGGTGGTTATTGCAATCTGCGATACACATGGTCAAGCAAGGAGGATCTGACCTGGCCGGCCAAGGTGGGTAAGGAATGTGGCGAGGGTGTGAAGGCAAAGGGCAGCTGAGGGCTTCCAGATGGGAGGTAGGGGAAAGTGGCAGAGCTGGTGCTGCTGCCTGCATCACTGCTGCCTGGCATGGGCTGATAGGCAGCATTGGGGGGCGTAGGAGGCAGCATCCCTCCTGCTGCTACACCACCAAGTGCAATGTCAGCAAGCTTCACTGGCTTTTGCTGTGCCATATTGGTACTGTGTCAAAGCTCAAGGCAGTGTCGCTCTTTGAGGGCACAGCTCTGTATGTGCATTCGCGTTCTTTTCCCTACAACGTCCCTTCTGTATGGTTGTATTCTGCTGTGCAGCTGGCTGTCATGCAAGCAACTGATTTTGCAAGCAAGGCATTCTTGCAGGCAATCAAAGGCAAAGGGTGTGCCTCTCAAGACATCTGCATGTGCTGCCATAACTGCCAGACAGACCATGCATCCCTGGCCATGACAGCAGGCATTCTCCAGGGCAAGGGGCAGCACTCGCAAGGTGCCAGCTTTGCCAGCAAGCACGGCAGAGCCTGCAGCAGCAAAGCCTGCCACAGCAAAGAAGGTGCAGTGGTGCCGCATGCAGTGACGACAGCCTGCCTCACCTGAGGAGGGACTGCCGCTGAGGGGTGGTTTGGTTGCCACAGCCTTCAATAGGCCCACTTGGCGGTGGGCAGTCGGGGGCACAAAGCCAGTGGAGGCTGGTGCAGAAGATGGGGCACTGCCCTGACAGGAGGGGAAGCCGTACTGGCGCACCATGACTGTCTCTGGGGGCCCTGCTGCTGCCCCTGTTGCACAGCCTGACCAGGCCCCTGTGCCTATGCTGGTCAGGTCATTGCTGGAGAACACCCGGGGTTTGCTGTTGGGAATACATACCTGCAGCAAGCACAATTCTGCTGTGCTATGCTATGAGGGGACAGGTGGTACTATGCTCTGATGAACATACGAAGGAGCTATGACACACAGCGTAGGTGCGGCACTTTCCAGGCTTTTGTTGAAGTCTATGCTTCAGAGAATGATCACACATTTTGGTTTGACCTAAGCAGATTAGGCTCACAGCTGTCGACCTCTGCAAGGTGATGTACAGAAGTGCAGCAGGCCTTTGCCATCGCTGCTGCACTTCAGACAGTCACCATTCAGGCTTCAACAGCAGCGCAGACGACTTTTTTTACAATTTGGGCCCTTATCTGGCGTATTAGACCAAGTTATCAAGGACTGATCTCAGCGCTGATGATGCTGTATCAATGTAGCATCTGTCGTGCTCACTGGTCAGTGCCTCAGCGTATACTGGCTGCACCCCATGCTACTACACAATGATGCACTGTTATGATAATGCTGATGAGCATATGACAAGCAGGCAAAGCCTGCACTGTATAAGATGGGCCAACAACAGCTCAAAATTGGTACTAAGGCATACCGGCTCAGTGCCAGTTGTCCGGTAAGAGGGTGTCCTGCTAGGCATGGCATGCACAGTAGGGCTGCTAGACGGGAGGGGCTGCTGAGAGAAGCCCTGTGGGCTGGATGATGATGGACCGGAATCTTGAGTTGCCTCTTCAGGCAAGTCTGGGCGCCAGCTGGACAGGGGCTGAGGCTGAGATGGTGTGGATGTGGTGCGCTGCATCCTGGGAAGGGACGAAGGTGACATCTGGCCCTGTAGGTTGTCATCAGGCATGGCAATCCACATCCGCATCGCAAACCTCTTACACAAGCTACTGATGAGTATGATTCTCATACTACTATGCCACTGGATGCTTGTTATACTGGTCTGTAGAATTGACAACAGGGACAAGAAATTGAGGCAGTAGCTTGCACCCAGTACATGATGTGGACGTTGCAGTCATGAGCCACAACCAGGGAGCAGATGAGACGTATGTGCATCAACATGTGCAAATTCCAGTGTGGACCCACATGCTGTGCGTTACTGTCACATTGATCAAACCCTGGAAAAGTCCTTTTCAGCTTAGGGAACATCTTTGCAAGTGATGCAGCATTTCATGCAATTGCTATGCTTGGCAGAGATGCACACATGCACGAGCATTACCTGTTCCAATGATGGCACAGGTAAGCTGGGAGAGGGCATGAGGGCGGCGTCATGGGTGCCGCTTGGCACACCAAGAGGCGGCCGCCCGCCTGATGCAAAGGGGGTGAGTGCGCTGGGGGAGGGTGGGGAGATGCGCACCACCTCTCGACTCCAGCTATGCCGCCGCAGACCTGATGATGGTCTCTGGGCAAGATCTGTGCGCTCTGCATGTGCAGGTACAGCGACATCAGGCTATCAGCATGAAAACTTAGCAGGCTTTGGGAGAGTGAACAAGACCTGTGGCTGCTTGGCCAAGCAGCAGCAGTTTCACAGTACCAAGCTGAGAATTTATGATAGCCTAGACGACGTTTGCAAAATGCAACAGCAATATCATTTTGGTGCACATGTAGCCCCTGCCACCACATCTCAAGATCAGAACACAATGTCCATAGCTGCTCCAAGCTGCAGCTGTGGGCAGCTTGCATGCACAACTGTAACAAAGGCGTTTGCAGGGTGGTGTACGTGGGCAGGGCAGCGCGTGCCTGCAGCAGCAGGGTTGAGCAGTGACGACGGCCTCTGGCTGGCCTGCAATGATGCTGTCAGCCCTCCTCTGAGAGCTGTATGAGTCATTCGCTGCTTGTCTGCTGGCTGCGCGCCCCTCACATAGTCTGAAATGATTTCCGGCTGGTGCTTTGGGCTGGTGGACTGCTCTAAAAAGTTGACAGCAGCCGCAGGAGCGTAATCTACTTCCATCCTGAACTGCCCGTATGGGGTGTCAAGTGGTGTGAAGCTGAAATGGCGGAGGTGAGTTGCCTTTGTGGCACCAGTATTGGATTGATGCCCTTTCAGGAGGCAGAAGCCCAAGCGTGCAGGGCTGCTGGAGTTCCTCTGCATGATGAAGGCACTTACAACATCAGATTCCATCAGAATGTGGTAGGGTCTGCTAGCAGCACTGCTATGACAGGCTGCAACAACAAGTGCATGACTGTTTCAGCAGCAGCACACTGTTTGAATGTGATGCATGAAGCATGGCGCTGATGGCATTTGCAACACTGACATGGCGGATTTTGTGTCAGGCAAACTTGGTGTTAGCTTCTGAAGGCTAGATGTTGTGACAGACGGTCGACACTAATGCCCACCTTGCAGGCTCTGTACATGCGGTAGCCTGGCAGTAAACGCACATAGCTGGTCAGGGACCTCAGCATTACCACCTGCAATGATCAGAAAGCTCAGATGCATCATGGGCATCTTCAAACAATGGCAGCTAGAAGATACAGTCAGTGCAACAAGATGAACATAAGTTGAGTGCAATGTCACTCACAGCTCGCTTGTAGACAGCAGGAGGATCCAAGCGTGCAAGCTGAGCACGCCTTCTCTGCAAGTTGCCATCTTGCATAGCTGGCTCAAAGTGGAACATCCATCTTTCGAGTAACGTCGCTGAGGGAAAGGCATCAGACTGTAGGCGTATGTCTTGCGGTTGCGATGAGCTATGCTGTAGGGGTGGCGATTGCTCTTCAGAAGCTCCCCAGGGTCTCAAGTAGACCTGTCAAGTGAGCATGATCAGGCTTTGCAGCTACAGACACTGCTTTGCATGAGCAGACCAACATGTCATCACAGCATTCTACCTCAATGAAGGCAGGGGTACCAGTGTCCTTGCGCCAGTGCTCAAAAACTTGACTAGCCACATCAACCTCATCAATGTTCAAGTTGAACTGCAGAGTACAGGCAAGGTGTTGAGTAAGTTGCAGCTGACGAGGGGATAGACAATTCATGGGATGTCATGTACCCAAGACTTTCTGGCTTGTTGATGCACAGGTGGTTTGTTTGGCTCTGATCTGGAGCCAAGCACAACATGAGCTGCCTTCACCAGGCACTCTGCTATTATCTGGTCAGTCTTCTGTCTGTCTGTGGGTGTTGACGCCATGCCAGCTTACTCGGTGGCAAACTAGGACGATTCAGGTACGAATTTCACCACAAATTTGTCAAGCTATGCAGTCTGGTGCTCAAGGCTGCAGCGGTACGGATCCGTCGTTCATGCATGTTGTTAAAATTGCCTCGAGGAGCTCCTGTGCAAGCTGCTGTCACTGTGGAGCGCAAGCAATTGACAAATCTTGTTTACGGACAATGAGGATGTCGTTTACCGTGATGACAGCTTCAGCGTGTCAAAGGGCAAAGCATGTTGATCTTGAAGGTTTCGTTTCGCTCTAGCTGGGGCGCCCTGAGAAGGCCCTTTGCTCACACAAAAGGCCCCCTTCAAGTAGGGCAAGGCTTGCCCGGCAAGTCTAACCACTTCGCGCACAACAGGTATGGCTTTTGCTGGGCGCGCACCATCCTTTAGCTGCAGCGCGAGGCACTGCAGCAGTTGGACTGCGCTGGTTTGGTTTTGTAAAGCTTCGAGCTTGGCGTGCATCGCTTACTGCTCAACAGAATAGCGTCAAACTGCAACGGCGCGGCCGCGATCTCGCTGCACAGCGCATTGCCATGACCGGCTGGTACATTGGCGCGGTTATAAATGTGGTGAGTTGCTGCCATGCAGCACCACTGTCAGTGTTGTCAGCTGCCTATTGCGGAAAGATTGTCCGGTGTTGAGAAATTGAACATTCCATCTATTACCATAGACAGCGTCATGGTGGATTTTGTATATGCGCCAACATTACTAAGTCCTCCTTTGACTTTGCTGCAGGTTGGAAGCATCTTGATTAACTTGGGAACGGTATGTGGCGTAATAAGACGTGGTACTGACAAGAAGTCCAGCTGTGCCCCTGTACTGAATTGTTTGTTGATTACAGAATGTCATGAAGCTGGGCCACAACAAGCGCTCAGCAGATTTGCCAGAGAGCAGCAGGCGCCCTATCAGGTGTTACTTTGCTACTAAACCTTGTCCATCTCAAGTCTTGCAGCCCATGACATGAAAGGTGTGTGTCTTGTGCAGGAAGTATAGAGAGTGGCAGTTCGGTGTTGGCCTTTTTGTTGTTGGAAATGCTCTCAATTTTATTTCTTTTGGTAAGCTTAGCTTAAAGTGGCCCCAGATGTTGTTTACTGCATCATGTCTTAGCACGCTATGCAAAGACTCACGATACTTGCTACTATTGCAGGTTTTGCTGCTCAGTCATTGCTTGCCGCATTGGGATCAATCCAATTCGTCTCCAATGTATTTTTTGCATGGTTTGTGCTCCATGAAAGGGTATGTTTCCTGGCCACGTTGCTTTGTGTCTGATAGTGTCCCACCCTTATATACTGAAGCTTGTCTAATGTAAAGCCTACTGCACTAGTTTGGTTTAGTCTGTCATCTAGTAGGTCAAGTACTGTACCATCCTGCAGACATAAGTATGGCCATTACCTTCAATTTAAATAGCGCTCAGCATGCCTGTATGGACTGCTGTATGGCCTTCTGAATCAGGGTGAGGCATACCTGATACCTACCTGGCTCATGCGAGAGCAAAGGCAGGCACAGCTCCAAATCAATCAATCAATCAATCAACGTATGTGATTTGCAGGCAGACAGAAGGGTGATAGTGGCCACAGCCATGATTGTTGTCGGCTGTATAGTCCTGGTGGCATTTGGCAACCATCAGTCCAAGCCTCTGAACAGCCATCAGTTGCAGCACTTATTCCAAAAGTAAATCGCCTGGGATTCTTTGTTGTGTTCTAAACAATGTAGAGCCAAGTCTGTCTACGTTGGCTGCACCATGCTGACACTTTGGCTGTGTGTGCAGTGATATATACATTGCCTACCTATCTTGGCTCTTGGCAACAGCAGGCCTTGCGTACATTGTGTACCAAATTGGTACCCAGAAGCTGAAGTAAGCACTTGTGCATGGTCACTACATATGCATACTGGCCAATCTATATCTCTACTCGCTACTATGCACTTCCTCCTATGTTGCACACTAAGCTGCCTCAGCTAAGACCAAGTCTGGAGGCTGCTTGTCTGCACCAGCTCATGAAGTTGAAAAATTTACCAGCATGTGCTGCGTTGCCAGCTCTCATGCCAGGATCTTCATCAGCAGATGTTTCGCGTTGAGCGTTACTGGTGCCACTGTGCACTCTGTGTACCTGCTTTCAGCCCACAGCTCAACCCAAGCACAGCCTTTTGGTCAGACAGAACATCATCAGGCCAAATTTGTTTGCCAAATTCACTGATTCAATTGTCATTGCTGTCATAAACTGCTGGATTTGTGTGCAGGCGCGAGGGCTTGGGAGGCATGTCCCATCGCTGGATGAAGGCTCTGCCCATCAGCTACTCCCTGTTCAGCGGCATGATCGGCACACAGAGCGTTCTGTTCAGCAAGGCCCTGTCCACGCTGATGCGCACCACCATAGACGGCCACAGCCAGCTCGGCACCTGGTTCTTCTGGCTTGTGCTGGTCCTCTTCCTCTGTTGTGCATACTTCTGGGTTACCAGCCTCAACAAGGTTGGTCTCAGCATGGCAGCACCCACTGCTATGCGCATTATGTGCTGCTGCCTCTGCTGTGAATAGTGGTGTAAGTTTCTGTGGCATACCCATGCTGGCTGCATCTGGTTGTGTGTTCAGACTGCTCCTGCATTACTCTTGGGCTTTTGAGAGCATTTTCATGTTGCTGCTGGGGTTAATGTAAATGGTCAGTTGTTTGACCTTTGTGGTTGTCTTGAACATGTGCTTATGGTTGCTGCAGGCATTGCGTCTCTTCCCAGCTGTGGTCATTGTGCCCACCATGCAAATCAGCTGGACACTGTTTTCGGTTGTGAGTGGAGGTATCTACTACCAGGAGTACCATGCCTTCACAGCTTTTACAGCTAGCATGTTTGGTCTAGGAATACTGGTGAGCCTCACGTCCAAGTTGATGACCCTTGTTTGCTGCGTCACTTTCTAGACAACAGAGATCATTTGATGGTTGCTAACATGTGTACAAGTTTTGGATGCAACAAGGACTTGGTTCTGAGCGTCTGTCAAGCAGTGCCAGAGGTTGAGGTCTGTGCCCAAGTTGCCAATCATATGCTGACCTCTGCCCACATGTGTGCCCATTCAGATCATCTTTGTGGGAGTGTACCTGCTGTCTGGGGGTTCTGCTCATGATCAGATCACACCCTGCCCCCTTCCTGACTGCCCAGCTGCTCAGTGCGACCCTGAGAGCCTGTGTGTCTCCCAGCAGCACATCAGCCGCACTGCTTCAGTTCTTGCTCTGCCAGGCTTTGGCTACATGCCAGGATTCTTTTCCAAGCCCTTTGACTGTCAGCTTGCTTTCCCTCGCTACGTCAGGTTGAATGACCATTCAGACCTGACCCTGAATGGAGTGGCACGCTACAACAGCGTGCCCTGCCTTGTTTACCAGCCTCCATCGCCCAGCCAGTCTCTGTCAGCAGCTTCTGCTGACTCTGACAAGGCTTCTGTTGCTTTTGCTTTGGCCAGGGGCCAGTCAGTCCCCGTCCTGGTCAGACCACGTGACCAGACCCAACCACTGTCACCTGGTTCTGACCACTCGCTACAAAGCCTGCTTTCCAGCATAAGACCAACAGCAGGCGTCAGTGTTGATCTGTTCAGCCCACCACTCCTGCAGCCACCAGCTGACGGCTTGTTGGACCGCCGCATTGCTGCTGTACCCACTGTGACCTCAGAGCCAGCTCAGCTGCCTGTTGACAGCGCACCCACTCTTGGCGCCTTTGCTCCTGTTGTCTTCCGTCTGCAGTCCACCAGCAGCGATGTGCTTGCACAGCTTCTTGCCGCAGTGCCTGGCTCAGACTCACAGACTCGCAATACAGCTGACCAAGGAATGCCCAACGAGGCCTCACGTTAGTCAGATCCACTCAGCTGATGTATGTGAAGTCCTGCACCACTCTCGGCGTGCCTGCTCTATGGTGGAGTTGTCTCACGTTCAAGTTCAGCTTCTGATTGTACAGATTGTCTTCTCTGGTGTGTTCCTGCTGACCCCTGGCAAGGAGGCATACATGCTGAAAGCACATGAAGATGAAGATGAGTCGCCTATCTTGTCCAGTCCAAGGGCCAACAGTGGTCCTGTTTCAATCTCGTTAGTGTAGGGCGCTTCATGTTCCACCAGGTATGCCTGCTACTCCCAACAGAGCCTTCTCACTGTCATCCTGGATTATGCCAAGTCACGTTGCTGGTAGGTCTGTTCCTGCTCACTCTCATCGTCTGCCATGTTGATATTGGCTGTTGTTTGCCATGCCAATCTTTAGTCCTCATGCAATTGACCCGAAGATCTCACTATGAGTCTGACTTTCAGGCGGTTGATTTAGGAAGGGATCAGGTTGAGGACCTTGGCAATTGACCTGTGGTCCTCGTCTCCTCTGTCACTCCTCAATTCTCTCCCCAGCAGATGCCGTTGTTGACAGGCGTCTGACAGGTATAGCCTCCTCAGACTATGGGGTTGCTGCGCAGTGTGCTTGTGCTGCCACACGTCGCTCAAGCTTGCCATTTTGTCTGCTGCATGTCAATGTGCACTGTGTTTATGCAGGCAGTATTGAATTGCAGACAGAGGAGACTTCACCTATCCCACAGATCCATCACAAGACAGTAAAGCTGAGCTGTGAAAGTAGACAGAATGTTAAAGATTGTGTTCTGTGCGGAGCTAGTTTCTGGAAATACAGCAGCTTGCTGCTCATCTAAGTACAGCAAAGCGCTTGTCTGTCTCCGTTTTCTGATGAGAGTGCCTTCTTACAGGCATAGTTTTGAGTCTAATTCCGGCCCTTCCTTTAACAGTGTGATTCATGCACTTGCAAGAAATGAATTCTCGGTGGCACTGCTATAAGGTACCAAGAGGTAAACCCATTAAGTTGAACGCAAAGAAACTTCTAGCCTTGAAGCACACAACGTGTCGTAGGTTCGTCCAATGGGCATATGGATTGATCGATGGTGTAATCACCTGTCTCATCTTGCTCTCATTACATATGACACAGCTGTCACAGTCTCACCACAAAGGACAGCTGTACACTGCATATGCTGTCCTATCGAGTGCAACATGACGTGCCAATGAGTCTGGAGTACACAACTGCCCAGCTATGATGTGCAACAGAGGCCACGCCAACAGCTGCAGCATGCCTTATACAAATTAAATTTAATTCTGCATGCCACAGCATTTCGCACTGAACTTTTGGTAACTGAGAATCATCCAAAGCGCCGCCGGATGTAGTCAGCAGACCAAGCATCAGCAGCAGCATGAGCTGCTTGCCAAAGAGGCTGCAGTGTCTTCTTTTCGTGGCTGTCCACCAACCTACTTCCTGTACTGACTTCTGTTTTGGAGTTCACCCCACTGCGGAACAGCCACATAGCGCGGCGCAGACTATCATTCATGTCGGTCTGTGCTTCAAGTGACTGTGCTGCTGCAAGGATGCTGGGGACTTGCATCAACTCCTCCACTATGCTGCTGATGTGGAAGTCTACAGATGACAGGGGGATGTCCCCACGCCTAAGTGGTGACTGTGCCATAGCCAATACCCCACCTGCACCAACACTTCTTGCTTATTTTGTTTGCTGCTGCAGCCAAAGGGCTGATGTCTCCAATATTAGCCTACATGACTACAAAGACTGTATGGTCTATGGCATCAGTAGAGCTTCTATGATTCAGCACAACCATCAAAACACCAGACACGACATCTGTCCAAGTCTTCTATCAGCAGTGTGCCATGCTTGCTACTGATGTGTGCAGGAGTCAGATTACCTGGCGGCATGACCAGCCTGCTGTAGGTCTCCTGGATATAGGAAAGCCATGTATGACGGGGATCAAGGGCTAGCTGCTTGTCTTCATTGGCTTTTGCAACCTCATGATTTCCTGATGGCAATGCATGCGGACAAGCACGACCCTGGAAGAATCTACAAAACCGACGTAGCCAGTGGTGCACAGAATGGAACCACTCGGCAAGCACATGTGTATGACCATGGTGTGATGCTGCGAAATCACATCAACCGGCACCAGAACCGTAGCAGCTCATGCAATAGGGACTTTAGCACAATGCATGTTTGGCAGTCTTGTCTGTTGACAATGACACAGCTGACCTGAATCTCCAGGTGGCTGCAAAGGCCTTCAGCATAGTGACATCACCAGCCATACCGCCATAGGCAGCGCGAATCAGGATGCACCGTACCATCACTTCCTCCTGGGCTGATGTACTGGCAGGACCGCCAGCCTCTGCATCGTACATGCCTTTGCTCAACATGACTGGCGCTGTCCCTTTGTTGTTTCAAGCATGCGCAGAGCAACCCCCGGCCCTTCAGCCCATTCTAGTGTGACTGGACTTGCTTGGCTGATGTCACAGTATTGAGTGCTGTTGACATCACTGAATGCTACTGTGCAAGCAGACACCAGCACAAACATTGCAATGAGGCCAAGCAACAGCCTGACAGCTCACAAGACAGCTCAGCACACCTGAGTCAGATGATGCATCAATCTGGGTAGGGTAAGCATCCCGCACTGGGACTGAGGCAAGCTGATGCACAATGTGCAGACAAGCAGATGCTGCAGTGCAGCCCAAGGTATAGCCTGCAGTGCATCAACAATGTCCCCTGCTGATTTTCCCTTTAGCATACTTGACAGTCACAGCAAATGCATGGCAGCATCGCAGGACTGAAAAGCAAGCAGTCACAACAACAGCTGTAGCAGCAGCAATGAATGCATTTGTTATTCACCTTTAGCTTGAGCACACATCAGCCATACAAGGAGCGGCATGTCAGGATGCAGCAAAGCATCCTCCAGACAGATGATGGAGACTCGCCGCAGAAAGTCAGCTGGATTGTCCTTCATGAGCTGTAGAGCACACCTGCAATAATCCACAGCCAAGCTGCAGAACCAAGTCGGACTCAGACCCATGATGCAGTTTCCAGCTTGTTTTGCATCAGGGACTGTTGTTTAACACATCAAAGCTGATACCTTGCTCTGGTCTATGCACTGTTCTATGACATACTCTGTGGAGTGAGTACAGTGCTGCTGAATGATCCAGGTTAAGCCATGGAAGCCTGAGAGATTGTCACCTGACTGCAGGCGCAGCCCTGCATAGCCGGACATTCTTTTGCAAAGCGCTTTTCAGCAGAGATGGGCTTCCCTTGAATGTGCTGGGTGCTGAGCTGCCTGCTGTCAACTGGGCAAGATCTGCTTCTGATCCTGGAGGGACGTTGGTCTGCAGCTCTACTGTCACCTTAGCTTTGCCAGCAGATGCAGAAGACAAGCCCACGCCCTGTAAGATGCAAGCTGACATCTGTGTGGTGGCAGACCAGACTGCCTGACAGCTTGGCGTGGAAGCAGCAGATGTGGCTGTGCTGTCCGGATTGCTGGCGGAGGTTGCATGCGCTTGGGGTGGGACAGCATCTGCTCTCTTGGATCCTTTTGTCCACCAGTGAGCCTGCCAGCTGTTATCTGGCAGATGTTCTAAGAAAAAGACAAGAATCTGGCTTCTCTCACGCTGCTCTGACATGAGGACAGAGAAAGCATTGCCAGCTGTTGGCAGAGCTGGTTGCTGATGGTGGAGAACTGATGTTGGCTGGCTACTCTCATGGCTCAAAGCAGCTTGTGGTGTATTCACAGCAAGCTGCAGTGAGAGCGCCCTGCTAGGCGGTGCGCATGCGCTGGTTTTTTTCACAGAAGGCAGTGCGCCCTTGCAATTCTCTGCATGGTTTTGCAGCAGTGCTCGAGGTACTGCTATTTCACACACAGGACAAGTCCTGAAAGAAGATGCCTGCAGGGGTAACGGCACATTTATTGAATTTTTAAAGACTGCGCGCCTCAAGAGTTGCAAGCAATAGGACCTGGCCAGCGCCTTGATTGTTTGGTCTTTTGCGTTTAGCCGAGCCGGTCAAGACCGAAAAGGCGTCCCTCCTTGGTGTAGCATCCATGACAACTGACTGCTGGCATCAGGAGCACCGATCTCTCGATCAGGGATGCTTAACTGCAGTGATCAAGCACGCACGCTCTCGTATCTCAAGTCTCCTCTGATTTAACGTCAACACTGCAGTGTCGGCTGACGTCTCCACCATGATTGGCAAGGCACTCTCGGGCCAGAGTGCCGCATTCTCTCGTACGACGTGATGTCCTTGATGCATGCTCCTGCAACTCGAAGTTCATGATCGCAATGACTAAACTATGGTCCATATCTCAGCAATCATATCGGAGTATCATTGCATCAGGACGAGGCACTTGTGTGTTGATGAGCCATGTTTGTAGTAAACAATAGTCACTGCACAGCAACATCTTTGGATACAATGCACTCTGCCAGGCTGGACGCTTTGCTTATACCGACTCGTTAGATGCGTCTGCACACATGAGAGCACATGGACACAATAAGAACTCAAGCTGTAGCTGGCCAAAAAACGCAGATACGCTATCCACAGACAAGCGGATAATTGACAGAGTGGCCAGATCATTCTGTAATCAAAAGAATACAAAGAATAGCATTGAGATAGGTGTGACAATGGCTCCCTGTGTGTGCTATTGTGCATCACCCGGCTAACTTGACGCCCTCCAAATGCTGGTGTGAGATATCAGTATCCTTTGAGTTTCAAAAAAGAATCCAAGCACCTTGGATCGTCAAACTTTGTCAAACAGCATCTGAAATAATATCTTCAACTGTGCTGACAACTATTATGGGAGCATACAGAGCCATGATGCTAAGAGCTTGCTGATGAGAGTTGTGACTGACTCCAGCACATGCATCAGCAACCAAACGGACACGAACTCCAGCATCAGCTGCTGCCAAAGCTGTTGACAGTACACAGCAGTCAGTAGACACGCCAACAAGTACCAGTTCACGCGTATGTGCTGTGGCTGCTGCAAGTTCAGGTCCCCATTTGCTGAATGTATGTTTTGACACAACATTTGCATTGTGGGTGGAGAACTCCTTGGTGATGTCCCATATAGGGTCTGTGCTTGGTCGTAGCAAGAACGGCCACTGCTTGTAGTAAGCAACCCATGCGCCATGTGGCTGGTCAGGAGCAACAAATTTAGTGTAGATGGTCCGTCTGTCAAACACAGGAAGCAAACGCTGCACAGCTGCAGATGCACTTGCATAGCCAGGCACAAAAGCTTTGCTACTGGGATCACCAAAGACAAATTGCATATCTATAACGACCAGTGGTATGTCTGCAAGCCTTGATGAGCCCAAGTCGTCTGAGTGCAGGACCTGCAAATGTGGCACTTGGACACCAACATGATGGCAAGATGATGACAACTCTTGCTTCAGGGAAAGCTGAAATGTTGCTTTGGGTATTCAAAGGAAGCTATCCTGACAGTTGAGTGAAGCAGATGTTTACCTTTGTGCTGTGCACCTGCTCATGGGTAACTCCAGGGACAGTCTTCTGACTTGGACTGTGCATAGCAACAGCCTGCGCCGGCTCCAGGGCAAACTCAGTATAGTTTGTGATCACACCAAAGCAAAACACCCAGCTAACAGTGGCACGTCAAGTCTGCTCCTGCTCAAACTGCATGTCAAGGCGTGCAGTCACGCGCTGCATGGTTGCCAAGCATGCTGCTTTAAGTTTTTGGCTGCATGCTTGCGCAGAGTCAATTGGTCAATCATCTCAACCCAGCTGGCTTCTGGATCCGCTTCGTTCTCTGCATTTCCTCGTGCTGGATTTAATTAGGCACCCTGGACATTTCGAGTCTCTAGCCTAGGTCAACCGCAACTGCGCCTTGGGCACATTCCGCTGCCGTCGTCATTGATTTGGACGACACAGTAGGCTCCTTCGATCGACGTCGTTTGCTGGCTACAGCGCGTCTGGCAGCGTCATACTCATTGTTGCAGCAGACATAGCGGACGTTGTCTTGATCAATCAGTAGGAGAGTCAGGCGGTTGTTTCGCAGCTTGGGGCGTCATGGGCAGGGCCTTGGGCAGGTTGAAGGGGGTTGACTTCTACCGCAAGATCCCGACGTACGTGCTTTACCACTCAAGCTGGTCGCGAGCGAGCTGTGCCTTTTCGCTGAGTGTCAAAGCTGTATTGTAGGGATCTCACCGAGGCCAGTTTATCAGGAGCTGGACTGTCTGTCATAGCTGCTGTCGTGATGGTGTTATTGTTGGGCGCGGTAGGCTCAATTTCAACTTTTGTGCAACTGGAAGAAAGACTGATAGGTCAAGCTTTGACACTGTTATCTGCAGGAACTCAACAACTACTTGACGTTGGAGACAAAAACAAGCATGATAGTTGACCGAAGTGCTCAAGGAGAACTGCTTAGAATAAACTTCAACATCAGCTTTCCTGCCTTATCTTGCGAGTTTGCCACGCTTGATGTCAGCGACGCTCTAGGAACGGTGAGGACATGTTATGATACATGTGTGCTCTTATCAACTGCTGCTTGGCACAGCAATGCAAAAGTCCATTTTGACCATCCTCTCTTGCAGAAACGGCTAAATCTGACAAGAACCGTCAGGAAGCTGCCGATCAATTCTGATCTGGAGCGAGTGGGTCACTACATACATGATGACCGGGTGCAAGACATCAAATATGATGAGCTGCCAGAGGTGAAGTTGTGTGTCATTCTCCTCTTGTGTGCTGCATCTTTCTGTTGCCCATTGGTCAAACCAGGAACATGCATGCTAATAGCGTCTGACAGCTGTCTTTGTCAACCTGCAGAACTACACAGCTGATACCATCAACTACTCATCTCCTCTGTCCAAGGTTGACTTTGAGGCTGCAATGAAGAAGTATGATATAAGTGAGTGAAGTCCTGTCTTACGACCTTGTCATAACATTTGTGACTGACTCATCTGAGCTGTTTTTGACACGACCCCTATGCAAATGCTGAAGTCAATGCACTTACCGCATCTGTCTTGGCAAGCATGGTCAGCAGTTGCATGCCAAACATGTGATGCAGACTGCACGGCAGACTTGGCTCACACTTCTTTGGACCTCTTGATGCAGCAGGCTGTGTTTGTCTTTTGCTGTCTGCAGATGCCAAGCAGCATTGGTCATGTGCATGCATCATATCACCGGCAGCTGTCATCCACAGTGACACCGTACATCCTGCCTTACTGTGGAGAACATCTCTGAGGCAAAATCAAGTCTTGACAGTTGACATTCCATGCAGTCATTGGCAACTTCTATGCTCCATGGTGTCCGTGGTGTCAACGTCTGGAGCCCACATGGGAGGCTGTAAGAGAGGAAGTGCATACCAAGTATCCTGATACAGACGGCAGAATCCACATGGCAAAGGTACTGTGCTGCTGTCATATTGTAAAAGCAGGCTTAAACAGCTGTACATTATATGCAATCACAGTTGACAGCAGGTTTGCTGTTTGGCATCCAGCTGCAGATGTCTCTTGTATGCCACCAGCTTGATCAACCAGTGCTCAGGTGCATGACACGTAGAGCAGCTGCTTGAACAACAGTCGCCTCTGCAACAGCAACCATAGCTATGGCATGCACTGTGTGCAGGTTGATTGCACCAAAGAGGTGGACTTGTGCCGAGACCACCACATTACTGGGTTTCCCTCCTTGCGGGTATTCCGGAAAGGACATGATGAAGTCATGAATCATGGCCTTCGAGAACATGAGTCGTATAAGGGTGAGACTGCTGACCTGTGAGCCGCGTCTGCCAAAGTCATACACAAGGCACAATAGCAACAGTCACTGCACGCTTGCAGTTGTCACACGGTTGTAGCGCTGTTTTGGATGCTGCACCAGTTATGCGCACTTGCCATGCTCAGTCATAGGCTTGATCAGTGTGTCTAAAAGGTGCGCTTTGTGTTAATCTGCAGGTGACAGGACTAAAGACTCGTTGCTGGCGTTTGTGGAGACCTTGGTTCCATCTGCCGGCCGGCCTCATTACTACGTCAGGTACTCTTCGCATCTCCTGCTTTCCCCTGCAGGGTCAGCTCTTTAGGCTGTGCTGCATCCCTCCTGTGCTCTCCTGTGTGTCACAAAGTTGTGACGCCGTGTCACCTGTGCGCAATCGTCAATGCGCTTCTCTTGATGCTCCTGTTGGGTCAAGAGCTATGCCTGTTACAGCTGACGATGTCCACAAATATACTGAATAAACAAAGCAAACCAGCAAGACCCTGCATTGCTTTGCAGCGGTTCAGCCAATGGTCACACCTGTAGGCACTTGGATTGAAAAACTCAAGTGAGAGTGTATGTGCAGAGGAATGCAGCGTGTGGCCAAGAGCGACGGCTGTGCCTTGTCAGGCTTTGTACTAGTCAAGAAGGTGCCTGGCACATTGCACTTCCTGCCCAAGTCTTCAGGACACTCTTTTGACTACCA
>JAABUK010001525.1_pt1 | contig 43570 bp, 62 predicted proteins | sample 5559141 | NCBI WGS metagenome assembly JAABUK01 (sample SAMN10711869, study PRJNA513367) | rock metagenome | isolation source: Antarctica rocks | place: Antarctica: Victoria Land, Pudding Butte nord | collected 2016-01-03 | reverse complement strand
TGGGGTGTAGCGTGCAGGAGAGGCAGAGAGGGAGGAGGCCTTGCGGCGGTACCCCCGGGGGCGGCGCACCCTGGGCCTCTCGGGTGAGGGCTCCCTGACAGGCGCCCTTCTGCGGGGTGGGGACCTGTTGCATGACAGACCCACATGACAGTTGTGCATTGTATGATACAGCCAAAGGTGCTGTGAGCACAATGCATGCATCTGAGGAAAGCACCAACAAAGGGGAGAGTCTGCACAAAAGAGCAGCGGCACAATGTCTGGCAAGGCATGTAGTCACTTGCACAGAGATGATAAGAACAACTTGTCTGCCAAGACTTGTTGTCACGGTGAATCTGAGAAAATGGTCACTGGATTGTTGCTGCCTGCACGCAATGTCTACATTGAGTATTGACCTTTGTGACATGGACACTAAGAGATGACGAGGCCTGACTGTACAGAGCACAGTGGTGCTCTGACATGCTGCTGATATGTTGCGCCAGGTCTCTGAAAAGGGTTCTTGAACATCTGCACAAGCTTTGGCACAGGACAGCAGCAATGCGGCAGTCACCTGAGCGGCTCCCGAAAAGCAGGTGACATGGAGGGAGAGCGACGAAGGGGCCCTTTGGCACGGGGCTCAAACCCTGGGGAGCCCCGTTGCCGAGGCTCAAAGGGAGGGGACGCCATCAAGCCAGGGGATGCCCTGCGTCTCTTGCTAGCCTTGAGCTCAGTCTCATTGTCCCTGTCATCATCTTCCCTCCACCTGGGTGCATGCAAACAAGTGACGCTCTTGATGCCCACACAGCGCCAAACATGGGCTTGTGTGATTCCTCATCGTCATTGGGGACGCGAAACAAGTCATCGGTGGCACATCTTTCTGCACACATGATGGTGCACTGTGCATCAAGGCTGTGGTACCAGAAAGGGTTCCAGAAACATAGATTTTGACAGCTCGCTACAGTTTAGGGATGGATGTCTCACAGGGCGAGCTTAAAATGACACACGACCAATCCAGTCAGGAAGTGAGGCAAAGATCGAGAGGCAGGGAAAGGCCCACCTGCTCTTAGTGCGCCGCTTCCTCTCATGCTGCACAGGCTCCCTGTCTCTGTCTTTAGGCTCAGGAAGATCTTTGGGCATTGCTGCTGCAGCTGCTGCTGCTGCCTCAGCCCTTTGCTTTGCTGTAATGGCCCTCTTTGCAGCTCTGACCTCTGCCGGTGTTGATGCTGCCAGCAGTTGATCCTCGGGATCAAGATCCTTAAACTGAGTTTCTTCCTGCTCTTCTGCATGCCCATTAGTCATATCTGCCAGCTGTGCTCGCCGCGCAGCAGCTGCCGCAGCTTCCTCAGCAGCTGCCTTGCGGCGTTCTTCAGCTTCAGCTATTTTCCTGGCAGCTTCCTGCTGTCGGCGCTCCTCCTCTTCACGCTTCTTGGCCTGCATTTTTTCCTGATAGTGCTTGGGCAGCTTCACTTGGACAACAGGCGGCAAGGGCTTGGATGGTTTGCCATCGCCTTCAGCCTTGGGCTCCTTTTTGGGGGAACCTGCAGGGGGCCCAGGCTCGCCTGATGGAGCATCTGGGGCCTGCCCACTTGCGTCTGCCCCGGGCACTGCACCATCCCCAGCCTCCCCAGTCTGTGCATACTGTGCATAGCCATAGTAGCTCTGGTCATAGCCGTACTGCTGTGGGTCGTAAGGGTAGGTGTAGCCTGTCTGAGGGTCTGTGTAGCTGCCATACTGTTGCGCACCATAGGCATAAGCAGGGTCTGTGTAGCCCTCAGGATAGCCGTAGGTGGCAGCAGCCTGAGCTTCGCCGTCTGTGCCTGGTGCTTGGGGTTCATCTTCTGCTCCAGGCGGCCCAGGTTCTGCATCAGCTGCCTCAGAAGCTGCATGCGCAGGTACAGCGTATTGTGGCGGATAGTGCGGATGGGGGTAGAGCTGCGGGTAAGGCTGGGGGTAAGGGGCAGCAGCTGCAGAGGGGGCAGGGAAGGGACTGCTGCCAGGAGCAGAGCTACTGGGGAAGGAGGGGGGTGCTGTGGCAGGGTGGGGGTGCACAGTAGGTGGCCCGGGCAATTGTGGCTCTGCTTGAGGGCCTGTGGAGGAACCTGGGGGTACACCTGCTGGTGCACCTGCACAGCCAGCATATGACTCATCAGGCACTCATCAGATTGACTGCAGGAGCCTCATGTCTTACATGCACAGTCAATGTGCCTGCCCAGCATTCTGCTGTGATAGAGCTCATTCTCAACACTAATGCTGCAGCAAGGCATGCAAAGCAAGATGTGATCAAATCGAAATTGGAGCTGCGTCACTCCAAAAAGCAGTAACACACATGGTGCATTGAAATATTAGTATGGCTGACAACTGTGCTCTGACAATGGCAGGCTTTGACAATGTGGAAGGTACATCCTTAGAACCTTTCAGCTCCTTTCAACCCCATGCTTGAATGCCTTTCAAATGTAGCAAAGGCAGCAGGTGTGGCTCACCTGAGAGGGCAGCAGCAGGGGGGGCCGCCGAAGGCTCTTCTCCAGGGGGGGCCTCATCACCATCCTCACCCTCTACCCCAGGAGGCCTACAGCATGACAACATGACAACATGGCGTACGCCCAACGCCATTCTGAAGACCCATTTTGGAGATATGCTGCATAAGTGAACTTTTGCCGCGTGCAGTAGCTCGCTTTCTCCTTGGACTAGATATACATTCATGTCAGCTGGCCTGTAACCGTAGCAGGATGATCAAGCATTGCTGTGTGATGTTGACTTTGCTGTTGACTTTGTGATTGGCTAACAATCTATGCCACAGTGAATTGTGGATCAAGTGACATTATAGAAAGTTTTGCCGTTGCCAGATGAGGTTTGCTAAGCTGGGAGGGGGCCATGCAGCAGGCGACATGCTAATGAAGTAAAGGGCACATATGCATCGGGAACAGCGGGTATGATGACATTATTGCCTGACACGTTGGTGCAATGTGGCGCAGCAGCAGTAGTTGTTTTTTAACATGCCTCATCTTGCATATTGAGCTTACAATATCTGATGAGCAACTGTGTATGCTTTGGTAGCGCTGAAGAGACCTGTGCTGCCAGAACTCATGTGTGAGGCATGTGTCCATGCAACACCTATGAGGTGTCCTGGTCAGCCAGAAACAGTGCTGGCAACAAAACTTGCAGTGTTGCAAGTTGTTCAAAGTAGCGTTTACATGTTCTGCATGAGGGCATACCTGTCATCTTCTGCTGCAGGCTTGACAGCAGCTGGGTGCAGGTGAGACAGTGGATAACCCCCAGGGTGCTGGAAATAGTACTCTGCACCATACCCTTGATACGCTGCACCAGGTGGAGCTGAATGCATTGGGTGTGCTCCATTAGGGTGCGCAGCAGGTGCAGACTGAGGCAGCCAGGGTTGCTGCGCATTTGGCTGAGGAGGAGGACCAGGCAAAACTTCATTAACACTGGCTGGTGGAGTATCCAAGTTGCCATTTGCCAACTCTGCTTGACTTTTAGCCAGCCTGTAAACATAACAATGCCATTTTGCAAGCTGTGTCATCGAAATGTGCTTGAGCTGGGCAGTGGTGAAATTTGTGGTCGACACAACTGCTATTACATCTTGGTAACACAATTCAGTCAATTGTGACTGGAACAGAGAGACAGCCTGATGCTTACCATGGTGGGGGTTGTCCCTGACTGCTGACTGAGGTTGGGAAAGCAGCATTTTGTCCACTGACTGAAGCACTGCTGGGCTGACCGTGCACTGGCGTCCCTGACGGCACAGACGAGTTCAGCTTGAGACCGGTAAGCTCCTGCTGAGGTGGGGCATTGGCCGCAAAAACAGACCCAGGCACAGAAGTAACTGAAGGGATCTCAGTGCTTCCTGCCTGTGCTTCTCCTTTGTCTCCCTGAGCCGGTTCAACATCTGCACCCCATCGTGTCTTTTTGCGCCGAGCTTTCCTAGCAGCTGCAGCTGCTTGCGCGTCGGAAGAACCTTCGCTTGGGGATTGGGCAGTCATGACATCTACCATTTGCTCCTCAAGCTTTCAGCTCAGGCTGTCAAATGCACGCAAAGCTTGCATCACAAGTGTGACTGTGTCTTGCTTCTCTCCCTGTCAACCAGTCGAAACAAGCGTCGGCAGTGTTGGGCTTGGTATCAGCTTGCTTCGGACGCAAGTGAGCTTCTTCTTCCAAATGCTGTGCAAGAAGACGCTCTGCATTGCAGGACAATTGTGGAGACTTGCTGCGCATGACAGCGCCGGGAGTCATGTCTGGCCTTGCAACAGGACAGTCACAAACCTTTTGTCCGCGTTGGACCGCGTGTTTGACAAAGCGATGAGCGACACAAGTGCAAAGCAAGACAGAGACGACGACGATCAGGGCCTTGACGTCGAAGTCAAAGGCGACGGCCCTGATGCAGAAGCTGGTGACGAGGAGGACGATGCCCTTGATGCTGCTTTGTTTGGGGACGATGACGAAGGTGCCGAAGCTGAACCTGCAGACGTTGACGACGCAGCAAATATGGAAGGTTTGTGGCGCGGGTGTCTGTGCTGCTGCGAGAAAGCCATTGGTCGACAAACAGCTGTATATGCAACAAACGCTATGCAGACACTGCGGAACCTGCCCTTATCGAGGTCAGCTCTCCTGTGTCTGGTGATCAAGCAGAGGACCTTGCAGACCAGGCCAGGCAACAAGCTGACGAGCGCAACAAGTGCGTATGCTCTTGCACAACAGCATGCATCAATGCTCTCTGTATGCAGTAACACATCATTTTGCAGCAACCTTTGCCAGGGCAAGACAACAACACCTTGCTGCAACAGACATAAGCTGCAAGCATTAAACAAGTCATGCCGTTCAGAATCATTATGAACTTGATGACTCAAGAGCAATTGGAGAGGTATGAGGCCTTTCGACGGTCAGCAATAAACAAGGGTAGCATGAGGAGGGTGGGTCAGCTACCTCACTTTTCAGCATTCTGATCCTGTTATGCAAGCACTGATCTGTTGTCTGCTTGCAGGTCCTACAGACTGTCAGCGGGCAGGTTAACATCAACGACAAAATAGTGACTGTCATGCGTGGCATTGCCAAAGTTTATGTTGGGGAGCTGGTGGAGGCAGGTGAAACATGTCAAGTTTCCAATAATGTTTCCAGATGCTAGGTAGCATTCGCTTGGCTTACTACTTAACTGCATATGCTCAATTGCAGCTCGCCTCTTTGCACATGAAAGTGGAGACTCGGGGCCTCTTCAGCCTGTGCATTACCAGGCAGCATATCAGCAGCTGAATTCACAAGGCAAGGTGCCTCACAAGTCTGCCTCCAAAAAGCTCAAACTGTAACACCGACTCAAGGAAGGATGTCAGATTCAGACAGTGCACGAAGGCATATGCAGGGGTCATGATGACGTGAACAAATGAAGCCATAGATAGGTCAGTATGCAAACCTGTTGTCAGCACACTTTGTACAACATGGCAGTCCATATTTTTGGATATTTGAACAAACCCTACCCAAGCAGGGCATATGTCCCAATTCAGAAGTCCTGCCTCAGCTTATACACAACAAGACACCCTTAGCTGATGTTGACCTGATACAGCATAGATGATCACACAGATTGATTATGAGCACGGGGTCTGTATGAGTGTTACAGTAGCAACAGTAGATATCCTGTGGTTTGATGCAAAATGAAACAAAACTACAACGAACAACGTCAACCTGCTGAAATACTGTGACAAAGGTGCTCTCTCAAGAGGGAAGCAAGGTCTGTGCACGGCTATCTGTACTTGCTGCCATCACTGTGCCGAGCATGCCTTGTTGACCTTGTTCTGCTGCTACTGCTGACACCTGATTCCTTCTCTCTACCTTTCATCAAGCGTCGCTGCTCTTTCTTGCGCTTCAAGATTTCATTGTAGAGCTTGTCACGGTACTCAAGCATTGAGATCTGCACAGCATCCAAGAGTGTAAAGCTGCAGTTGAGTTTCTGCATCAGCACATCTATCACCACGCAGAGTGAGAATGCATGCTTGAAGCTGCATGCATGGTAGCATCAAGGCTTCGTGCTACCATGCATGCAGCATGAAGCCTTGATGCTGTGCTGCGTGCTGGCGCTCTCCAAAATAGGAACACCGGTACAACTGCTGATCTATGGATAACATGAGACCAAGCGGTTAACCACCATTTTTGGAAGTGCCCACAAGAACAGTATTTTCATTAGAAGGGAACGCTTTGACTAATACACCATCTTGTCTGAAGCAAGGTTGAACAAGTCAACTGGCTAGGACATGCAGGACGCATGACTGATGATAGTCTGCTTAAGAAGCTTTTGTTTTGTTAAGATGAAGACAAGAGGCACCCTGGTCACAGTTGCAAAAATTGGCGCAGATTTGTTCAGTCTGATCTAGAAGACATGAATTCATGTCCTGTTGGTACGCTGACTGCCAAAACAAGACCTCATACAGGGGTCTACTTCAGACTGTACATACCTGACCCAACATGGGAGGACATGAATTACTGAATGTGTGTTACCTTTTTGTTGTCATCAACAGAAATGGTGATGGGTCCAGCAGCAACTGGCTCATCATCAGCATTGTGGAAGCTGGCCACATAGGGATGCTGAAGAGCTTCCTCTGCAGTGAGGCGCTTCTCTGGGTTGAACTGCAGCAGCTTCTGCATGAGGTCCAGTGCGTCTGGCGGTGCATCAGGAAACATGTTACGCAGCTTGTTGGGATCACAGTTGGGCCGCAGCATGGTCTCCATCATGGTCTGGGCATACTGGGAGTGCACTGCTTGTATGTCCTCAGAAGAAGGCACGCCTGCAATGGCCAACAACACAAAACTTGCAAATGTGACCAAGCATGTTGTGCCTCATGGCCCGTGCACAGCTTAGCATGCTACTTTCTCAATGTATGGATTGCAGGTTGATTGCTCAGCATAGTGTGGAAGGTGAGGACGCACACAAGCCACTGTATCCCACAGTATTGTCCAAAGCTTGGAAACGGCTCACATGTGGTGTTACTTTTCAGTCGTTCCACAAGCCATGACAACAGGCTGTGCAAGATGCATTTGGGCAATTTTTGTGCGTTTGTCACAAATTATGAGCATTTAGCATAACTGCAGATGCAAATATAATGTAGGCTATGTGCCAAGTAAAAGAACAAAGTGCTAACTACTACATGCTGCCGTCTTGGCATGAAAAGTGACAGCAAGTCATGCAGCATGCTAACCAGCATGTGAAGGTCAAGCTGACATACCTGTAACCTCCACAACTTTATCCAGCTGGTTCATGGTGGATGCTCCTGGAAACATGGGCTTACCCCCCAGAAGCTCCCCCAGTATGCACCCTGTATTATCCATGACAGCCTCAGTATTTGCTGTGCACTATGGGCTCACAAAGACAACATAGTTTGGAGGTGGCAACGGCCAATTAGCACACATGGCGCTGTTTCCTGTGTTCTGCAAGTGTAAGCAAGGCCAGTGGGTAATCTTGGCTACTGAAAAATGTCATGCCACACAAGCTTTGTGCAACACTCTTCTGTTGCTGCAGCTTTGAAGCCCAAGTAGATACTTGTCTGTGTACTGCAGGCCAGCCAGGCATGTTGCATAGCGTTTGCTCAGTTATCACTGTACTGTCCTCCAGAGCAGAGCAGACACAAGCAAGACACAATGCAATCTGGCTGCCTGACAGGCAGAGCAACTGCATGGGCATGTCAGATGGTTGCACATGGTGCACATGCTCACCACTAGACCACATGTCCACACCAGTGGTGTACTTGGCAGAGCCCAGAAGGATCTCAGGGGCACGGTACCACCTGGTGGCTACATAGTCTGTCAGGATACAGCTGGGATTCAACTCCGTTCTGAGTTGTGCTACAGATCTTGCCAGCCCAAAGTCAGCCAGCTTGACCAAGCACTCGCTGTTCAGCAGCAGATTGCTGGGCTGCACAGGAAACAGTGAACGCGGCTAAACACTTTTCCAATGCAAGCTGAGATCAATGCAACATGGCCATTGGAGCATTGCATGCAATAACACACAGCAAGGAGACAGGACACACAAGCTTAGCTACTTGCTAGAGCTCTTGACATGCTTTGCAGATGTCCAGCTTGTGTGGCTACTGCAGCAAATGCCATACCTTGATATCCCTATGTAGCAGATCTGCTGAGTGCATGTACTTAAGCGCTCTGAAAAGCTGGTACATGATGTATGACTTGTGAATGTCCTCCAAGATGTTTGCTCTAATGACAGCATGCAAGTCTGTCTCCATGTAATCAAAGATCAGGTAAATATCCTTGTCATTCTCAGCCTTAAGGACGTTCTGAAGCCTGCACGACATGCAATATCTAGTCACGCATTCTCTTCATCATGGACTAGACAAAGACAGACAGACAGACCGACTGACAGACAAATATACAGACAGACAGACAGTGGCACGTATAGCTCAAGTAGCAGAATGACCTGATGATGTTCTCATGAGAGCCAAGCTCTTGCAAGAACATGATCTCTCGGAAGGTCCTCTGCAGGCAATGGATAAGGTCAAGCCCTGCCCATGCTTTGTCACCGACACAGTCAACTGAATTTTTGTTGCAGCGCAGAATACATCACAAGCATGCTGGAGCTTTGGATGTGAGATGTGTATTCTGCAAATGTGGGGCTCAACAGTTGCACTGTGGACTAGCAAAGTACATTTCACCTACTGAACTAGAATGTAGCGCTTGTGCAGCCGCTTGCATAACGCACCACGCATGTTTTGGCCAAGTATGCAAGCTCAGCACGCTATACCTGTGCATCTGTGGAGTTCTGAAAAGCATCAAAGATTTTCTTAAGGGCAATGGTTTGACGTGTCTTCTTGTCTACTGCCTTCCAAACAACACCGTACGCCTGCATGTCCAACGGGAATGAATTACTCTGTATGGTGATTGCCTATTGCTGAGTTTCAGATAGGGGCAAGCTGAGCACTTGCAACTCACCCCTTTGCCAAGTTTTGACTCTATGTCATACTTGCGTAGAATTTGCCTGTCAATTTCGTCTGTCATTGCTATGTATGGGTAAGTTCAACGCGAAGGCCGCCCTCGCGGCGTCCTGAATGGCTTCGTGCCTCGCACGCAATGGCTGCCCGGACGTCGCAGTCACTTTTGCTCTGTAGATGAGCGGCCTTGGCGTCAGCTGCACAGCGCTAAGATCGATTGCAGCCAGTACTGCTCCTCTGGTGGCTAAGTGCGATATGGAGATTGCTACCGGAGAATCGATCCAAGGTACGCAGCCACCACTTATGTGCAGCGTGAGCGGGCGTTGGAAGATCGTTGCTGCGAGACCTTTGAACGAGACCCAGGCGGGACAGCTGAGTTTGACTGTCAGCTTTTGTATAATCTGTGCGTGACTAATCTGTGGAAGTTTAGTGCACAACGTGCCGCACCCCGGGTTGCAAGTCCATGTTCCCGACAGACACTGACCTTTGATGTGTCCTCCGTTGATCTTGATCTGTTTCACCAGCGCACGTCGTTGAACTTCGCGAAGCTATTGATAGGGGATCCCGCATGCTCACGACTGAAAATACTCTAATAGACTGGAGCAAAGCCAGCTTGGTAGACCAAGTCCGTGCGGGCATTGAAGCTGCTTAGCGTGCGTTATGGCCTCGCCACCAGCGCGAAGCTTGCTAAGATCAACTCTGGTCGTGATTCTGGTTATGGCCACTCTTCTCGTGCAAGCTCAAAGTGCATTTCAACAGTCAGATGTAAATGCCGGGCGAGCGGAGAGACAGTATGCTGAGGTTCAGCCCAAGGTTGCGATCATTGGGGCTGGCATCGGCGGTGCTTTCACCGCGTACAACTTGCGGCAGCTATTGAACAGTACAGTGAAACTACTTGTGTAAGCGTTACAGCCTGTGGCGTGATGTCACGCGGGTATTAAGTATGCGTGCTCACACTATTGATGCATGCAGATTCGAAGGCAAAGACATTGGGGGCAGGGTGCAAACATTTTCCTATGAAGGCCATGTATGCTCTCAAAGCACTGAGCAATCAGTGTCTTTCTGCACATGCTCCATGCACCACAGAACAGAGTGACTCACCTGTTGTGCAGGCTTATGAAGCGGGTGCCTCCATTGTGTTTAGCAAGAACTACTATGTCAGGTGAGTTCTGCAGCAGAACATCAACAACGATTGATAAATTGCAAGGTATGCTCATTAGGATGTCATGTTCCGCCTGCCTTCCTGCCAAGCACGCATGAATTCTTGCTCTTGCACATGCAGCCTTGTATGTGTGCAGAGATGCTGCTGACAAGCTTGCACTAAAACGAGTTCCTCTAGAGGGCTCTTCAGAAGACTTGTTCAGCATCTATGACGGCTCAAAATTTGTCTTTCGCCAGAGCGAATGGACCATCATCACTTTGTGGCGTATGGTGCAGCGCTACTGGCTCACATACTTTACATTCCAGGCTCCAAAGCAGATGCTGCAGAAGTTCCTGAGGCTGTATGATCTGCAAAGCCAGGGAAGAAGCTTTGACACCCCAGAAGCTTTCCTGAAGGAGCTGGGGCTTTATGATCTGACTCAGCAGAGCATGCACACTTACCTAAAGGTGACCATGCTGCCAGTTCCTCAACCCATTGTCAGCAAGCATGATAGACACGCCTTTGTTTCCGGAGACCTTCTGTACATCAGGGCCCAGAACCAGTTCACGTGCCGCTTTTTCTGAAATTGCGTACCTAAAGCATCAGATCACACTTGGCACCAAAACTTATCTTCCTAGCAGCAATGTCTCAATAGATCAACCAGTCCAGCAGAGACATAATGCACAGTGGAGGCGTGATCTGCCCATCATCAATTCTCCCCTGCTGGATTGGGCAAGGAAAACATGGAAAGATGACCACCTGAGCCTGACAGGAGAGGTCCCTGTATGCATCAGCCTGTCCTTTGTCTGAGCGCAGGCCACAGATCTGTGTGACAGCAATCCTCTGCTGACCAGTGGTGTCATAAACACAGCTTTGTAAACACAACTTTGTAATGGATGCAGAAATCCCTGGGCAGCAGCACTGCATCCAGGAGGTTTGCCACAGAATTTGTGGCAGCTGTGAACAAGGTGAACTACAACCAGGACAGCGGCCTGAATGCCTTTGCTGGTATGTACGTCTCTGTCTGTCAACACGTACCGTGATGGAACTTCCCTGTCTTTCACAGGTAGATCGCTAGTTAGCTATGCTGTCAGCACCATTGAAGATTCCTAAGCCTGCATGACAGATGCAAGGGCTTGCCTGATCTCCTGTCACCTGTCAATGATTGCTTTGGTGATATGCCCTGTTGTCATTTTGTCCCAGACTTTATCAGATGTCTGACAGCTCAGGGCAGCTGCTTGATTCAGACTGACAGGATCCAAACACACGGCCCCAAACTGTTCTCAGGCTGGTGCCGTGCTATTCCTGCATCTCTCTTGTTTGCTAGGATGGCGCTGAAGCATGTACTGAAGCACTGAGCATTGCTTGGGCTTGCCGATCCTGCATTGTATGTCTCTGTATTGCAACGTGCATATTCACAGACCCCTCAGCACGTGTTGTGAATGCAGCTTTGGCTGAGTTGCTGCCTTTCTGCGCCTTTTGCTGAAGCCGTTGATGGTGCACAGTTCATTGCAAACATAAACATAAACACTGCCTTCTGCTTTGTATACCTGATGCCCTCAGCCAATCTACAGGTTGTTGAGGTTGCAGCTTGGCATGTTGCTCCTTTCGCTCCTCAGCAAGGCTTCAGCTGATGCAGGGATGGTTTCAATGCTACCAACAGTGAATCCAGATCTGTTCAAGGTTGATGGAGGGAATGTGCAAGTACCTCAGCTGCTTCTTGAACATGCGCACCCGGATCTGCATAAGACCAATGTCACCAAAATTGTCAAGTCCTCCGATGGCACCTTCCAGATAGAGACACAGGACTCAAGTCATGTAGGGTCTGTATATTGCATAAGTCCACATACTTGCTGTCTGCTTCAACCCTGCTATGCCATTGTCCATGAAGCTCTTTGTTGTGCCCCCTTTGCTGACGTTGATTGGTGATCTCTGCATGTTGCACTGTTATATGCTGTCATACATTGTGTTTTGTTTCGACCTTCAGCATGCAATGTTTCACCTGCTTTGATTGCCTTTACTCAGGATTGGGAGGAAATGCTACTTCCTGTTATAGGCTGCCTCATTCATGCGTACTTCACATGTCAGCTTGCAACATATAACTGGAGACTGCAAGTGCCGAGACTGCTGAGCCGCTTCTTGCACAAGGAACACTCAGCCATTGCTCAGCAGCACAGCCAGCCTCACTGGCAATTATGCTTCCTGTGCGCCTGACAAGACAGGTGACCTCACCAGACACACATGATAAGTGCCTGGTTCTAAATTATTGTGATTGCACAGGTGCACGGGCCCTTTGCTGCTGTCGTCATAGCAACACCGCTGGAGTTCAGCAGCATTGAATTTGAGGGAGTGGAGTTGCCGCACATACCTGCACGCAAGTTCCAGTCTACTGTCAGCACCTTTGTGAGAGGTCACCTCAATGGCTCCTACTTTGGCCTCAAGGCACGCCCAAAAGGTGAGTCTTTGCTCAAATCGTCATGTGGTTTCTTGGAGACAGCGTCGCTTTGATGCAGAGACAAAACAATGGAATGTTGTGGACGAAGTTATCCAACGTCGTCTGGACGAGACCACCGTTGCTGGCGTCATGTTACGCAACCGGGTGCAGTGTATGCATGCTTGATGTGAAAGTTGTATTGTCTGCTTACAACCAGCAAGCTTCCAGATCTATGGCATGCTGCACCAGGCATGAGGTGAGCATTTGACATCTGTTTGTCAATTGGGCCACATTGGTGGTGTGTTTGCTTTTGAGTTTTGGGTCAACTAGCATGTGCATACCTGCCATTGCTCAGATGAACCAATGCAGCATGGGAAGTCATGTTGTCATGGCTGTCTACTAGCCTTGAGCAGCAAGGGTGCTGGTTATTATTGCCAGCGCCAGACTCCCTGTCTGTCTTGAGTGCAACTGTAGACCCAGGCCCATAATGGATTGCAGTCCTTGAAGTATGTATGCAAGACATGTGCGCACTTGAGCTTGACACAATGTCATCTTTCGTGCAGTTTCATAGTCAGCATTTCACACATTTGTGTGTGCGCACAGGTGCCATTATGGTCAGCGAGCATGCTGGGACCCCTTTTTCAGTCATATCACCAGCAAAGCAATTCCCTGACAGGACTATCCTGTACAAGATATTCTCTACAAGTGCAATGCAGCAGCAAGCATTGAGCAGTATATTCACTCAGCATGAAGTTATTGGAACATTCCCATGGTATGCATACCCAAAGTTCCAACCACCTGAGCAATTTGCGCCCTTCAAGCTAGCAGATGGGCTGTTTTATGGCAATGCTTGGGAAAATGCTGCTTCCTGCATGGAAATTTCTGCGGTTTCAGCCATGAATAGTGCATTACTTGTACAACAAAAGTTGAACCTGACCTCCTATGCTCCTATGCGGATCAATGATGCTGCACGCAATGCTGCCAGGGAGTTGTGAAAGTCTCAGATAAGTTTTGTAATCCTTATTCTGTATGATTGAGTATTGTAGGCACATCGAACATTTGCATGTTTGTGCAAGTCTGTTATACACACTACACTGAATGCTGAATCAACAAGTACTGACAGGCAAGTCATATAATGCTCCTCCAAATTGGTTTTCCCTAGTGTATACAAGCAATGCCGGCTCTGTGCCACATGCATTCAAGGCTCCAAAAATTACAATTTCCCAACTCAGCACAACAGTTCAACTGACGTTACAGTTCTGTGCGTAACATGTATCCTACAAGGCAAACTCTGAGCCTGGAACAAGGCTGCTTCAGGTCGTGAACAGCACGCCATGCTTCCTGTCCAGGGTCTGTTGCATGATGCTGTCGATGAGCATTGTCCGACCATGGAAGGGCATTTTAGATGCAACTTTGCCTTTGCTCCATTTTTGCTCCCTTTTGATGTCCTTCTCGTCCGCTATCAGCAGCCACTGCGTTGAAAATTTGCCATCTTTACCAGAGACACTCTCAGGCAGCTGAGTCTCCACGATACCACCAGCATGGCCAACCAAATTGTGAATGTTGGTTCCTTTGTCAGATTCCGCAGCAAGCATGCCTGCATTGTAGCACAGCGATGTGACAATGAGGTAGCCATCATTCTTTCAGGAGGCAGGTTGCCTGTGTGGGTGGTACCACACTCATCTCAGTAAGTTGACCTCATTGAAGTCTGCCCAAAGCAATGCAGCTATCACTGTGTGCAGAGTGGCTACACTACAAACCATTGGAAGTTGACATTGCCTGCTCTTGAGACTTTGACAGCTGTTTCCTGAGCTTCTTCTGATGCGCTCGCTTTGCAGCACTTATTTTGTGGACAAGCGTTCCTTGTAGGGCCTAGATTTGGCACAAGCCATGAATATGTATGCGCATTGATGCATGCACCATCACAGATTGACATGCATCATGCAGCACAGCAATCAGGTCATCAGCACCTGTTGTATACCTGGCGTGAAGAAGACATACAGCCCTGTCAGCAGCAACTGATGCTGTGCCCGCTCATACGAGGTGCGCATGTCAAAAGCAAACTTCTTGTGAGCTGCTGTGTCCATGAGCAGGTGGTCAACAGGATCCACAAAGGAGCCTGATCGGCCACATGCATCTATCCAGCTGTCGCTTACAATGGGTCGGCCTGCACCGCACTTGTACCTTTCAATCCTTACAGAACAACGACCATGATCATTGTGGTCACCCTGTGTTGTATGTGTTGAGCATGATGCTGCTCACACAAGGCTGCAAATGGCATAGAATTGGTGCAGTAGCAGCAGCTGCCTTGATGAGGATGTGTGTTGACTACAGGTCACCTGCTGAAGCAGAAACGGAAGCACAGTTTCAATGCATTGCAAGCAGATGGGTTGCTGACAAGCCTGCCAGCCTTTTTGCCATGTATTTGAGGTTGTTTTGCTTTGTCTACCATGCTGTGCAGCAGGACGACATGCAGAAGGCAGTGAGCCCCTGTTGCATCAGAAGCACAAGCGATCATGACAGCAGCAGACATGTGAAGATTGTCCTGATGCAGTACCCCACACATCTGACAGCAGCTGGAGCAAAGCAACACATCTGACAGCAGCAGGAGCAAAGCAACACAGCTGACAGCAGCAGGAGCAGAGCAACACAGCTGCTGACCGGCGGCAAGAGCTATGAGGGCATTGATGGACTTCTTGAAGCCGCGGTCAGTCTGGCCCGGCGATGTGGGCTGCAGGGTCACAAAGTGGGTGAACTCCGGCCCCTCCTTGTCCTCCACAGACCCCCCCAGCCGCTTCACGATTTTGGTCATGCTGGCCTTCTTGGACTTGTCCAGCGTGGTGCTGTACAGAACCCGCACCTGCCTGCACCGCATGCATGAAAACTATGATTTGAAATGAATTTAAATGATAATAGTGAAAACTTGAGATTCATGATAGCGAGTGTCATCACGCCAGCTGCTGTTGCTGACTTGTACAGCAGCGGCGGCCGACTTTGCATGTGGCAATGTAACAATGACATACGTCTGCATGCTAGCTGACGGACTGATGCATTGCAAATCAGACCGCTCTCCTGTGCATTGTCAGCCTGCACTTCTGAATGGCTCAGCTCAGGACATGTGAGGCTCATGTGGGCTCTTGCAGTTGACAAATCCTGACAGGAGAGTGTTGAGTAAGCGAGACCAGCAGAACGGTGCAGCAGAACATGTGAGCCGACTCTCTGTGGCGCACAGGCTGCAGCAGAGAGTGTTGTTCCTTCACCTAAAATGCAGAAGAAGCAAGTGCAATGGAGTGCAAGCAGTCAAGGGTTGCGTAAAAGGTGTTGCTCTTTCTGTCATGTGGTCTTGGCTTTGAAGACAGCAAACACTGCTGCTGCAGAGGAACATTGGGAGATAGGACAAACTTGCTGTAGACGGCAGACACTGCTGCTGCAGAAGATTACTTGGAGATAGGACATACTTGTTGTCTGTGGCTTTCCTGGCTGCCTTGACATGACTGGCAGGACCGTCCTCCTGAGGTTCTGCCACGTCTTGCCGCCTGCGTTTCCCCTTACTTGCCTTGGGGCCACTTGGGCCCTTTGCAGGGTCATGCCCTGTACCCCCTGCTGCACCCTCCTCAACCCTACTGGAGGAAGGACCAGCCTCCTCCACATCATCAGCAGCAGTTGCTGCAGACACACTGCCATCTGGAAGGGCGTCGCTGCTGGGCCTGCTGCGCTTTGCCCTGCCAGCTGGCGCAGCAGCTACTTCAGCAGCTGCAACAGCATTGACTCCTTGAGAAGCGGCACGACCTCTGGAGCCCCTTCTGCTGGAGCCGGCAGCTGTCTCAGAAGCTGCGGGAGCTGCTGCTGCAGGGCCGTTGTCAAGAGCAGACTTGCGTCTGGCCTCACTGCCCTTTGCACCCGCATTTGTACCCTCGTCACCTGCACCTGTGTCGGCAGCTGCTTTGTCATCTGTGCCGCTTTTGGGCTCTGCCTGTGCATGAGCAGACACATCAGCCTTTCCAGCCCCTGCTTGAGCAGCACTGGAAGCAGTGCCGCTCCTCCTCTTGCGTACAGGATCAGGCCCTGCTGCAGTGCCTCCAGCAGCAGACCTTTTGACACTGCTTCTACGCTTGACTGGCGGTGCATCAGGGTCTGACTCCACGACTGGGGCTTCTACTGGAGATGAGGCTCTGGATAGCCTGCTCTTGCCCCTAGCCTTGCTGCCAGACTGCCCCCGGCCCTGCTGTGCCTCAGCATCACCAAAAGCAGCTTCTGGTTGTGATTGCACACCAGCACCTGCTGTCACTGCTGCTGTGCTGCTACCAGAGGCATTACTCTGCCCACTCGCCGTTGCCAGCTCTGCATCGCCACCACTGGACCGCGCACTGCCCAAGTCAGCAGAATCAGTTCTGGATGCAGCTGCTCTGCCTTTGGCTGAGAGTCTGCGTGTCCTGACTGGCAAAATTGTTGATTGCCCACCAGGCTTTTGTGCAGTGTCAGCAGGGCCTTCAGCAAGTGCTGCTGCGGCTGCTACTGCAGCTGCCTCTGAAGATGCTGAGGCAGCTGCTGGGTGTGCGCTTCTGCTTCGCTTGCCTCTTTTTGTAGGTACCAGCATGGGTACTGCAGCCTCCTTGGCGGCTTGCTCATCCTCAGGAGTTGCACTGCGTCGCAAGTCTTCCAAAGCACCGGCTGCTGCCTGCAAGACATTGTTGTGAGCTCCTTTTGGCATGTCTCCAGTGACTTTGCCTGACATGATGCCCGCAGTCGAAAGGCAGAATGCAATAACAGCGCTGCAATGGAGAGCCTGCTGCAAAATCAGCTCAGAAGAAACAAAAGCACCGCCGACGTTCAGCCATGACTTCACCAAAGCGTTTACAGCCATATCTACAGCTTAAGACAAGACATTGGAAGCTTGAATACAACTCAGGAACACCTCAAGCTTCTTTATGCGGATCGCCCAATGGTGTCCTCTTTGCTTTATTGTTGGAAGAATAGCTCAATTGTGGCAAGCTAGCGTTGAACAAACTCTCAGGCATTGAGCACGCAATCAGGCATGAGCAAGCTGTCTTACAGGGAACATAAGTCCTGAAGCCAAGCAATATCTGCATGGTTGCAAGGTATGCTACCTGGGTTGCGGCACCGCTGAAAGGGTCATCCTCTTCGGCAGCCTGCTCCTCTGCTTCTTGCAGCTGTGCTGCCTCCGCTGCCTGGGCATCTGCTTTGGCCTTCTGGCGCTTGCTCACCCTGCTGCCCTCCACTGCCGGGCTGCCCTCCCTGCTTACTGACCTTTGCCTTTTGCTCTTCACCGCCCCTGCCTGCAGCAGCAGGTAAGTTATCAACATATTGCCAGATCAGCGTCTGTTGTGGGCCACATGGGTTCTTGACCTGTGAAGTCCTTGGAAGAGAGCAGAAGAAGAGGTGTGCGTCCAAAGCCTTGAGGCTTGCACAACGCTGTGCTCTCAACTCCAAGCATACTTTTGTTTGGCATGGCTTGTTGACCAAACAAAACAATAGTATATTGGACGGCACAGGCAAATGTATTTCTTGTGTGCGGGACATACCAATTACCTTTGGCTTCACTGTGTCGACGTCCATATCAGCCACATCACTGTCAGCAGCACTTGTAGGCAAAGGGTCCTTTGCAGCAGCCCCTTGACCAGGCGCCTTCATGGCTCTGCCCCTGCTGCCACCTCTTGCTCCAGCGCCAGCAGACCCTCGCCCCCTTTTAGCTTTCACCTTGCCTATCTCCTCTTCTTCATCATCATCCACTGAAGCCTTAGTACTGACAGAAGCTCTGCCCTTCCCTTTGCCCCTGCCTGCTGCTTTAGGAGCCTGCACCTCTTCTTCCTGCTGCATTCCACCTGCCTCTTCTCGACCCTGAGCAGTGTGCCGTGCTGCAGCTCCATCTGAGACCTGCTGAGGTACATCAGCTCCTGCGAGTGCTGCTGTTGCTGCAGCTGGTGCTGGCTTCTTGGCATCTGAGCCTTCCTTCGTCTGCATGCTCTTGACTTGTGGCACGTCATCTGCTCTGTAGCGCTGCGCTACTGTTGCCGCAGCTGCCTGATCTTCTTCTTCTGATCCAGCTGCAGCACTTGCAGCTGCTGTTGCGGTGCCGTTCTTCTTGTTCTGCTGTGCTTTGCTGTCCTGGCGGCTGTCACTGTTCTGCTGATTGGGACCATCAGCAGCCTTTGCTTGGACAGCAGATGTGGGCAAGGGGGCAGACACAACAGCATCAGTGTCAGCATTGGTATCAGGCTCAGCTTGTGTAGCTGGGAAGAAGGCTGCCATTTGCCCAGCTGTCGCCATTGCAGCATTGACATCTTCTGTGTCAGGGAGTTGAGAGGGTGCAGCGCCCCCTCCCAGGGGGGTCCCCCGCACACGCCAGGGGGACAGCTTGTCTGGCTCATGCTGCAAGACACCATAGATCATATGAGCTGTCACATTGTTCATTTTAGATACTGGCAGACGTGCTGAGTGGCTTCTTGCACAATGCTGCATTGAGACGGCTGCAAGGTGATGGTACTCTGACAGAAGTCCTACCCGCTAAGAAAGTGGAGACAACAGAGCTTCCATGGCAGTGACCACAGGTGCAAGATAGCACTAGGCAGAAAATTTGTCAGACTGAGGTTGAACCAACAGCATGCTTGCTTGCATACACATCAGTCACATCTGCAGTGTGATGCTGCACAACTCAGCTGTCGTCCCACCAGTAACAGCAGGGTTTTTATGCATAGGAACAGAGGCGCCTGAAATGAGCCAGTGCCAGCAGCAGACTGTACAGGAGAGCTTCCTACATCTCTGCTCATGCTTTGCAAAGAGTCCATGCATCCCCAAAGCCAAAAACCCCAATGCGATTCACAAACCTTGCGCTTGTAAAGAGTGCAAAATTATGTACTTGTGACACAATGCTGCATGGTCCTGGTGCATCATTATTACGACAGTCAATGCATGACGACAGTCCATACATCATGACAGTCAATAAATGATGACAGTCAATGAATGATCAGGGCATACCATGATGGGCTTTGGAAGCTGTCTTGAAGGCTTCTTGGCGTCAACAACAGCTTCTTTCACCTCCTCTGGTGGTGTCCCTGACAGACACAGCAGTTGCTGAGTCTAGGCTGAATCACAGCAGAGCACCTGCTGAATGTTGACATGCATGTAATGCCAAGCTTTCTTGTTGAAAGCTGTGGTGTAAACATGAGTGTTTGGCAGCAGGCAGGCGCTTTGCAGGAAAACAGCAACCATACTGAAAACTGCGTGCAACAAGTGCGCTTGGTTTTGCACCTTGACCTCATCCTGCCTCATGGCCAGGAGCAGATCATGTAGTTAAGCAGATGAGGCAACATGCTTGCAGATCACAATCATCATGCAGCAACTTGCAAGCTGCTGCATTGACTATACAGACAAAGTACCAGACACATTAACTTTGTGGGGAGCGCAATCTGCTGCAGCAGGGAGTGCCAACCTGTCTTGGTGGTCTCCACTGGCTGGTCCACCACTGGATCTGCCTTCTTGGCTTTCCAGGCTGAAGGCACCACACGGGCAGCAGCCTTTCCCTCATGAGACTTTGCAGGCACAGCCTTCTTGCCTGCTGCTGCTGTCTCAGGCACACCTGCAGACTCTGCCGGTGCCTTGCTGATGACTCCTGTCTTGGATACTGCTGCAGCCTTGCCTGAAGCTTTGCCTTGTGTGGCTGCAGTTGCTGGGAGCTTGCTGCCCCCGAGAGCTGGCAGATCAAGCTCTGGCTGAGACATTCCCAAGCTGGCCGAGTCTGGAAACGCAAAGGCTCCAGTGTACATGCCCTGATCAGCAGGGGCAGGGCCCCGACTGCGCCTGCCCTGCCTTGCTGGGCTTGCCACACCTGCTGGCTCTTCAGGTGCTGGTGCAGCAGTTTGCTGGACTACCTCTTTTGCTTCCGGCTGAGAATCCTGGGTCTGATCGCTGTCTGAAGGCTGCCTGGCAGCTGCAGCAGAGGCTGTTGTGCCTGCACGATCATGCACATTGCCTGCGAGACATCCAGCAATACTCATGTCTGACAGCAGCATCACAATTGGTCATCAGGCTGCTACCCAGCGCAGTCATGCATCTGCCACTTTGAACCTGATGAGCACTCACAGCAACTGAACTCACACACAGCACCATGACGCTCCCACATGATCCAATACCCTCACTCAAAGAACAGCCTTTGACTGCCATTTACTCTCACTCAGAGGACAGCCTTGAAGTGTCATCAAAGCTTGGTGCAGCTTGAAGCAAGGACAGGTGTCAGGTTCGCTGTACCTGATGACTGCAGGCCAGACTGCAAAGGCACATCTTGCCCTCTAGTAGGCGGCAGCACTGCTGGCTCTGCCTCTTGGCTTGGCCCCTCAGAGCCAGGCATGGAGGCAGGCGGCATCCAGATGCTGTCATCATCGTCATGACCCAGCACAGAGTCCAGCAGCGTGTTGTGACCTGATGAGGCCTGTGCAGGAAGACTGTCTGCCGCCGCCCCCTCTGTGCCCACACCAGCTTCTGCTATTGGCACCTGCTTCTCTGAAGGCCCCTGCTCACTATCACCTGCAGGAAGAGCTTGAGGTGCCTGCTGCGGCTGGCTAGGCTTGCTACCTGGCTGTTCACCACCTGCTGTAGCTGTAGAAATACCAGCAGCAGCAGCAGCAGGAGTACGTGTAGGTGGACCATGGGGGTGAGCAGCATGCTGTGAGCCTGATGGCTGTGATGGCAGGTGCAAGACAGCATCTGCCTGAGGCCTGCTGATCGGCAGGCTGCCTGCAGTCTGACCTGCACTAGCTGCAGCCTCAGCACCAGGTGCAGATGTGGCACTGGCTACAGCAGCAGGAGGATCATTAACTGGGGCGAGACTAGGCATGCCAGTGGAGAAGCCCGCAGATGAGGGTAGAAGTGAAGCCTGAGTGGGCTGAGCCCCTGTCATGGCCTGAGCTGCTGCACTGGCCAGGGCTGTGCCTGCTGGGGGCCCTGACGATGTGCCTACAGGGCCTGAGGAAGGGCCCAGTGGAAGGGCAAGCTGAGTGGGCTCGGCAACAGGAACATGCGGGGGCCCAGATGTTTGTGCTGGAGGGGCAGTCGGCCTGTCTTGGGACAATCTTGCTGCTGAGCCCAAAATGGCTGCCTGCTGATGGCTGGCAAGTACTGAAGCATGAGGCACCTCTGATGGGAGCTCATTGACTTGCGTATCAGGAAGCATATGATTTGCTGCTGCTTGCTGCTCGGTCTCAGCAAACACGGGCTCAACAGCCTGTGTCTCATTGTTCATTGCAGCACCTTGGCTGTTGTCATCTGCGCCAGGTTGATAGTCCTGCTGTTCAGCAGGCGCATCATCCCAAGGGAGAGTCATATCATTGTCTGTGTTTGGCACAGGGGCTGAGGGCGGGTTCACATTTGCCATCTCTGGTGTTGGGGAGCGGTCAACAATGCCCTGAGGTTCTGTTGCTTGCAAATTGGCATCTTGTACAGCAGCCAATTGAGCATGCGCGCCTGTAGTAGCCTGCAAGGCATGTGCATCTGCATCATGCTGTCTACACATGTGAAAAGAAAAGAATACGCCTTTCGGCGTCGATTTAATGAGCAGCCAACTGTTTATTGGGCTGCCCAGGTACACATGTGGCTTGGTTTCAAGCAAGATGCATTTGACAGCTGCACACAAACCAGCTTGCAGTCCATATAGCCAGTGCGGTCAAAGTGCTGTTGCTGCTGTTTGTGATACGCTTGCTGCCAGACTGGTCTTGCAATTCACCCTAGCATGATTAACGATGAGTGGCTGGGACACAGACACAAGCCAGCAGTGCAGTGTGATAGGCACAGACCTGGGCGTGCACAGTGCTGCTGTAGCTGATGACAGTGTCAACATTGCCAAATCTGAGCTTGTCTCCTTGCAGCACAGAGTAGCGGTCACCGTTTGCTTGCAAAACTGTCAAACCTCCCGCTCTGCCCAGCATTGTCTGCACATGTGCAAGTCAGACTGTCAATGGCAACCATTTTGGAATCTTACTGTCCAGCTAGGCATGCCTGCAAAAGCAATTTTGTCATCATGTGTGCATGAGTGCCTACCTTGTTCCTGCTGCCAAGGTCCTTGATGAAGCATACAGCCCCGCCACTCTCTATGTCTGCGTAAGCAAGCAAGTTCGCAGCAGCCAGAAGAGTGCTTGCCGCATACACCACTCATGCCAAACAGATTGCATGAGCGACCGCTGAGCAGGGCTGTTAAAGCTGCATGCGCTGTTATGCAAGACATGAACAACCTTTGAGCAGAAAATTAAAAACCCAAAAAAACTAAAAGACGTAGGACAACTTACATATGGCAGCATGTGAGGAAGAGATGCTGTTGCTCTGGAGGAAAATGCCTGCAGCGCCACAAATGCTTGTCACAAGCCCTCTGACCTATGGGGACATCTGATTTTTGAGCGAAACACTTACCATGCACAGGTATGCCAGGATGTTCTCCTTTCCACTTATCTAGCAACCCCTGGTGGTCTGCTTGATTGCTGCTTCCGCGTCCCACAACATTCAAGCCTGTAGGCAACAACACTAGTTTGACAAGAAACAGTGCATGGTTGGGCGCCAACTTTTGACTTGCTAAATGGTGCATTGAAAGACACTTGAAGACAATAAACCTCAGCTCACCAAGGTGCAGAGGAAAGCTGTCTGCAGGCTGAGAAGCCACCTCCAGCGCACCAACAACCTGGAAGAGCCAGAAAATGCGTGAATAAGGTACTGTGAAGCGTGATCTGCCAAAACTCTCTTCGGTTGGACTTCTGCGCACCTGGTCAGTCCCAATGTCAGCAGCAGGGGCAAAGTCGTCCTCCAAAGGGAAATCGGCAAAATCGATCGCCTGTGTTTCCTCCATAACGCCACAGATCCACGGTGAATCGCAGACTAGTTGAATGTCTCTGTATATGCGGCACTGCTGCTTTCAGCAGAGTCAAAGAACTCACACAACGGCAGCTTAAACAAGCCTCTTCACATGCCACTAGTAATATGTATCGAGTACAGACAGGACAACAACCGAAAGCAAGCCGCTTGAGGCTTGCGTGGTCGCACGCTTCTCTGCGCATGTGCAGTTTGGGTCAAACAGGTAGAGACATGATGAGTAAGATGACTCAATGCGTGAGATGACTCATTGCGGATCGGAGTCCGAGAAAGACGGAGACCGAGAACTACGAAATGGCAAGGTCTCCATGACCGTACTCCAAGCGCGATGTCCCTGGACATGCAGACCCCGGCGTCAAGCTGTCGATACTAGTATGCACTTTCGAAACGGTCAGAACAATCGCAGCATTGCTGGGTGAAACGACGCGAGTGTGCACATGTCGTCAGCTTCCGAGGGATCTCGCCTGGGAAAGCTGCTGGCTCTACTTGAGAGTAAGCCAGCGTTTTCACCGTTTCCATCATCAAATTGATACAGTCGCGTTCATTGTCGTGTGGTTTGTCGTTATGCAGCTGGCAACAGCCTCGACATCCGCAAGGCCGCAGCGGAGCAGGTGGCGTCAATCGCACAAGCTCATCCGGCGCAGCTGCCTTCTTTGCTGAGACATGTATATCCTGCTTTGAGCTGAAGAAGTCGAGTATTTCCTGGGCCAGTTCTGACCTGCACGTCTGTGTTGTTGTCCGTGCTTACCTCGCTTCGCAACGCCCTCGTCGGCTGCAGATCCGAAGATGCCTCCGAAGCAAACAGTGGGATACGAGAATTGCAGCATCGGTTTGCCTTGGTCTCATGGCAGCTCATTTCACACACCATAGCGTGATCACACTGGCAGAACAAGCTGAGCAAAACTCCACAGTTGTTGAAATCAAGCCTGAACCTACTGAAGGCGCTATGACGTTTCAGACCTTTGACATCTGTCAAGTCTTGCAGCAAGGCACAGTCTTGATGGCATCTGGTGGGCAGGCAAGTCTTAACATGTAACTTGCAGCAAGCAGCCAGTTCCCATAGAATGTCAAATTCATACTTACGCCTGTGACTCAGGAGTATGAGATGATTGTTGAAGAAGGCACAAGGGCTGAGCAACTTGCAAAGCAACAAAAGAACTTGAAACAGAGGTACAAAGGAAACCTTGATTATGCTCAGTATCCATCATGGCATTGCTGGTGCATCATCTGTCTTGCAGAGATGTCATCTTGTTGCCAGCGCGCTGCTCAACCCGTGCTCACCATTGTTGTGCAGGCTAGGGCTGAAAGGCAAGATGGAGGATCTTATGGACACAAGTGAACTAATTTCAGATGCTGATATCCTACCTAGCGTCCCAAGCGCAGCCAAGCCTGCTGGCAAGGGTGCACCAGAGCTTCTGTCAAGCATGTCAGGTCTGTATAGCATCTGACCTTGACATTGAAGTCCTCTGGCTGTCCCTTCTGCTCCTCGGCATTCGAAGGCTACAAGCTTGATGCTGCAGCTGTCCGGCCTTGGTTTGCATGCCACACGTGATTTCTGCAAGCGTATGCTGTGGACATGTCATTCGTCAGCCTGCATGCAAGAAGTGTTGCAAGCTGTTATGTGGCTTCGGGATTGTCAATCACCATGTTTGTATCTGTCAGGTCTGAGTTCCAGGGAGCGCAATCTGCTCAAGCGCAAGTCCAGGGCGCTGCAAAGATCAGGCTCATCCCAAGGCTCCAGCAAACGCTCCAAGTCTGGCAGCGAAGCAACAGATGCAGCAGTGGAGCAAGCCGAAGCAGAAGAGGATGGGCAGGAATGGCAAGCAGTTGCCGCAGGACAATGGCCCTTTCAGGCTATCTGTGACCAGATGTGCATTGATATGCTGGATCCTGTATGGGAGGTGCGAGATTCTTCTTGTGTGCTCTGTAATGCGTGAAGAAAAGGAAACAGTATCATCAATGACACTGGTCCAGCTGAAACATCTAAGATCACTCAGATGGTGTTGCACTCACATAAGTAAATGCCATCCTGGCACAGTATCCCACTCTTGTGTCAAACATGTAATTTTGCCAACATCATAGCAACCCCTGCTTGCCTCATGTCTCAGCATTGTCTTCTGCCTTGTACTGGACACTTGATCATGCCGCCTAAGGGTGCCAGAAGCAATAGTCAGTTGGTGTGAGAGTGCATGCAGGTGCGACATGGCGCCGCCTTAGCATTACGGGAGGTCTTACGCAGTCAAGCAGACGCTGCTGGTCTGGTCGCTCCTGTAGCTGCCCATCCTACAGGTAGTCATTCAGCAAATCCGTTTGTGTGACCTGCTGCCATCAATTTGTGCTACTGTGACATACATGGTCACTGCACTGTTCAGCACTGTCCAGCACTGTTGTTCAGGGTCAAGGCATGTCAGGGGTATGCAATATGAAAGCATTGCAGCCACGCTTGGATGCAGCGGCTGTGAAGGAAGTGACTGGGCATCTGTGCTGGCACCATATTCTGATGTGTCAACACTTTGTGGACTGCCATGCAACTTGCTCCTCATGCATCAAGGTGTCAGCATGCAGGCTGGGCAGCTGGTGGGGGGGAAGGGCGGCTGGAGCTGCAAGGGGTGACACCCCAAGATGTGGACGCCGCTTTGCACAGTAACAACCGCTGGCTGGAGGACTGCTCCATCCGCCTGCTGTGTGTGCTTGCCCTGGATAGGTTTGGTGACTTTACCTCAGATCAGGTATATCATCATGTGGGCGCTATCTTGCAGCCTTGTTCTTCATGATTTTGACCACAGTCCTTGTTTTGTTGGTTGAATCATCCAGGCTGGCTGCAGCACACACCCAAGGAAGAGCCCTTCAGCCGCATCAGCATTGCTGAATTGCACATCACATATGCAGGGGCCAGTGTAACATTGAGACATTGGCCGGTCAGGCAGCGCCTTGCAGCTTCACTTGCAAACACTCTAGTATGTCATCATGAGGTGGCCACTTTTATGCAGCCAAGTGCGAGCTGTTTGTGTATGCAACAACTCTAGTATGTCGTCATGATATGGCCAATTTGATGCGGCCAAGCGTGAGCTGTTTGTGCAGTCACCGTACAAAGAGCCCCCTTTGCAAAGCGTCCATGTGTGCACAGGTTGTGGCCCCAGTCAGGGAGACAGCTGCGCAGGCATTAGGAGCAGCAGTGCAGCCCTTGCCTGTCTCCCAAGCACAGGCGCTGCTGTCTCTACTGCATCAACTCATCCAGCAACAGCAGTGGGATGTTCGCCATGGTGGTCTGCTTGGCCTCAAGTACCTGTTGGCAGCCCGCGCAGACGCTAGCCAAGAGCTCATGTCCCAAGCATTGCCAGCAGCCATCTTGGGCTTACAGGTAAGCCTGTGACAAAGTCCAATGCCTCAAACCAGCAGGCGACTCTGAGTGAATGCAGGCTGTTGAGCAGGCCCTGGACACTTTGCTGTCAAGGCTGTAAACAAAGAGCTTACTAAAATTGCGGCATCAGATGTGGCTTGCATTCTGCAGAGTCTGTTGCAGCACAGCTCAGTTCAGGACTGTCAAACTGAGTACCTTGGCTGGTACAGGACAACAGTGATGATGTGCGCGCTGTAGCCGCTGAAGCTCTTTTGCCCTTGGCGCACAGCCTGGCAGGAGACCCTCCTCAGCCTCTGCAAAACATCCTGTGGGACATACTGCTTCAGGTTGAAGAGCTCAGTCCTTCCACAGGTCAGCTGCTATTCGTATTTGCTGTTGTATACCTATATATATGCTTAAGCTTCTTCTCTTTTATTCTCATGAAGCCTTGGCACCAATGTTTTGTCATGACATTATATTTGATGCTATGTTTCAATTGCTTTGCCATCCTGCGTCATGCATGCCATGTCTGCACAAGCTTCTAGCATTATGCACTCATGTATCAAGCAATCTCTTGCACACAGAACATATGCCTGGTGGCAGCTACTATAGTCATAGTTAGCTGCTACATCTGTGTTCATCATAACCATTGGTGAATGATCATCATGATCATGATCGTTGTGATTGTTTTTGTAGTCAGCTGCTGCATATGCAGTTCGTTCATTCTTGTTGCAGGCAGCGTGCTTCACTTGCTCACCGTTGTGTTTGCTGGCTCTGAGGCCAGATCATCACCTGCCTTGGAGCAGCTGATGCCCCGCCTGTGGCCCCTCTTCAGGCACCCCCTGGCACGTGTGCGCCTTGCCGTAGTCCAATGCCTGCAAGCCTTTCTGACAAGTCACACCCAGGCTCAAGTGTGGCTCACCACCCCTGTGTTGCAAGCAGCCCTCAGGTGCGAACTCAACTTTGACCATTGGTTTGTGAGGTCTAGGTCACTGACGATATCATGCTCATTGGTGCATCCTGATTGAGAAGAGTCCTTGAAGTCAACAGTTCAGCGTATGTTGCATTTATAACCTGCTTGTGGAAGATGGCTACAGCAGAGTATGTCTGGGGCGGATTGCCAGCAACAGATGCAAGCACGAGTGCAGTCTCAAAACCTTTTGCCACAGTGCCTGGTCAAATTGCCAGCTTTTTTCCTGCCATCATTTTCACAGATGCATTCAGGCAAGCATTCAACACCTCACCACCACTTGATGCACCCACAAGGGACTCAACCACTCTTGTTCACGTGCTGCTGAAAGGTGTTGCTTTTTCACACAGGCTGGTCTTCCAAAACCTGCTCATGGAGACTGATGCCACAGTTCTGAGCAGCAGCCAGGACACCTGGACAGCTCTATTGGATGCTGCTGGCTTACCAGCCTTTACAACAGCTGCTTCGCCGCAGCTGGCTGGCATGCTGTTTGAGCTGGCTTGTACCCCAACAGGCCACGTCCTGCCCCCCAACAGGCTCCTCAGGTTCCCCATGCCTGCTAGCAGCGAGGGGCTGTTGCCAAACGGCAGTGAGTCAGGGGCAGAAAAGCATGTTCTTGGGGGCGAAGAGGGCGCTGATGTAGCCAAGATGAGACTTGCTGCTGGCCAGGCTCTTGGCCAGCTGGCTTGCAAATTTGCTGTGTCAGGTATGGCAGCCTTATGCATTTGTTGTGCTTGGCACAGCCCTACAGTCTTGCGCCCTCTGTTGAACAGTCAACAGCCTGACACAGCTTGCTGCCTACCCTTTGCCAAAATCCTTCATCTGGCGTGTATTGCTTGGTTCAATGTGTGAAGCAACAGGAGGTAGACATTGCTATGGTCTGATGTCAGACACTCAGATGATGCTGCACTTGCAACCACACATCACTGCAAAGCAATCACTGCATCAACTTCATCTGCAGGTGTGGATGGCAACCCCATTGGTGACAGCCTGGTGCGTCACCTGCAGCGCCACAGCGCCACCTCACGCATCATATCAGCCCTCACCATCACCTCCTGGCTGCACGCTGCAGACCAATGCCAGCTTTCCTCTCACGCAAACTCAGCCAGTCCACAAGCTGCCTCAGCAGCTCTTTCTGTGCCCTCAGATGTTGTTCAGGCCTTGTTTGGGGCGCTAGCAGCTCCAGCTGTGCTTGTGACAGCTGAAGGCGTCATCCAGTCCTATACGGAGCTGACAGCCATGTATTCTGCTATGCAGCAGCATGCACAGGTATGACATCACGATGCTTGCATGACATCAGCAGCAGTGTAGGCAGTTTGCATTGCCTTGTTGAGATACTCGGTGAATCCTGCACCCCTGGTACGTGTAGGTGCATGGACCCATGCTCAAATTAAAGCAGCAGCAAGATTCGTTGTTGATAAGATGTGAGTAAGATACAAGTCGGATCATATGCTTTTCTTGTGTCTTGCAGAAGACATGATCTTGCTCGTTAAGATCATGTCTTCTACTGACAAGGGAGTTTGCTGATTCAGTCTCTCACACCAAGGCAATCACATTCAGCGCATTTGCACAAACATGTACATTCTGATCAAGCTTCTGCATCTTGGCCACCAGGTAGTAGTCCAGCAGTGCCACGCAGCAGGAGTAGACCTGAGAGGAGCTGGGCTGCAGCCTGGCATACACCTAGTAGCAGCGCACATCAACGCTGACCAAGCTGTTGCTCTGCTGGGACTGGTGCCTCAGGCTCCTGCCCGCCCACCCCTTGCAGCAGCAAGACAGGCCTTGGCCCTCAGTGCTGCCCAGGCCAGCTCACATGAAGCCATGTATTACTGCACGGTATGACACACTCCTGGTGCAACAGATGCATATTACATTGGCTGCTGACTTCTACAGTGCCTTGTGTTGAGCACCCCTGTGTGTGGACTGGTCCTGGATTCCTTCTGCGTGCTCCTCACAGTCGGACAGGTACTGCATTGTCAGCATGCAGCAAGCAAGGACAGCACATCAGCAGCCCAATGAGCATCAAAGGAAATCTGACAACTGCCTCACAGCTTGTGTGGCTTTCTTTGATCCCCAGTCGCAAGACTTGACGCGTAGAGCGTGGACATTCACAGCTTGTGTGGCTTGTACAGGTGACAGCCTGCTTAGCAGCAGCAGTAGTGCATGTAGCACAGCTACCGGCCAAGCTGAACCAGGTGATTCAGCCCCTCATGGCTGCCCTCAGAAAGGAACCTCACCAGCCCTTCCAGCGTGTGGCTGCTCAAGCTCTGGCCAAGCTCATGCTGCTGTGCATAGCCCGGCAGCCCTGCCCCAACGACAGAGTCATCAGGAATGCATGTGCTTTGGTGCATCAGGAGAATGGTGCTTTGATGTCTGAAGGCTCTGCAGATGTGCCTGGCCCTGTACAGTCGCCTGCTGCCAAGGTCAGCCACACATGACATCTTTGGATGAGGCAAATTAGTGAAAGTATGCCCTGCATGCCTTCCTGACTGGTGTGGAATAAAGCTTATCAGGCCGAGAGATCCTGCTGTTCCAAAAACGAGCCTGCTTCAATGTCGTAGCAAAATGCTGATGATCTATATTTGCTAGCCATTGCATGGCAGACAATTCAGGCCAGAGCAGATGGTCTGCTCGGCGCAAACATTGCATCAGAGAGCGTTTGTTTGCAGGGAGCTTCTGCCTTTCTGCAGTCTCTGGCACACAAGTTTGGCAGCAGCCTGTTCACAAGCCTTCCAGTTGTCCAAAAGCTCATGCTGCAACCTCTGCTGGTGGCCGACCCCCCTGGACCCTCCCCCACAGCCCCAGCTCCCTTGGACGCAAAGCAGGCCACAGAGACAATGCAAATCCTGAAAATCCTTGGTCCTGTGGTAGACAGGAGCTTGCTGCCAGAAGTGCTGCAAGCTATTCCTGCTGTGGTGCAATGCTGTGGGCATGCTGAGGCAGCATTGCAAGACCTGGCTGTGAGGTGTGCTGTGGAGCTAGGTGCAACGCATGGTCACCTCATGCTGCCAGCACTGCTCAGGTGTGTGCAAAAGCTGATGGACGCCTGCACTGGCATTCATGGGGCTCTTTAGCGATGCCTGCACAACTTTCTTTCCAACACTTGTTGCAATGGCCATATCTGCATGAGAACCCACCTTCAATGCCCAGTTTTGCAGAAATTCTTCTGATAATGAGCCACACATGCCCTACAAGAGTGCATAGTCATGATTGTTGCTGGCTTGCTCACAAGTCAACGTAGTGTTGCTGTGTCTTTTGTTGACATGTCTGTTGATCTTGTCTACTTGTCACATTGTCACAAGGCAAAGCCTTGGTGTAATAGGAATCTGGTGCCACTCCTGGACGGGGCATCACCCCCAGCTTCAAGACAGGGTGCAGTCAACATGGTGGGGTCCCTGGTGCAGCAGCTGGGGACCAGTCTGGTCCCCTACTTGCTGCTGCTGGTTGTGCCTCTCATGGGACGCATGAGTGACCCAGACCCAACAGTTCGTCAGCTTGCCACTGCAACCTTTGCGCCCGTGGTGGCCTTGCTACCTCTTGCTCAGGTATGAAGCCACTGCGCTCATGCTTGTTTGCAGATGTCTTGCTGTGTCCTTGCTGCAACTGGTGCTGATGAGTGCGATTGCACAGCGTATCAGTTATACCAGTGTGATGTTGAGATGTAACCTTGTCCAGGGATCATTGATCTCTTGAAATGCTTGACAGAGCAGGCAGGTATGGCTCATTGTAAACAACAAGTGTCTTGTGGGTGTAGGGTATGGACCCTCCCACTGAGCTGGATGAGCAGCAAAGAGTTGCCTGGCTGAAAGACAAGCAGTTCCTGCACCAGCTCATGGACAACACCAAGGTGAGCTTCTGTACATCTGTAAGCGCCTGCAGAGCACACACTCCTTGTACCACTCAACCAGCCACACATCTGGTAACAAGTCTTTGTTTGCTGAGCTTGTGCATATCCAGCTCTCGACACTGCACGGCTAATGCAAACCCACCACTCAACCAGCCACACATCTGGTAACAAGTCTTTGTTTGCTGAGCTTGTGCATATCCAGCTCTCGACACTGCACGGCTAATGCAAACCCATGCAGGGCTGTTGCACAGCATGCCAAATTAAGCAAAAGTTGTGCTTGCCTCAACAGATCAGAGTGACCCCACACTTTCTGCACAGGGCATTTTGTTGCCTTACTGCAGTCATAGCTTCTGTAACACTCTAGTGTTATTCTCTTGAGGCTTTGCACTAGCAGCTGTGTTCAGTGTCCAGTGCCCTTTAGGTTGATGACTTGGACTTGTCAGTGAGACTGGCATGCGAGCTGCGGCCGTACCAGCGGGAGGGCATCGCCTGGCTGGCCTTCCTGCGCCGCACTGGCCTGCACGGCTGCCTGGCTGACGACATGGGCCTGGGCAAAACCCTCCAAGCCACTGCCATCATTGCAGGTCAGCCCTGAAAAAAGAAAAGAAAAGACTACGCCTTTTGGCATCAATTTAATGACAAGCCAAGTATTATGCTGGGCTGCCCAGCAGGTCAGCCCTGCCATATTGGAAGACACAGAAGTATCAGATACAGCCTTTGTTTACCTGCTATCAAACAACTGTCAAGACATGTAAACAATCAGCAAGACACTCTCCATAGGGGTTAGCTAAAATCCGGACTCTACTCTGCATCTGTGCTAGTACACACCAGACTGCTACTGGTTATACGTGTTTACCCATGTTTAGTCAAACTGACTGTCCGACAATGCATGCTTGCAAAAATCCCAATGTTGCAGGCGTCACAAGCATCATCGGCACACGCTTTCTGGTGGAGCTGCAGCGCCTGCCTGTCTATCACATATATGTATGCCTCGTTACATGTTCAACTGGCGCCTGCTTAATTGGCGCTTTAGGGTTGCCAGTCAGGCAGAAATCCTGCCCAGCTGAATGCAGACAGCCTAACATACTGCAAAGCAAACACTGCACGCAGCGCCACAACAGCATCATTTGAGTGCTTCTGCAGCTGTGGCTGTGCTGAGATGCCATGCATTGCATTGCATTGCATTGCCTCAGCCCGCCATGCCATGATAGCAACTTCTCATCCTGAAGCTTGTGGCTGTGCTTGCAGCTGCCATTGTGGATCAGCAAGCTGCCGGCGTGAACCCCCCTCCCACCCTCATTGTGTGCCCTCCCACTCTGGTCTCCCACTGGGCTCATGAGATTGGCAAGTTTGTGGAGGAGGGGTTGCTGCAGCCCCTGCAGTACCAGGGCACCCCCCGGGAGCGGCTGCTGCTGCAACCCCTGCTGAGCCACCACAATGTGGTGGTGGCATCTTATGAGTCAGTGAAAGCTGATGTGCATTGGCTGGCACAGCATACCTGGCTGTACTGTGTCTTGGACGAGGGACACATCATCCGCAACCCCAAGTCAAAGATCACACAGGTGACTGTCCCTTCCTTTATGGTTTGAGCATGCCGTTGGCTGATATAAGCATGTGTGTGACCGTAACTGTTGAAAACACAAGTTGCATGGGGAGCATTAAGCTTTGAGTATACCATGTTTTGCAACATCATTGTTGAGGTTTCAGAGCCCTGACGACCGCACTGCACACCCATCTCTGTTGGCAAGCAACACTCAGCTTCCAATGACATCCGTCATATGTAGACACAGCCACAATCAATTCATACAGTCAGACAGGCCTACAGACCACCACCACAAGCTGGGTTCTGCCTCGCAATTTTGTGTGCACAATACTGCATGCAACTGATCACTATCTGTAAGGGATGCGCTACACCATTTGTGTCACCATTTGTCTTTCACCTGCTGGATGTGCTGGCACAGGCATGCAAGGCCCTGGTAGCTCAGCACCGCCTCATTCTGACTGGCACACCCATCCAGAACAGCGTACTGGAGCTTTGGTCCTTGTTCGACTTCCTCATGCCGGGCTTCTTGGGCAGTCAAGCGCGCTTCAGTGCCCTGTACGGCAAGGCTCTCACCAGTGCCAGGACCTCCAAGAAGGACTCCAAGGAGGCTCAGGCAGGCCTGCTGGCTATGGAAGGCCTTCATAAACAGGTGCACCCCTTTCTTGCTGTGACTGCTCACACTGTGAGGTGGCTGCACAGCATGGTTGGTCAAGCTGGTGATGGAGGGCCTTCATAAACAGGTGCACCCCTTTCTTGCTGTGCCTGCTGACACTGTGAGGTGGCTGCACAGCATGATAATCACAAGGCCCATAAGCCTCAACACTGGTTCTCCCTGCATAGGGTGTTGTGAATACTTGGCTTGTCATTGATTTGCCAAGCTGGCCATGAAGGGCCTTCATGAACAGGTGCACCCCCTTTCTTGCACCCACTTCCTTCTGACTTGCTGTGACTGCAGATACTGTGAGGCAGCTGCCCAGCATGCACATGATTTGTTCATTTGGTCTGCTGACTTGGGAGTGATCAAGCTGCATGCATGATCACTGCTGTGTGATGCCCACTGAGAGTACTGATCCAGTCTGTACTCCTTACTGGTCTCCATGTCTCAGGTGAGCCACTGGACCAGCAGCCCCACGCGTTTGTCCAGCCAGCCATTTTGTGAGTGTCACCACCAGCTGTACCGTGTGCACAAACCTGCATCACGGCAAGGATCCGGCAAGTAATAGTCTGATGCTGTTTATTCTGAGCCTGTTTACATCATTGCACAGGTGAAGCCATTCATATTGCGGCGCACCAAGGACCGCGTCCTGGCAGATTTGCCCCCCAAGATCCTGCAGGACGTGTATGTGGATGCATCACCATTGCAGCGGCTGCTGTACCAGGACTTTGACCGGTCTGAAGCCTCCCAGGAGGTGCAGGGGGTGGTCAAGGCTGAGGCCCCCCCAGAGGCTGTTACTGAGAAGACGCCTCACGTCTTCCAGGTTTGCTGGAGACATTGTCGCTGTCGAGCAATATATATCATCGTATTATATATACTGTATGTATTACATGTTGTATATGTATTGTAATACATAATATATATATTGTATTGTATTCTATACATATACTGTGATTATATATCGTAGAATGCCGGGCAGTGCAGGCAGTCCCAGTGACAGTCAGATCTGAGGTGACAGCGTGTCAGTACAGCACATTTGTAGGAGCGTAAAGCCCACACATTCTACAATTGTACATCATGAATAACATGAGCAGCAATATGACCTTGCCTGGCCATGCGTAATTGACAGCAGGAGCATTGGGTCCTGCAGCAGCTTTTGTTACAAAGCTGTTTGGATTTTCTTGTACGAGCATAGAGTCTGCTGAGGCATGAAGGCTTGTGTGACTGTTGTCATGCTCATGCATGACTCACTGTCCATTGCCAATGAAGGCCAGAGCCTGTTGTACGGGGAGATTGGCTTGCACACACACAGATCACACTGCCCACAGCACCACATGTGAAGTCATATTGTTCAGGGCACAAAATCCTACATTATGCTGTCACGATGCGCCTTGTGTTATGGTTGCATCATCAAACAAGTCCTTTTGTCTGCACAGGCAAAGGTCTGCTTTTCAGCGTCGCATTCTGCACCTGTGCGCATGCAGAAATGTGCATCCTGTGACACCACTATGTATGAGAGTGCTCTGAGATCCCATGTTTCCCTGTCTTACGCCCTCTTCGGTCATTGGGTGCTATGGGCTGTTTATCAGGTTATGGGGCTGTTTGTAATGGTAGCTATGGTAAGGTATGATAACTATATCATAGTCATGATACGTCACACGCTAGTCATGTTACGTCACACAGCTATGGGTGCACGTGTGCAGGCACTACAGTATCTGAGCAAGCTGTGCAGTCACCCGCTGCTGGTGCTGGACCCTGCCAACCCAGTACATGTGGAGGCTGTTGAGAAGGCCACTCAGCTGCAGGCCTCCTCTCCAGCTGCCTGGAAAGCCATCCAGCCCAATCTGCATCAGCTGCACCATGCCCCCAAGCTGGAGCAACTGAAGCAACTTCTGCAGGTGTCTTGACTACATGCATTCTGCCATGACAGCAGTCGGTTGTCGACATTGCCTAGGCAAACCAGGCTTTGTGATTGTGCAATTGTCACAACAGTCAAGCCAGAGGTGGCTGCTGCAACAGGTAACACTAAATGCATGCTATGCTTCGGGCGTCAGCACAATCTGCACACAGGTGACACCACATGCATGCTATGCTCTGGGCACTAGCACAATCTGCCAAGAGGGCCGACAGCACTGCTGTCTATCAGCATGCTTGCTTCAGAGTTGCGTCCATGGACCTCAACCAAACGAGAATGTGTTGGTACAGGAGTGCGGGATTGGATGGCAGTCTTCTGAGGATAGCCCAGGCAGGGCAGGCTCCCCAGACATGGCCCTGGGGGGCACAGGAGCGGGTCACAGGGTTCTGGTCTTTGCTCAGCTGAAAGGGATGCTGGATCTTGTGGAGGCTGATGTATTGCGTCCTGGTGGCATCTCCTTTTTGCGCCTTGATGGCAGGTTGGTGCTGTTTCCGTCTGTCTGCTGCTCATGTGCTCCTTCACACTTGAAATGAAAATGAAGCAACGCGCACTTGAGCTTAGATTTGAAGCCCTTCCTGCCCTCAGACACCCATGGAACTTGCATACTGGCTGATGTGGCCCTACCCGCATTCAATAAGCGGCTATATCTTATTGACCTTGAGTCTTTGATACTTTCGCGCATGTCCATCAGACAGATGCATTACAGGCTTTGCATTTGCCAGGTATGTCCTGGCGTATCCAATTCTTGTCAAACTGTTTGACACCTGCATTGCAGTGTGGAGGCCAAGAAGCGTTTCAGCCTTGTGCAGCGCTTCAACAGCGACCCAACCATTGAGGTGCTGCTGCTGACCACCCATGTGGGCGGCCTGGGCCTCAACCTCACCTCAGCTGACACTGTCATCTTCTTGGAGCATGACTGGAACCCCATGAAGGACCTCCAGGCAAGTGTACACCCACATTTTTGATTTAGTCTTGATAAGCCTATTGTACAAGGCTACCCCGATGGTTGCCAGCATACATTACAAATCCTGCTGAGGCTAAGGCCCTACCCCGTGAGGGGGCATCGGCTCTTGATTAGTACACACCCACGTCCTTCCCCTAATTGCCTGCTCGCTCTTTTCAATCCCAAAGTGTCTATTTTCATTCTAGAGCTGTCATCTGTATACTGGAATTCTGAACTAAGAAACTCCTGGGGATAGTTAAAACGTGTTTCTAGATTGTGGAGATGTTTTAGGTGGAGTGCAGTAAGACTTTGGTGTTGTAGTTTCTCAGGTGCATGATGAGGTTGGTCGTTGCGTCTCACCCTCCAGCTCTAGCCTGATGATGTGTACGACACCAAACTGCTGCATCTCATCTGTGCCTTGCAACGGGCTCACACACGGCAGCCTCATGCATTGATAAAGCCACTGTCCAGCTCAGACACCAGCAGGCATGTCATTAAGCATCCCTGCAGATCACAGCTTGTGTGACTGAGATTTGAGTGCTTGCAGGCCATGGACCGTGCACATAGGCTAGGCCAGCGGCGCACAGTGAATGTGTACAGGCTGCTGACCAGGGACAGCCTGGAGGAGAAAATCATGGGTCTGCAGCGTTTCAAACTGGACGTGGCCAACTCTGTGGTCAACCAGGACAATGTCTCCCTCAAGACCATGGATGCTGGACGCCTGCTGGACCTTTTCACTCTTGACAAAGAGGGGAAGGCTGACACTGCGACAGGTCAGCCCTGTTCGCGCAAAGATTGTCTTAGGCTGCTTGTGTTTGTGGTGCAAGCTCTGACTGCTGATCTTGATCTTGGCGAGCTGTTTGCATTGCATGATTGGTCTTGATTAGGTGTTGCATGTGGGATACATGGCCGGAATGAACAGGTCAGCAGATGGCAAAAACTTTGCATTGGGTCTTTGCTGTCACTCGTGCAAGCACGCAGTCTACAATTGTTGTGCATTGCTTTGTCTGCTGTTGATGGTGTTGATGTGTTTGTCGTGTGTTTGCAGCAGGCAAAAACTCAGTAATTGCAAAGCCTGGAGGTCTCAAGTCAGTGTTGGAAGGTCTGGAGGATCTGTGGGATGAGAACCAATATTCCGAGGAGTTCTCCCTGCAGAGCTTCACCACAAAACTGTCAACCAAGAAGTGAGGTGTGGCAACACCAATGGTGCTGTCTTTTGAAGCGTGAGATGCAGCTGAAATGAGCAGGGCATGTGGATCAAAGGTGACTGCTGGCATCAGCAGACATTGTGTGCTAGCCACAGTGCTTGGTGTTCATTCTGACATGTAAACACAGTGGAAGAAGGTCAGTTGAAAGGATGAGCCCCCAGACCTGGCTTGGTAGCTGCTGCTTTTGAGTCAAGGCTGGTGAGGCTCAGAGAGCATCTGGTGTTTGGCTGAGTGATGGCCACGGCGTACATGATTATCAACAATATCATCTTCAGTGTCAGATGCTCACGCCTTGGTCCCTTTTGCACGAGAGCACGAGCTGCGTGATCTCCAAGGCTATGAAGTTGCTATCAGCATCCAGCTGCCTGATTCTCTGACACACAAAGGCCTGTTCAAGGCATGTTCAAGCTGCAAGTGTGTGAAGCACGGCCTCATCTGTCTTGACACATAGAGTGGCAAATGCAGATCTGCATTTGATGATGATGATGATGCATCTAGATTTGGTGATGGTGATGCATCTAGATTTGTTGATCCCAGAGGCTGGCAAAGATGCCTAGCATGTCTACAGTAGGTGCAACTTAGACAAGAGTCTCTGAAGGATGCACATGCATGGTTTGCTGCTCATTTGAACAAGCCTTGAAGTGATGCCCAAACGAGAAGTGTGTTGCTTGGCTTTCTGTTGATTAACTTTCTGTACATCGTGAGGACCTAGAGACCAAGTGTGTCATCACATGAGTACAATTGCTGCATGCATGTGTGCATATTGTCATCAAGCACAAGCACCAACTGTGAGAGATATGATTTGCCATCCATTTCATTCATGCGTTGAAGCAGCAGTAGAGTTGGCTGTGTTGTGTGTGTGTTGATGTTCTGGGGGTCTGATGCTGTGAATCACAAGTTGTCATGGTCAGTGGAAGTTGAACAGTTCTGTCGTACTATATGGCAAAAACACTACAGCACTCAAGGGTCCTGGGCGATCACTCAGCCGAGTACTAGTTAAGCCCAATCCAGCTTGACTCCCTTGATCGGACGCGAAGGGGTATGTTCTCTGTCTCAGTGTCGGCTCGGCTAGTCTCAGTGACGCTTGATTGGATCGTATGTAGTCAGGCAAACCGTAAGGCACCTGAAGTTCGCCACATTTGGACAACGTCAGCACAACTAGCGAACTGCCCCAACAGCGGTGTAGCATCGCCTCGTACTGGTCGTCAACATTTCTCTCGCGACCTCGCATCTATCAGTGCGAGTTTGATACGTAGGATAGGCTGCGACGTCGAGTGCCGCTGGTGCAGAACTTGCACTGCTCGCTTCAGTCTAGGCACGAGAGCTGACTTGTTGTAGGAGGGAGCTGCAGGGATGACGGTCCTTGCATGCTTGCAACCGTCTCTCAGGCTTCATGCCTCTCGAAGCTGACCTCACCCCCTTGGTTGAAACTTGGAGTGTAGCAGAAGCGTTTGTTGCTCGGCCCGGCAAGCGAGTCTTACAGTACTTCTCGAAGGCATCACCGCTGACCTGTGACCTTGCGCTTCGTGCATGTTCTATCAGAAGCAGCAGAGACTGTCCACTACAGCATCTGTGTTTTGCTGCTTGAAAACACTTGTGGATGAGTGACAAGTCTGCACAGGTACAACTTGTACGGTCATCCTGTACCAACATCTGCCACACACATTTGAGACCTTGCCATGCAAGCATGCTGCAGAAACACCTCTTCTTGTGCAGACTTGTGATGGCATTACTCCTGTCTACGGTTCTGCCGTCTTGAAATTTAGGGCAGGGACATCGTCCAAAGCAATTTTGGCAAGGGCAAGAGATAAATGGGGGCCAGGAATGATCACAGACAATGAGGGGTATGATGTTACAGAAGAATCTCCTGTCTTGGTGTCAGAACAATACGAGTATCAGCTTGCTTCAGCAAGTAAGAATTCAGTCCTGAAGTTAAGGCTTGTTGCATTATGATGTGGGTGCAAGCACAAACTGAATCTAGCACAGAAATGGCAACTTAAATCACATTTACCAATTGTGTTGTGCATAAAAGCCATATATTGCAAGAAGACCCTGATTGGATGCCAGGATGCTATTGTGCAAGTGTTAGCTGTTGAAACGCATTTTCAAGCATCCTCTACTAGCATGGCACGTGCAACATTTCAGGGGCCTCATAGCCTAATTTGTGGCTTGAAGGGACAGCTTATACGTGCTGTATGCAAAGCTTGCCGTATCATGCAATATGATTTCACTGCATGGCCTGTTGCAGCACCTTTGTGTATCATTGTGCGTCATGAGGGCAATACTACACAGCCACTCTGACATACAATAGCAGATGAACGTATTGCAACAATTTCTGCTCCCTTTTTTGGGTAGTGTGCGCATCCTTTACACATGTGCTTGCATTTCAGCCAAAGAGACTGCCAATTAACAATCCCTTCCCTACTGTGTCTTGTTTGTGCATCTCAATACCTGCATGTGGCTTGTGCTTCCATGTACCATTGTTTTCATTGATGCAAATGTGCTGTCTAGATTTGCTGGTAGAAGTAGGCATGGCCGGAAACTCAAGTTTTGGTGTACAACTGACTAGCACTGACTTATTGACATGTTGACTTGTAGGTTTTGTGTTGCTTGTCCATGCAATCATTTTGTGTTGCTTGTCCAGGCAATCATAATGCAAAAAGTTGCAATGTGACAAGGTTCATGCAAGTGCAGCATCATGTTGCCTTGATCCGGCGCTTGTATGAAGGACACTTCTGTACATCACGAAGCATTTGTAGAGTTATGTCTGAATTATTGAGTATGGTACGGACTCAGCTTGCACAGCACACGGTGTGTGAAGGGACTTGGTGCAATCTTTCAGCCATGTCTGTGCCTGGAGGCGTGTTGTATGTTAGGTTCAGACCACGCTTTTGACAGAAGCTTCAGCCAGCCTTTTGCTTTCTTTCTTGCAGGTTTTGGCAGGGGCCAAGATGTAAGGTCAATTACGCAAGGTAGGATTGCAGCTGCGCAACTTAGCCCTGAGCCTCACCCCCGTCTTCCTGCATTTTCATTCAAGTCAAGATTGGATGCATGTTGCAGACCTTGTGAGTGATGTCTGTTGCAGAGGTCGTTACTGAAATGTTGGATGCACCAACTTTGAGCTGTATACTGAAGCTAGCGGTGGCCAAATACAAGGGCCAACTTCAGGTACATGCGTCCGGAGCTGGCAGTGTCACCATGCAGGAGGGTGCAGCTCGCCTAGGCCTTAGCATTGAAAGAGCCAGAACTGTCCCATGTTGTTTGGAGCTTCAGGAGAGCATTTCCACACCGCCGCCATACACGTGAGATTTGAGACTAACAGCCGCACTGCCCTGTCTGAATTTCATTTGTTGAGGTCTTCATTTGTTGATCAGACTTTGCTATTTACAGGTGGCACCATCATGAGGCTCATGTAGAGGAGGTTCGCAAGGGCCAGAAATGGTTACAAGATGTAGTGTGCACTAAAAACTTGAAAGCAATTGCTGTCACCAGTCAGACCTGGCTTCGTGCCATTTGGGCAGAGGAACAGGTAGAAATCACAAACAGTCAAGCTGATTACGTATTTGCTGATGCTAGTGCAGCAGAACAGCTTCCAAAGCTGCCTGCTCAGCCGTCAGAGGCTCAGTTGTTGGAGTTGCTTAAGCACATAAAGGGCTTGTATGAGGCAAAGCCTTCAAAGCACGTACAAGGTACATTATGTTGCAGTTGAAATTGTCATCTATTTGTTGTCTGCATTTACTTTGTAATACTAAGCATACACTCATTGTTCTGAGGGCATTTGCTGTGTCATGTGCAGAGAAGGGCATTCTGAGTTTGTGGTCACAATTGTTTGCTGAGTTCTTGGCCGTTACCTGGATGTTGGACCATGAGGCTGGTGTCAAGAAGAGCCTTCCTGTGTTTGGAGGAGACTTCAATCACGACATGATCATGCACCAAGCTAGCAATCATGTCTTGCACTTTATGAAGCATGACCCTGACGATGCTGGCAAGCAGTGTGCTATAGCTTGTATGCGGCACCTCCTCAGACAAGACAATGTGCTTCCCTTGGAAACAGGCAAGATCCTCTACTTTTATCATGTTATACAAGCTTGTGCTTGCACTTTGTGGGGTCTGCCAACTGCTGCATTTCACTCAGATCGGTGTTGTAGCAGTTACAGCAGGTTGTGTCAAGATGGGAATTTGCAAACAGGGTGATGACTGGTTCTCCATGAAAGAGCTAGAGTCACTATGTCTACACAACATTGTTGGACTTCAAACTCAAGAGTCAAAGATTTCCCAGGTTGCAAACTACTGCATGTTGTTGTTGCTGCTCAGGGGATGATGTTGACATGTACGTGGACCCCCTGCACATGGCCTGGCTTGGCTCATCAGACGCAGGAGTCGATACAAGAGGTGGCCATGCAAGCAGTTCAACAGGTGAGCACAGTGGGACAATGAATGTGTCAAGACAAGGGAAGAGTGAGCATTACGGCTTCAACCTACAGCAAATGGACGCGGTCTTTCATGAAGTTTGTAATGAGAAGGTTGCGTAGTCCTGTGGGCTATGAGTCTCTGGGAAAGAACAAGCCACCTTTACAAGTTGAGCATAGCTCTTTTTCGGATTATGTCAAGTCTCTCAAGGTCGTAGGATAGGCTTGCTGCAAGCCGCTTGCACATGAAAATTGAAGGCTTGGCTGAGCATCGCATACATCTTTTGGCAGTCCCATGGGTATGGATCTCTGCTTAGCGCACTTCTCTCTGGGCTTATTGTGGTTTTAAGCACACCTAATGGACTCATTGACCTACTCATATTGCACTTGTTTAAGATGTGCTGCAGCTCAGTGCTGTGCCACGACATGCCTTCTTCGAGACAGGTAATGCCGAGACCTGGAAGGAAGAAGGGGTACTTTCTGGATGGTATGGCCTTAGCATGCTCATAAGCTGTTCTGACGATCTAAATTGTAACACATTATGTATAACACTGTCCACTGAACACGAGCACATCTGCCTAGCGCATCGCCAGGGAGCTCTCATCAACAGCTTCACCATGCTATATATATGCTTGCGGGGATGAGACAGAAAGTGAGTGATGCAAGCAAGACGAAACACACTTCCTACAGAAGAAGCATTCTCTGAGGACAACCACCACATGCATTTGGCTCAAATGAGGCCTGGTATTGAACAATTTTGCCGAGTGCATGCGTGTTCCTGATGTGACTCGTAAGAGGTGATTTACACGTCAAGGCCAGATCTATATGGCAGAACCCCAGCTTGCTGGAGCAGCGCTAACCTGCAATGTAACTTTCTGCCAAGAACAGCCTTGATGGACATTTTGAACTGCCAGCTGATCAATGTCGGTGGCAGAGCATACAGAGTTGCAGGCAGTGCTGTGGCACAACACCCAGCTCAGTTTTCTCCGGTGTCTTATACAGCTGAGAACGATGAAGAATACGATTTGGACGAGAGCTCAGCGTTTGACGTGCAGCAAGAAGACTCCCAGTACGTCATCAGATTGGCTTACGATCCCGAGGTGCTGACTTGCATCTACTGACTGTGATCACTTTACAGCCTGCAAGCTCAGCAACGGACCTTTCTGCGCAAGGGTGGCTTTTGCTCAGGATATATTTTGCAGGTTTTTCCTCACATCATTGGTCAGAAAGGTAGAACCAAGCTCAAGGTAGAGCAAGATACTGGAGCCAGCATTACCATTCCCAGGAAAACTAGCACAGCACCTCCGGGATCAAGAGAAGCGGACGTAATTGTTCGTGCACAGACACAGGCAGCAGCTGTCAGCGCAGCAACGCGCTTAGAACTGCT
>JAABUK010001524.1_pt1 | contig 43601 bp, 36 predicted proteins | sample 5559141 | NCBI WGS metagenome assembly JAABUK01 (sample SAMN10711869, study PRJNA513367) | rock metagenome | isolation source: Antarctica rocks | place: Antarctica: Victoria Land, Pudding Butte nord | collected 2016-01-03 | reverse complement strand
ATAAATAATAATACTTAAAATATAGTAAATTTAGTACTAATATTAGTTTTATTATAATTATAATAATAAATTAAAATATATCTAAAAATCTCATAATTTTATTATTATAATAATAAAAGGGGGTGATTATTAATATTAAGTAATTTTAATTACACTAATTATACTAATTATTATACTAATTAATACTGAATCATTTTAGTAAGCTTTAGCTTACTAAAAAACCTGATTTCTGCTTAAAGACTCATTTAAAATAGATGATTTTAAATAAGATTATTTAGATTCTTCTCATAAATATAAGTCTTCATTTATTCTTATAAAGTCTTTTTAACAGTCAGCATTTTCAGAATCTTTTAATAATTAACTTTCTAATTTGGATGAACTTCAAATTCATATTTAATGTAATAAATCCTATCATCAGATTATTACTTAGCAGATCTAGAAAGATTAACTTATTCCTCATTCTATATAACTTACACACAGCGTAAGAGATCTTGAATTTCCTCATTAAAAAATAGATGAGATTTATAACAATTTACTAGAAAACTGTTAATATCTATATTATTATAATCATTATCATAATCTAATAAACTTGCCTTTTAACTACTCAATCTAATAATCATTAATATTAATTAAGAATCAGTATTTTACATTATCAGTCTTCATTCTTTTCTTAAAATAAAAGATTGAATTTAAAGATGTTAGTATTGTCTTAATTTTCGAAAGTTGATTGATTTGATTATGAAATTTATACTTAAATAGCTTAAAGCTAAAGTCGTTAATTATATTCTTAATAAGAAGATTAATTATCTTAGTATAATAATTAGTATAACAACTTCAGATTTATATATCTTTTTCAGGCTTAAGCTATATTCACAATAATCTTAACTTCTTCAGTAATAAGAACGCGCTTTATATTATTATTAAAGACTTGATTATCTTTAATAATATAATCTTGAATAATAATAAGAAGATTAATATTCTAATTATAATCTCTTTCTTTAAAGTCGTTTTTTGCAAGTTTCTTTACATTATATTCATCAATATTAGCTTAATAAATATCATTATCAATATTATTAAAGTCTGAATTCTTATACTTAATAATATATTTCTTCTCTTCTTCTTAAATACAATCTAATAATATCTTCATCTCATTTTTAATCATCTTTTCACTTTATTTTGCGTTAATTCTATTTAAGATTAATATAAATATTAATATAAGTAGATTAGATATCTTATCGTTTTTTTTATAAGTTCTGAAGTTCTATTATAAGACGAGCATTCTACTCTTCTTCATCTATATACTCTTATTCACTTTATTATTATAATTTCTTCTTTAATCTTAATCTTACTTTATTATTAGCAGTATTAATTATATATATCAATCTTTTATTAGAGTCTATAACTTTATATCTTTTACGCGCCTTTTTAATATTTAAGTTTATTAAGTAGCTTTTAATAGACTTTCATTTCTTATTATAATTATTATTAAAAGATTAATCAGTCTTTTAATTATATACTGCAGCTCTTTAATATATTAGTTACTGTAGAATCTTATAAATTATAGATACTTACTACAGATCTACTTTAATATTTTAAGATATAAATAATGTTTTCAGCTTAATATTAGTCTTACTTTTCATATTTATAGACTATATTTCAGAGTTATAATAATAATTAGTATAAAAGAATTAGTATCACTCTCGGAATATTAATATATCTATTAGAATTTTGTTAAAAGATTGAAAAAGAGTGAAGAATAAGTGATGAAGAATAATTTGACTCTTACTTTATAGCTGATGTAAGCTGACGATTATAACAAAGATTAGTATAAAGTATTTTCTATTTAGTATGAGTATTCTCTTATATTACTAATATTTCTATCATCTTCACAAATTTTATAGAATAAGAATTGAAAACATTTATCATTTTAAGATTAATAAAATTTTCAATATTATCTTGATTTTCTATTATTTTATATTATTTTAATATTAGAACTCTAACTTTTTCATCTCTTAATATAGAGATATTATATACATATCTTAATAGAAGTGTGAGATATACTAATTATTATATTAATTAGTAGTATTTAAAGTTAAAAAGTTGATGAATATTCATATTATAAGAGAATAGTGAAAAAGTAGTAAGATATATACTAACTAATCTGCGCCAAGACTTTTTTATTCACTTTTTTTAAAAATTCACTGTTTTTTATATTAAGACTTTAATAAATACTTAATATATCTTATTAAACCTTTTATTCTACTTTTTCTATTTATATTTCACTCACTTTTTCTTCTATAACATAACTTTATTCAGCTGTTGCACTGACTTTAATAAGTCTCTTTTACTTATAATAATAATTAGTATAATTAATGTCTTGATCTACTGTTTAAAATCTATTAATCTTCATACTTTTATATTTATCTTCTAAATTAAAAGTAAGAAAATAATGAAAATTTCACTTTACTTATATTCTACTTATCTTTTATATTAATCATTATTATAATATTAACTTGTTTTGATAATAGCTATCTTGATATTATAGAATTATAGTTTATTACTTCTCAAAGTTAGAGATAATAGATATAGATAATGAAGTTTAAATAAGTTAATAAATATCTTTAATTTATAATACTAAATAAATACAGCTTCTTAATTTTAGAATAGTAATTAATACTGAGAATAATCGTAAGAAGAAATCACACTCTAAGAAAGATAAGATGATAGCGAGAGAAAGACTTATCGCTGCTGCTGTAAAACAATTTAGAAAGATAGATATTAAAGTTTCAGATTCTAAGAAGAGTATTATTAGAAAGCTAAATAATAGAAGAGACTTTAAATTCCGCGTTAAAAGAGTTATTAAAAAGATTTTAAAGATAAATAATAAGAAGGCTGTAAAATCTTCAAGAACTTATTATGTAAAGTTAGAAAGTAAGTTATGATAATGATTAGTATAATATAAAAATATACTGATAACTATTTAGTGAAAGTATTAAGAGAGATTAGATGCTATTAAAAAAGTAATAAGCTGCTCATTTCTAAAGTACTATTTTAAAGATTAATAAGGGAAATCACTTTTAGTAAGATTAGATCTTAAGTCTAAAGATGATAAGCTTCTATAATTAATATAATATAGAAGTTTATAGAAGCACATCTAATGTCTCTCTTTAAAGATATGATTATTTTGTTTCTAGATTATGATAATAATTAGCATAACTAATAATTCAAGATATAAATCTTTGCGTAATTTATACTAAGAGGATTATTATTTAAAGTAAGGATATATAATTAATTAAAAGACTGAGAGAGAGAAGATAGTACTTAGAATAACTATTAGCAGTTGATTAATTACAGACTATATAGCTAATAGAGATATTATAGAATATCTTAGCTTATAAAAGTCTTTGATTATTATAATGATTAGTATAACTATATATATTCTTCTTATAAATCTAAAATCTCTGCACTATAATATTTGCTTCTTTCTAATTAGATTAATAAAAATATTTCTTGATATTCTTAATAGCTTAATTGAAGGATTAAATCGGATCGAATCTGATTCGATTCGATTTAATCTTTTAAATCTTGGGATTAAAGACCGGATGGTCCGATCCCATATAGACTGAGATCGGACCGGACCGGATCATTACGCAGTCTATCTGTATATATGAAGTAAGTGTTTATATTTCTAACAGCGAAAGTATTAACATGATTAAAGAATTAGATTATATTATATAATCATCTTAAACTCTATCTTGTGAATAAGATCTTTTTAAATAATTCTATTTATCAGATCTAAATAAGAAAGTTTCAGAATTGCGTGTGTGATTATATTTATTTCCGCGTATCTTTTTATTTATTACAGATTTTTAATTTTCAGATCTGAGATAAGTTTAATATTCTTATTCTCTAATTCTTATATAAGTTACTTCTTCTCTTTCTCTTCTTATCTTATTTATACTGCTTATATTAATACTTTATATAATCTTATCTTAAATTATGCGAGTGAGCTTAACGACTTTATTTATATTAAGTTCTATTTAAGCTTTATATAATCTGAATTATCTTCCGCGTATAATATAATTTCTCTCTTTAAAAGTTTCTTTACTATAATTATATAATGTGTATAAGATATTCTCGTTAATTTCTAATTAATCTAATTTATAATCTCTTTAATTAAGAGTTTATTAATTCTAATCTTCTCTTTCTTATCTGAGATTTAAATAATAATTTTTCTTATTTTTATTTTTAAAGAGAATTAAGTTATAAAGACTAATTTCTTTTTTAAAATATCGTGTATTATCTCTGCGTATAAGATTAAGAGTTTTTTCTATTAACTTTAATTTTCTAATCTAATAATAGATTTCTTAATTCTGCGTAATCTTATCTTTATTAGATTAGATAATTATTTGAATGAAGAGTAATTTACGCGTTTTAACGCGTCTTTTAACGCGTCTTTTATCGCGTTTTCTGTGTATAAATAGATTTATAGAATTGATTGAATAAAAGCGCGCATCTTCTCTTACGAAACTGTCAGCTTTGCTCCTTTGTATAAGTCTTCTCATCTCTGCGTTATTTGTCTGATAGTCTTAATACTTACTGATTTTATAATGATTTAATTCTTAAATCACTCATAATTTTTCGTTAATTATATTTAATAAATTAATTAAGTTTGATAATATTAATACAGAATTGAGTAAGAATCTTAAGATTAATAAGATAAAGATAATTGCGTTTTATAAGTGAATGAAGACTATTAATACTGATCGCGATTCTCTATTATAAATGATTAGAGATAGATTATAATAGATAGATTAATAACTATCTAAAGTCTTATATTTATATCATGCTTTTCTTATATATTTCGCGTGTATCTTATTAATCAGACGCTTTTTATTCTTTATAATAGCGCTTCTTACTCTTTTTTATTGAAATAATTTATTGATTAGATATTTAAATAACTACTTACTTTATACTCGTTCTATAACTTCGCTTTTATTAAAAAGTTATAATCTTTTCTTAAGTATTTAATAAGTTTTTCTCAAGTTTTTAAATATCATGATTTCTTATGAATCCTTATTATTATATTAAAAATATGCATTTCTTACGCGAAACATATATATTAAGAATCTCTTTAACTTTTTATTTATTCTCGCTCTATATCTCTATAGACTCAGATATTTTAACATCTTCTCGCCCGTAATATAACTCTAATAAAGAGATGTGAAATATAGAATGAATTCTCTTATAACTTCTAAAAAGAATTAATTAATAAGTATTTTTATTTATTAACTTCTTGATTTTAAATAACTCGAGAAACTTATTAGTAAGCTTCTTACTTACTTTTCTTATGTGAATATTCTTTAATAATAATAGAATCTTATCTTTAATCTTATAAATTATATTCTTACGTTTTAAATTATAAAACTTCTTCATCACTTCTTATAATTTAGTTTAGAAATCTTTATTCTCTTTAATAATCTCTTTAATCTATTCCGCTCTCTCTCTTATTAATTAGCTCTCTTCTTCTCGCGCAAGCGTCTCGCCTGCGATTTTCATACGAAAAGTAAATAGGAAACGCAGTATTATCTTAAATAATGTTTTTTTTATAACTAAGTATATATTTCTATTATATGCAAATTTAGTACTTAATAATAGATCTATTTAATCATTTTAATAATAATTAATATAATATCGAAGATAATATTTTAACATCTGATTCTCACGCTCGATTTGATTATTTGTTTGTGAATGAAATATTGTGAAGAGATATCTCTTTATAAATAAGTAGTAATAAAGAGTTCTCTAATATTTTAATGTGAACATTAATTCTCTATTATTAATAATAGATTTAGAAAATTCAAATTTTAAGAATATCTTTTTAATAAGTTTTTCTTTAAGCTTAGAAGTATTGATTTCTTTTATACACGCTATATAGTGTATTATTTTCAAATATTAATTTATTATTATAAGAATAATATTATATACTTTACTTCTATAAATAACAGATAATAAGTTTATAATAAAGTTTATCGCAATATCTTATTAGACTCTTTTAAGCTGTAATAATAACGCAAGTATATTATAAGATTTATATTATGATATCTTTATTCTTTAATAAATATTATATATTAAGATGTAATTTCTAATAATTTATGATATTCTAGATTATTAATAGCTTTGTAGTATGATCTCTTAAATTCTCTTTTAATTAAAATGACTCTCTTATTATAAATCATTATAATTTGCACGTAAAATCTCTATTCTAATTACATGATTATTAGGAATATAGATCGCGCTGTTATATTATATAAGATTAATATAGTCTTTATATTATCTACTCTTAAATTGATTCTTCTTAATAAGATTATTTAAAGATCTTTTTCAGCTCTTTTTTGTGTAGAAGATATTTCTTTATTACAGCGCTAGAAGATAATTAGTAAGAGTGTTCGAAATCTTTTTATAAGATAATATAATAGAGACTAAACTTATAATCTTTATTTCTAAAAAGTTTTCTTCTTCTCTTAAAGAATCTTCAGTTCTTCGCACGTGATTAGCATGCATCTCGCGTGCGTTATGTTAATCATCTATAGTAGATTTAAATAGAGCACTTTATTAACTTCTTTTAGAATATATAATAATCTCTATTATAATTTCTGTAAATAATTTTAAATTTAGAAATTCTTCTTCTTAATTTAAATTAGTGATTAAGATCTTAAATTTAACTCTTTTTAAAATAAGTATTTTAAGAGGATTCTCTTTCTTTCTCTTATTATTTACTGTGTAATTCGATCTACACGATAATAGATTAGCGGGATTCTTCTTATCTTTATAATAATAGATCTTAAAATTATAAGTAGTGAGCATCTTAACTTATTAAGCTTAATATTTATTTAACATCTTCGTTATTATAAATAACTGTAAGTTAAAGTGATTATATAGAACTCGCATATTAAAAGCAGACGATTTTAAGTAATAATATTATTTCTTAAATAAGATAATAATTATTAGCATCTCTTAATTCTCTATAATATAGTTTCTCTTAGCTGATATCAACTTTCTTAAGTAGAACGTTACTAACATTTAAATATAGCGTACTATCTTCATATTATTATTATTAAGTTAAGAGAGAATCTCTGTAAGATCTCTCTTTAATATATCTATTTTAATTTAAATTGATTTCTTTAAATTAAAATATTATAATAGAGAAGCAGTTTAAAAGCACTCTTTTAATATGCGAAACGCAGTATTTATCTTCTTTATTTAAAGAAATAATTCAGTCTTTCTTCTTTTTATTATTCTTAGTAATAGATTTGTAATTATAATAACTATTATAAAGTATTTATAAATAAATCTTCTATAGAAATTGATAAAGCTCAGAAAGATTTACATATTATAAAATAACTTCGAAATCAGTTAATTAATGATTATAACTATTCTGCGTGTATTTATTAAAACATCTATTATATTTATATAATAGTTAAGAAAGTCTATTTTTATTATAAAAAAGATATATTTTAATAGCTTAATAAATAAGTTAAATTTGCGTAATTTCTTTAATACTTAACGAAAGTGATTATTATGCTTCTATTTATTATAGCTATAGATTATAATGTTATTAAGATAGACTATATAAATAACATCTAATAAATTCTTTAATACTTGATTAATATAGACTTGAAATGTTATTAATATATTAGTCAGTTTAAAAGACATAATTATATACTTAAAATAATTATATCGCATATAAAACACAGTCTTCTACTCATCTTCTTGCTTAATATATATTTAATAATAAGTATTATACAGATTTATAAACATGAATCTCTTCATGCCGCTTAATTAATTAAATATCTCAGAAATTAATAATAATAAATATCTATTTTAAATAATTACTCAATTCAGATCTCTGTAATTTATATATAAGCGCAGACTATTATTCTTCTTAAAGATAAATAGAATTAAAGTCTTTATAAATAATTTCGAATTTCTTATTCAGTCTTTTATTATATTACTTTCAAGATACTTACGTAATACTTATAACTTGTTTATAAATAAGAAGTAAATAGGCTCATATAATATCTTCTTATCTTTTTTAATAAGAATAGCGTGTTTTACACGCGTATTATTAGATAATTTCGCAGTATTCTCTTCTGAGAATATATTAATATAATCTTCGAGCTCTTTCAGTAATTATATAATGATCATTTCTGTAAAGTAAAGATTTATAAAATAATACTATACTAAATTCGCAGAATCTTCGCATATATCTCATATAATACTCTTTAAGTTTTCGCATGTCTTTAATATAATTCTTATAAGTATGATATATATTATATAAATCGAAATATTAGCTCTTTTAAGCTTTAATATCTTTATAATATTTATCTCACAACTCTTCTCATTTTCGCGATAAATTATTCGCGTTATTTAAAGTGATAATCTGAATCTATATTAAAGATTCAAAGTCAGCTTAATATAATATTATATCTTTAAATATTTATAGTTATAAAGTTTATTTAATAAGATTATAATACTTCTACTAAGTTTATTATATTCACTTTAATTATATATTAATTATATATTATAATAAATTGATTATTTAAGATTATTACGCTCATAAATATAGAGTTCACCCGAATATCTTCTTTAATAATTACTTTCTATTTTTTTTTTATTTTTTTTTTTTTAAATTCTATTTATTTAATTCAGACTAAAACTAATCTATATAGATCTTCTCGTACGAACATCTAAACGTCTATTAAATCAAATTTCCTGTTTCTCATTTAATTTATTCTTTCTCTCTCTCTTTCTCTTCTCTTCTCTTCTCTCTCACTCTATAGAACTTTCTCCGTCAATTTAAATTGATTAAGTAGCTTTATACGGAATATTATTCTAATAGCTGCTCTATATTCTTTCTTTTCTAAGAGGATTATTCTCAGATCTATTATATAAAGAGGGTTAATAAGTTCCATTCTTTCTGTAATCTATTAAAGACATTTCAGTAGAACGTGTTCTACTGTTATATTATCTTATATGCACTCACATTAAGAGCTTTTAATTCCGGGCATCTTTCTTTTATATAGAAATTGATTGAAGCTAATTTTATCTATATAAAGTTGTGTAAGAAGTGTGCTCTTATATTTCTTAAGTCTCTAATATAATATTATTAAATTTTTATTTAATTCTAAAAGAATTATTCTTAAATGCTTTTCCTTTTAACTATTCTTTTATCTCTTTTTTTATTTTTATTTATAAACTGAGCGGATTTCTTTATATATTTTTCTTAGCTTTTAAGACTTTATACACTTCTTTAATTTCTCTTATAATAAATCTGATAGAGAAGTCTTATTATCTAATCTTATCACATTTTGATTTTTTAGATTAAATTAAGTGAGTTACTTAGTTATACAATCTCTTAATATTGCGCGGGTTATTATTATATAATCTCTTCTATCTATAGTTTATCTTACGATTCTAGTATATATATTATTAATTTTTTTAATAGCTTTAAATACTTAAATTCTAACTATAGTCTTAGCTATTAGATTTTCTATATAAAGATTTAGAGATTAAATATATATCTTCACTTCTAAGATCTTTATTAAGATTGCTTTATATATTTCTATAATTATACGGAAATACTTATCTTAAAGAGTTTATAGTTTTTTACTTACTTCTTTACAATATTCTTTAATCTCTTCTAATATATATTAGATGTTTACTTTGTACGTAATAACTGGGCGTATAGCTATTTAATATACTTATTTTCTTACTTTTAGAAAGATATCTTAGATAAATTCTATAATTATATAAAGAGTATTAATTAAATAGACTGATTTTACTTTAACTGCCCGGAAATAAAGTTATTATTTAAGCATAATATTTAGTTAAACGCTAAGAATTTATACATTATTCTTTAAATTAATTTCTTATCTCTTAAGCTTTAATCCCGTCTTTATATTAAAATTCCTCTTTATATAACTGAAGTAAATTAATTTATATTTATTTAAACAGAATCTCGAGCCATATTTTCTTATCTAGTCCGTGCATTTCTTATAGATTTTAGTAAGTATTTAACAATTTCTCTCCGTACTTTTATTATATATTAAGATATTAATATCATCTATAAATCTTATTACGCTTATATAAAGTCTGATATTATCGCACTTTTCTAATAGATTAGCATTATAGAAGAGATATAGAATTAGAGATATTAATAAGTCTTATAGAATTCCTACTATAATTAACGTTTCTAGTAGTATAAACTTATTAATCTTTACCTCCGTATAATAATTAGAGAGGAAATCTATTACTTATTATATAAATAACTCTAGGATTTTTCTTTTTCTTAGATTATGAGTTAATTATACGTGTGAGATCTTATTAAATGTCTTTATTATATTTAATAAGAGAAAACTTATAACTCTTCTATTTCCTCTTCTCTAAATTATATATATCTTCTCCGTAATCTATTATAATACTATCTCTGTTACTCTTAAAGAGTGTGCTCTATATTATAAGTCTAATAAAAGATTATATAATTTAGTGATATATTTTATTTAATTAGATATTACTATCTTCAAAATCTTTTCTAGCGTGTTTAATAATGTGATTAATCTGTATATTAACGAATTTAAGTAGTCTTTCTTATTTAACTTCTTTAATATTATTATACGGGCGCTTTTAAAGTGATCTGATTAGATTTCTTATATAAGATAGATCTGAAATAATCTTTTAATTAGATCTAACTTTTCTTATACAAGAATTTAAATAACTCTATTTAGAATTCCATCTGATTTAGAAGCCTTATCTTTTCTTGTATAACTAATTACTTTTAAGATTTCTCTTTTCTTAATCTTTTTCTGCTATAGAATTCTTTAAGAATATTTATATTCTTTAATATCTATAAGATCTACTTTAGAAGAAGAGAGAAAGTAAATATCGCGCAGAAGCTTTACTTTACTCTCTACATCTTTCGCTTTATATATTTCTTATTTAAGAATAGAAAAGAATACTTAAGTGATTTATTCTTATAATCACTATCTTACTTATTATATAATCTTTTAGATTCTCTATAATCTCTATATTATCTTCTATATTATGTTTCTAAAATCTTCTCTTTTTATCTTTAATAATATCTTTCCTTTTTAACTGCGCTATTATATGAAGTTTCGCTATAAGAAGAGTGATAAATTCTTAGTAAAATTTCTACAGGTTTTTCTTATATTCTTTACCGCCTCTTAATATTCTTTTATCTAGAATCTCTAATTATGCTAAGATTATCTTATCTATAATATTAAGTCTTCTATTATCGCGTGTGTGAGTCTTATTAATTTATATATAAAGTAGTTAATCTCTTCTCTAATGTTTAGTATATAACTTTCAAGTAACTTTATATAATTATAGAGACTTTTAATAAAGACTTCTTAATCTATCTTTCTCCATACTCTGCGTCTTTTCAGTAACTCTTTTCTAGATTGATTTAGCTATTTAAATTCCGTGCTAATTAGAAGATAATCTAATAACTATTCTCTTTCTACTTCTATCTAATATTATATAAGTTAATTCTCTAATATTAATATTATAAAAATAAGATCTATAATTATTTATTTATATGAATCTCCTCTTTAATAGTCTCTTATTATTATTTCTGAGAGGAGAATTAGTTTTAACTCTACTTCTTATATAATCTCTAGTAATATATCTGAGAGTTTATATTATAATAAATATATTAGATTTGATTAGCTGAAGTAATAAAGGTTTAGATCGCTTAATATAATATATTCTTCAGACATTCTAAGTATTATATAAAGAATATTAAGAGACTCTATTTCTTCTAATTCTAAGTATTAACTTAAGAGGTTATAGATATTATGAATATTAATCATATAATTAATAGTCTGTATTTCTTAAAGTTTTAATGTAATTATAATAAGATCTTTTAAGTAATATATCTCTACTTATGTGTTCATATAAATGCGCTTATTAATAAGCGTGAGAATTCTTAAATCTTTTTATCTTTAATCACTACTATAAAAGGCGCTTTATCTTAAATTATATAAAGTATAATTAAGTATGCCTCTTTATAACTCTTAAATTGCGAGAATATTATACTTTTTAATCTTTAAATCTTAAAACAGTTTTATTATTATCTTATTTCTAGATTTATTAATATTATATTATAGAATCTTAAGACTTTATATAGAGATGTTTTCTAATATATAATATCTTCGAATGTGAGTTAATAACTTTCTTTAGTTAGAAGAAGTTAAATATCTTAACTTAGTATAAGATCAGTCTTTATACAATTCTTAGATTCTTATAAATAATCTTTTAAATAAGCTAATCTTCTTTTCTATAAGTTTTCTACTTAACTTCATTTCATCTCTAATTTAGAGTCACTTTTATTAACTTTCGTTAATAGATTTAAGATTGATGAGAAGAAAGAAGAAGAGAGAATAAAAATAATCTCTTATTAATTTTAAGATTAAAAGTATCTCAATTTCTTATTATATATTTTTTTTATACGAGACTATTCTCTTTTCTTTTATAAGTAGTTATAAGATTAAGCTTTATATTTCTTTAAGTAATTACTATATTATATAGTCTTTCTCTTAAGCTTTTTCTTATATTTATTAATTTAATAATGTTCTATATAATATGCGTAAGATTATATCTTTCTGTATATATAGAATGAGTGTTTATATTTCTAGCAGCGGAAATATTAGCGTAATTAAAGAGTTAAATTATATTATATAATTATCTTAAACTCTATCTCGTAAATAAGATCTTTTTAGATAATTCTATTTACTAAATCTAAATAAGAAAGTTTCAGAATTGCGTGTGTGATTATATTTATTTTCGCGTATCTTTTTATCTATTACAGATTTTTAATTTTTAGATCTGAAATAAGTCTAGCATTCTTATTCTTTAGTTCTTATATAAGTTACTTCTTCTCTTTCTCTTCTTATCTTATTTATACTGCTTATATTAATACTTTGTACGATCTTATCTTAAGTTATGCGAGTGAGCTTAATAACTTTATCTATATTAAGTCTTATTTAAGTTTTATATAACTTAGATTATTTTCCGCGTATAATATAATTTCTCTCTTCGAGAGTTTCTTTATTATAATCACATAATATATATAAGATATTCTCGTTAATTTCTGATTAACTTAATCTACAATCTCTCTAATTAAGAGTTTATTAATTCTAATCTTCTCTTTCTCATCTAGAATTTAGATAATGATTTTTCTTATCTTTATTTTTAAAGAGGATTAAGTTATAAAGACTGATTTCTTTTTTAGAGTATCACGTGCTATCTCTGCGTATAAGATTAAGAATTTTTCCTGCTAACTTTAATTTCCTAATTTAATAATAGATTTCTCAATTCTATATAATCTTATCTTCACTGAATTAAATGATTATTTAAATAAAGAGTGATTTACGCGTTCTAACGCGTCTTTTAACGCGTCTTTTATCGCGTTTTCTGCGTATAAACAGATTTGCAGAATCAGTCAGATAAGAGCGCGCACCTCCTCTCACAGAACTGTCAGCTTTGCTCCTTCATACAAGTCTTCCCATCTCTGCGTTATCTGTCTAATAGTCTTAATACTTGCTAATTCCATTTCTCCAGACTTTTCACTCTACTATTCTTATATAGAAGAGTTAATTACTTTCTATAATAAAAAGCATTCTTAAGCATTTATATTTAAGAGTGTAAACAGTCTATAAATATTATATTTATTTTATAATATAACATTAATAATTATATATTATGTTAGCTTTACATTTTTAGAATTCATATTTAATATTATAAATATAATTATAATATCAGAATCTATTTTTTTATTAATATTAATAAGAGATTAGTCTTTCTCAACACTTTATAATTTCGAGAGAGATGATTAGACTTTTCACAATTATAATAGATTACGCTATCACTTCTCATATCTTTAACAGACATTAAGTTTATTTTAATTGAAGTTGAATTGAAATAATAATTTATATTATAACTAAGTTTATATCCGCGTTAAAAACGCCCGCGAAAAGCATGCGTTCCGCGTGCGCTTTTATTTAATATAGCATTAGCTGAATCAGTATAAGACTTATCTTTATTTTCTGAGAGTAATTTTTAAGTTAATTCTTCTTATTATTATATCGTGATTATAATCTGCTCACGAAATATAATAATTCTATTCTCTTCTAAGATCTCTTTATAAATCTCTAATATAAGATAAATAAATAGTTATTATATCTTATACTCTTTCTTGATTATTAATAAAATATCTTTTTTAAGATTCTTAATAAGAGTTATAATGTTTTAAATTAACTGCTAAGATTACTACTCAACAATTTTAAATCAAATTAATATATATTATATATAATTAATAAGATTAATAATCAGACTTTAATATTACTTCATATATTCATTTCAGATTATAATTAAAATTATATTATTAACTCAGAATTCGCGTGCTTTATCTTATAAATAAATTGCTACTTAATTAATAAAATTAATCTTGTTTATAAGTAATAGCGTGCGTATATAAATCTTTTAATCATTCTTATAATCAGCTATGTTTTTAAGATTCTTTATAAAATAATATAGAGATTCAGTAATATAAATCAGATATAATAGAGGAGTGTAAGAATGAGTAGAGAAAGTGACTTATTTATAATAAATAAGTAGATCTGCGATTTCTATAAGATTTGCAGATGTTTTATCTGCGAGTTTAAACTTTATTATAGTAATATTTTTGAGCATTCTCTTCTCTTAAATCTGCTCGCGTAAGCGTTTATAACGCTATTTAATAATCTTCTATTTATTATTATCACTAATAAAAGATGTAGACTGCTCGCCTACTATTAAATTGATATTTATATTGTTAATTAGTCTTTCTTGATCTTCATTAATTATGTTAATTGTACTTCGCATCTTCATCATTATATTAAAAAATCTTTATTAAACAATCTATTAAATAGAGTGATCTGAATATTAAGAAGACTGTTTAAGATTAGGCGGGTAATAGATATTTTTCACGTGTATATAAAAATCTGAGATATAGAAGTTTATAAGCATGCGAGTAATATGCGAAAGATATGTTAAGAGCGTATATAATAAATATATAATAACGATTCTCTTATATTATAAGAATAGATCGCTAGTTTATAGAAATTTACTTCTGCAGTCAGCTTATATCTGCGTGTTAAGACTGAGTTTTAACACTTTCTAACCATCAAGAATAATGTTTTTATTAAATTATTTATTAGATATAAATAGAAGAGTAAGATTTATAAACTTAAAAAGACTTTATATAATCTTCGAACTTCTTCAACTATTTAATATAAAATTTAGATTGTCTTTCTATAAGATCTAGATTATTTATAAATCTTATATAACTTAGCTCTCTATTCTTAACACTTCTTAAATAATATTATCTTTATCTTCTCTTATATTAATAATTATATTATTATAGATAATAATAATTAAAATATTTATAAGCTTAAAATGATTATATTAAGTTAATTTAGAATGAAGAATATTAGCGTCTGTAAGATCTATTTAAATATAGAAATCACACGCGAAAAATAAATTATTTATCTCACGTAAGTAAAATTCATAACTTATCTTTTACAGAATGCAGAATTATAAGATGTTAAGCTTAAGTCTACTCTTATAAAGACAGATCTGAAAATTGAGCTCATTAATATTTTAATTTAAATGAAAGATTTCAGAAGGCTTATAAGAAAGATATAGTAGTTAGTTATTATTTCGCGCTCTAATATAGCTCATATTATGAGTTGTCTCGCAAGTATAATAATGAAACTTTTAGAAATAATCTAGATTACTCTTAAACGCGTTTTATATTATTTAAGAGACATTATTAATAAAGATCTGATTTATTAAGATAGTGATTCTTTATAAGACTATTCTAACGCGAATTAAGTAGAAGAGAGCTCTATAAAATTAATAATAGATGTTATTTTTATGTTAAATAATGACTTTATTTATTAATTTATAAAGAGACAATTAATAATTACTTTATTTACATGTGAGATAGAGTATATAACTATATTAATAGCTATTTAAAATGTTATATAAATAGACTTTTATATATAGAAAATTCAGAATATTATAGAGTTAAGTTCTATTCTAATTTAGATTAATAATTAGAGAGCTATAACGCTAATTAAAAAGACGGAATGAAATAGATGAATAAGATATATTAATGTTTAATATCAGTTTATATAGAAGATTATTAAGAATGGAATTATTTCGATAGAATACATATTTACAGATAGTTAGAAGGCTGATGAACTGATAAAGATCTTAAGAGTGAATAAATATGATTAATGGAAGGCCCTTATTAATCTATTTCGAGGAGGTAAAGACGTGAATATGAATAGTGAGAAGGGGGAATGAGTGGGTAGAGACCTCAATATCATGATTTTTGATATTATTGCCTATTTGAGGCGACAGCAGGCTTCGTCTCCGCCGCTGCACTCGTAAAGGTGTGTTATAGATCCTCCTTGGCGGCTTACTCAGCAGAGACCTATTTCCTTCTTCCTTGCTAGTCTGCGTAGATAGCTTCTTCTTCATACACTCATTCATCAGATTATGGCCGTTGTGAAGTGCCTTGTGCGCCAAGGCTGGGGAACTTGGACTGCCTGACCCATTCCTCAGAAATTCTGTAAAAAGCATCACGGCTTCCACTATACGAGGTTTGTCATTTGGAAAAGTCCTTGAAAATTCATCCCTACTGCTTGTACGACGAAGACCGGGTGGACAAGAACTGTTGACTAACTTTCTAAGGCGCACGTTGAGGAAAAAGACACTGGTCCCACACAGAACAGGTTGGATCGTCCTGACACCATCGACGCCGGATACATGAGTCCTGTCCCCCTGACGGATTTCCTGTTAATGCGCAAGGCAATTCCTGCAAGATGCGAAAGTACAGAAACACAAAATAATCACACTTGTGGTCGCCTCGTGCATCAACAGCTCGAATGCATTGGCGCGTAAACAGGATGTGAAGAAAATTTGTTAGATAGAATTCGACGGGCCAGCTGGTTGAGGGCCACTTGGTTATGCTGTGGGCTGCTGAGACCCTCAGGTGCTTACAGACCAGGGCAGTCTATTTGTTCTTCATTCCTTCATTTTTCAAGTTTTTCATTTGCCTTCTCATGTACTTCTTGACCATCTGGATCATCGTCGGTAGGGGCCTCCGTTGTATCAAAATCCTCGGTTTCTGATGCAGAACGCCTGGACGCCTTAGTGTAATCATCACGGCACAAGATACCATGCCTAGTACCACTTCCTCGACTCCTTCTCTTTGGGTTTGGTTCTTCTTCTATCGTCATATCTCCTGTCCTCCGTGTCTCTTTTGTAGTCACTGTCGCGATCAGCTTGGTATGTCTTGTGCTTCTTCTCCCGTTCTTCGCCTGACAGTGAGTTAGCGCACGCTCTGTCTCGATTACATGATAGGAACTTACCAGGCTTATACTTTCTGAACTCAACTGGGAGAGCTTCGGGATTGCGCTTCAACAGGTCTGCCAAAGAGATAAACCGTCTCCCCAAGCAAATGTCAAATGGCGATCCCTCAGGAAAGACGATGAACTCTACGTGCCACGTTTGGGCTGTCCGAAAATTGACGAAGTGGAACGGTAGAGTGACCTGCCCAATCGGGTAATAAAAGGATCCGTCTGCCACGACGCAAGGGTCTCCACTGTATCCTCCGATTGGATAACCAAGCATAAGTGCTACGGATTCGCTGACAGCATTTCGAGTCATGCCTGTGTCAAGTCGTGCGCGGCCGGGTAGTCCCTGTCCACTCTCTTTCTTGATGAGGATGTCCATGACAAAGTCTCCGAAGCTCTCCTCACGGGACATGGACCCCAGTTGAGACTGTGACATCCCTCTGTCTTCATAAGACGGTGATCCGGCCAGTTGATCTGGTGCTGGCGCCCCCTCTGTCGCTGCATCTGGGCTCTCGTTGGTGGAAGTACCAAATGGATTCCTTTTGGCCTCTGTGATAGGATGGAAACTGTGTACTGACTCGGCATCATCGCCAACCTGCAGGTACTGTTAGATCGGGATCGTTGGAACACCATCTGGGTTTTCGTACTTCAATTGTCTCCACACTGTTCCCAGTTCCTGTCTTCGCACGTCGTATGATGTTCTGAAGTCCGCTCAGGAACACTCTCACACCCTCCAAAACATCCTCCTCGTGAGGACTCTGTGGTTTGATGTGCTCTGCGCCAATGCTGCCTGCTGCGAGGCCAAGGTTGACAATTACGTCCTTGACACCCTCTGAAGACCGTGAATGTCTACTCGAAGCCGAAGATGAACGACTTCGAGCTTCCTGGATGAGCGTGTCCAGAAATTGTTGCGAGCGTGATCGGAGTCGCCCCGCAATGGGATTGTCTTGGGGTTCAATTGGCGTCGGTGGGGTGTCGGTGATCTCTGGAGCTTGTCTGGGAACCATGATTGTGAGCCAAGCACCGAACCTTTGAATCAATATAGTCAAAGGTGGAGGAACTAGAGAATCCACATAGCAATAAAGTGATTTAGATGATTTTATCGAGATTTCATCTGGGAGGCCTGAGGATCTGACTCTGATTTCACTGGCGCGCACATTTTCAACGCAAGGCTGCGAACCTTTTGGGGGGCGGCCGCATTGCGGCTCAGCAGCTCAAAAGTCAAAATATCGTGGCTGAGGCACACAGCCTCAGACCACTTGACCTCTTCTTAAGCAGAACACTCTCCCCCCCACGAAGCGCTTACATCCAGGCACTGTTCTGTCCATTGACTGATAATTGCGGCACTCGATTCCGGCAGCATGGCGACCTCTTTCGATGAGAAGCACGCCGCAGATTTCGAGGGCACATCGGTAACGAACAGTGAGCCCCCGACACCGGTGCAGGGAATCAATCGAACATGGTCTTCAGGCAGCTATCCGCGCCTCTCGGAATTCATGGGTTTGTGGCCGGAAGTAGCCATCTTTCGTCGATTCGGTGCCCTAAATGCCCAAAACCTCTTATTCCTGCAAGCAGAGATAGCACATCTCGAGCGGGAGCTGAAAATGATAAGAGAGCGAGAGGAAAAGCGGGAAGATGAGAGAGGGATTCTAGCTCAACGCTCGTGGTTCGAGTTGAGTCAGGCGACAGAGGATGGCGAATATTGTCCCCAGTGGGCTGTCATTCAGGATATTCGTTCCAAGTTGACTGAATATAGTAAGAGAATGTCGAGGACCCCTCCCTGGTAATTACTGACGCTGTGTCCAGATGCATTCCTTTTACAGTACAAGGAAATTTGTGCCCTTCATGGACCATCAAAGCACGATGTGAATTGCCTTCGCGAATGGCTTGTTCGGCCAGAATGCGGGGATAATTTTCTCGAGGGGGTGGTTAGTCGATCTGCTCTCTACTGTATCCATCTAACCATTTCAGGAACGAGACATACTACATCCTCGAGATGAACGCTGTTCAGAAAACAAACGAGCTTCAGATCTTGTGACCTTATCACGAGAAGCAGTCGAACGAGATTTCTTTTCGCAATGGATATCAGATGAGGTACTTGGTCGCTTTCATAGACTAATCGGTCACCGTTTCAAGGTAAGTCGTCAGAGTCCTTCCTGCTCGATAACCGATCGTGTTCACATCTGCTTCCAGAAACCCTTCGACGTTGAAAGCGGTCTCTATCACTATCGCAAGGGCAACGTTCGGGCGATCTCCCACCTCGTCGGCATCCTACTCGCTTCACTCATACCAGCAGCCTCAATCTTCACCCTTTACTTTGTTCGGCATATGACTGATCGACTAGGCGTAATATTTGCATATTCGGCACTGTTCTCGATGTGTCTAGGTGTATTCACGACCGCCAGGAGAGTGGAGATCTTTGCGGCCACTGCTGCGTATGTCTCATTCCTCTCAATATTGATTTTATCTGGATTTTTCGGGTCTCCTTAATCAAACTTCCATCCACGTCCCTTCTTAGTCTCCTATGACTATGCACTGTGATCCAAAAACTGATGAAAGAATTCTTGTCTGCTTCTCATCGCTATTTCAGTGACCAGAACGCTGATACCGCCTTGCAACCACAGTTTCGCCTCAGTCCAAGTCGTCTTTGTTGGAAGTACTACTGTCATTGGTTGACGCACATCCATGGACTGTGATGAGAATGAGAATGTGACTGGGAGATCCAAAGAGGCCACGCAAGCCCACGGGCCGGTGATAACACTATTGGGACCAATCACCATGAATAGCCCACTGCCGATTGTTGCATTATTCTTTTAATCGCGCCTCAGCCTCTACGGCCGGACCTGAGTGGGCAAGAGGGCTCCCACCCAACATTGGTGGCTACACACTGTTGCCGAAGACTGGATGAGTCAAATCTTGAGAGTGGTGCTGATGCTGTCATGTGATCACGAATCTAATGACTAGAATGGTGGCCTCGATTTTGGGAGACATCATGAATAAATGCTTTATGGCCTGATGGATGAGACAACGAAGCTGCAGCGATCTAAAAAACCAGCCTAGATTTATACATTGAGGAGTTTGGTGCTGCTTATAATATTGTTTCTTGGGGTATATTGTATGGTTCGCCAACAAGGCTATCTTCCGGCGTCTCCTTCTAAATACGATCAGCGATGGTCTCTTCATAGGCCCCGAAGCAATAATTGAGGCTGGTCTGTCTAGAACAGTAAGTCTGAATGCACAGCCGCAAGCGATGCCAAGGCTCAATGGACTGGGGATATCGACGGAGCCGAAACGCCCCTTTAATCTGACGGCACGAAACGTTTTCACTCTTCCGCAAATCATAGGCCAATGATAAGTCTGTCGATCATGGGCGGCATGAAACACAAGACAGCCTCTCATCGAGGTACCCAAAACCAGATTCCTGACCACCTGCTCGACTGTTAGCCTGCTCTCCTAACTTGGCTCCTTGGTAAGATAAATCGTGATTAATTAGCGATGTTTTATATGCGCTCGTCCTTGCCCATTTCCTCTTAATCTCGCTGTCGTCCTGTTTCCTTGTTCTGTATGCAGTGTTTCTCTTGTTGCAACGATAAGCAATTATTATTTTCGGTTTTCTCGCAGCAAGCGGGCGCAGCAGTCTTTGTTGGCAAGTGTTGCGCTTCAAACGTCTGTAAATTGAGAGCAAAATGCGCCTCCTCTCATGGACCAGCCTTTGCATAATCTCTTCGTTGCTATGCACCACCTGCCTGGCTGGGTCTTTCGGCGACTCTAATAGCTATAACGCCCTTGGATTGCTCGAAAGACGGAAACATGACCCCGAAAGCGCGAAGAGTACCGTTCTCGACGATCCTGTTGCTGCAACAACCACAGACGATAATCCTAAGTTCACCGCTAGCAATCCGCCCGAAACGTCTGCTACCCTTGAAACATCGGCTACTGCGCAAACGACGTCTACTGTCACTTCCAAGCAACAGAGCACGAAAGCGACCGCCTCCACATCTTCACGTTCCCAGTCGACAAAAGAACCATCCACGAGTTCAGACTCATCCACATCTCTGACATCAACATCCTCCTCTTCAACCTCAAGCTCTACATCTTCGACCTCATCCACCATCTCATCTACAAACATTCCACAACCAACTTCTATCCTCGCGCCTCAACCTCAATCAGCGAACCATGTAAGCGTAGGCGGAATTGTCGCCGGGGCTGCTCTTGGTGCCGCGGTTCTAGTCGGAATAGCATGGATTGCAATCGCGAAATGGCGAGAGAACAAGCGACACCGCGCTCATTTCGGAGACGAAGAGTACAAACGCGGTTTTGGTGGCGCAGCAGGCGATGGCCATTATCAGGATTCTTTATTAGCAGGAGGAAAGCCGGCAACAGGTGCGAACGGCCTGAAATTGAAATCGCTCTCCCGATCGTCGAGAGCGCATAGCTTCGTCTCTCCCGATCATGAGAGAGCTGAGCCACAAGTACCACAAGATGTACTGCCCCCTTCTAGCCCGGCGCAATACAAAGGTCTGCCGGAGCTGCCACGAGCAGAGTATCAATACTCGACGCCGCTAGGCGATCATCCACACCTTGCAGAGATGCCATCTCCATATACGGCAATACTTCCAGAGGGTCTGCAGGCGAACAGGTCGGTACCTAGGAAAGCATTGCCACAGATTAACATTTCAAGTCCAGTGTATGATCAACGGAGTCCATCAGGACATCAGCAGAGTCCGGCTGCTGAATTCCCCGGATGAGAGACTGATAGGCTCCAAAGCAGCTGTATTTATTGTATATACATGATTGATCAATGAAATGTTTGTTTGCCAAAGATTATCAGGTTCTGAGAATCCATGACTGTTTTGTAGAGGTTGTCATGTTTACTATCCTCTGTTCCATGTTGCGCAGTACACGCTACCACTCGAGAACTTTACAGACAATAAGGACATGTAGTATGTATTCGCGGTGACTCACCTTCAAATTGAAAGGGTGTTCGCCTGCGTCCGCTTTGGAATAGCAGATACCATGTGTTACCACTTCTTCCTCCCGCCCATATCGGGGACCAATAGCAGAGAGATCTCGGAGAAAGGGTAATCATCCTTGTTTATAACTCTCATTCAATGCCCGTTGTAGAGGTCAAACACCACGTGGGATATTAGACATTAGCCCAAATCGATGGCAAGAAGTTCTAACCGAATGTGGCACGCGAAAAATTTCCCAATCAAATTTTGTAGAAATGTTCGTCTACCAGCGAATATTGTACACAAGCCTCCACCATGATTTGACATGGCTCTGGCGTCAGAAACGCTTTGAGGACAGACATGGACGTTCACCGATGTCGATTTGTGCCATACCCGCCCCAAGCAATCAATGCGCTCGCCTTCTCCAGACCCTCAGACACACAGAAACGATGCCCACGCGACCAGAGACTTGCGATTGGTCGAGCTAACGGAGACATCGAGATATGGAATCCAGCGAAGGGTTTGTGGTCGCAAGAAACAATTTTCTGGGGAGGCAAGGACAGAAGTATTGAGGCTTTAGCATGGACACAAGACCTGGGAGACGAAGGCAACGAGGATGATGAAAAGAAAGAGGCAGGGAGATTGAGGCTGTTCAGCATCGGACTTTCTTCAGCTGTAACTGAATGGGATTTAAGCCGCGGAGTCCCTGCCCGGCATGCGAATGGCAATTTTGGTGCTATCTGGTGTCTTGCTTCTCAGCCAAGGTGGACACCTTCTTGTGGCAATGACGATCGGCTGGATTCAAGTCACGCTGCCCAAAATGATCAATACCTGGCTGCAGGTTGCGAAGACGGTACAATCGTTCTTTTTTCCACCGAAGATGGAGATTTACGCTATTTGAGAACCATCGCAAAACCTCCAACCAAAAAAACGAGGATCCTAAGTCTCGCCTGGAAGGATCGAAACACCATCATAGCCGGTTGTTCCGACAGCAATATCCGCGTTTATGATATCCGCAATAGACAAACTGTCAGGACTATGAGTCTCGGCAAGCCCGCGATGGGTGGCAACGATACTCTTGTGTGGGCAGTCAAATGTGTTCCAAATGGCACCATACTATCTGGTGATTCTGCCGGAGATCTCAAGATCTGGGATGGCAACAATTACTCCCTAGTGCAGAGAATACACTGTCACGAGGCAGATATTTTGGACATCGCCACAGATGCCAACGGCAGCACAATCATAACAGGTGGAGCTGATCGTCGGACAATAGCATACAAGAGCCTGCCTGTAGGGAAAGGGAACAGAAGTCTTAGATGGGCACAGGTGATGCATCGAAGATTTCACGAGCATGATGTTAAAGCTCTTGCCTCATTTGAAAGCCAGGATCTGAGTATAGTCGTCTCAGGCGGGCTAGACACGGCGCCAGTGGTGATGCCCCTTCGAGGATGGCAGAAAGAATATCATCGGACATTATCACATCTACCTCAGTCTCCACAGATTTCTTCTGCACCCGGGGCGCGACTGTTCATTAGCTGGTGGGACCGTCAAGTGAGTATCTGGCACCTATCACGGCATGCTCAACGGCCTGAGGTATCAGAGTCACCGAATGTCTACACTAAGAACACCACACTCCATACTCAACTCTTTGTGAAAGGCGAGGAGAACATCACATCGGCTCGAATATCCGATGACGGCAAATATCTTGCTGTTGCCACCGTTTCAAGCATAAAAGTTTTCCGATTACGGCTACGAAGGAGGCCGTCGGATGGACAACTGACCATCCGTACGAAGAAGCTGGAAACACCTGCTACTCTTGAACGATTTGGAGCACGGCTTGTCGTCTTCTCTCCCGATTCCCACTGGCTTTGCTCGATACGTTTGAACAACGAGATCGTCCTGGTGCGGATGGAGAATTCATCGGGCAGCAACACACTTCATCAATTCAACAAGCATGTGATTAAGCTTAATAGGTCGGTTCCAAAGACTCCTGCGGATCAAGAAAGCACTGGTCTGGGCGAGTACAAGAACGCCATTCACAACATATCATTCTCCGCGGATAGTCGCCTACTTGCTGTAGGAGATCTATCGGGGCGCATAGCCACTTGGGTACTTGAAGGTCTAGAACAAAGCAGCAATGGTCCTGTCAATGGTATACACACGACCCGTAGATCTGACTCCTCAAGGGCGTCTGTTGCATCTTCGTCAGAAGATACGTCAGCTGATAATTCGTCTGACGATGAAGGTGATACGGCAAGTATCCATGGTCAGCGATGGCGCAAAAATCCTGCAGGTGCATATCTCCCTAGCTTAGATGCACCATTTCTCATCCTATCATTTCGTCCCAGCAGACCTGAAAGACACACAGATACAGCGAATGCTGAAATTGGATCTCACCCTACAAGAAATACCCCTCACCCACATTCACATGACTCACCGAAGGGTGAAGACAGGCTCATAGCCGTGACGGCAGAGCACAAGGTGGTAGAGTTTCGTGTTATACAAGGCAAGCTCTCAGATTGGTCTCGTCGAAATCCGGCATCATATCTGCCTCAGCAGTTTCAGCAAGTCCGAGAACGGGCAATGGGCTGCTTCTGGGATATGTCGAATCTTTTTGAGCGCGTGTGGATCTATGGTTCGACGTGGATGTTCATGCTAGATTTAGCGCAGGACCTGCCCTCTGAGAAACCCGTTGAGCAAACAGGTATGCACGACACTCAGCGACCGTCCCAAGGTTCAAAGCCGAACAAGAAAAGAAAGCGGGAAGAATTAGAAGCGGAAAAGCTGCGGAAAAGAGAGAGTGGCGCGGGCGGCCCTGTGCCATTGCCCGAGTCCTATGTCGGTATTGGGAGTCATATACGCAAGTTCACAAGCTCGAAGCAGGACGAGTGGCAAATGGTGCAGCTCGATCAGACGCCCAGTCGCGCCAGTGACGATGACGAGGACTTAGGGTTAGGAGCGTCATCCCTGGCGCATCTTCGAAGACGAGTCAAAGAGGAAAATGCCGAGGATTTACCGGTGAAAGGCCGTATGAAGCACCAGGTCAATGGGGTGGCTAGCCATTCCCAGGAGGCTTCGCAATCAACAATGTCCCAAGTCAATAAGGGCTCAAAATCAGCTTGGTTTCTGTCACTCCAGTACCGCTCGATCTTGGGCATAGTCCCAATAGGTGGTCCTGATGACGAAGACTCAGAGATTCCAAGTGAGCAGGTGTATGACACAGCCGCTCCACAGAGCGGTCTCGAAGTAGCAGTCATCGAACGGCCGTTATGGGATGTGGACCTCCCACCAAGATTTGATGGTGGGCAGGACTGGGAGACCTGAAAAATTGGGTTCACTCTATCGAAATACAGTTTTTGCAAAAGAAATCCCAAATATGAGCGACGTCGTCTCTGTCATAGTTCGAATGACAGTCTCTGGCGATCATGCATTCCACGTCATATGGAACGGCACGGCAAGGCGTCCAAACTTGAGGATGGAGTGGTAGTGAATTGCTTTGGACATGACGTGTGCGTTACACGCCGCCTCGCCAGTGATGGTCAAGATTGCGTGTACCGGCACAAAAGGGTTGGCGACGCGATTGCTTCTACCTAGTTTCGTCCTGGAACTTCGAGAGGATGATACACATCCCGGAAAGCGAGGCTTCGCAGAGCGCCGCGAAATTCATGATGCAAAGCAGTACCAACCATGCTATCTTCTTTCTTGCCTTTCCATCCCACTATCAGCCATGCGGAAGCTACTGCACTAGGCTCCCAGTGATCGATTCTGTGCATGATCCGTACCACAAGATGTCGAACTACTGCCTGACTTGCAATAAGCAATTGACCAACTCATAGTCTTTGCGACAATATCTTTCTTCTCCGGCCCATGCCATTCAGTACGAATGCGAAGAGGGTAATCCTTCGTTCAGTAGCGTATATGCTCGTGAGCAATATCTCAACTTCCCTATCCACTCTCCGGTCTTTGAATGTGACGACTGCGACCGCGAATTCGGCAGCCAACAGGTTTTCGACCAGCACCTTCGTTCTCCTGCTCACGTTCCAAACTGTGAACAGTGCGGTTGTAACTTTGTTGACTAATAGACATTGATACAACACAGACGATCTTCCATTCATGCTAGAAGATACACCTCTAATAGACTGTGAATTGCTTCGTTATAAATCAGCTATTGCACTAAGTTGAAGCAATTGTATCAATTAGGATAGCATTGCATTATAATATGAGCAAGGGAATACATCGCCTAAGCAGAACCATTTGAGTACGGAGAGTAAATATGCTTATACTACCTTGATTTAAATTGTCAATTTGACAGAGTCCTCAGTCAATCCACTACCGAAAGTCTCCCTGCCAGCGAGTCTCTCCAGCTGATGTAGACGTTGCCATCCAAACCCTCATCTGGATACTTTTTCTTCCAGCAACTTGATGGTCTCACCGCGTTGTTCCATCTGTTCCTTATTCCGCTCCGTTTGCTGCTTGCTCTGTTTCTGGATCATGCTGAGCTGCTCCTTATTCTGCTCTGCTGCTTCGTGACGGCGTTACTCTTTCTCGGCAAGGGCTTCTGCTTCGTGCACACATTTTCGAAGCTCGTTCAGCTCATCAATCTTGTCCATCGTCGAGTTGTATTATCTGGTAGCCTCATGCTGCCGCAGCTGCCTACACGAAGGTGATATCGGGGCCTCATACTGGCAGTTGAAATGACAGAGCGATGGGATGCTAAGCAGCTCGAAAGATCAAGCGATACGGCAAAGACGTCTCCAGGATTCAACAGGCTGACTGCTGCGCCTGACATTATCGCATAGACTTCTTTGATCACCGTATCGCACAGCATGAGACCTAGAACTATGCCGATTTCAAAGGCGAGGAAGCTGAGCCCTACGGCAAATTGCACGGTGAGTGCAGCTATCAAGGGTTAAGCGATCAGTAGGCGCATCGGTCTCACCAAATCTGTCATCAAACCGTTTTATCACGCTAACTTTCGATGCCCATTTCGCTGGCAGTAATCTGTGGAGTCAGCCAATTTCAGTTGGCGCTTGCCAAGATCTTAACGAGTTGAGCGGCTTGTGCAGGTGCCCGGCCACGGCCTTGGCGGTAGGGGTTTTCCCGAGCCCCGGCTCCCCACTTGAACTGATCAGTGATAGTGACTCCGGAGAAGGGATGGAGCTCACTGTAGCAGCATGTTCAGACCTCGACCCTTTCTGGAGACAAAATCTTCAAATCCGAGCCTATTTCCACTGTTCGTCCTCTCTGCCAAAGTGATGGAGCTAATCTGCTGGGCTAAAAGCGAAATCGCAGTAGCCAGTGCTACTACGACAATTATGTATCTCGTCACAACGATTCCGATAACACACCCCCTCGATAAGGCGAGTGGAATAATTGCTCAGCAGTGTGAATCAGGCACTATCTCTAAGCATAAATAAGCCTTCAACTCCATTACGGATAAATTGACTTTGGGGTGCTTTCCCAGGCTCGAACTTAGAACGTGTGCGGGTCATTAGTCATAGCAGCTCGATTAGTTCTTAACTTTGTGTGCGCGCGGTAATTAAGACGCTTAAGGGCTCATAACCTGATGGAGCTAATCTGCTGGGCTAAAAGCGAAATCGCAGTAGCCAGTGCTACTACGACAATTATGTACCTCGCCACAACGATTCCGACAACACAAAGCCATGATGGCCGTTCTGCTCTCTTCCGGCATTGACAGGGATTCGTATGGAGCCGAAGACCATGCGATTTCGCAAATGTCCGCGACCGCAAAATCGCCTACCATAGTACTTAGCTCCGCCTGAAAGCCGAATACACATGTAACATACCCAGAAATCTTCGCTGAAACTAAAGCCTGGCACGACTGGGAAGCAGATCAAGTGATACTCTTTCAGAGTTGCAGGTGATGGAGACGTTTGCTTAAATTGGTCAGAAGAAGGCACTGACCTGAAATAGATGCCGATATGATCTGATTCAGACATGGTATCGTCCTCGACTACGACCCATGGTCTGATGTAGTTCGATTGCATCTTGCGAAAAAACACTGTATCGATCATGATTCGGCCATCGACTACCACTTTCACTAGGTCGCCTCGTTGGTCCTTCGTGAAAGCAGAGCCTTTGCAATATTGATGGTGAACGCCCATCAGAGAAACGAACTTTCGTCCGCAAGAAACAAGGTCGGACTTGATTATCATTTTTCGAGGATGGCACTCGATCGGAAGCGCCTCGAGTGTGCTGATTCGCTTGGGTCCTCGAAACTTCTCGATCTTGAGTAATGTGGACACTTCGCCAAACACCTCGCCATCAAACTCCAGATATCGACAGCTCAGCTGCCAAAACTGGATGTCGTTGTTCCTTATCATCTCCTCCCCTGTATACGATAGTATTTGGTTTGAAAAGAGCCCAGAGAAGATCATACGTGATCGCACCCTTCTCGCAAAGTGATTTCAGGCACGCGTTGATACTTGAGTAGTTTTCCATCACGTGCTTGATCAATAGATCAAGATGTTGTGAGCATACCAGATCAAGATGTTGTGAGCATACCAGATCGTCACTATCGTCCAAACTAGCGCGATAAGCAATCAAGTTCGGTACGAAGTGAAACAGGATATCCCACTCGACCTAAAATTATTAGTCAAGTTCTTCTTAGCAGTGTTGTAGACTCACGGAAGGTTTTTCCTCAACCAGAGACACACTATTGACACCTTGTAAGATATCTCTAAGCGCGTCTCGGAAAGAAATTGATTTGATGTCAAGAAAGACGATTTGCTGCAAAGACTTCCGCTCTAATGACGAATTGTTATAGAAGTAAGACTTGAACCAACTCGTCCAGTGTATCCTCGACGCGGCTCGTGGTGCCGGCATTGAGGTCCTCTTGCAGCACTGGGCTATCTGGAGGGGTATACGACTGGAGATATGGCGAAGGGGCCGCAGGCGATGGGCGTCGAACGGGCATCGTGATGCAAAGTAAAGTCGACACAGATACTGTGGAGTGAGTCTAAACCGGCGTAGCACTGTAGTAGAGATACAAGTTGAGAGCGTTCGCCTGTGATGATTTGTTCTGACAAAGAATCGAGTGACAGGAACACAGGCGGTACATACTCCCGTATATTTGTGACTCAACATTGGAATCCCCGCCCTCTCCTCAGATCATCGTACTTTCTCCACGTCCTGCATGAAGTTCCCGTCTTTTGAACTCCCCATCTCTGTTGCATAATACAATGAGCACATGGAGATAGACTTCCTGCGACACATACGCCTCGCTACGCCTCACATCCATATCACTGGCTGATCTGATTGAAAGGAGCACTAGTTTGGAGCTTAGGTTAGCTGTTCTACTCGTACAGCCTCTTTTTCGATCGCTGACTAGTAAACATAGTGGATTGTCGTGTATTCGCATTAGCGTCAAACTGCATGCAGTAGGTGTGTGTGGCTTTCAGCCTTGTGGGGCTGACCAACCTGTTGAGAAACGAAAACCTTGGCAATACAAAATTCTCATCATGCATCGTAATCACTTCAAATTTCCGGTCAACGCGAAAAGGTCCCCGAAGTTGTTGAAACGATTCCGTCCATATCATGGCGAATAGCTCTGCAGGTAGGACTTATACACGCGCACAAAGCTACCTCTCATCCAGAGGTGGTGATTATCACGTATGCCTCGCAAACAAGCCGCGAATCTCGAGAGCCGGCTGACATTTCTTTAGCTTTCGTTTGAGACTGCTGTAATGAAAGGACTTGCCGAAGATGGTGGTCTTTTCTTGCCTGAGGAGATTCCATTTGTACCAGATTGGGTGCGTCCCTTCGGCAGTCATTCTTTAGCATCAATTTTCCCCCTGGAATTTTTTTTATTGACTCCAGAATCATTCATATACGTTAAAGCTAATGCCAAATAACAACAGAAAAGATGGAAAGATCTATCATACGCCGACTTGGCCTTCAACATTTTCCGCTTATATATCTCGACTAGCGAAATCCCCGACGATGATCTGAAAGCCATCGTCGACCGAAGTTACTCGAATTTCAGGGCGCAGGGCATTACACCATTGATTCACCTGCAGGACAGTTTGTACACTCTCGAACTTTTTCACGGACCAAGCTACAGTTTCAAAGATTGTGCGTTACAGACAACCGTGCTCGATGCATTGATTTAACAATTTGTTAGGCGCACTGCAGTTTTTAGGTAATCTGTTTGAGTATTTTCTTCTTCGAAGGAACGAAGGGAAGAAAGGAGAAGGTAGGTTGAAAGCAATGCTCTGACTATCATCCTTCCAGTAAGCTTTAGTACGTTATCTAATCACTAGCAGACAGATACTATTTGACAGTCATTTGTGCAACAAGCGGCGATGTAAGCGTTTCTCTTACTAAAGGTTTATATGAAACATATTAAATACATATAGACTGGATCTGCAGCGATTCATGGTCTCCGTGGCAAAGAAGATATGTCAGTCTTCATCTTGCATCCGGAAGGCCGTATCAGCCCCTGCCAGGAAGCCCAGATGACCTCTGTCTTGGATGACAATGTCCACAATCTGGCGGTCAAGGGCACATTCGACGATTGTCAAGTAAGCATTAAACGAAATCGAGATCCCGGCTCACAGGCTAATAATTGACTAGAACATTGTCAAGGCACTCTTCAACGATCCTTATACGAACCAGACCTTGAAGCTAGGTTCAGTCAACTCCATAAATTTCTCGAGAATCTTAGCACAAATTGTCTACTACTTTCGATCCTACTTTTTGCTTGCTCAAACATCCTCATTCAAGATTGGAGACAAGGTGAAGTTCACAGTACCAACCGGAAACTATGGTCTGTAGTCATTTTCAAGGCTCTTCAGAAAGAGTATCATAAAATTTCTGGCATTATATCTGACAAAAATGGTAGGTAACGTGCTTGCGGGCTACCTCGCTACAAAGATGGGCCTGCCCGTGGATAAGCTAGTCGGTATGACAATCCCTGGCTCCCTGTAATGAATTTGGTCGCCTTCAAAGCTTACTTATTCCTAGTGGCGACTAATGAGTATGTACAACCTAAAGCCTTTCTCTTTCCCAATTTTCTCAATCCTTCTAGCTCTTTCTTCCCAGTGTTTGAGAGAAGGTTTAACTTGAGATTCATGTCTTGGCATTTAATTGACTTATTTCTGTAACAATGCCTAATTTTCTATAATAAAGGAACGACATACTAGATCGCTTTTGGACGACTGGTCGGTATGAAAAGAAACCAGTCTACGATGAAGAAGCAGAAGGCGGTTTGGAGGCCGACGGTGTGAAGGCCCACGCGGAAGGTTGCAAGGAAACACTGAGTCCCGCTATGGACATATTGTTGTCAAGCAACGTCGAGAGACTCATGTGGTTCCTAGCAAAAGGGACGTATTACATACTTTGAAATCTTCATTTCGCCGTCTTCGTACTAAGTGGCTGCAGATTTTGCATCAAGGGACGGCTTGGATGATAATCTCAGCAAGAAACAAGCTGGGCGAGAGGTCTCGGCCTGGTTCCAGACGCTGAAAGAGACGGGCGGTTTTGGACCTGTACCCAAAGAAATCTTGGAAGATGGACGTCGTACCTTTGAGAGTGACCGTGTTAGCGATCAGGAGACCTTGGAGACGATCAAGTTTTGTTATAAGGAAATTGGCTACGTGGTCGACCCTCACACGGCAATCGGTGTCACTGCTGCAAAGAGATCCATCAGCCGGGCTGGTTCGCATATGCCTCACATCTCATTGTCAACCGCCCATCCTGCGAAATTCTCACATGCCGTCCAATTGGCTCTCAAGGACGAGGGCAGCTTTGATTTCGACAAGAGTGTGCTTCCTCCTGAGTTGCATTGTCTTTCACAGATGGAGAAACGTGTCACATGCGTGGAGAATTCATGGGAAATAGTAAGAGAGATCATCAGGAAGCAAGCTACAGAAGATAGGGGGGGAAAGGCGTAAATATATTTTTCTCCATTTTGCGAGCATACTGTCTTTAGTCTTTAGAATGCTTGTCACCCAAACGTGGCTTTTCCCCTTTCATCTCTTTTATCTACTCAGCGCGTTTCATTACCCAGATCCGTATCATATTGACCAGATCACTATCATATCGAACAGTCCAACTCCCGTAAAACCCAGTTTGCTCAACAACGATACAGTGAAGAGCACACAAAACCTCTTTCCGATTTTGCGACCTTATTTCGCCCACTCAAAACAAGCTTCGCCATCTGCAACCACAATAAACCTCAACTCCAGATTCACTGCAGTCAACTTTGCACTGGAGGTCAGATACTCCTGAACTCGCTAAAGACCATGCCACACGATTTCTATATTGGACGAGTTCTTGTAAACCCAGCCACATTTGCAGCACTGCTGCGAGGCACGCTACTGCTCAACGCTTGACCCACAACACAGAAAAGCGAACAACTGTACTCCTCTAGACTTCTTTGTGTTTTGAAGTCCTCTTGTAAGTTCGGATTTCTCTTCTCACCGCCCTTAGCTGCTTCTTCCATGCATACATGCATTCTTCCTAATACGCTGCTCCCCCTTTTGCAGTAGTCGAGAATGTTTTAGCAGTGAACTCAACGATGGACTCTCAACTTTAAGACGACGTCTCAAAGGGGGCCTCCTAGCTTCGAACAACATGGGTCAATTTGAACAACAGCGTTCGCAGTGCGGGGATTGTGGTAAGGTGTTCAAGTATCAAGGGCAGTTGGAAAGACACCATCAGTACTCGCTATGCGGCGGTCGACATTCTGAATTTCCGTGCAAGCATTCGGAATGTGGCAAGGTTTATAACACCAAGTCTAAGGCGGAAGCTCACAATAGAAGGAAGCACTTAGGTCAACCGACTGCGAGTAGACTACCAAAGCGATGCGAATATCCGGGATGCGGTGAAATCTTTTCGAGACCCGACAGATGCGGCAAGATATTCAAAACATCTCATGGTTTGAAGTTGCATCATCGATCCAAACACTCCGATCAAAAAAGTCAATTCCTGTGCAAGTATCCAGGATGCGGAAAGTTGTTTACACAAAAGTCGGGTGCCGAATACCATTACGGAATCCAAGAAATGCTGGCGTGCCAGTGCCATATACAGCTGTGGTCACCGTGTCTGTGGTGCTAACATCTAAAGTCACGTACCTTGGTCTGTTGTCGGGATCAGTATTCACTGAAAAGCCGTGTACTGCAAAATACACGGCGGAAAAGATGATTCATCAATTAGTAGATCCGTTTGAAAGATGCAAGGAAGCTGGCGATGACCAACTCGTGTTCTCCAATTCTACAGAGAAGTCACGAAATGGCTTGGGGGCAAGCGCACTCTGGGCAGTACTGTTCTCTTAATCCTAACCGTAGTATTCTTACAGTGTTCGAATATTGTGACTTCTGTGCTGTATGCGAAGAGCCACTTGAGCCTGTGATTGGCAAGCTGGAATTACTGGTGACGATGGCTACTTGGCCATTTGGAGGTCCGACTAGTAAGTGGTCAACATTGAAAGCTTGTCTAAGGGAAAGATTTTCTAGGACGCAATATGTGGCTGCCATGGCACATACACATCGGCGCTATTGCGTGTCTGCCGGGAAGGAAATGTAAATCGAGAGTGAGGGAGCGGTTCAGAGACGGATTAGGGATGCAGTGAATACCGACGGAAAGGTGCTTGTCGTACAGATGCGGCACTATGAGAAAGAGCGATTAGTAACTGCTCAGAAGAGCTAAGATAAAGCCATGCTGTTCAGACTTCTCCTACTGCATCCTCCAGGAGTCATGTCGATGATCCATCTTGCTCGGACTTCGCCTACTCCGTCCTCCAGAAGTCATGTCGATGATCCATCTTGCCCGACTCAGAATGGGATGAGCTTGTCCTTGCCAGCCTCGTCCTTGCCAATAACTTTGCCTACATCACCATCTCTCTCGCCCTCCACAACGCCCCTAATCATTCTTCTACTAATATTCGGATAGCTACCGCCTATAGCTGCGACCTTCTCTTTGATACCTCCGAGATTCGTAGTGGAGTAAGCCGGGTCCAACACCCCACACCTTCACTCCATCCTCCTTCATCTTGTGGTTCCAGTCTAGCATCACCATGTTAAGGGCCATCTTGCTAGAATGGTATGCGATCGTTTCAAAGTCCACCTTCTTAGGCCATCCAGCCGGTAGGGGCGGTGTAGGGAAGTACTTCTGGCTTGCAACGGTGATTTGGGAGAGACCAGCCACGAAGATCAGACGGGGGTCAGACGACTTGAGCAAGAGCGGCATGAAGGTGTAGGTCATAGCATTTGCACCGGTAACGTTGACGTCGTAGGCCTTGTTGAAGCAGTCACGGAGAGACACTTTACCGGCGACGTATTGAATATCAAAGGTAGCTCCAGCGTTGTTGACGAGCGCGTCGAGGTGACCCGGATTAGCCTTGACTTGTTCGAAAGCCTTCTAGATCGACTCGTCCCTAGTAACATCGACCTGGATAAGTTCAACGGTGTTACTGGGTTTTGGAACTTCCTTGTGGAGCTTCTCGATGGCAAGTTTGCCCTTCTGCAGAGAACGACTGCCGAGAAAAATGTGGTATTTGGCCTTGTCAGACTCGAGAAACGCTTTGACGGCTTCGTACTAGCATTTATCTGGTGACTAGGAAGAAAGCGGTTTCGCAATTCCCATGAAGCTCTTTCCCCCATAGTAGAGAAGTAACGTCAACGCCTGACCTGCTCCTCCCTCGAGCCAATGTAGTAAATATCCCATAGTCTACTCACCCATCTCTGCAGTCGCCGTCGGTGTGCCGGCAATCTCATGTCCTGGGATAATACGGATAAGTTCCTTGGCATACGACGCCGCCGTGACCGCCGCGTAACCTTGCCACGCATCGTTTTTCTGTGAATCCGAGTAATCGCAGATGCCTCGAATCCCAACGCGCGGGAAATCATTCATCGGCCCTGCCGCTTCCATCTCAAAGCATAGGATATCGTACTTCTCGATCAGGAGATCCCGAGCAATCGCACCTTTCATCAGCTGGTCCGCTGACGCAATCGGGCCATTACGCACCACCGGCGCGTCTGGGTCAAGCTCACGCCGCGGTCGTTGGCGCAACGCTTTCCAATATATCCTCGTGAATTGTAGCGCTGATGATGAGGCGGTGATCAATCGTGCATGGTCTCAACCTTGCAAATCCCTACTGGTCGTCGTTGAACCTTGATAGGGGGAAGGCTGGGATGGGGCAGCCGTCATCTTTGACCGTGTAAGTCACGGATTTGACCTTTCGAAAGGCATAGCGCAATTTGAAGCCAAATGTGGGAGACAGCTTATCAGCCTGATAGATGGTGTAGATGATCAGGTTCTAGGAATGTGACGCATCCGGGAGGTCGCCTTGGCGTTTTTGCCGCATTGGGGTTGGCGGGCGCTAGGGGCTCGGCCGTTGCGTGAATCCCACGAGCTTCCTCCATACCCTGCTCAGCAGATGGGTCAGCAACTCTTCTAATCCCTTTGGAATTGCCCTCTTATTCTGTCTCCATCGCTTCGACGTCCCAAACAACCCATGGCTTTGTGGGTTTTCTGCCAGGAGCCTCATCTGCAAGGTCCCCGGACTATCTTCTCCCTCGTAGCCTAACCTCGCAGCATATGCTCTTTCGGCAAAGACTTTAGCCCTCGCCTGGTCTCCGTGCGCTATGACGGTCTGGAATGCATCGTAGTGTGCCCTTGGAAGCCTAGCATCCGAGATTTGCTCGGCTTCCAGTAGCCGTATGAGTGTATGTACTTTTTGGAGATGCTGTTGAGGATACAGCGTGAGATGTGCGCCATTAGTTACCAATGACGTCGTCAAGATGTTGGACCTCCTCCTCCGGTCTGTTGTTGCTAAGCACGCGCTCGGGTGCTGGGAGACTGCAAAGACTGCAGGTACAACCGAAAGCTGAAATTGTTTTGGGGGCGCCGATGTCGAGATTTTGGAATGGCCGGTGTGGCAATATGAGAGTGTTGTTTCCTCGCCCTGAGCGATCTCCCGAACAGCGTGTATTGTTTCTCCGCCAATGACTGTTCTATATTGCTCTATTGCCGATTTGGCCTTGAGAACCGGTAGACGGCCATGCTTCATGGTTATTGGTATACAGCCGTGCGCGACGGGAGCTGGGAATCGATATACGGCCATGGGCTATGAGAGTTGGGAGCTGGTATACAGCCAGAAGGCGTGAGAGCTGGAAGTTGGTATACGGCCATGAGGCATGAGAGCTGGGTGTTGGTATACGATTATGTGCCATGGGAGCTGGTATGTGGCCACGGGCATTGGGAGCTGGGAGATGGTTTACGGCCATGAGCGATGGCATTTAAGGGCTGGTATGTTGTCAGACAGCCTGCGCCTCAGCCTGCGCCTCAAGCTGTCCATCGGCCTATTTGAGCCAATCTCCGGCCTATCTTGGCCCCATTTCCTTCATATTAAGGCCCATTCTCAGGGGCATTCTACATAGCTTCTTAGGCAGTTGATTCTGTCCATTCAATCCATTCAATTCGATTCTATACAGACATTTAGAGCTATTCTGGCCGATTTGTCTGACATATGTGAACATGGACCATGAGAGCTATGCGGTCATCGCTAATAAGTGGAAATAGGGCACTCAGAGTTCATGGCTGCATATAGATTTCCATGGCTCATGCTCGTATACCAAATCCCATTGACAATGACTGCATGACTGCTCACATGTTCTGTGGCGCCCGTGCTGGAGGCAGGAGGCGAATCTAGCCCAGATGACACATTCTGAGGGCCGCTGGAGTTTGACAGCGCCGTCTCTTTCTCGCCATGTCGAGGCGGCCTCGGCTTCTCCAGTCGCGCGAGGAGAGGACTGTGACCCGTCGATGCATGGTCTATGCTCGCTGATGGCGCCTCTGTGTCCTTCTCCGAAGGCTCCGGCACCTCATCTCGTGTAAAGACCGGAGTTTTTTGGGGTCGTCGGTGATAACTCTGATCACCAACGCTAGATCTCACCTCGCGAAGTGTCTCTGTCCAGACGGCGAAGGAGATCTCCACCAGAAGGATCCTGCCAAATGGGTTTCCGCCGAACTCTCAAAGGCCTAGGCGGGCCTGCGTAGAAGGCGATGTTGTCGAGACTCACTGCAATTCTGGCGACCGACGGTCTCTGAGATGGAGGGAATGAAACGGTTGCGTCTCACGGCGGGCGAGAAGCGGCGCTGTCGCCTTTATGTGTCGACTATATGCGTCACTGGCTAGTGCTCTCCAATCTGCGGCGAGAGCAGGCGAAGATGGGCTGAAGGCAGATTAGGGCAGATGCCCGGCACCCGAGCGGTCGCTCCTTATAATAAGAGCCAAGACTGTGCGCCGAGCGCTGCACCAACAGCACATTCATTCTCGTCACTCCTGTCTCGGATATGGGGCATTCTTAAATCGACCCCTCTACTGCATCGCCCGCTTGTTCAGGTGTCGCCCATCACTAAAACGCGCGGCGTAACTGGGGAGGGGATACGAGCGCCGGATCGGATCAGATCAAATCTTCAGATTGATGAAGGAATATCACGAGTGAGTACAAGATATGAGCCATCCTCCCGGCTCTTGGTGTGTGCTCCTGAAGATCCAGCCTCCAGATCTCTGCTCATGTCGGCGTGCCCCTAAGCATCAATCCAACCTCGCGATTTCGAATGGCCACCCTTCCTCTCTGGCGATAAGTCGTACAGCTATCCGCGCTGATCTGGAAGGAGTAGGTGGAGTAGGCGCTTCATGCCCCGCTCGCGCCCAAGGGCCCACACGACGGAGCAGCCAGGCCGAGACGAATCCAACTCGTCCGCTCAAGGCTCCAGTCAGTATACCACTCCTCATGCCGCTCGGCGTAATCTATTAAGGTGAAGTTGTACGGGGGCAAGGAATGCCAGCGTTGGGCCATCTCCGAAGGCGCTGACCTCTTTCCCCAGCTCACAGGACCTCTTCTTCCTCCGAGCAGCCAGTCCAATTTCATTCAAGCCTGCGACCTCGACACAGCAACACTTCATTATGCCGAAAGAGCACTCCGCTCGTCGATTTAGCGCCGATCATGACTATCTTGAGACTGCAGGGAAATCACAAGAACAAGGATCTGACTCAGCTGGGACGCCGCAGCTCGCATCCGATCGTCGCGTCTTCGGTCATTCCGACTGCGCGAGAGGCCGAGCTCTGATGGAGGCGTTGCGTGGTAGTGAGGCCTGCATGACGCGGATGCTACGTCGGTCCACCCCGCAGGCCAGTCAATCCTCCGACACGACTGTCGCCGGGCACAGCCGTTATAAGAGGGCGAAAATGGTAGCCGACGGCCTAAGGACGACCGATCAACGTGCGCAGGCGCCTGATCGGCGTCCTTGGCTGCCTGGGCATGTGCAAAGAAGTATGAGGGAGTTTTGTGATTGGCAACGCGTGTCGTCGCACCAACTGAGAAAAGGGTCAAACTGAGCAGAGTAAGGGGCAAGCGGCGCTTACGAGTGGGCCTGGGACAGGCGCGGTTCGTAATGGAGCGCTCCGTCCCGTTGCTGCCTTCCAACGTCGAGATAGTATCTGGCGCGGTCGACGAAAGAGAAGGCTATTACGACAAAAGCTGTAGTCAAGCGCGGTACAAGCACGAAGACCGTCCCGAGAGCTTCGCGGAAGCGAGTCAGATGGCCAACGGCCGGAGTAGCGGTCGCAGCGGTGCGAAACTCCAGCGGTACGAGCGGTGATGGGCAGGGGCCGTGCCACCGGGCGGGGACCAGCGGCGCGAGCTGGGCCTAGCCAGAAGGGGGCGGCAGCAGGGGAAGACCGAAGCCGTGCGATGCACGAGCGGACACAGGATAGGCAGAGGCAGATTGGAAGAAGGGAAGGGCGAGAGGGAGGGGAAGGGGCGGAGGAGAATTCTTTATGCAAAGCGCCGAGGAGCCAAGCCTAGTGCCTTGCCCGAACGGGCGGGAGCCAAACCCGGCCGCGCCAACCCTCGGAGGAAGAGAATAGAAAAGCTTTGAGGAGAATAGAAAAGCTTTGAGAGGAGTACGGGTGCATCCTGATCGTCTAGTCCACCGCTGCCACTCGTCTGAGAGCTAGAGACAATCTTCGCTGCATGAGATAGCGGTCATGCAAACGCCAATACAATGACAAAGTGGTTCACACGGTTCCGAGATCCTCGAAGACATCAGGTTTTATATCAGCGTGTGCTTCGCCCGCCAGAAAGGCTTCCGACCTCGGCACAAAAGCTCTGCGACCCACTTGGAGATGGCGTAATTGGTCGGGAGACAATCTCCGAAAGAGGTTAGCTGCCAAGAGCAGACACGCGTCTCGGCATCGGGTGAGAAAGACGGAAGACGGAAGACGGAAGACGGAAGACGCCAGACGAAAGAGATGGAGGCAGAGCCGCGGTGGACAGGATCCTCCACCCACTGTGAAGCCCATGTGGGCCTGGAACAGCGTGGTTTGGCTCGAGCGGTGCACAGAGAGCGTAGAGCATCCTGGGGTAGAGTGACACAGAAGGATGACGCCTTTTGATATGGTGATTCGAGATCGGATGCATCACCAGCGCCGGGCTTTGGTGGCAGTCCCTCCGAGCATTTGTCGCGCGCCTGTCAGATCGAGTCTTCACCTTGTCAGCAGATCAGCACTTCTAGGACCATGACCATTGGCGTCATGTCCGCGGCTGATGGTCGGACTGCTGCTGGTAGGGAAACTGCCTGGCTTTCTCGCACCTAACTACTTGGGCCGTCAGTACTCCATATCCTCCCAGCATCAGCCAAGAAGTCTTCCGGCAAAACAGACGCCGCGCAAGTAGATTATTCAATGCAAAAAGGAGCAGTTGAGACGTATGCAGCCTGCCGCGTCAGGGCGGAGACTCTCTTGCTGCTCGTGGAAGGTTGGGGCAATGAGGACAACGCCCGTAGTTAGTGGGTACCAGATGACCCACGCACAACGATAGTGGTGACGAGGTACTCCCGCCCGGTAATCATGAAGGAACGAACAAATGTATGCATGGATTTACAAGCAACGGTGGATGACAGACGGCATGGTGTTGCTCAACAGGCACGCAGGCGAGGATGGAATGCTTTCTTCAGCTTGGACCTTGACGGGGGTGATTGGCGGCGAGGGGGAAGCTGACGACGCCGCAAAGTGAGTGCGGGCCAGAAAGAGGGCCCAGGGACTCGTCACCCATTCCTCAAACCGAACACGCATGCAACGCAACTCTTCCCTCCCACCTGTCGTACATCGTCTCGCCTCCCAATCTGCACCTTTACATGACCTTAATTCTCCTCAACCGCAGCGCCGATCCACTGTCCACTTCAATCATCCCCTCGCTGTCGAGTTTGCGACGGCATTGCCCTCTGGCGCTCACTCCCCTCGCCAAGCACCGTTTGAATCGTGGCAAAGCACTCGGCTGTGCCAGGACTGCGGCCGAATCACCACTGCTCCGTGCCTGACAAACTCACCCCTCCAGTCACGCCGGACTTGAGACAGAGACACGAAGATTGATGCTCTCCTGATCTCAATTCCCAGCACGTTTTTAACACACTGACGCTATCTCGCTTTGCAAATTCTCATCATGGCGGGATGGCCAGGCGCGCCTGCAGGAGTACCGCGAGAAGACCTCAACGCCTCAGGACTCTCAAGACAGTTCGAACAATTACTCCGGACAAGAAGACTGAATGAGCTCGAAGACCGCGCAAGATCCCCACGGTCACACTCTCCAGATCCGTTTGACAGACCTTTGCGCCGGTATCCCAGCGGGCCACACAAGTCACGTTCCGCTTCCTCAAACTTATCACCACGCCTGTCTGTCAACCACCCTCCTGCGTACACCCAATACAGAAGCCTTCCTATCGTACCTTCTCCTCCTCAGGATGCCGCTTCGCTCAAATTTCGAAATCTCCTAGTCACTCTTTCTTTCACGCCAATAAAGTATGAGAACCCTGGTCTACTCGACGAAGCATTGACATACATTCCAACGCAAAGGATATACGAGGAAGCGGACGAGGAACACAATATCATGCTCGCGTCGGCAGCTTCCATGGGTGATGACATCAAGCCAGAATGGGGCTACCAGGATTGTGTGATCAAAGCCATGCTGAGATGGTTCCGTCGAACCTTTTTCTCTTTCGTCAACAACCCGCGTTGCCCCATCTGCGGCGGCCCAACTGTCGCTCAGGGTATGACGCCGCCTACGCCCGACGAAGCTGCTCGTGGCGCGAACAAAGTGGAGCTCTACAGGTGCAGCGTCCCTGCATGCAACGCTTACGAACGATTCCCACGATTTTCAGATGTATGGCCGTTGCTGGAGACGAGACGAGGTAGATGCGGGGAATGGGCCAATTGTTTTAGCATGCTGTGCCGAGCTGCTGGTGCACGAGTACGATGGGTATGGAATAGTGAAGACCACGTATGGACCGAGGTCTACTCCGAGCATCAAAGACGATGGATTCATGTAGATGCTTGTGAAGAGTCGTGGGACAATCCAAGGCTTTATGCTGAAGGTGAGCATTCTCGTCCGGTCCGTTGTGTGAGAGATCTCATACTGATCCACGTTCTAGGCTGGAAGAAGAAGGTCGCCTATTGCATTGCCTTCTCCACTGACGGTGCCACCGACGTGACTCGTCGGTACGTGCGCGATCCTGCCGAACATGGACTTGACCGCACTCGCTGTCCAGAAGAAGTTCTCCTATGGATCATGCAGGAGATCAAGAAAATGAGACGAGAGAACATGGACAAATCCGATCAATCACGACTGATGAAAGAGGACGCCCGAGAGGAGAAAGAGCTTCGGAGTTATGTCGCTCGGACTCTGACAGCACAGATGGTCAGCACCATGCCTGGCGCCGTAAAAGGGCAGGCGAGGAATACATCGTCATCGCCTGCAGATGAAGTCAAGACACCCGCCAGCAGACAAAGCGGTTCACCAGAGTGGATCAACGCACGTGGAGAAAATGGCACAAATATTCCCGATCCGAACGAAAGGCAGGAGAGAAGATGAAGCTGAAGATTGGGACTGATTGTTGGTTGTCATGATCAGTACCCCCACCACATTTCTCGCCGCCTACCTTGGATTATGGGCCGCTTCCGTCGCCACCGCCATCGCCGCCACCGTCTGATCTCTAGCGATACTGCCGACCTCGGCTGGCTTTCAAGTGCGCAGCAGTCTCGCGAGGTAATGCTGCTTGGCTTTAAAGAGAAAGGAATGCCCTGGCCAAGTGGGGATATTGCGATTCCAGTGTAGGGCGTTGCCAGATATCCCTCAGGACTTCAGAGCGGTAGCACCACCACGAAATTCTTGCGTCGTTGCTCATGTCACTAGTCACCAATGATCATAGTCGTCAACTGCTACGACCGTATCATCGGATAACACTCTCAATATATGGAAGCTTCTCATCTTCGCCACCGCCGTCATCGTTTCGCCATACAACGTTGCGTATCTTTCTCTCACCCAATCGTTATTCATGCATGCCGTCAGGCATCGTCCTCCAGAACTTTCAGCGTCAGCGTTCACGTTCGCCACCAGATTCGGCGTCTGTTCTACATTGCGAACATCTCATGCATTAATTAGCAAATAATTGCTAGTTTGGGGTGGAGTTAACGAGCTGTCTGCGCTGGTATGTGTATCTTTATGGATGGTCTGGATATCATTTCTATTATTCTGTTTTATGTTGAGTTTCGAGGCGAATTGGACGTGAGACGCATTGGGAGGGACCGGAGCGGGAACAGAGGACTTAGAGAGGGAACAGGGGAGAGCAAAAGGGAACAAGGGGGCAAGAGAGCCTATGGCCACCCTACCGAGAGTCTACGAAAGAGCATGCCATGCCATGACAGGGACCAAGACATGGACGAAGGGCGGAGACGAAGACCAGCATAGAAAATGAAAACTCACATACCAAATCTAGCAACACCCCTTCCCCGCTTCTTCCTCCCTCTCTCTCTCTCTCTCTCTCCCTCCCTCTCCCTCTCTCCCTCCCTCTCACAAAGCTACTGCGTTACCTACCCTATATATCCCTGCCCCTTTATCTCCAGTGCCTGCATGCATTCCTATCACATCCGCCCCCCCCCCTTCGACCTGCCATGACAACCGCCCACAACGTCCTCTGCGCCAATTCCCCAAGGTCTCCACCCACAGAGGACTGCTGCTCCGCCCCCACCCAACTCAGGTCCCTCTTACAAAAAAAACCCCCCCTGCTAATCTTCCCGCCCGTTTGAATTACCCGGCCCCCCTCCATAGAAGCAAAGGCCTATTGGTACAGAATAATAGAT
>JAABUK010001523.1_pt1 | contig 43608 bp, 45 predicted proteins | sample 5559141 | NCBI WGS metagenome assembly JAABUK01 (sample SAMN10711869, study PRJNA513367) | rock metagenome | isolation source: Antarctica rocks | place: Antarctica: Victoria Land, Pudding Butte nord | collected 2016-01-03 | reverse complement strand
AAACGACTCAAGCGCTTAAAGGGTCTGACCCCTTACGAATTTATTTGCGCCGAATGGCGTAAAAATCCTACTATCTTTAAACGCGACCCGACGCTCGACCTACTCCCCCATCCTCCGGGACCATACAATTAGGCACTGGGTACCCAGTGCGTAATCACGCATCTGCTGCTGCTCGGCCCGCCGGATGGCGGTTAGCTGTTCTTCCAACTCAGTGTCAGGCTCCCAAGCAATGGCCGTGCGAAAGTATTTGGGACCTTGCTTGTCAATAGGAGAAGGGTAGAGCACATCCAACAGCTTCACCACCTTATTTATCTGAGAGCGGCTCAAGTTTATCTGACGCTCCATGTCAGCTAACGACAAGCCATCTTCGGCTTCATCAAGCGCATCCAGAATTGCCTCAGTATGTGCCACCGGCGGGAAGGCTGCATTAATAAAGTAGTTGGTTATATCATCATCTTCCCGGCCGCTCAGCATGATGCCGTAGGAAGTAACGCCGTCGCGGCCCGCCCGCCCAACCTGCTGATAGTATTCGACTACTGAGCCGGTACGCTGGTAATGAATGACAAACCGGAGGTCGGGTTTATCGAAGCCCATGCCGAGGGCACTGGTGGCCACCAGTACTTTGATTTCGTTGTTCAGGAGTTGCTGCTCCAAGGCCTCGCGGTCGCTACCCGTGCTGTGATAGGCCGCAGCTGCAATGCCGCGTTCGACAAGCCAGCGAGTCACCGTTTTCACATCCCGGACAGTACGGGCATAGATGATTCCGCTACCGGGTATCCGTGGAATCTGCTCGGCCAGCCACGCCAGGCGGGCGGCCTGATGGGGCAAGGCAATGACTTGCAACGACAGGAATTCACGAATCAATGAGCCACGCAGAATTTTCAGACGGCCGCCCAACTGTTCAGCGACATCTTCGACTACCCGGTCGTTGGCGGTGGCCGTTGTGGCTAGTACCGGCACGTTGCGCGGTAGCAGCTGGAGCACCCGGGTGATGCGACGGTAGTCGGGGCGAAAATCATGGCCCCAATCGGAAATACAGTGGGCTTCGTCGACTACGAATAGACCGATGTTGATGCGACTCAGGACGTCAGTGCGGAATCCTTCGTTGCTGAGCCGCTCAGGCGAAATAAGCAGTATATCGGCTTCGTTGCGCACCAACTGCGCTTTGATGGCAGGCCAATCGTTGGGATTGGTAGAATCTATTTTGATGGCCTGTAATCCAATGCGGTGCGCGGCTTCCAACTGGTTGCGCATCAAGGCCAGTAATGGAGAAACCAGAAGAGTTGGTCCGACTTTCTGGTCACGCAGTAGGCGCGTAGCCAGAAAGTAAACCATGCTTTTGCCCCAACCTGTGCGCTGCACGACCAGCAACTGACTACGGTCCTGAACCAATGCCTCAATGGCTTCCCACTGCCCGTCTTGGAATTGGGCGTTGGGCTTCCTGAGCGCCGCCCGGAGGTAGGCCAGCGCGGAATCGTAGAGTTGGCTCATTTATTTCCAAAAACACACATTGATTAACCTAACGGGCAGAAGTGGGGTAGCATATTGGGGCTGGGAGGGACAAACTACGTCAGCATCCCGCCATCCACTTGCAGCACCTGCCCGGTGATGTAGCTGGAATCATCCGAGGCCAGAAACGCCGTGGCCTTGGCCACATCCTCCGGCGAGCCGCCTCGCCTGAGCGGGATGGCCTTGCGCCACTCATCGACTACTTTCTGGTCGAGGGCGTCGGTCATCTCAGTTTCGATGAAGCCGGGGGCGATGGCGTTGCAGCGGATGTTGCGCGAGCCCAGCTCCAGGGCCACCGACTTGGTGAAGCCAATGATGCCGGCCTTGCTGGCGGCGTAGTTGGCCTGCCCGGCGTTGCCCTTGATGCCCACCACGCTGGTCATGTTGATGATGCTGCCGGCCTTGGCGCGCATCATGGGCCTGGTGGCGGCTTTGGTGAGGTTGAAAACGGATTTTAGGTTGACGTTGAGCACGTTGTCCCACTGCGCCTCGCTCATGCGCATGAGCAGGCCGTCCTGGGTGATGCCCGCGTTGTTGACCACGATATCGAGCTTGCCGAACTCGGCCACCACGTCATCGACTAATTTTTCGGCCTGGGCAAAGTCGGCGGCGTCGGAGCGGTAGCCCTTCACCTTGGTGCCGTGGGCGGCCAGGTCGGCTTCCAGCGCCTGGCCCTTTTCGACCGACGATAAATACGTGAACGCTACCTGCGCGCCCTGCTGGGCAAACAACGTGGCAATGGCGCGGCCAATGCCCTTCGAGGCCCCCGTGATGAGGGCTACTTTTCCGGCGAGAGTCTGATTCATGGGGCGAAAGTAGCGTAGGGTAAGGGTTAGCTTGCCGTTCTTTGAGCCAAAATAAAAGTTTCGCCGGATATGCCGGCAAGCTAAAGCTTACCCTACAATGCCTGACATCTGTATTCTGGGCGCGGGGCCGGGCGGGGCCATCGCGGCGCTGCACCTGGCGCGCGCCGGCCAGCCCTGCCTGCTGCTGGACAAGGCCACGTTTCCGCGCGATAAAATCTGTGGCGATGCGCTCAGCGGCAAGGTGCTGGCCGAGCTGCGCCACCTGGGCGGCCCGCTACTGGACCGCCTGCGGGCGCTGGGCACCGGCAGCGCCAGCGCGGGCATCAATTTCTTCGCCCCCAACGGCCGTGAGGTGAGCGTGCCCTTCCGGCCCGGCGACACCGCCGCCCGCCCGCCCGACGGCTACGTGCTCAAGCGCCTCGATTTCGACAACCTGCTCATCGAAGAGGTGCGCCAGCAGCCGCTCATCGAGTTCCGCGAAAACTGCGACGTGGCCCGCACCGAGCGCACCGCCACCGGCTGGCAATTATTTGATAAACAAGGTAATGAGCTGGCGCGGTGCCGGCTGCTGCTGGCAGCCAGCGGGGCGCAGTCGGAGTTTGCCCGCAAGGTGGCCGGCCACCCGCTGGAGCCCGCCCACCACTGCGCCGGGCTGCGGGCCTACTACCGCGGCGTGGCCGGCCTGCACCCACAGCACCACGTCGAGCTGCACTTCCTGCCCGAGCTGCTGCCTGGCTACCTCTGGGTGTTTCCGATGGCCAATGGCGAGGCCAACGTGGGGGTAGGGATGCTGACCAAAGACGTAGCCAAGCACCGCGTGAACCTGCGCGAGAAGTTTCAGCACCTGCTCGCTACCCACCCCGCCTTCCGCGAGCGCTTCGCGGCGGCCGAGCGCCAGGGGCCGGTGCGCGGCTGGGGCCTGCCGCTGGGCTCGCGCCGCCGGGTAATTTCCGGCGATAATTACCTGCTGCTCGGCGACGCGGGCTCGCTCATTGACCCGTTTTCGGGCGAGGGCATCAGCCACGCGATGGTGAGCGGGCGCCACGCCGCCGACTGGGCCGGCCGGGCGCTGGTCGCCCACGATTTTTCGGCCAACTTCTTACAAGGCTACGACGCGGCCGTGTACCGCCGCCTGGGCCAGGAGCTGCGCCTGAGCACCTACTTGCAGCGCCTGGTGCGCTGGCCGGGCCTGTTTAACTTCGTGGCCAACCGCGCCGCCCACAACCCCACCCTGGCCGAAACCCTGTCGCAGATGTTCCTGGACATTGACTTGCGGGAGCGCCTCAAGCAGCCCAGATTTTACGTGCAGCTGCTGTTTGGGGGCCAAAAAAGAACCCCGCTCAAGCCATGAGCGGGGTTCAATCAATAAGCAGGGGGTAGGGCCGGCTACAGGTCGGAGAGCGGCTCGGCGGCCAGGTGTTCCAGGCCCTGCGGGCCGTCTTCCTGCTCCACGCGCTTGGCGGCGCGCACCAGCGACGAGCTGAAAATAAACTCGCGCAGCTCGGGTACTTCGGCGTTCAGGATGTGCTCCTTGTCGCCGTCCCACAGCTTTTTGCCCTGGTGCAGGAAAATAATGTGGTCGCCAATGCCCACCACCGAGTTCATGTCGTGGGTAATGATGGCGGTGGTGATGTTGTACTCGTGGGTGATTTCCGCAATCAGCTCATCAATCTTAATGCTCGTGGCCGGGTCGAGGCCCGAGTTGGGCTCGTCGCAGAAAAGGTAAGTGCAGTTGGGCGCGATGGCGCGGGCAATGCCCACGCGCTTTTTCATGCCGCCCGAAATCTCGGAGGGCATCTTGTTGCCCGCGTTTTCCAGGCCCACGCGCTTCAGGCAAAACTCTACCCGGTCGGCGCGCTCCCCGGCGCTCATGTCGGGCGTCAGCATCTGCAGCGGAAATTCCACGTTTTTGGCCACCGTCATCGAGTCGAACAGGGCCGAACCCTGAAACAGCATCCCGATTTTGCGCCGGATTTCCTGCCGGATGCCCACCTTATTATTGGTAAAGACCGTGCCGTCGAACGTGATGGAGCCGATATCGGGCTTCATCAGGCCCACCACGCACGAAAGCAGCACGCTTTTGCCCGTGCCCGAGCCGCCGAGCAGCAGGTTGCACTTGCCCGTTTCGAGCGTGCAGCTAATGCCCTTCAGCACCGGGTTGCCGTCGAATGATTTTTCGATGTTGGATATTTCAATCATGACTTCATAATGGGTGAATGGGTGAATGGCTGATTGGGTAAATGGTTTATAACGTGTTAGGACGCTTCACCCATTCACCCAGTCAGCCATGCACCCATTGACTATAAAAGTATCGCCGCCAGCGCGTAGTCGGCCAGCAAGATGGCGATAATGGAGTTGGTAACGGCGGCCGTGCTGGCCGCGCCTACTTCCAGCGCGCCGCCTTCGGTGTAAAAACCTTTGTAGGCCGAAATGCCCGATACCAGAAAGGCAAATACCACGGCTTTGATAAGGGCAAAGAAGATGTTGTAGGGAATAAAATCGGTGCGAATTCCCTCAATATAGTCCTGCGGGGCCATTACACCCGACAGCGTGCCGGCCAGGTAGCCGCCCAAAATGCTGAGCGCCATCGCCAGAATCACCAGCAGCGGAAACATGAACATGGCCGCCAGAATGCGGGGTAAGACGAGGTAAGAAGTCGAATTAATGCCCATGACTTCGAGCGCTGAAATCTGCTCCGTAATCCGCATCGTGCCCAGGCCGCCCGCGATGGCCGAGCCTACCTTGCCCGCCAGCACGATACTGGTAATGGTGGGTGCCAGCTCCAGAATCGTCATTTCGCGCACCATGTAGCCGATGGTAGACTTGGGAATGAGCGGGTTGGTGAGGTTATAGGCAATCTGGATGCAGGTCACGGCCCCGATGAAGGCCGATACGATGCCCACGATGAAGATAGAATTGACGCCGATGAGCGTTGCCTCCTCAAAAAAGCGCTTCCACAGGGTCTTAAACCGCTCGGCGCGGGCCACCATGTTGTAGAGAAATAGTACGAAGGAGCCGAAAGTTTTGAGCATATAAGTAGAAAAAAAGACCACCGAGTACCGGCCGGACCAGCCTCGACCGCGTGCGGCCGGGCATCTTTGCGCGTCATACGTACAAAGTCAGAAAAGAGTGGCCTCAACAACGGAGTTAATCGCGATAACGGGGGGTAGCCAGGGCATCGGGCGCGCCCTGGTACTGAGTTTTTTAGAGGCCGGGTTTAGCGTAGCTACCTGCGCCCGCCGGCCCGAAGATTTGGCGGCCCTGGCGGCGGCCTGCCCCGGCCGCCCTTTGCACACCCTGCCCGCCGACCTCAGCCAGCCCGCCGACTGCCAGCGCTTTGCCGAGTTTGTGCTGGCGCTGGGCCAGCCGCTGGGCGCGCTCATCAACAACGCCGGCGCCTACGTGCCCGGCCGCTTCCAGGACGAGCCCGCCGACGGCTCGCGGCTGCGCGAGATGCTGAGCGTGAACCTACTAAGCGCCTACGACGTGACGCGCGCGCTGCTGCCCACGCTGCTGCGGCAGGGCAGGGGCCACATTTTCACCATCTGCTCCACGGCCAGCATCATGCCCTACCCCAACGGCGGCTCCTACGGCGTGGCCAAATTCGCGCTGCTCGGCTACACCAAAACCCTGCGCGAAGAAGTAAAAGCCCAGGGCCTGCGCGTAACGGCCGTGCTGCCCGGCGCCACCCTCACCCGCAGCTGGGACGGGGCCGGGCTGCCCCCCGAACGCTTTATCGACCCCACCGACGTGGCCCAGGCCGTGCTCAGCGCCTACCAGCTCTCGCCCCACGCCGTGGTTGAGGAATTGCTTATTCGCCCCCAGTTAGGTGATATTTAGGGAGTGTGCGGTAAGCTTTAGCTTGCCGGGGAGTGTAGGGTAGGCTTTAGCCTGCCGTCAGTAGTTTGTAAACGCTAAAACGGCAAGCTAAAGCTTACCGCACACTCCCCGGCAAGCTAAAGCTTACCCTACCCCCTCACTCCTTCACCAAGTGGCTGGGGTTCTTCCCATGCGGGTCAATAAACACGGGGTTGCCGGAATAATAAAACATACCTGTGCCGTCGAGCACGCCCCCGATATTCTGGTTAGCCCGCACGTGGGCGTCGCCAATCCAGGTGGGGTAGGTATGGAAGTAGCAGTAGCGCGTGATGAGCGCGCTGGCGAAGAGAAAGCCATTGCTGCCCAGGTTGGGGTGAAAGTCCTCGGCGGTGCCCTGCAAGGTCATGTCGCCCGCGTCGTAAATATCAACAAACAAGTATACGCAGTTGACATTCAGGTTGATATCGCCGGTGCCCGAGGAGTGCACGAACAGCGTGTCCTGTTGAAACAACCCGTCGGTCGTGACCAGGCCGTAGCCGCGCTGCTCCACGTCTTTGAGGTAAGGCAGGTGCAGGCGCACCTCGCGCGGCGTGCTGTAGCCGCGTACCCAGTTGCAGCGGCTGGTGTTGCGAATCAGCAGGCGCTTCGGCCCCTGGTACTCGAAGGTGATGTCGTCGAGTACGTTTTCGCCGGCCCGCACCTCGGCGTAGGTCGCCGTGTCGGGCACGATGGTCACATCCACGTTGTCGTAGAGCACCACATCGGTGAGGCCGCGCGTGATAGCGCGGCGCTGCGTGGTCACGGGGCCGTTGCTTTTGAGGCAGTCCGTATCGTGGCCCGCCCCGCAGGCGGCCAGCGCCAGGCCGCCGGCCAGCAGGGCCGCCGCCCGGCGCAGCCCGGCCAGCGCGTTACTTTGTAGCGGTATTCGCAGTCGCATCCGTCAAATTTTACCTGAAAGTATGAACCTGAGTGGGAAAGTTGCCATCGTAACGGGCGTGAGCAGCGGCATTGGCCGCGCCACCGCCGAGGCTTTGCTGGCCCGCGGGGCCGCCGTGGCCGGCTGGGGCCGCACCGCCCCCGAAGGCCTGGACCACGACCGTTTCCAGTTCTTCGCCTGCGACGTGCGCGACGAGCACGCCGTGGCCGAAGCCCTCACCAACACGCTGCGCGAACTGGGTCCGGAAGTTCACGCCTTGGTCAACAATGCGGGGATAGGGATTTTTGGCCCCATCGACGGATTCAAATCCGAGGATTGGCACGCGATGTTCGATACCAACGTCAACGGCCTGTTTTACTGCACCCGCGCCGTGCTGCCCGCGATGAAAAAGCAGCACGCGGGCCATATTATTAACGTAGCCTCGCTGGCCGCCACGGCCGGCACCGCCAACCTGGCCGGCTACTGCGCCACCAAGTACGCCGTGCGCGGCTTCTCCGACGCCCTGTTTAAGGAGCTACGGCCCGACGGCATCCGCGTCACCTGCGTCATGCCCGGCTCAGTCGAAACCCAGTTCAACGGCGCTACCCCCAGCCCCGAGCCCGACCCGCACAAGATGCAGCCCGAAGACATTGCCGCCGCCATTATCCACGCCCTCGAAGCGCCCGAGGCCACGATGATTTCGGAAATTCAGATGCGCCCGGCGAATGTGAAATAGCAAAATTTGTTTGCTAAGTGTTTGTCCTTGCGAGCGCAACGCAGTGGAGCGCGGCAATCTTTCCTTGTCGTCTATATCATTGAATTAGCAACCCTCGTGGGAAGGAAAGATTGCCGCGCTCCACTGCGCGGCGCTCGCAAGGACAAACGATTTTGAAAGTCAGCTAATGGTTGAAGTAGAAAACTTAATCAAAACCTACGGCGTCCAAAACGCCGTCGATGATATCAGCTTTCGGGCTGATAAAGGCGAAATCGTGGGCTTTCTCGGGCCCAACGGTGCGGGCAAAAGCACGACCATGAAAATCGCGCTCGGCTACCTGCCGCCCACGGCCGGCACGGTGCGCATCGGCGGCTTCGACGTGCAGCAGGACCCATTAGCCGTGCGCCGCCGCGTGGGCTACCTGCCCGAGCACAACCCGCTCTACCTCGACATGTACGTGCACGAGTACCTCGAATTTATTGGCTCGGTGCACGGGCTGGGGGGTAGGGAGCTGCGCCAGCGCGTGGCGCAATTGGTGCAGAAAGTTGGCCTCACCCGCGAGCAGAATAAGCAAATCGGCGCGCTCAGCAAGGGCTACCGCCAGCGTGTGGGCCTGGCGCAGGCGCTGGTGCACGACCCCGAAGTACTCATCCTCGACGAGCCCACCACCGGCCTCGACCCCAACCAGATTGGCGAAATCCGCCAGCTCATCCGCGAGCTGGGCGCCGATAAAACGGTCATTTTCAGTACCCACATTCTGCCCGAAGTCACGGCGCTGTGCTCCCGCGTAGTCATTATCAGCCGGGGCAAGCTGGTGGCCGACGCCCCCGTGGCCGAGCTGGCCGCCCGCGCCGCCGGCGAAACCGTGCTCCGCGCCGAGTTTGAAGGCCCCGTAACTACCGCCCCGCTGGCCGCCCTGCCCGGCGTGCGCGCCGTGGAGGCGGCCGGGCCGGGCGTGGTGCTCATCCGCACCGCGCCGGGCACCGACGTGCGCGCCGCCGTGTCGCGCCTGGCCGTGGAGCAGGGCTGGCTGCTGCTGGGCCTGCGCCAGGAGCAGCAGAGCCTGGAAACGGTATTTGGGGAGTTGACGAAGTGATACGTAAATCTGAATACTAACCGTCTGTCATTGCGAGCGCAACGAAGTGGAGCGCGGCAATCTTTCCTTGTCGTTCGCATCATTGGATGAGTAACCCTTGCGTGAAGAAAAGATTGCCGCGCTCCACTTCGTTGCGCTCGCAAGGACAAACTGGCCAGGCTGCCAACTCCCGTAGAAAAAGTAAATGCTGACCATTTTAAGAAAAGAATTCAACGCGTTCCTCAACTCGCCGGTGGCCTACGTCGTCATCGGCGTATTCCTGGTGGCGACGGGGCTGTTCGTGTGGGTTTTCCCCGACAGCAGCGTGCTCGACTACGGCTACGCCGACCTGCAATCGCTGTTTAACCTGGCGCCGTGGCTGTTTTTGCTGCTTATTCCGGCCATCACCATGCGCACCTTCGCCGAGGAAAAAAAAGCTGGTACGATGGAACTGCTGCTCACGCGCCCGCTCACCGATGGGCAAATCGTGGGCGGCAAGTACCTGGCCTGCCTGCTGCTGGCGCTCTTCGCCCTGATACCGACGCTGCTCTACTACTTCTCGGTGTATCGGCTGGGCTCGCCGCCCGGCAACATCGACTCGGCGGCCACGGTGGGCTCATACCTGGGGCTGGCGCTGCTGGCGGCGGTATTCGCGGCGCTGGGCGTGCTGGCCTCGGCCCTCACCCGCGACCAGATTATTGCCTTCGTGCTGGCCGTGGTGGCGTGCTTTCTGGTGTACACCGGCTTCGATTCGCTGGCCTCCATTCTGGAGGGCGTGCCGGCCTACTACGTGAGCCAGCTCGGCATCGCGGCGCACTACCGCGACCTCAGCAAGGGCCTGATTGACTCGCGCGACGTGCTCTATTTTCTCACCGTCATCGCCGTGGCTCTGCTGGGCACCCGGCTGGCCCTGCGCAGCCGCAACTGGCAAGTGCAGGGTAAGCTTTAGCTTGCCACGAAAAAACGATGAATCCAACCGACTCTGTTTCCGGGCAAGCTAAAGCTTACCCTGCCTCGCGCAAAAGCCAGGATTTGCTGCGCTTCGCCCTCCTCGTGGGCGCGCTGCTGCTGCTCAACTTCGTGGCGCAGCGCTTCTTCTTTCGGCTCGATTTGACGGAGGAAAAGCGCTACACCATGTCGCCGGCCACCAAGGAGCTGCTCGGCAATCTCAAGAAGCCCGTCACCATTACAGTGTACCTGGCCGGCGATTTTCCGCCCACGTTCCGCCGTCTGGAGCAGGGCGTGCGCGAAACCCTGACCGAGATGCAGGTGTACGCGGGCGGCAACCTGAACTTCGTCTTCATCGACCCCAGCGCGGCGCCTACCGAGGCGGGCCGCAACAAATTCTACGAAATTCTCTTTAAAAAAGGCCTGAAGCCGACCAACCTCGGTGCCAACGAAAACGGCAAGCGGGTCGAGAAAATCATCTTCCCCTGGGCCGTGGTGGAGGCCGGCGGCCAAAGCCGCAACGTGCTGCTGCTGCGCGGCAGCCAGGTAGCCGCCCCCGAGGAGCGCCTCAACCAAAGCATTGAAGGTCTGGAGTATGAGCTGGCCAGCACCATCCGGCAGGTGGCGCCGCCCGGCGGGGCCAAGCGCCGGCTGGGCATCATCACGGGCCACGGCGAGCTGGCCAACGCCGATATGGCCGACATTCTTACCTCATGGTCGCAGAACTACGACGTGTTTCGGGTGAACCTGAGCCAGGTGAAGGACCTGCGCGGCAACCTCGACGCCGTGGTGGTGGCCAAGCCCACCGGGCCGTATTCGGAAATCGAGAAATTCCGGCTCGACCAGTTCATTACCCACGGCGGGCGGGCGATGTTTTTCGTGGATGCCCTGCGCGTGGACCTCGACAGCGTGAGCCGCAACGGGGCGGCCCTGGCCACGCCTTACAACCTAAACCTGGATGACCTGCTGTTTCGCTATGGCGTGCGCCTGAACCCTAATCTATTGTTGGATTTAAACAGCGGCCAGATTCCGCTGGTAACGGGCATGACCGGCAACAAGCCCAAAATCGAGCCGCTGCCCTGGCAGCTCTACCCCCTCATCAACCGCTTTAGCCCCAGCCCGATAACGCGCAACCTCGACGCGGTATACATGAAGTTCGTGGGCAATATTGACACCGTGAAGGCGGCCGGCGTGCGCAAAACCTCACTCATGACTACCTCGCGCTATACCCGCGTGCTGCCCGCGCCGGTGCCCATCAACTTCAACGACGCGCGCCTGGAACCCAACCCTAAGCTCTACAAAAATAGCTATCAGTCAGTGGGCTACCTGCTCGAAGGCAAGTTCCGCTCGCTCTTTGCCAACCGCGCCGTGCCGGGCACCACGCGGTACCAGCCCGACCAAAACCCCAACGCCCAGCCCAGCAAAATCCTGGTGATTTCGGACGGCGACTTCCCGCGCAACGACGTGGACCCCAAGTCGGGCCGGCCTCTGCGCCTGGGCTACGACCGCCTCTCCAGCACCGAGTTTGCCAACCGCGAGCTGATTCTCAACGCCACCGATTACCTGCTCGACGAAACCGGCCTCATCGCCGTGCGCGGCAAGCAAATCACGCTGCGCCCCCTCGACAAGGTGCAGCTCGCCGACAAGCGCCAGCAGTGGCAACTGCTTAATCTGGGCGCGCCGCTGGTGCTGCTGGCCGCCTTTGGCGCGGTGCGCGCCTGGCGCCGCAAGCGCCGCTACGCGCGGTTTTGAGGGGGTAGGGTTATTATAAAGCTGTTACTGGCCGCGCGCCAGAGTGAATGCGTAGAATGTCAATTCGCGCGGGCGAGACGATACGGTAAACAATCCGATAGCCATTCTTCAAGACCTCCCGAACCGCTGGGTGCGCCACTTCCGGTACCATTCGACCCGCTTCCGGAAAATTTTCCAACATGCGGGTAGCCTTAATGAGCTGCGTAGTAAGCCGGTCGGCATAAGCTGCCGAATAAGCTTCGGCGTAATTTTAGATGGCTTCCAAGTCATCCATCGCCTCATTAGTCCACCTTACTTGCGCCACGACTGTACCCGACGCTCAACTTCTTCCTGGGAAATAGTCTCGCCAGCCTCACTCTGACGCAAACCCTCTTCTACTTTCTCAATAAAAATGAGCCGTTCCAATAGCTCATTGAAGTCTATTGGCTCAGGCAGCGCCTGCACGGCGGCCAGGATGGTTTCTTTGGTCATAGCAAGTAGAATAACAGGGTTGATTGCGAAGGTATTATAAACGATTTCTATCTGCTTTCTGCCGCTAAGCTAATTGTAGGCGTTCATACTGCGCACTTGGCTGCCGCGTAGCTTTGCGCTTTCTCCTACCCCCTTCGTTATGCGTCTGTCCCCTTCCCTGCTCCAGCTCGTACCCGCTGCGCTGCTGAGCGCCTGCGCCACCCAGAAAACGGCGCAAACGGACGCCGGCAAGCAAACCGTCATTGCCACCAAGGCCACCAGCCACTACCTGGCCACGCCGCCTACCATCGACGGCTCGGCCAGCGACTGGACCGACTCGCTGCAATACGACGCCAACAGCCACTTGCAGTATCAGGTGCTCAACGACGACCGCATGGTGTACGTGCGCCTCAAGGCCAACGACGCGCCCACCCAGGCCAAGCTGGTGTACCTGGGTACGGTGGTGTGGCTCGATTCGACGGGCCGCAACCAGCAGCAGCTGGGCGTGCGGTTTCCGCTGGCCGTTGATTTGAATTCCTTCAAGCCCTCGGCCGAGCGGCCGGCCGGCGCTATGGGTCCCTCGGCCGCCGAGCGCCAGGCCGAGCACATCGCACGCCTGCGCACGGCAATTGCCGGCGACCACGAGATGGAGCTGCTTAATTATCGCGGCAGCAAAGAGCCCGTGCTCACCGATTCGGAATCGAAGCTCGGCGTGAAGGCCGCCCTCGCCCTCGACGAGCGCAATAACCTCATCTACGAGCTGGCCGTGCCGCTGCGGCTCATCTACCGGCGCGTGCCGGCGCTGGCCGCTGGGCAGTCGGCCGCCATCGGCGTCTGGATTGCTGGCCAAAAGCCCAAGCTACCCGCTGGCAGCCAGCCACAATCCGATATGAGCGTGGTGGGTCCGCAGGGTATGGGCGGCGGCTACGGCGGTGGCATGGGCGGCTATGGCGGCCGGGGCGGCTACGGGGGCATGAGCCGCGGCAGCAGCGGCCCCAGCTTCCAGACTTTTACCCTGAAAACCAGCGCGCAGCTGATTGGCAAGTAGTTACGAGCCTTGGGGCAAGCAAAGGGGGGTAGGGAGCCCGTGCTCCCTACCCCCCTTTGTTTAAGAGTAAACCGCGAAGAAGAACGTCCTTCCGAGCTTGCTGAGGAATCTCGCTGGTGTCATTGAACGAAGCCCGAACGACTGCGAGCGAGATTCTTCGGCAAGCTCGGAAGGACGTTCTTTTTCGCCACGCCACTTCGTGCCGGGTAACCAAAAGCGCCTTACTGCCCGATTACCTTGAACAGCATACCGGCCGGCAGGCGGTCGGTGAGCTGCATGCCGTTGAGGATGGCTTCCTCTTCGAGACGCTTGCCGGGCACGCCGTTGGCCGTGAGAGCGGCCGAAAGGGTAGTGGCCGTTTTGGCTTGCTTGATATGAACGTGCTCAGCCTGGCGATTGAGCTTGCTGGCCTCGGTGAGACGCTGGTAGCCCTGGGCAGCGCTGGCAAACTGCGGCGCGTAGGTGCCAAAAGTGGCCGCCGTGGCCAAGCCTACGAAAGCAAACATCGACTTGCCATCCTGAATAATATAGCTCTGCACGTGGGCCGGCGTCGCTTGCTGGTCCTGCGAGGCCTGCTGGTCGCCTTCAAACACCAGCGCCGGAAAACCGTTGATGGTAGTGCGCTGCGCGTTGCCGGGCGCCACGCCTAACTGCTTGGCCAGGGTCTGGGCGGCCTCGTCGAGCGAGCTGCCCGCTACGCCCGTAAAGGCCAGAATAGCCCTGCCATTCGGCTCGCTCATCTGAAACTGCTCGGGCGAATTCTGCGATTTCCAGCCCGCCGGAATCGGGAAGCGGAATTTCAAATCGGGGTGGTAAAACACGCTGTTCTCGACAAAGCCCTGGCGCGGGTCTTCGCCAAACGGCAGCCCCTCGATGGAGCGCAGGTAGCCGTCGCGGTTCACCGTCAGCGTCCGTTTGCCGAGCGACTGCTGGGCCTGGGCCGCCAGCTGCTTCACGCGCTGGTAGCGGTCGGCCGAGTTGGGGTGGGTCGAGAGAAACGTGGGCGTGCTGCTGCCGCTTTGCGCCTCGGTGCGCTCCAGGGTCTGGAAAAAGTTGGCCATGTGCGAGGCATCATAACCCACTTTGGTCGAATACTTTACGCCCAGCGCGTCGGCCTCGTTCTCGTCGCCCCGGCTGTACTTGAGGCTTACCAGCTGCGCGGCGGGCTGCGCGATGCGGCCCAGCAGGTTGGGCGATGCTATGGTGGCTACCCCCACCAGAATGCTGGACAGGATGGAGTTGCGCTGCTGCTTCTTGCCGTGCTGCGCCGTAATGTGGCCCAGCTCGTGCCCGAGCACGCCCGTGAACTGCGCCTCATCATTGAAATACGCCATGATGCCGCGCGTGAAGTACACGTGCCCGTCGGGGGTAGCGAAGGCGTTGATAACCGGCGAGTCCACGATGGTGAAGCCGTAGTCGCCGGGCCGGTCCGAGATGGCCGTCATGCGCTTGCCCTGCTGCGTGATGTAGGCTTGCAGCTTGGGGTTGTTGTAGAGGCCAAACTGGGCAATCACCTGCGGGTCGGGCTGGGCACCTTGCAGCGGCGCCACGTTGACGCGCGCGGCAGGCTGGGTTGGTTTAAGGGGGGTAGCGCTGACCAGCGGCAGCAGCAAAAGCAAGGCGGACGGGCGCAAAATGCGATGAGAAAATACAGGCATGGGTGGAAAAAACAGAAGAAGAAAGTAGGTGTAATCCAATTGTCGGGCCAATCAGCCTGGTGCTTGGGTTACTGTACCAATTATCCGACTTCCCTCTGCTTGGAAGCAGAAGTGGGGTTGGCCGGGCGTAGCAGGGGCGCAAAACAATGAGCAACGCTGGAACGGCCGCAACAGCGTCACCGCACGAGCGATTGACACGGATGGCGCACCGCAATCGTACTAAAATAGACAGGCCAAAAAAAGGCCACCATCCGCAAGCCGGACAGTGGCGCTTAAAACGAGGGGGTAGGATGGAGGTTGCGTGAGCCGGGGCCGCTACTCCTTCAGGAGCTTGTCTATAGTGCGGTTGAAATGCGCCTTCTCGTCCTCGTAATACTGCCCCGTGCCTGGCCCCGAAAAGCCCGTTCGAATGCTGCGCACCACGCCCTTTTTATCCAGGAAAATGGTAGTCGGGAAGCCCAGGAACTTCGCCAGCTGCGGCAGCGACGCGGCCACCGAGTCTTTGTTCGACACGCCGGCCACGGCCAGGTCGTAGCCGATGTTATAGCGCTCTTTCATTTTGCGCAGGCGTGGGGCGGCCTTGCTGTAGTCGGAGCTGCGCTCGTAGCCCAGGCCGATAATCTCGATGCCGCGCGCCTTATTCTGCTCGTACCAGGGCGCGAGGTAGGCGGTTTCGTCCATGCAGTTGGGGCACCACGAACCCAGGATTTGCACCACCACCACCTTACCCCGGTACTTGGGGTCGGTAGGGGAGGTGCTACCCCCCTGCACGATGCTCGGAAACTTAAAATTCAGCCGCGACTCGCCTTTTTTTAGATACGTGAGCGTGTCGGCATCGGGCAGCTTGGCCTTGGGGTCGAGGGTAGCCGTCCAGGTTTCGTGGCCCGATTTGCCGGAGTAATAGTCGCCACTAATGCTACTGACTGTATCATCAGCATTCAGCTTTCCAGTGAATAGAAAACCATGCCCGCCATCAAATGTGCTCAGGTGCATCGTTGACCCGTCAACTTGGCCAGCTAAGTAGCGGTAGTCCCCGGTGGTAGTTAAGAAAGTGCCGGTTACGTCCTTGCCAGTTTGCTTAAAAATACCAACCGCTGGATAAGACTTGCCGGGTTCGTCTTTGAACTCCGTTTTCCATGTTCCAGCGAAAGGTGAACCTTTAGTACCAGTGCTTTGGAATAATGGCTGCTCTCCCGCCGTAGCCACCAGCGGCACCCGGTACGGCGTCTTCGCATCGTACTTTACCCACACGCCTTTCAGCTTGTCCTTGCCATCGGCGCGCACCACCAGCGCCGCGTCAAACACGTGCAGCTTAATCGTGGCCGAGTCGCCGGCCGCCGAAATCTCGTCGCAGCGCAGGCGCTCTTCGCCATTCAGACCCTTATTGATGAGGTACACCACCGGCTTGCCGGCCTCGGTCTTCACCTCGAATAAAAACGGAATCGTCTGGCCCTGCGTGGCCAGCTCGCCGCGCCAGGGGCCGGGCGTGAGCAGCGATGCCGCCGATGCACCGCCCGCCTGCGCCGTATCGGTGGTAGTAGATTGGCAGTCAGCCAGCAGCGCCGCGCTCAAAAGAAGGGGGTAGGCTTTCATGAAGAAGCAAAGTAGAAGCTTCAAAACCAGCGCCGCGCCCGTTTAGTTATCACCCCCCTCAGCGCCTCTTCTGCGTAAACCTCTGCGTCCTCTGCGGTGAAACCACCCGCGCATCACCCCGAACTACCCTTTATCTGGACCGGTTCTAAGTACACGCATAAACTACCAACTTGCCTGCCGTGCGCGTTACTTTTGCGCGTAAGCTAACAATCCCACTCTCCCTCCTATGGCGTTTGACCTTGATATGATTCGGGCCGTGTACGCGGGCCTCGGCTCGCGCGTTGAAGCGGCCCGCACGGCCGTTGGCCGCCCGCTCACGCTCACCGAAAAAATCCTCTACGCCCATCTCTACGGTGGCAAAACAGGCGCTTCTTACCAGCGCGGCGTGAGCTACGTCGATTTTACCCCCGACCGCGTGGCCATGCAAGACGCCACTGCCCAGATGGCGCTGCTCCAGTTTATGCAGGCCGGCAAGCCCACCGCCGCCGTGCCCAGCACCGTGCACTGCGACCACCTCATTCAGGCCCGCGACGGTGCCACCGAAGACCTCGCCCTGGCCAACGAAGAGAACCGCGAAGTTTACGATTTCCTGGCCTCGGTTTCCAATAAATACGGCATCGGCTTCTGGAAGCCCGGCGCCGGCATTATCCACCAGGTAGTGCTCGAAAACTACGCCTTCCCCGGCGGCATGATGATTGGCACCGACTCGCACACCCCCAACGCGGGCGGCCTGGGCATGATTGCTATTGGCGTAGGCGGCGCCGATGCCGTGGACGTAATGGCCGGTATGCCCTGGGAGCTGAAGTTTCCGAAGGTGATTGGCGTGAAGCTGACCGGTAAGATGAGCGGCTGGACTTCGGCCAAGGATGTAATTCTGAAAGTGGCCGGCATCCTGACCGTGAAGGGCGGCACCGGCGCCATCGTGGAGTATTTTGGCGAAGGCGCGGAAAGCCTGAGCTGCACCGGCAAAGGCACCATCTGCAACATGGGCGCGGAAATCGGGGCTACGACCTCCGTATTTGGCTACGATGAGAAGATGGGCGACTACCTGCGCAGCACCGGCCGCGCCGACATCGCCGACCTGGCCCAGCAGCAGTGGGGCCACCTGCGCGCCGACGACGAGGTGTACGCCAACCCGGAAAACTTCTACGACCAGCTCATCGAAATCGACCTCACCACGCTGGAGCCCTACGTGAACGGCCCGTTCACGCCGGACGCCGCCTGGCCGATTTCAGAATTTGCCGCCGCCGTCAAAGAGCACGGCTGGCCCGAGAAGCTGGAAGTAGGCCTCATCGGCTCGTGCACTAACTCTTCTTATGAAGACATCACCCGCGCCGCCAGCATCGCCAAGCAGGCCGTGGACAAGGGCCTGCACGTAGCGGCCGAGTTCACCATCACGCCCGGCTCGGAGCAGGTGCGCTACACCGTGGCCCGCGACGGCCTCCTCGACACGTTCGCCGAAATGGGGGGGGTAGTACTCGCCAACGCCTGCGGCCCGTGCATCGGCCAGTGGGCCCGCCACACCGACGACCCTAAGCGCCGTAACTCCATCATTACGAGCTTCAACCGCAACTTTGCCAAGCGCAACGACGGCAACCCGAATACCCACGCCTTCGTGGCCTCGCCCGAAATCGTGACCGCCTTCGCCATTGCCGGCAGCCTCACGTTTAACCCCCTCACCGACACGCTACCCGGCAAAAACGGCAACGTGAAATTCGACGAGCCCACCGGCGTCGAGCTGCCCCCGGCCGGCTTTGCTGTAGAGGACGCCGGCTTCCAGGCTCCCGCCGCCGATGGCCGCGGCGTGCAGGTGCTCGTAGACCGCAACTCGGACCGCCTGCAACTGCTGGAGCCCTTCAAGCCCTGGGAAGGCACCGACCTCATGGGCCTGCGCGTGCTCATCAAGGCGCTCGGCAAGTGCACCACCGACCACATCAGCATGGCCGGCCCGTGGCTCAAATTCCGCGGCCACCTGGATAATATTTCCAACAACATGCTCATCGGCGCCACCAACGCCTTCACCGGCGAAACCAACGCGGTGAAGTCGAGCGGCATCCAGGGCACTCCCTACGTGCCCGTACCGATGGCCGCCCGTACGCTAAAAAGTCTGGGTATCGGCAGTATCGTCATTGGCGACGAGAACTACGGCGAGGGCAGCTCGCGCGAGCACGCCGCTATGGAGCCGCGCCACCTCGGCGTGCGCGCCGTGCTGGTGAAAAGCTTCGCCCGCATTCACGAAACCAACCTCAAGAAGCAGGGAATGCTGGGTCTCACCTTCGCCAACAAAAATGATTACGACCTCATCGAGGAAGACGACCAGATTGACATCCTCGGCCTCACGAGCTTCGCCCCCGGCCAGCCGCTGCAAGTGCGCCTGCGCCACGCCGACGGCGATACCGACCTCATCACCGTCAACCACACCTACAACGAAGGCCAAATTGCCTGGTTCAAAGCTGGTTCGGCCCTGAATCTGATTAAGATGCAGGAGAGCGGGGTAGGCGCGTAAGCGGCTGGTTTGCTAAGTAATTTAACGGCCGCCTTGGGAAACCAGGGCGGCCGTTTTTTGGTATATTTGAAGCATGAAGTCTGCCAGTCCTTTGCTCACTGCCATTGAGATTGATAAGCTGACCAATTCAATTGAAAATGCGGTAACGGGCGACGTTTTTGAAACGGACATACTGCCAGTGTCAGCTGTTGACTTGAAAATAATTACTAAGAAAAATGGCTGGCTCTTCAACTGGCGAAAAGAAGCTAGCCAATTAACGCACAAAGTATTCAAGCTAACGATTGCTGGCAATCCCACCATCGTGCAAGGAATAGTGAGCCTGGAAGTGAAATCAGACCATCTTTATCTCCATTTAGTTGAAAGCGCCCCATTTAACCGAGGAAAGCAGAAGACCTACGTTGGAGTACCCGGCAATCTATTCGCATTTGCTTGTAAATTATCTTTTCAGCACGGGCACGAAGGGAACGTAGCGTTTGTTTCTAAAACTCAGCTTATCGCACATTATTCCGAAAGCTTGGGGGCCATTCATTTTGGCGGGCACTTGATGATACTTGATACAATAGCAGCCAGAAAGCTTATCGTCAGATATTTCAAAGATTTTCAGCCATGAACAAAAACCTGATTGAACTTGACGTGGACCATATCGGTAGTCAAGACCCCGCGTTGCAACCAACAGCGGAGGAGTTTGCCGCATTGAGCGCCTACCTGCGCGAGCGACGGCCCCACAATGAAGCCCTTCTAAAAGCTTATCGCCAAGCCGAAGAAGCCGAGCGTGCCTCTTTGTTGCAAGAGGCCGGGCAAGCCGTATAGGAGGTTGCCTACTGCCTGTTGTGAGAACGGCCGCTTTGGGAAGCCGGGGCGGCCGTTTTTGCTTGTAAAAAAATACCAATGAAATACGTTGTTCTACTCCTTTCTTTCTTCTGCCTTTGGCCCTGTCAAGGTCAGGATTATGCACATTGGGATAAAAAATATCTTCTGAAAAGCTACCGGAAATTAATTGCGGAAGAAAACGCGTATTTAGTTCAGGTTAAAAAGACTGAAAAGCCACCGCACGATTATTTCAGATTCGATACCTATCGAATGCGTGGGAAGTTTATGGGTAAGGAACGGCCTATTGACCCCGCTATAATGCAGTCGATGAAAGTTGTATGCTGGGCATTTCCTGGTAGTTTACTAAAGCCAGCTCAGTTGGATGGATTGATAAAAAAAGAATTTCTTTTTAATGTGGAAGGGGGTGAGGTATGGATGCCAATTGAGAAAATGCTTGAGACGCATATGCACCAAGAAGTCAAAGTAGGCGAGGATGTAACGCTTTATTGTTTGTTCTTAAACGACCACCGGCTGAACCATAAGCTTTATAATACCTTAATGATATCTGAATTTAAAAGATAGAGTTGTTACCGGCACAATTTACGCTGCGCTAAACTCACGCCAGCAGCAACCGGTTATTCTTGACAATTAATGCTTTCTACCATCCGCCCCGCCCTACCCCTCACCGGATTCCTCATCACCCTACTCGGGGCTATCTTATTTTCTACCAAAGCCATATTCGTTAAATTAGCCTTCGGCGCTACGCACACCGATGCGCTGACGCTGCTCACGTTGCGCATGGTATTCGCGCTGCCTTTTTATGCGACGGTGGCCGTTGTCATTTCGACTAAAAAAACGAATGTGTGCCTGACGCGCCCGCAGTGGGGAATGGTGATTTTATTGGGAATGCTGGGCTATTACGTAAGCAGCCTGCTCGATTTTATGGGGTTGCAATACGTGTCGGCGGGGCTGGAGCGGCTGCTGTTATTTTTGTATCCCAGCTTCGTGGTTTTTATTAATGCCATTGTTTTTAAGCAGCGCATTACCCCTATTCAAAAATGGGCGCTGCTGCTTACTTACCTCGGCATTGCCCTGGCCTACGCGGGCGAATTGACGATTGATACGAGTCGACAGGGATTGTACTGGGGAAGCTTCCTGGTATTTCTGTGCGCCATTACCTATTCAATGTACATAGCGGGCAGTGGGCAATTAATTCCGCTGGTTGGCGCCAATAAATTCACGGCCTACGCGATGCTGGCCGCTACGGCGGGCATCTTCGTGCATTTTGCCTTAGCTGGCAATGGGCAGCTTCTGGTAGCTGGTAAAGGGCTGTGGGGCTACGGGCTGCTGCTGGCCGTGTTTTCGACCGTGCTACCCTCCTTTCTGATAGCGCAGGGGCTGAAACGAATCGGGGCGAATAACGTGGCTATTGTCAGCGGCATCGGGCCGATTTCGACGATTGCGCAGGCGCATTTTTTGTTGCGCGAGCCGATTTTCGCGGCCCAGATTGGCGGAACTGTTCTAGTGGTGTGCGGGGTGCTGCTGCTGAGCTGGAAAAGGTCGGCCGTAGCTGTAGCAACCGCTTGATGGCTTAGGGCCGAAGTGCTTGGTAAGCGCGTCGCGCAACCCATTTTCCTCGGCTACTCGTGCAACCCGCGGCGGTTTTTGGAGTTAGCAAGGCAGTACTCTTTGGCATTCCCTACCCCCCATGAACCACCGCACCCTCGGCAAAACCGGCTTCTCCATCTCTGAAATCAGCCTCGGCACCTGGCAGGTGGGCGGCAAGTGGGGCGAGCCCTTTGACCACGCCAACGCCGACCGTATTTTGAACGCCGCCGTGGACGCGGGCATCAACTTCATCGACACTGCCGACGTGTATGGCGACGGCGAGAGCGAGCAAGCCGTGGGCCGTCTCGTGCGCAGCCGCTCCGGCGAGCGCATCTACGTGGCTACCAAGTGCGGCCGGCGCCTGCAGCCACACACCAGCGACGCCTACCAGCCGGCCGCCCTGCGCGGCTTCGTGGAAGACAGCCTGCGCAACCTGCGGCTCGAAACCCTCGACCTGGTGCAGCTGCACTGCCCACCCGCTGACGTATACTACCGCCCCGAGATTTTTGAGCTGTTCGACCGACTCAAAGACGAGGGCAAAATCCGGAACCTGGGCGTGAGCGTGGAGAAGGTGGAAGAAGGCCTGAAGGCCATCGAATTCCCAAACGTGACCACGCTGCAAGTGATTTTCAACATGTTCCGGCAGCGGCCGGCTGAGCTGCTGTTTAAGGAAGCCGCCCGGCGCGACGTGGGCCTGATAGTGCGGGTGCCGCTGGCCAGCGGCTTGCTCACGGGCAAGTTTTCGGCCCAGACCACCTTCGCGCCCGACGACCACCGCAACTTCAACCGCGAAGGCGCGGCCTTCGACAAGGGCGAAACCTTCTCGGGCGTAGACTACAATACCGGCCTGGCGGCGGTGGAGGAGCTGAAAAAGCTATTCCCCGACCAGCCCCCGCTCGCCCCGCTGGCCCTGCGCTGGATACTGATGTTTCCGGAAGTGAGCTGCGTTATCCCCGGCGCGTCCCGGCCCGAGCAGCTGCTTTCTAACCTCAAAACGGAAGAGCTGCCGCCGCTGACGCCGGAGCAGATGAGCGCCGTGCGCGACATCTACGACCGCCTGATTGGGCCGCGGGTGCAACAGCTGTGGTAGGCGGGGGGCTCGGGCAGCCCTACCCCCTGCCACGCGGGCAAAACTGCCGCTGACTACCTTTGCCAGTCCCACCTTAGCCAGAGATTAACCCACCCGCATGGATTTAAAAGAGCTTGAAAACGGCGTTAATCCCGACGTGCATTGGTATTACCAGAGCAAAAAGCTGCCGCTGCTGCGCGCCGCGCGGCGGGCGTTGGCGGGCGGTAAGCCGCTAACCGTCGTGGATATTGGCTCGGGCTCGGGCTTCTTTGCGCTGGAGCTGGAAAAGAAGTACGGCGCGCAAATCGCCAAAGTCTATCTGGTTGACACGGGCTACTCAGCAGCAGAAATGGCCCCGACGCGCGGAGCCAGGGTGGAAAAAGTGCACGCTATTCCGGCGCGCATCGAGAACGGACTGGTGGTGCTGATGGACGTGCTGGAGCACCTCGAAAGCGACTTGCAGATGCTGCAAAGCGTGAAGGCGGCGTGCGTGGGCGACAATAATCACTTCTTTATCACGGTGCCGGCTTTTCAGTCGCTGTGGAGCGGGCACGACGTGTTTCTGGGCCACTACCGGCGCTACCGGATTCCGATGCTGCGCGACGTGCTACAGCGGGCGGGCTTCCGCAAAATCAGCAACTACTACCTCTACGGCGGGCTTTTTCCGCTGGTATGGTCGGTGCGCCAGCTCAGCAACCTGCGCAAAAAGGATGCGGCCTCCAATATGCGCCCCTTCAACGCGCTCACCAACAAGGTGTTGCTGGCCCTCACGTCGGCCGAAATGCAAGTATCGTCGGCCAATAAGTTCTTTGGCGTGACCTGCGTTGGTGAAGGTAAAATCTAAGCCGGCCCTACCCCTCTTCGCCGCCGCGAAGGGGGGTAGGGCACGGGCCGCGCTCACAGCGTGGCTACCTGCGCGGCCCGCGCCTCGCGGGGCTTTTGCACGAGGTAGTAGTAGGCCAGAATGCCCAGGCCGATGCTGAAAGGAATGATAGCCAAGTGCTTGCCATCGGTGAGCGTGCCCACGCGCACGGTGTCGAAGCCGAAGAATTCGCTGAGCATCCAGTACGAGTTGGCCGCAATCCAGAACACGATGGCCAGGTTGTGGGCCAGCTCCGATTTGAGGTGGCGGGTGCGCCAGGCAATGACGAGCGCGATGCCCAGCGTAGGCGTTATCATCAGGATACCCAGGGTTTTCCAAACCAGGCACCAGCTGATATCCTTAACGAGCCAGAACAGGATGTGCGTGTTTTCCATCTGCCGGTACTTGGCCGGAATGGCGTAAATTTCTTCGACGGGCTGGGCCATGCGGGCGAAAGCGTAGAGGGCGGGTTACTTTTGGCAGAATCGCGTACTAGTCCGTGAAAGTACTTCCCGCTTATGTCGCCGCTTTTGCGCAGAACGTTGAAAATAACCGCCTGGTCGGTGGGCGCGGTGGTAGGCGCGGTGGCCGTTTACTGGGGCGTGGCCCAGGTGCTGTCGCGCATTCCGGTAGCGGCCGAAACCACCACGGAAGCCGCTACCATTCCGTTTTTTATCCGCTCCAACGGCGTGCATACCGACCTGGTGATGCCCGTCAAGAGCCAGTATATCGACTGGAGCCGGCAGCTGCCTTTCGGCAACACCCAAGCCCACGACGCTACCTACGAATACGTAGGGGTAGGGTGGGGCGACAAAGGCTTTTACCTCGACACGCCTACCTGGGCCGAACTGAAGGCCAGCACCGCCGTGCGCGCCGGCTTCTGGCTGAGTACCACGCTCATGCACGCTACTTTTTACCGCGCTTCCGACCTCGCGCCGGGCCCCAATTGCGTGCCCCTGCACCTCACGCCCGCCCAGTATCGCCGGCTGATTGCCTACGTTGAGAAAAGCTTCCAGCGCGACGCGGCCGGTAATTTCAACTGGGTGCCGGGTCACAGCTACGCCGACCACGATGCCTTTTACGAGGCCAACAACCGCTACAGTGTCCTCAATACCTGCAATACGTGGTCGAACCGCGGCCTGAAAGTCAGCGGTCAAAAAGCCAGCCTCTGGACACCCTTCGACACGGGTATCTTGTATCAGTACCGGAAGAGAGAATTCAGAATGAAGAATTTGGAAGGAAGAATTGCAGCACGAAGCTGTTTAGGAAGTGGCAAAGAGCCGCCTGCCCGTCATTCCGAGCTTGCCGAGGAATCTCGCCCGCGTCGTGGAACAAGGCCCGAACGGCCCGAGCGAGATTCCTCGGCAAGCTCGGAATGACACATTGGTAACTTCCTAAACAGCTTCGTGCTGCAATTCTTCCTTCCTCATTCCAAATTCCCAATTTCTTTCAGCACCCGCGGCACGCCGATGCCGGCGGGCTCGACTACGTAGCGCACGCCGCGCCGGCCGCTCACCTCGGGCTGGTGCGGGTCGATGACGTAAACCGGGCAATCGTCGGGGGCGTAGTGCAGCAGGCCGGCGGCCGGGTACACTTGCAGCGACGTGCCCACCACGAGCAGCGCATCGGCGGTAGCCACAAGTTCGGCGGCTTCTTCAATAGCGGGCACCATCTCGCCAAACCACACGATGTGCGGACGTAGCTGGCCCCCATCGGGCGCGAGGTCGCCCAGCGCAATATCGCCGTCGCAGTCGTACACGGTGCTTTCGTCCTCCACCGAGCGCATTTGGCGCAGCATTCCGTGCAGGTGCAGCACCCGCGACGAGCCGGCGCGCTCGTGCAGGTCGTCCACGTTTTGGGTGATGATACTCACCGTCCAGCCCGGCACTTCCTCAAAGCCGGCCAGGGCCAGGTGCGCGGCGTTGGGCGCCACCTCGCGGGCCTGGGCACGGCGCTTGTTATAAAAATCGAGCACCAGCGCCGGGTTGCGGGCAAATGCCTCGGGCGTGGCCACGTCTTCAATGCGGTGCTCTTCCCACAGCCCATTGGTGTCGCGGAAGGTGCGGATGCCGCTTTCGGCCGATACGCCGGCCCCGGTAAGTACTACTAAGTGAGGCATATTTTTTTGTGAATTAGTACGGAGTAGTTATAACTTTCGCGGAGTAGGCTGTAAATTAAAGAACGTCATTCCGAGCTTGCCGAGGAATCTCGCTCGCATAGTGGAACGATATCCGAACGGCCCGCGCGAGATACTTAGGTAAGCTCGGAATGACGTTCTTTCAACTACTTTTCTGCGCGGCTCATTCACTGGCCAGCGAGGTGTAGCGCTGCTCGGCAAACGCCCGCAGGCGCTGGAAAGCCGCATCGACCTCCTGCGCGTCCTCGCTGAGCAAGTTGCCATACACTACGCGGTCAGTGGCGCGCAGGGCACGGCGCACCTCTTCATTATTGTCAAAATACTGGGTTAGTTCTTTGGTAGTAAGTGAGCTGAGATTATTACTGTCGAGGCTGGATAAATAATTTTTCCACAGCGCCACGGTGCGCTCTACCACCGAAGCCGAGCGCGAAAGCGTGAAGCGCTCGGCGTTGCGGGCAAATTGCGCCAGAAAATACACGTGGTTTTTGCGGCGCTTGTAGCGGCCGTAGCGCTGCCGCCAGCGCCGGCCGTAGAGGGCCCAGGCACCGCCGCCCAGCGCCAGCAGCCCCGCCAGCCCTGCCAGCCAGAAGGGGTAGTTGAACGCCGCGGCCAGCGGCAGCCAGCGGTAGCCAGGGTGCAGGGTAGGCGGGCTGGCAGCCGTGGTAGTGAAGAGGGGAGGGGCCACGCGCCGCAGCCCCACCCGTGCCATAGGCGGCAGCAGGCGCAGCGTGTCGTGGGGGCCGCGCAGCTCCAGCACCGGCAGTTGCAACGCCTGCACCGGCGCCAGCGAAAACGTGCGCAACCGGTACACCACACGGTCGAGGCTGCGGCCGTTTTCGGTGCGGGTGGGCAGCCAGCGGCGCCCCGCGTACTCAAACGGCCCAAAAGCCGCCAGCGAATCGGGAAAAACTACTTCTTCGGCCGGGTCGTGCAGGTAGCTTAGCTCATAGTTTAGCGGCTGGCCCACCTCCACTACGGCGCGCGAAAAGTGCCCCGTCGGCCCGGTACCCACCGCCGCGCGGGCCGGCCCTACCCCCGTAGCTAGCGCCCCGGCCAGGGATAAGACCTTGGCTAGCTTGCTAGTATGATAAAAGAATAACCGCCACCTTTTCATTGCCTAGCCTTTGCGCTGCCGAAATAAGCCCACCAGCTGAGGTACAAAATCTTCGTCGGTGCGCAGCGTGAGCAGGCCCACGCGCTGGCGGCGGCACAGCGTGCGCAGCGCCTGCTGCCGCGCCTGCTGCTGGCCCGCGTGCTGCGCCCGAAAGGCCGGCGCTGAGGTATCGACCCAGCGCAGCAGGCCGGTTTCGGCATCGCGCAGGGGCACGATGCCCAGCGCCGGAAAGTCGGCTTCCTGCGGAGCCAGCAGTTGCACCACCACCAGGTCGTGCTGCCGGGCCAGCATCGTCAGCTCGCGCTCGTAGTTGTCGTCGATAAAATCAGAAATGAGCACCACCAGCGTGCGCCGCCGCAACAAGCTCAATACTTGCCGAATACCCGCGCCTACCCCCGTGTGCCGCGAAACCGGTACTAATTCATACAGCCGCTGGAGCATGGCGTAGGCCGACCGCAGGCCTTTGGCGGGCGGCAGGTACAGCTCCTTCTGGTTCGAAAAAGCCAGCAGGCCGAGGGCGGCATCCTGGCGGGCGGCGCTCAGGGCCAGCACGCCGGCCAGGTCGCGGCCCAGGTCGAGCTTGCGCGGGGTGCCGGCCGCGCCGCCGCCCACGCGCTGCGAGGCGCTTACGTCGAGGGCCACCAGCACCTGCTGCTCGCGTTCTTCTTTGTAGGTTTTTACGAATGTGCCGTGGCCCTTGCTGCTCACGGCCCAGTCGATGGCCCGCACCTCGTCGCCGTATTGGTACAGGCGCACGTCGTCAAACTCCAGCCCATTGCCCCGAAAAACCGACCGAAAATTGCCTTGCAGCTGCGCCTCCACCGCCTGGCGCATCCTGATTTCGAGGTGACGCAGGCGGCGCACCAGCGCCGTGAGGCTGGCGGGCAGGCGGGCGGAGGCGGTGGCGGGGGGCATGGCGGGCGGGGGGTAGGAAAGCGAAGCTACGGCGCAGGCGTATTTTTGGGGGTGAAATCGACCTTGACTCAACTCGTGCTGGCGCTGGGCCTGCTGCTGGCAGCCGGCTGCGCCCGCCCCGAGCAGGTGCCTACCCCCCCCAACCTGCTGCCCAAGGATAAGATGATGAGCCTGCTCGTGCACATACACCTGCTCGAAGCGCGCATTGAAACCAGCCGCCTACCCCCCGATTCGGCGCGCGCGCTGTTTCTCAGCCAGGAGCGCGACCTGATGTGGCGCAATGGCGTGTCGCAAACCGACTCGGTGTTTGAGCGCAGCTACCGCTACTACGCCTCACATGCCAAGGACCTGGACGAGATTTACGCGGGCGTTATCGACTCCTTATCGCAGCGCGAAAAGAAAATGGGGGTTACGCCCACGCCCCGGCACTATTAGAGCGGTTTCGTAGTCAATTATAAATTGAAAATGATAAATTAAAAAACTGACTGTCAAATTTTTAATTAATTTCAAAAGAACCACCTGACTAAGTGCTAGCCGCGCGCGCCTAGTACACCCGGCTGCCGTTGGGCACGGGCGCGGCCACGGCCAGCAGCACCGTGTGGCCGTCGGCATCGGGCGCGCCCAGTACCAGCACTTCGGACCGAAAGGGGCCAATTTGTTTGGGCGGAAAGTTGACCACGGCCAGCACTTGCCGGCCCAGCAATGTGGCTGGCGTGTAGTGGCGCGTGAGTTGGGCGCTCGACTTTTTCAGGCCGATTTCAGGCCCAAAATCCAGCACCAGCTGGTAAGCCGGGCGGCGCGCTGCGGCAAACTCGCGGGCCTCCACGATGGTGCCGACCCGCAGGTCTACTTGCTCAAAATCAGCCCAGGAAATCATGCGGTCAGGGGAGTAAGGAATCAGGCGTCTTTCTCAGCAAATTCGGCTAAATCCAGTAATTGCTGATGCACCTGGGCTTCCCATGCAGCCTGGCGGGCGTGCTCCAGGCCGTGCCGGGTTTCAAGGTCATAATCGTCCTCGGCCTTTTGCCAGGTGGTGTAGGCGGCCTGGCTCACGCGGTCGAAGCGGTCGCCCAACTTGCTGCACGACAGGCGCATGGCGGCCAGCTGCTGACGCAGGCGGCGCGCATACACCTCGGCAATATCGAAGTGCAGCTGCTCGTGGCGCAGCAGCGCGGGCGTCATGGCGGCCGGGTCGCGCACCCACGACGCCGTGGGGTCGAAGCTGGCCTGCGCGGTGCCCATGAATACATCGCCCCGGCAAATGGCACCGGTATTAATGTTGGCCGACGTGAGGGCCGCGTGGGTCTGGTTCGGGCGGGGCCGGCCCTTAAAATCGCTCACCTTAAGAGGCCGGCTGGCCGACCACCGGATAAAGCCAGCGGGCAGCTTCACGGTGGCCTGCGCGGCGGCCGGCCGCGCGGCCAGCAGCCCCAGCACCAGGCAGTAGCGAAGAAGAATACGCATGAAAAAAGCGGTTACGGACGCAGAAAAGGGGTAGATAAGGAGGCTGAATAAACTCCCGCCCCATAGTCATTACATGCTGACAGGACGAAACGCCAGCACGTAATGACTTTGCAGCCCTACCCCCTCCGCAACGGCCAAGCCGGCCGGGCAAGTTCCGCGCGGCTAGCCCACCGGCTGGCCCAGCACTACGGTTTCTTCCGCATCGACCAGGGCCTCACCGGGCTGGCTGGGGCCAGCGGCCGGCTGCCCAGGAGCCGTGCGGCGGCGGAAGCGCAGCAGCAGCACGACGGCCACGGTGCTCAGGCCCGTGAGCAGGCCCAGCCACACGCCCGGCGCGCCCAGCTTCAGGCCAAAGCCCAGGCCGTAGCCGAGGGGTAGGGCGATGGCCCAGTAGGCCAGCAGCGCTACTACCGAGGGTACCTTCACGTCTTCGAGGCCGCGCAACGCGCCCAACCCCACCACTTGCAAGCCATCCGACACCTGGAAGGCGGCCGCGATGGCCAGCAGCGTGGCCGCCTGCGCCACCACGGCCGGGTCGGTATTATAGAAAGCCGGGATAACGTGCCGCAGCCCTATCAGCAGCAGCCCCATCGCGCCCATGAAGCCGAAGGCCAGCCAGTAGGCCGCGAAGCCCGCCTGCCGCGCCCCGGCCAGGTCGCCGCTGCCGCGCAGGTTGCCCACCCGAATGGTAGCCGCCGCCGCGATGCCCGTGGCCGCCATGTACGTCACCGAAGCCACGTTAATGGCAATCTGGTGGGCCGCCTGGGGCGTCACGCCAATCCAGCCAATCATCAGGTACGACAGGCTGAACGCGCCCACCTCCAGCATCATCTGCACCCCGATGGGTAGGCCCAGGGCCAGTTGCCCGCGCAGCTCGGCCAGGCCCGGCCGCCGCCAGGCCGCCGCCTGGGCGGGCCGGCGCGCGCGCAGCTTCTCGGCGCGCAGCACGAACTGCGCCATCAGCAGGGCCATGCCCAGGCGCGAAATCAGCGTGGCCCAGGCCGAGCCCATCAGCCCCATCCTGGGCGCGCCGAAGTGCCCGAAAATGAGCGCGTAGCACAGCAGCGCGTTCAGCACGTTGGCCACGATGGAAAGCTGCATGGCCTGGCGCGTCAGCCCCAGCCCCTCGGCCCACTCCCGAAAGCCCTGAAACACCATGAGCGGCAGCAGCGACAGGCCCACCACCCGTACCCAGGGCGTGGCCTGCGCCACTACTTCGGCCGATTGCCCGAGGTAGGGTAGGGCCAGCGGCAGCAGCTGGCTGAGGCCCGCCAGCAGCCCGCCCACCAGCGTATTCAGCCACACCGTGCCCACCAGCAGGCGGCCCAGCGCATCGTGGTCGCCGCGCCCGTCGGCCGCCGCCACGCGCGGCACCGCCCCCATGCTGATGCCCAGGCCCAGCACCAGCAGCAGCGACGTCGAGCTCACGCCCATGCCCACCGCGTCGAGCGGCAGCTTGCCCAGGTGCCCCACCAGCACCGAGTCGGTGACGCCCACCAAAACGTGGCCGAGCTGGCTCAGCACCACGGGGTAGGCCAGCAAGATGGTAGGGCGAAGGTGAGATTTCACGGGGTGATAGAGTTGAGTGGCGCGATTCTGTCATTGCGAGCGCAGCGCGGCAATCGCCCCAGAACGAGTCGTTCGGCTATCGTTCTGGGGCGATTGCCGCGCTGCGCTCGCAATGACAACCAGGCCAGGAATGGCTATGGAAACCCAAAATTACGCCACGCCCAGCACCACATCGGCAAAGTCGCCGGCCTCGTCCTGGAACACCTCGACCACCCGCAGGCCCGCCCCGGCAGCCAGCTTGGCTATCTGGGGTAGGGTAAATTTGTAGGAGCTTTCGGTGTGAATGGCCTCCCAGGCAGCGATTTCGAACGCCTGGCCGGCCAGCGCCGCCACCCGCACCGTCTGGGCGCGGCGGCTCACCAGCCACGAGCGCATGGCCCCGGTGCTGGGGTCGTAGTCGGGAAAGTGCTGCCAGGCATCGAGCTGAAAATCAGCCCCCGCCTCGGCATTGAGCCGGCGCAGCAGGTTGAAGTTGAACTCGGCCGTGACGCCCTGCCCGTCGTCGTAGGCCGCCCGGATGCGGCGCGGGTCCTTGCGCAGGTCGAAGCCCACCAGCAGGCGGTCGGCCGCCGTGAGCGGCCGGGCCAGCTCGCGCAAAAAAACCACCTGCTCGGCGGGCGTGAAATTGCCAATGTTCGAGCCCAGAAACAGCACCGCCTTGGCCCCCGGCCGGGTAGCCAGCGTGGTGAGCGCGGCACCGTACTCGGCGGCCAGCGGCTCGGTGGGCAGGGTAGGTAGCTCGTGGCGCAGCGTGGCCGCCAGCTCGTCGAGCGCCGAGGGCGAGATATCGACCGGCACGTAGGACAGGGCCACCGGCTGCGCTTGCAGTTCGCGCAGCAAGAGTTTGGTTTTCAGGCCATCGCCGGCCCCCAGCTCTACCACGGCCAGCGGCCGCCCGGCGCCCGCGCCCGCCGCCAGCGCCCGCCCAATGGCCGCGCCCTGCGCCTGAAAGATGGCCAGCTCGGTGCGGGTGGGGTAGTACTCGGGCAGCCCCATTATCTGCTGAAACAGCCGGCTGCCCGTCGCATCGTAAAAATATTTGGACGACAGCGTTTTCGGCGTTTGGCTAAAACCCTGGGCCAGGTGTTCGGCGAGGTGATTCAAATTCGTTGGTTGTTTTTCGTTGGTTGTTCTTTCGAGTTCCTGTTTTTTAAGTTCCTGGTTCCTGGTTGCTAGTTCTTTGATAGTGCCCAAACCAGGAACCAGGAACCTAAAAAACTAGGAACCAGGAACTTCTCTCCTGGGCCACAGTAGCGACGCTCCCACGGAGCCCAGCAGCAGCAGCCCCACTATACCTAGCGAAACCGGCATGGGTAGTTCCAGGTTAAAGCGCTCGCGCAAAATGTCCTCGGCCAACAGCTTACCCCCGATGAAAATCAGGATGAAAGCCAGCCCATAGTTGAGGTAATGAAACAGCCGCATGAGGCTGGCCAGCGCGAAATACAACGCCCGCAGGCCCAGCAGCGCAAACACGTTGGAGGTGTACACCACGAACGTATCGCGCGAAATGGCCAGGATAGCCGGGATAGAATCGGCCGCGAATACCACGTCGGTCGTCTCAATCATCACCAGCACCACCAGCAGGGGGGTAGCAAACCGCACGCCCTCGCGCCGCGTGAAAAACCTGCCGCCGTCGAGCTGCCGCGTAATGGGCAGGTGCCGGCTCAGAAACCGCACGATAGGGTTGTTGTCGGGGTCAATTTCGGGGCCACTACCGCCGCTGAAGGCCATGCGCGCCCCGGTGTACATCAGGAACAGGCCCAGGATGTAGAGCAAAAAGTGGAACTTGGCCAGCAACGCCGCGCCCGCCACGATGAAGATGCCGCGCAGCAGCAACGCCCCCAGCACGCCCCAGAACAGGATGCGGTGCTGGTATTCGGCCGGCACCTTGAAGTAGGTGAAAATGAGCAGGAACACGAACAGGTTGTCCACGCTCAGCGCCTTTTCGATGAGGTAGCCCGTCAGCCATTGCAAGCCCGCTTCGTGGCCCATCGTGTGGTACACGAAGAAGTTGAACGTCAGCGAAAGCGTTATCCAGAACGCGCTCCAGCCCAACGCCTCGCCCAGCTTCACGGCGTGGGCATGGCGATTGAGAACCAGCAAATCGAGCAATAAAAGCCCGATTACCAGCAGGTTAAATAAAATCCAAAATAGAGGGGTGTTTTCCATCCGGTAGCGTTGTGCTTACCCGATACGCAAAAACAGGGGGGTAGGGTAAGCGAGTGTGCGGTAAGCTTTAGCTTGTCGGGAGTACAGTGCGCGTTAACTTGCCATTGCCGGGTAGCAAGGGGCCCGCAGGCCAATAGTGAAGACGGCAAGCTGAAGCTTACCGCACACTCGCTTACCCTACACTAATGCTGGGCTGCCCCTGCGGCGCGTCTTTGGCGCGGCGCGGGGGGTGAATCCAACTGCTCACCTTCATTTGCATCACGCCAAACAGCGCCTCTTTGAAGATGCCTTTCGACATCTTGGACTGGCCACGGGTGCGGTCGGTAAATATGATGGGCACTTCCTTGATGCGGAAGCCCAGGCAGTAGGCCAGCCACTTCATCTCAATCTGGAAGGCGTAGCCCACGAAGTGAATCTTGCTCAGGTCGATGGCCCGCAGCACCCGCGCCGAGTAGCACTTGAAGCCCGCCGTGGCGTCGTGAATGGGCATTCCGGTGACAAAGCGCACGTATTTAGAGGCGAAATATGACATCAGCACCCGGTTCATGGGCCAGTTCACCACGTTCACGCCGTCGCTGTAGCGCGAGCCGATGGCCAGGTCGTAGCCCTGCACGGCGCAGGCCTCGCGCAGGCGCAGCAGGTCCTGCGGGTTGTGCGAAAAATCGGCGTCCATCTCAAACACGTACTCATAGCCCCGCGCCAGCGCCCACCGAAAACCAAAAATATAGGCCGTGCCCAGGCCCTGCTTGCCCGCGCGCTCCTCCAGAAACAGCCGGCCCGCGAACTCAGCCAAAAGCCCGCGCACTACCGCGCCCGTCCCGTCGGGCGAGCCGTCGTCAATGACCAGGACGTGAAAATCCTTCGGCAGCGCCAATACGGCCCGCAGAATAAGCTCCACGTTTTCCCGCTCGTTGTACGTCGGAATCAAGACCAGTCCGGCGGCCATTGTACTCATAGCCCACGAAGATACGGAGGGTAGGGATTGGAGAATTAGGAATGAGGAATTAGGAATGGAGAGTTAGGAATGAGGAATTAGGAATTAAGGGCGGCATGCTGATAACCGTTTTTTTAATTCTTCATTCTCCATTCTCCATTCCTAATTCCCCTGCTACTCGCCGGGCGTATTTCACGCAGTCGGGCACGCTCACGCCGGCCTGCCAGTTGGCCACCGGCACAATGCCCTGGGCCGCCAGCGGGGCCATCGCGGCCCGCGCCGCCGCCAGGTGCTGGTCGAATTGCGGAATGCTGCGCGGCCAGTAGTAGCGCCCCTGCCAGCGCGGCGCGCCCGTAATTCCGTAGAGCTGGCTTAGCTCCTGATGCACCGCCGCCAGCTGCGCGGCCTCGGGCTCCTTGGCCTGCCGCGCAAACTGCGTCCCGCCCACAAAGCTGGTAAACAGCACCTGCCCGGCCGGCACGCGGTCCGGAAACAGCGAGCTTGTCCAGATGGAGCCCGCCGAATACGTGCCTTCCACCCGCGGGTTCAGAGCCCCGAAGCCGGCCAGTGGGTGCGCCACGGCCGCGCGGTCGTAGGCCGAGTACACGAGCGTCATGGGGGGGTAGCGCACGGCCGCCAGCGCCGCCGCGGCCGCCGCGAAGCGCGGCGCCAGCAGCTTGGCCGCCGCGTAGGCGGGTAGGGCCAGCGCCAGGTGCGAATACGTAGTGTCTGGTGCCTGGTGCCTGGTGCCTGGGGGGGGGGTAGGGGTAATTGATAATTGATAATTGTTGACTGATAATTGACTAATAGCCGTCACGGCCTGCCCAGGATGGCAGTTCGTGAGCCGGGCCGCCAGCGCGTCGGTGAGTGCCTGCACGCCGCCGCGCAGCGTGATGGTGCGGCGGCGGGCGGTTTTGGGGCCTTTGGCCAGGCCGCGCAGCAGCGAGCCGTATTTTTCTTCCAGCACTGCCAGCCGCGGAAACGTGAGCGAGAGCAGCAGCTCGGCCGGGTCGCCGGCGTAGATGCCCGCCACGAACGGATTGACGGCGTACTGCACCACCTCATTGCCAAAGTGCCGGCTGAAGAACGCGGCCACCGTTTCGCCCGGCACGGGGGGGGTAGGGCGGCGCAGCAGCTCGCTCAGCAGCCCCAGCTTGGTGTGCCAGCTAAAAAAACTGCTGCCCAGCAGCGCGGGCGGTGAGGCCGGCAGCGCCCGGTACTGGCCACCCCGCAGCACGTAGCGGTGCTGGCTCACCGGGGCGGCCTCCTGCACGTGCTCCTGCAAGCCTAGCTCGGTTAGCAGCTCGTCCAGCTCGGGGCTTAGCAGCAGGGAGTTAGGCCCGGCTTCGAGCTGGTAGCCGGCGGGGGGGTAGGGCGACAGCAGGTTGCCGCCCGGCCGGTCGCTGGCCTCAAACAGGTCGTAGGCCACGCCCGCTTTTTGCAAGTAATAAGCCAGCGTGAGCCCCGTGAGGCCGCCGCCGATGATGGCAATGCGCATTTCGTTGAGCTGTTAGCTACTAGCTCTTCGCTGATAGCTTTGTTTGTTAGTCGATTTCATTCAGAACAAAAGCTATCCGCCACTGGCTGGTAGCCGACCACGAAAAAATGAACAAAGCAGTTTTCCTGGACCGCGACGGCGTGCTCAACGAGGAGCTGGGCGACTACGTCTGGACGCCCGACCGCTTTCGCATTTGCTCCGGCGTACCCGAGAGCATCGCCCGCCTCAAAGCCGCCGGCTACTACCTCGTGGTCGTCACCAACCAGGCCGGCATTGCCAAAGGCCTCTACGGCCGGGACGAGGTGCTGGCCTGCCACGCCATTTTGCAGCAAGCCTGTGGCAACCAGCTCGATGCCCTCTATTTTTCCGCCAATCACCCGTCCGTCAGCGAGTCCATCTTTCGCAAGCCCGACTCCGGGATGCTCGAAAAAGCCGTGGCCCGCTTTCACCTCGACGCGGCCCGGTGCTGGCTGGTTGGCGACCGGGCCCGCGACCTGGAAGCCGGGGCGCGGCTTGGGGTGCGCAGCATCCTGGTGGGCCACGCCGAGCCGGTAGCCTACGAGCCGCGCGTAGCCGATTTGCGAGCCGCCACGGAGTTAATTTTGAATAGAGCTACTACAGTTTATTAATCAGAAAGTTGTGTCAAATAAAACGAAAAGAACGTCATGCTGAGCTTGTCGAAGCATCTCTACCGCTTCTTCAGAGCCATTCAACTAAGCGGTAGAGATGCTTCGACAAGCTCAGCATGACGTTCTTATTTGTAAAATGCTGATTAACAAGATGTAGTAACTCTAATTTAGAATGAGGAAGGAAGAATTACCCAACTGATAATTCCTCATTCCAAATTCCTCATTCATAAAAAGAGGCCAGCGCCGCCAGTAGCTGCGGGTAGTCGTAGGTAAAGCCCTGACTCAGTACTTTATCGGCGCTTACGCGTTGCGAGCCCAGCACGATTTCGCTCATCTCGCCCATCGCCAGCTTCAGGCCAAACGCCGGCACTTTGGGCAGCAGCAGCGGGCGGTGCATTACCTGCGCCAGCGTTTCGGTAAGCTCCTTATTCGTAACCGGGTGCGGGGCTACGGCATTGTATTCGCCCTGCCACAACGGGTTTTCCAGCATCTGCATCATCAGGCGGCACAGGTCGTCCACGTGAATCCAGCTCATATACTGCCGGCCCGAGCCCAGCGGCGCGCCCGCGCCATAGCGCACGGTTTTGGCAATCGGCACCAGCGCGCCGCCCTTGGGGCTGAGCACGATGCCGATGCGCGGCAGCACCACGCGCGGCCCCAGCTCGCCCACGCGGCGGGCGGCGGCTTCCCACTGCACCACCACATCGGCCAGGAAGTCATCGACGGGCGCGGCAATGGGCGAGTTTTCGTATAGCATCTCATCGCCCCGGTCGCCATAAACGCCAATGGCCGAGGCCGATAGCAGCGTTTGGACGTGGTGGCCGGGCTTGGCCAGCTCGTGGTGCAGCAGCTCCAGCCCGTCGAGGCGCGAGCGGATAATCTCGTGCTTGCGCTCGGCCGTCCACTTGCCATCGGCCACGCTGCTGCCCGCCAGGTTCACGATGGCGTCGGCGTAGGGCACGGCGGCCGGGGCGATGGTGCCGGCCTGCGGGTCCCAGCCAAACAGTCGGAAGTGACTGGTTTTCTGTGGTTCGCGCGTGAGCAGCGCTACTTCGTGCCCGCCGTCGAGCAGCAGCTCCGCCAGCCGCTGCCCAATCATGCCCGTGCCGCCCGTGATGAGGATTTTCATAAGTCGTTTTTCATTGCTCGTCGCTCGTTTTTTGTTTCTGTTTGTCAGCAGCAAATTGGGCTACCAAAGACGAACAGCGAAAAACGAGCAACGAAAATCACATCCCTATCTGTCGCAGAAAATCGTTGCGCAAGGTGCTGTCTTCCAAAAATTTGCCGCCATACTCGCTGGTGATGGTCGAGCTGCTGGTGTCGTTCACGCCGCGGCTCATCACGCAGAGGTGGTCGGCCTCAATGAGCACGGCCACGTCGTCAGTACCCAGGCTCTGGCGCAGGTGCTCGGCAATCTGGCGCGTCAGGCGCTCCTGCACCTGCGGGCGGCGGGCGTAGTACTGCACTACGCGGTTGAGCTTACTAAGCCCAACCACGTGCTTACCAGGTAAATAAGCTACGTGCGCCTTGCCCACGATGGGCACAAAGTGGTGCTCGCAGCACGAAAACACCGTAATGTCCCGCTCCACCAATAGCTGCTGGTAGTTGTAGCGGTTCTCAAACAGCCGCACTTCGGGCCGCTGCGCGGGGTCGAGGCCGTTAAACCACTCCTGCACAAACATTTTGGCCACCCGCTTAGGCGTGCCGGCCAGGCTGTCGTCGGTCAGGTCCAGGCCCAGCTCTTCCATAATGGCGCGAAAATGCCCGGCAATGGCCGCTATTTTCTGGTCGTTGCTCTGGTCAAAGGCGTCGGGGCGCAGCGGGGTGCGCAGGCCCAGGGGCAAGTGGTGGTCCGGGTGGTCGGCCACCGGCACGGGGCTGGCGGCGGGCACGGCGATGTTATTCTCCATAATATTCGACAAAATTACGGTCGGTTTCGTGCAGCGTCACGGCCAGCGTCAGCCGGGGGGGTAGGGCCGCCCGCAGCCGCCGCCAGATAACAACGGCGATGTTCTCGGCCGTGGGGTTCAGGGTCCGGAAGTCTTCGGTATCGAGGTTGAGATTGCGGTGGTCAAACGGGTTGAGCACCTGTTTTTTAATAATAGTACTCAGCTCCTTGAGGTCGAAGACGTAGCCCGTGGCGGGGTCTACCTCGCCGGTCAGGCGCACCGTCAGGTTGTAGTTGTGGCCGTGGTAGTTGGGGTTGTTGCACTTGCCAAATACCTCCTGGTTGCGCGCCTCGCTCCAGGCCGGGTTGTGCAGGCGGTGGGCCGCGTTAAAATGCTCGGAACGGCAAATAGTAAGTTGAGACATAGGGAATGCAACCGCCCAAAGGAGGTTTTGTTGAAGCTTTTGAGGCAGAGGCAGAGGATAGAACTTAAATAAGAAAAAATAAACTGTTGTAAAATTTTAGTTTTAGGCCTTTGGTATTGAAATAAGCTGCTTAAATTTGGGCATCCAGAGAATAAAGGCGGTAGCTATTCTTTGTATTTTTTCTTGTTTTAACTTCCTTTTAACTACTCCATATTTTAACCGATGAAACGAAACGCTTTACTATTATTCTTCTTTTTGCTGGGTGCGTTGCACGTGTCAGCGCAGCGCTCGCCCGTTGACGAAGCGGACCAGAATATCAACAACATCCCCCGCAAAGGCCAGCGCGTGAGTATGCAGCTGGATAACAAGCGCGTGGAAACGTCCTGGATAAAGCAGCTCAACGACCAGTTTCCGGGTAAGGTTAAGAACAATAAAGGCACCATCACGATGGATGGGGTGACCATTCCCGACATCTCACCCACGCCCGTTCGCGTCATTAGCCGCGTGGAGGCGCTGCCCACGGGCACCGGCGTGTGGTGGAGCATCGACCTGGGCAACGCCTACCTCGGCCAGGCTTCGACGCCGACGCAGTGGAAGGCCGGCGAGAAATACCTGAAGGACTTTGCCCGCGCTATGTACCGCGAAGACTTGGTGGCCCAGATTACTGATGCTGAAAAGGCGCTGGTGACCTCGCAAAACAACCACATGTCGGTGATTGGCAAGTCGGACGCCGTGAAAAAGGAAATCGAAAAAAACAAGGCCCGCAAGCTCGAGATTCAGCAGCAACTGGCGGCTAATGCCGCTGAATTGCAGCAGCTTAACAACCAGGTTGACTCTAACCTGAAAGAGCAGGAGGCCGCCCGCGCCGACATCGTGAACCAGCGCGTGGCCCTGGAGGCCGTGAAAGAGCGCATGGGCAAGATTGAGTAAGCTTTTGAAGTTAAGAGTTAAAAGGTAAGAGTTAAGAATTGGGGGGAGGACACGTGAACAAGCACGTGCTGTCCCCCAATTCTTAACTCTTACCTTTTAACTCTTAACTGTGGAAAAAGCCAACCCCCATGCCCTGGCTTGCGTTTGGGAGACGGACAGGCTTGCGATAGCCTGCCTACCCACCCCTCTTACACAGACCAATGGAAAAGACCGAAGTTCAACACCAGGTGCACCTGGAAGGCGCAATCAAACTCCTGACGGGCGACCTGAAAGAAGAAGCCAGCCGCGCTGGTACCGACAACCACTTGCAGCGCTGGATTGAAGACCTGAAAGCAGCCAATAACCCCGAGTTTCACAAGCTGGTAGTGGACCTGCAGGACCTGAAGGCCCTGCTGCACGGCGGCACTTACAATGGCAGCCAGGTAGGCAGCCTGTTGCACCGCCTGGGCAACGAGACGGCCCGCACGGCGCACCTGGCCGACGGCAACACGCGCACCCACGTCGAGAAGCTGGGCGCGGCTCTGATGGCCGCCGCTGGCCAGCTGCAAGGCTCGGACACCACCCCCGAGCAAGACTTGAAAAACAACAACAAAGGCTTGGATAGCAACGCGTAAGCACGGCGCGCTACCAACCAGGAAAGGGGTAGGGCTCCACTCGCACGAGGGGAGCCCTACCCCTTTCGGCGTTTAGGTGCGTATAGCAAGTGCCACTATTGCCCGCCTGACGGGTACTTGCCGATGCATTTATTTGTGTACAGCCCCCTGCCCGAAGACGTGCGGGCGAGTCTTCACCAAGCGCTACCCGGTGCTACCATTACCCACGCGGCTGACCAGCCTGCCGGCTCGCCGGCTGATTTGCGGCAGGTTATGGTACTCTTCGGCAATCCGCCGCGCGACTGGCTGGCGCAGGCGCTACCCAACTTGCAGCTGTGGCAGCTTGACTCGGCTGGCTTTGACCGCTACCAGGGGCTGGCGGTGGCGGCGCCGGTAGTCAACATGGGCGATTACTTTGCCTGGCCCTGCGCCGAAACGATGGTGGCGGGCCTGCTGGCGCTGTACCGGGCGCTGCCCGAGCTGGTGCGCCTGCAGGCCGGGCAGCGCTGGGTAGGGGCGCCCATTCGGGGCCGGATGGGGCTGCTGCGCGGCAAGCGGGTCGTGATTTTGGGGGCGGGCGCTATCGGGCAGGCGGTGCGGCAGCAGCTCAGCGGCTTTGGCTGCGCGGTGCGGCTGCTGGCCCGCACCGACCCGCGGGCCCAGCTGCACTCGCGCGAGGAGTTGGTGGCGGAGCTGCCTACTACCGATATCGTAGTCAACTGCCTGCCCGGCAGTGCCCATAATTTCTTTTCGGCCGACCTCATCGCGGCCCTACCCCCCCACGGCCTCTACGCCAGCGTGGGGCGCGGCAACACCACCGACGAGCCGGCCCTGGTTGCCGCGCTGCGAGCCGGCCAACTCGGCGGGGCCGTGCTCGACGTGACGGCCACCGAGCCCCCACCCCCCGGCCACCCGCTATGGGCACTGCCCAACGTGCTGCTGACCCAGCACACCGGCGGCGGCCAGCCCGAAGAGGCCGCCGGCAAAGTGGCCCAGTTGCTGCGCAACCTACAACGCCTGCAAGCCGGCCAGCCCCTGGAAAACCAGGTTGAGCTGAAGCGTGGGTATTAGCGCGGTTCCGCTATCCGCTGATAGCGGAACCGCGCTAATCGGCGGCTACCGGCGGCTCACCGTGGGCGGCCAGCTGCCGGGTAGGCCGCTGGAGCAGGGCGGCGGCTTCCTCGTCGGTGAGCACGCGGGCTTCGGTGGCGCCGTCAGGGAAAATCAGGCGGCTGGCGGCCTGGCGCAGCTCATCGAGGCGGCCCAGGGCGTCGGCTACGGTGGGGTTGGCCTCAAGGCGGGCGAGCAGGCCACTGGTGCGCGCGGCCTGGAACAGCTTTTCGAGCACGAAGGGCAGCACCCAGCCCGCGATATTGGTCATGAAGGCCCCGCGCAGGCCTACGCGCAGCAGCAGGCGGGCGGCCATGCGCTCCAGCAGCAGGGCGCGGGCGGCGGGCAGGGCCTTATCGGCTAAAAAATCGGCCACCAGCCGGGCGTGGCCACTCTGGATTTCGGCCCGCAGCACTTCCTGCACCGAATCGAGGGTACGCTGGGCCAACTGCCTGAAGAGGCGGCCCGTTTGCCAGGCGCGCAGGCCGGTGTGGCGGGCCGCGGCCAGCACCTGGCCCGGTAGGTTGGGGGGTAGGGAAAAATATTTCATGGTAAATGTGTAAGCGCGCCGGGTGGCTGCCCTATACGGCGCGGTGGGCCAGCCGCTGCTCCTGCGCCGGCTCCCTGCCAATGGCTTCGTCCGTCACGTCGGAAGAGAGTTGGCGGTAGAACACTCAGGCAGACCGTTTAACGTAGACAATAGCCAGGAAAGCGACGCTAGTAAATTATTGATTTTGAATGAATTAAAAGCAGATGCCAGCCAGGTAGAAACTAGGCGTGGACTTCCGGTGTTAGGAACGGAATTTGGCAAAAAATGGCCGATATCCTGCTACCTGTCGCTTTCGATAGTATCCAGCCAAAGGTTCACTAATTTCGGTTTTTCCCGCTTCCATGTCCAATATATTACTCGACATTAATCTTCAGCAAGTGCCTGATGCTTACCTGGCGGGCGCTTGGCGGGTAGCCCACCGGGTAATCAACCGGGCCGACCCGGCCAGTGCCTTGGCGCAAGCCACTAACCTGCTGCTGAGTGATGAATCGCTGGAGCTGCATTCGCCTGCCCTCAGCGAAATCGGCAGCTGGACCGTGCAGCGCGACGAGCTGCTCAACCGCCCCTACCTGAGCCTGAGTTTTCCGACTGAGGAAATGCGGGCGCTCGTAACGCGTCTGCGTCGTACCGCCGACGGGGCTCGCAGTCAGCTCAATCTCTATTTTAGCTCGGGTCTGGAAATGCAGCTCGACCGTCCGTAATCCCGATTTTTTGCCTAGTCCCCTATAGCCGCTTTTGCCGTGACCAAACCCGCCACTACTTCTGCCTCAGCCCACAAAACGGAAGAGGAATTTCAATTTCTGGCCGATTTCATTCCGCAGCTGGTTTGGATAACCGACCCCACCGGTTTTCACACGTATTTCAATCAGCGCTGGGTTGACTTCACGGGCTACACGCTGGCCGACAGCGTGGGCTCCGACATGTGGAACAGCCTGCTGTACCCCCACGACCAGGCCCGCGCCCGCCAGGTGTGGGGGCACTCGCTGGCCACCGGTGCTGATTATGAAATCGAGTATCGCTTTAAAAGCAAGAGTGGGGAACACCGCTGGTTCCTGGGTCAGGCCCTCCCCCGGCGTGATGCGGCTGGCAACATCGTAGCGTGGTTTGGGACCTGCACCGATATTCACGACCAGAAGCTGGCTACTGATAGGCTAGCCGAGCGGGAGTCGGAGTTTGCCACGCTGGCCGACAACGTGGCCCAGCTCTCGTGGATGGCCCGCCCCGATGGTCACATCTATTGGTACAACAAGCGTTGGTATGACTACACGGGCACCAGCCTGGACGAAATGCAGGGCTGGGGATGGGAAAAAGTGCATCATCCCGACTACGTGCAATCGGTGGTGGCGGCCGCTACCCAGGGCTGGGCGAATGGGCAGCCCTGGGAGTTGACCTTTCCCCTGCGCGGCCAGGATGGCGAATACCACTGGTTTCTGACCCGCATCGAGCCCATGCGCGACGAGCAGGGCCAGCTGGTGCGCTGGCTGGGCACCAATACTGACGTGACCGAGATGCGCCAGCTACAAGAGCAGTTGCAAAACTCCTACGCCGACCTCGAAGCGAAAGTCACCTTCCGCAACCTGGAGCTGGAGCACGAGGTGCAACGCCTGCGCCAGCAGGTGGGGGGGTAGGGGATAAGTAATAAAAGAACGTCATGCTGACGAAGGAAGCATCTCCACCGCGTAACTAACTCTAACGATTGAGATTAGCTGCGCAGTAGAGACGCTTTCTTCGTCAGCATGACGTTCTTTCTAGTGCCCATTACTCATTACCCCCTACCCATTCCTCACGGTCGTACCTTTGTGGTGCGCCGCTGCTCCTGCTGGCCGGCCCTAGCTTATCTGCGTGATGAACAAGACCTATTGCCCCAGCCTGACTGAGTATAAGCGCCGCGTGGCGCGCGTGGTGAACATCGGTGGTGTGCCGCTGGGCGGCGACTACCCCATTCGGGTGCAGAGCATGACCACCGTGGACACGATGGACACGCAGGGCTCGGTGGAGCAGACGCTGCGCATGGTGGCCGCCGGCTGCGAGTACGTGCGCATCACGGCCCCCAGCGTGAAAGAGGCGCAGAATCTGCTGAAAATCAAGCAGGAGCTGCGGGCGCGCGGCTGCAACGTGCCGCTCATCGCCGACATCCACTTCACGCCCAACGCCGCTGAGCTGGCCGCCCGCATCGTGGAGAAGGTGCGCGTGAACCCCGGCAACTACGCTGATAAGAAGAAATTCGAGGAAATCGAGTACACCGACGCCAGCTACGCGGCCGAGGTCGAGCGCATTCGCGAGCGATTCCGGCCGCTGGTCAAGATTTGCAGGGAATACGGCACGGCCATGCGCATCGGCACCAACCACGGCTCGTTATCCGACCGAATATTAAGCCGTTACGGCGACACGCCGCTGGGCATGGTGGAGTCGGCGCTGGAGTTTTTGCGCCTCTGCGAAGAGGAAAACTACTACGACGTGGTGCTGAGCATGAAGGCCAGCAACACCCAGGTGATGGTGCAGGCCTACCGCCTGCTGGTGCAGAAGCTCGACGAGGAAG
>JAABUK010001522.1_pt1 | contig 43622 bp, 38 predicted proteins | sample 5559141 | NCBI WGS metagenome assembly JAABUK01 (sample SAMN10711869, study PRJNA513367) | rock metagenome | isolation source: Antarctica rocks | place: Antarctica: Victoria Land, Pudding Butte nord | collected 2016-01-03 | reverse complement strand
ACAAAGACCTGTTTGGTCAAACATAGAGACCCCCTGCTTTTCATTACAGAACGAAACATCGAGTAAAATCAGTCATTCCAACTCAATTTTGGACAGATGCTTATTTTTGTCGGACAATAGTGAATTATATTATACAAATAATTCAGACAAGGATAAAAGCAATAATTGCCCATCTCAATAATTCCGGTACATCTGTCACAAATTGTAAATTGTTCATATTTTTATCTGATAATTAATCCTTAACTCCGGTTATATAATGCCTTACATTTACGCTAAGTTTTCCTTTGATATCATTTAAATATATAACTGGTTTTATTATCACGATGTTTGCAGTTGCAACTGTCAGTTCGCAGCCCTATAAATATTCCAATCTCCGCAGCAAAAAAATTCCTGCTTTATCACCATTAAACGTTGACAGTCTGAGCATTGTTCCGCGCACTTTTTTTATTAAAGGGTACGATACTTCCTGGTACAGTCTTGATGAAATTAATGCGACTCTTACCTGGAAAAAATCTTTACCTGCAGATAGTGTTGAAGTTTTTTACCGTGTTTTTCCTTATCGCTTAAATGCTGTTTCTAAGAGATTTACTTATGACAGTGTGATGAACAATTTTATTGCGCAGCACAAAATTCTTAACAACAGGCAGGCAGGCACAAGCAGCTTGTTTGACTTTGGCACCATGAATTATAACGGAAGTTTTGGCCGTGCTTTAAGCTTTGGAAACAGCCAGGATGTTGTTGTCAATTCACAGTTTAACCTGCAGATGAATGGATTGTTGGGCGATAGTATACAAATAGCTGCGGCAATTACAGATAATAATATTCCCATTCAGCCGGATGGCACCACCCAGCAGTTAAATGAATTTGACCGTGTATGGCTGCAATTTAAAAAAAATGGCTGGGAGGTTAATTTGGGTGATATTGACCTGCGGCAAAAAAAATCTTATTTTCTTAATTTTTATCAGCGTCTGCAGGGAATTTCTTACAGGAATGTGTCTAAAATAGGAAAATATGGCACGAACAAAATACTTACAAGCGGAGCAATCGCCAAAGGTAAGTTTACAAGAAACGTCTTTCAGGGCGAGGAAGGAAACCAGGGACCTTACCGGTTAAAAGGTGTAAACAATGAAATTTTTTTTATTGTTCTCGCAGGTACGGAAAGGGTTTTTATTGACGGGCAACTGATGCAGCGCGGCGAAGACCAGGACTATATAATTAATTACAATACTGCCGAAATTGCTTTTACTCCCCGACGTATGATTACAAAAGACAGTCGTATACAAGTCGAATTTGAGTATGCAGAGCGAAGTTTTTTAAACTCAATGTTATACGCCTCAGATGAACTAAGCGTAAATAAAAAGCTTACTATAAACATTGCCGCTTACAGCAATGCTGATGCGAAAAATTCTCCTGTCAACCAGACTCTCGATGCAACGCAACGACAGTTTTTAAATGATATTGGTGACAGCATTCAGTATGCTTTTTATCCAACGGCAACGCCCGATACTTTTTCGACTGCAAAAATTTTATATGCTGAAATAGATACTTTCAACGATAGGGGCAGACAGAAAATATATGTTTACTCAACCAATAAAGACAGCGCAAAATATAATTTAGGGTTTATAGAAGTCGGCCAGGGCAAAGGAAATTATGTGCCTGATTTTAACGGGGCAAACGGAAAAGTATATCGTTGGGCAGCGCCGGTAAATGGAATTCCACAGGGAAATTATGAGCCGGCTACTTATCTGGTAACACCAAAAAAACAACAGGTTGTTACAATGGGTGCAGTGTACGCAATCAGCGAAAAAACAAATTTGTCCACAGAAGTTGCCATGAGCAAGTACGATGTAAATGCTTTTTCACGAAAAGATAAAGGAGATAACAAAGGATTTGCAGGAAAATTTAACCTAAATCATTTAATTAATTTCCAGACTAATAAGGGCAAGTTGTTGCAATTAAAAACAGTTGGCGGATACGAAGTGACAGATAAAAATTTTCATCCTGTCGAAAGATTGAGAACAGTAGAGTTTTACCGTGATTGGGGACTGGAATATCAACCCGAAGCAGCCGTGGAACATTTGCCTTTTGCAGGCTTTGAATTATCCGACTCTGCCGGTAATTCTTTACAATACCAATCTTCTGCCTATTTGCGAAGCGACGGTTACAAAGGATTCAGACAGTTTTTGACTAATGACCAGAAAATAAAAGGCTGGCAAATGAAAAGCATTTTTAACCTTACTAATTTTCATTCTTTCAATACCAAAGGTTTTTTCCTTCGCCCTTCTGTTGACATCAGCAAGGTTTTTCCAAAACTTAATAATTATATGTTTGGTGCATCTTATGCGGTTGAACACAACGAAATTCATGACCGCATATCAGACTCTGTTTCATCTGCAAGCTTTGCCTTTACTACAGTTTCAGCTTATATCCGTTCAGACCAGGCAAAAAATAATCGCTGGGCTCTGACATACTTCACCCGCAGCGACCAACTTCCTTATCTTAAAATACTTGAGCAAATTGACCGTAGTCACAATATAAATTTAACGACTGAATTGTTATCAAATGCTCATCACCAGCTCAGGGTAAACGTAACTTACAGGCAACTGCAGGTAACAAATAAAACGTTGTCAAATCTAAGACCGGAGAATACAATTTTAGGCCGGGCAGAATATGCCATTAATGAGTTTAAAGGATTTATTGCCGGAAATGTTTTATATGAAGTCGGGGCAGGGCAGGAGCAGCGGAGAGATTTTAGTTATATAGAAGTACCGGCAGGCCGTGGCGAATACGCATGGAATGATTATAACAAAGACGGCATCCCTCAGTTAAATGAATTTGAAATAGCTTTGTTTCCTGACCAGGCTAAGTTTATTCGCATTTTTACCCCAACTAATCAATTTGTAAAAGCAAATTATACCCAATTTAATTACAGTATATCATTAAACCCAAAAACATTAACCGGCAGGTTTAAAAATAAAAAAATCGGAAGCTTTCTTGGAAGAATAAATTTTCAATCTTCTTTGCAGATTGCTAAAAAGGAACTTGCAAAAGGTGATATCGTTTTTAATCCATTTAAAAAAACTTCGTTAAACGATACATCGTTGCTTACACTTACAAACGTGTTTACAAACACGCTTTCTTTTAACCGGTTTAGTACCAAATGGGGATTTGATGTAAGTAATGGAACCAACTATAATAAAGCGCTTTTTACGTATGGCTTTGAAAGCAGAAAATTAAATGACTGGACTGTAAAAGAAAGGTGGAATCCAGCCCGGAAATTTACATTTGAAATGATTCATAGAATAAGAAATAATTCATTGTTTACGCCAAAATTTGACAATCGTAATTATGAGATAAAAACAATAAACGGTGAGCCTCGGTTAACATTTACAAGCGGCACAAACTACCGTTTAGCTGCCAGCTACGAGTTTAGCCAAAAGAAGAATGAAATTATTTACGGCGGAGAAAAATCTATAAGCAATTCATTAAATATAGAAGGAAAATATAACGCTGTCAACAACACAAGCTTCAATGGAAAACTGACCTATACAAACATTAATTACACCGGTTTGCCTAACACCACAGTCAGCTACATAATGCTTGATGCGTTGCTGCCTGGCAAAAATGTTTTATGGAATTTTGATCTTACAAAAAGGCTCGGCAACAATCTCGAGCTTACTTTTCAATATGAAGGAAGAAAGCCTGCAGAAACAAGAACAATACACACAGGACGTGCTTCTTTAAGAGCTATATTATAAGTTTGGCTCGCAAAAAGCAGGCCTCTTTTTTTATCTTAAAATAATTTGAGTAAATTGCTTGCTCCGGGTTGTTTCGTTAATCCTAAAGGTTTTTTTAAGAATTTCAGGATCGGTATTAATGTGTAACTTCACCGTTAATGAGAATAAATATGAAAAAACTGTGTACACTTTTGATATTAATATTTGCTTTTTCGTGTAATGAGCCACTACAGGTAACTGCACATCCTGACGACCGTGCTGCCACCAGCGGTACACTTGGTTCTGCCAAAGCAGAAAATCAATTACCAAATGCAATCAGCGACTCCGCAAATCATACCGATACTTTAAGGCATTAACAGCTACTCTATCAGCGGAATGGCGTGTCATGTTTTATTTCTTTGGCTAAAGCCTGATATTTATTATTCTTTATCCGCGACCTAAACGTCGTGGCAATTGCAGCTCAATTATAATTACCCATACTATCCGTCATAAAACTAACAAAATAACTATTAAACCTTTATCTGTGTAAGAGTTTTTTTCGTTCATATTTTATCTGTTAAAAAAAATATTACAAGGAGAATTTGTTTTGCTTAAATATGTTTACAGTATTTATTTAATAGAAGATATTTCTTCCGGAAAATATACTTTTAAATAGGGAAAATAAGAATGCGTCAATTCATAATCACTTCCAATCCCTGAAATCCTATAAATCCCGGTTCAGACTTTTCCCTTACTTTTGCAGCTATGACACAGGAACAAATTAAGGAAATGAGGGACAGGGTTACCGTCCTAAGGAGGTTTCTTTGACGTTGATAATCGTCAGGCTAAAATAGATAAGGATAAGCAGCTTTCACTTTCGCCGGGCTTTTGGGATGATAACGAAAGAGCAACCGGCATTCTTAAAGAAATTAAATTAAACGAATTCTGGACAAAGCTTTACCACTCCGTGGAAACAGCAGTGGAGGATTTTGCCATATTTTTTGATTTCTGGAAGGCAGGCGAAGCAAGTGAAGAAGAAGCTAAAGAAGCTTACACAAGTGCTATAGCAGCCATAGAAGAAGCAGAATTTAAAAGCACGCTTAACCAGCCGGAAGATGAACTGACGGCGGTTATGCAAATCAACCCCGGCGCCGGCGGAACAGAAAGCCAGGACTGGGCAGAAATGCTTTTACGCATGTATCGCATGTATGGCCAGAAGCAAGGCTGGAACGTAACAGAGCTTGACCTGCAGGAAGGTGATGGCGCGGGCATTAAAAGTGCTACAATCCAGTTTGAAGGGGCGTTTGCTTACGGATTCCTCAAGGCTGAAAGCGGTGTTCATCGTCTTGTGCGTATTTCTCCCTTCGACAGCAATGCACGCAGGCATACGTCTTTTGCCAGCGTATATGTTTATCCTTTAATTGATGATACCATTGAAATTGAAGTAAATCCGGCTGATGTTGAATGGGCTTTTTTCAGAAGCGGTGGCGCAGGCGGACAGAATGTGAATAAAGTGGAAACGGCAGTACGCTTAACACACAAACCTTCCGGAATTATTGTAGAATGTCAGCAGGCACGTACACAAGGTGAGAACCGTGAAAAAGCTATGAAAATGCTTAAAAGCCGTTTGTATGAAGAAGAAATGCGCAAACGTGAAGAAATTAAAAACGCCAGCAACGCCAGCAAGAAAAAAATAGAGTGGGGGAGCCAGATCCGCTCTTACGTATTCCATCCCTACAAAATGATTAAAGACCACAGAACAGATTATGAAGTCGGAAATGTAGGACCCGTAATGGACGGAGACCTGGATGGATTTATTAAAGCTTACCTGATGATGCAAAAGGAAGAAGAGGCGACTTCGTAATAAAGGATGTTAGCTGCAATGCGAAAACACCTAAGTAATAATGTTTAATAGGAATAGAAAAGTTGGCTGCAATGCTATTTCACACCCTGTAGATGGAATAAAACTTTGAACTTCTTGAAAACAGCTAAGCCATAATTTTTATTGACAAGCTTTAACACCTAATAAGGAAATCTTTTGAAACTTATGGTGACATATAAATTACCAGGTAGAAGGTTATAAGATCCCTACCAGCGGCAATACTTGTTCGAAACGCGAATGATAATTTTAGTGTAAAAGATTTTTACAACTAAATCCAAAAATCCAATAAATCCTGCTAAGTCCAGGTTCAGACAGGCAATCACTGCTCCGACAACCACTTCATATATTTAACTGTCTTAAACCTGTTGCTGTTAAGTGCCATATCGGTTACCATGTCTTTTCTTGCCACTTTTTTCCAATCTACGGGAGTTCCGGTTTTATCTTCTGTTTTTTGCAAATGGTCAAGAGCAGTCAGGGTGAATGCATGCAGAATGCTCATCCGTCTGATGGTGTTTTTTTTGTTTCTCTTCGGTATGCTGCATTGCCTCACCAGGGAATGAAGTTTTCTGCATTCATCCAAAAAAAATTCTCTTACCTGCTTTATTGAAGAAGCTTTATTGAAATAAGTATAGATGCCTGCCTGCGTATCTTTATACATATCAAAAGAATCATTCGTTAGTTGTCCCACAATAGCTGACTGGTAAATAAATGCCAGTTCTTTGCCTGTCCATTCTTCATCAATGAGGGTTGCAAACATTAATGAAGTATTTCCGTTTTTTTCACGGCAAATGGTTACAATTTCATCTAGCGTGATGCTTGGATCAAGTTGTTTTGCTGACACTGACTGCCATTCTAATGCTGTCTTAAGCTGGCTGATATATTTAATTGAAACCTTCCAGTTTTTATGTAATTCATTGTTGAGTGCTATCAACAATGTTGCATTTTCCGGCAGGTTATCTTCTTTTGGATTATTAAAAATAATGTCAAATACTTCATCCCGCGTCCAGTTGTGATCATCCACGAGATCATCACAAAGTGTAGCCCACGCCGCAACGAGTGTTAGTCTTTTTCGTTCGTCTGATGTCAGCCCTCTTCCTTTCAGTGCTGTATACATTTCGGCACATCCTAAAATAGTATACATCGGGTAATAAAAAAGAACTTTCTTTTTTTCTGAAGAAGTTAATTCATAACCAATTCTTTGACAATGATACTGAACAAGCGGTTTTAAAAAACGATTGATGAAAGCAAGTTGACGGTAACCATCTATGGTAAGTCCCGCTCCGTATTTTAGTACCTGTAAAGTATTCATTCACCTCCTTTGAAGCGAATATAAATAATATGTTGAGCAGGAGAAGTTTTAGCTGAAATATTGTGAAATGCAGGATAGAATGTTTCGTTTCTCAAAACATCTTGTATTTTTAATTTGCAGACTTTTTTTTCCCGAATTAATTAGCATAATGGTTGCAACAGTAGTAAACATTAGGTTTTATGACGGATAGTATGGGTAATAATAATTAAGCTGCAATTGCCACGACCTTAGGTCGTGGATAAAAATAATAAATGCCAGGCTTTAGCAAAAAAAATAAACACAATACACCACAAATTATTAATACAAGTTTATTTGAATGACAAAAAACTGTACACATATCGTATCGAAAGAGTTGAAGCAAGCTTTTTGAAAGAGTTTTGGGCTAAAGCCAATACTTGAATTTTTTTATAACCACACAAATCGTCAAAGAATCAAACATTATTTACTATAAAAGAAAAATATGCAAAAACGCACTTTAGGCAATACAGGACTGACAGTATCGCCGCTAACACTTGGCGGAAATGTATTTGGATGGACAATAGATGAGCAAAAATCATTTGAAATTCTGGATGCTTGGCTTGCCGCTGGTTTCAACTTCATTGACACTGCTGACTCTTACTCTTCATGGGTGCCGGGAAACAAAGGCGGAGAATCAGAAGTTATTATTGGCAACTGGATGAAAAAGCGTGGCAACCGCGACCAGGTTATTTTAGCAACAAAGCTTGGTTCTGAAATGGGGCCGGGGAAAATGGGATTATCTAAGAAATATATTTCAGAAGCGGCAGAAGCTTCTCTGCGCCGGCTTCAAACCGATTATATTGATTTGCACCAATCACACTGGCCTGATCCGGAAACACCGTATGAAGAAACATTTGAAGGATATGCCGAATTGCTGAAAGAAGGAAAGGTGCGGGCAATAGGCGCCTCTAATTTTTCCGCTAAGCAATTGACAGACTCTTTAGAAGCAGCAGAAAAGAACAATTTACCATCATACCAGACTTTGCAGCCATTGTACAATTTGTATGACAGGGCTGTGTTTGAAAATGAGTTGGAAAAGATTTGTCTTGACAACAATACGGCGTTATTAATTATTATGCATTGGCGAGTGGTTTTTTAACTGGTAAGTACCGTACGGAAAACGATTTTTCTAAAAGCGCAAGGGGAGGAGGTGTAAAAAAATACCTTACAGAGCGTGGATTACGAATATTAAAAGCGTTAGACGAAGTTGCAGCAAGATATAATTCGACTCCGGCAAGTGTATCAATTGCGTGGCTGCTTACCCGACCTGCGATTACTGCACCGATAGCAAGTGCAACGAGCATAGAACAATTAAACAGTCTATCAAAAGCTGTGGAGCTTCAGTTAGACAAAGATGCAGTGAAATTATTAACAGAAGCAAGTGCAGAATAATTGGGTGTATAAATTGTTTGCTTTCAAAGTAAGGTCGTCTTCGCGATAGGAACGACGAAGCAATCTGCTGATAGGATTATAAAGAGGCTTATGATATTAAAAGCAGGTTGCTTCGTTCCATACAATGACGAAAAGTTTGAACAATGGCGTTTGGACAACAAGTGAAACGACAGTTTGGTACGCATTCGAATAACTTTTAAAAAAGCAAAAAGGAGTGCAGGTTATAGAAAAATTATCCTTTTAATAAACGAATTATACGTTTTTGTGTTTTGCTGATATATTGAAGAAAATATATACCACGTTGTAATTGCTGACTATTTTTAAATTGTATCGTGCGTATTTCATTTTGTATAACATTTTCTGTAATTATCTCAGTGACGCTTCCTTTTGCGTCTGTCAGGCGCAAAGTAACTTCTCCTGACTCCGGAGCTTTCAAATAAACTATCAGGTTATCTTGAAAAGGATTTGGAGCGGTAAGAAACCAATCTTTTTCAAAAAGATTTCCTTTTTGCAAAGAAATGGATTGTGTAATTGTACTATCGGAATATTTTACTGAATAAAATCCTGAAGGCAAGTGTGCAAGATTAGTGAAAGTATAATTGTAAATTTCTTCTTTTTCAGTTATAATATTTTGCGAAGCTATAACCTGTCCCGTCGCATTAATCAATTCTACTTTGGCTGGTCCGTCTGTGCGTCCTATAAATTTTGTATCAACCTGGTTTGTAAAAGGATCGGGCGTTGCAAACAACCACTGATTGCCATACAGCTCTGTATTCTGATCGTGCTTCAACAGCCTGTAAGCAATTTTAAAGTTTGGAATACCATATCCATACCGGTCATCAGGAGTAAGATAGTGATCAGAACTTTTATAAACAGCCTTGAGAATCTTCATGTTATTGTAAAGAGGAAAAGCCTGCCACAGACAGGCAATTAACCCTGCAATATTTGGATTAGAAAAGGAAGTTCCGTTTCCTGATGCAGGTTGATTGTTCAGACCTGCTATAACGGTTCCTCCACCGATAGAAACAATATTTGGTTTCACCTTTCCGGCATAGCCATAACTGCTGAAACTGGAAATGGCTCCTGCAGCATTTATTGCCCCTACAGCACAAACACTGTCAGCATCAGCAGGAAAAATTAAGTATTTCCAGTTCTTAGCACCTTCATTACCGGCGCTGTTGGTTACTATCATTCCTTTTCTTACAGCAACAGACGCCCCGAGGGAAACCATCGCGGCATTTTTATAAAAATCAGCATACGTATGATTGAAAGAAGAGTCATCAAAAGTATTGTAGCCAAGAGAGGATGAAATCATATCACAACCGGCGCTGTCTGCAAATTCAGCTCCAGTCACCCAGTTATGCTCTTCTATCGGGTATTCACTTGCAGCATTTTCCGTTCTTATCAGCCAGTAATTAGCTTTAGGCGCAGTTCCAACCATTTGTCTGGGCCAATTGGCAGACAAAATACTAAGGCAATACATGCCATGTGAGTCATCTTCGTTTACACTGTTATCAAATGCTACAAAATCGCGCTCTCCTAAAATCTGCCTGTTTATCCGAACGCTGTCAAACGCAGTGATCGTTTTGTATTGAAGAAAACCAGCATCAAGCACAGCAATCTGAATGGTTTCTCCGTGAAAACCTTTATTATGCAAAAATTCACCTTTATGTATGTGCACCTGGTTGTAGCTGTTGCCGTAATTATAAGTGTCTCCCGTGGTGCCTTCAGGGCGATTTGCAACAGAGATATTCAAAGGATTTAAAGGCTTTTCAACTTTATTTATACGGCTAAAATTTGGCATACGATAGCCAATGCCTTTTGCTGATTTTACAAACGGGAAAGATAAAATTTTATTAATCGCATTTTGATCTGCAGTTTCGATTAAAACTTGGTTTAGCCATTTAGACTCACTCAGCACTTTTACATTTCCTGCCAAACGTATACTGTCAACAAATTGGTTCGTAACAGGTAAGTCTGCGCTGTCAATAGGAATGTTGTAACGTTTACGACGTTCTAAAGCTCTTGGAGAAAGAAATTGGGAAGGATTACTTACACTATAAGAATTGCTGCCTTTATCCTTAAATTGTACAATAAGTTTCGGATATTGGGCATTGACATTACTGAGAAAAAATACAGAAAAAAATACACACAGAAAAACCTTCATCAGCTTAACGTTATTCTTTCAAAGCTACTGAAAAATTATGGGTCAAGTCCCATTTCAAATCGTTGTTTATTTGATAATTTAAACCGTTACTGCAGTGAGGAACGACGAAGCAATCTGCTGCTGTAATTATAGGAGAGCAGCTTAATTGCAGACAGGATTGCTTCGTTTTTTTTAATGTTTTTCTAATATTTTAATGAGGGTCTGCTATTTCAAGATATTCTTTGCTTTCCACTACTTTTCGAAACATGTCGTAATCCGGGTATTGAACGATGGCTATTTCATCCCATAGTTCATCCGTCGGCGCAACAAGTTCTGATAACACACTTCCAACAAAAAAAATTTGTATGTTATCGCCTTTACTTACTTCTGCAAACGCAGGAATATAACGTTGATGATACGCTTCCCTTCCCGAACATGGTTCATACTTTTCTTTATCTGGGTAATTTGCTTCTTTATTATAACGAAGCATGTTCAGCATATAAAGATTCGCCTTTCGGAATTTTAGCCGTCGCTTCTTTAATAGCATCAGGTGTAATAGCTGTTGTTTTCATAATTATTTATTTAACTGCAAAGCACCAATAACTATTAAAATAAAATATTAATGTAGTTTAAGGAAATAGTTATCTTAATGCATACCTATACAAACAAGGCAATTCCAATTTCGATAGCAGGAACTGTATTTTTAGATTATAATAAAAATGGCACTAAAGAATCAGGAGAGCCTTGTTTTAATAATGTAACTATTAAGACTGAAAAACAAAACTATATAAGAGAAGCTACCCCTTCTAATGGTTCTTTCAAAATAGATGTAGACACTGGAACTTATAAAACATCTGTTGAACCTAATAATCCTTATTATACCGCTGTACCTTCAACCGCTACCTCTGTCTTTGCTTCTTATTTCAATTCAGACTCTATTAGTTTGGCTGTGCAGCAGATACCCAAGAAAAGGGATTTGTCAGTAAATTTAGCTGAATTAACGCCAGCGCGCCCAGGATTTCAAACAATTTATAGGATTTTCTACAAAAACCAGGGAACAGATACTATCGCTAATGGAACAATACAACTCATAAAAAGTAATAAACTTTCAATTGCGGCATCTTCTCCTGCATATAGTTCTACAAGCGGTGATACTTTAAAATGGAATTATTCAAACCTGAAGCCTGAAGATTCTGCAAGTATAACAATATACCTTACAGTTGATGCACCGCCTTCAGTCTCAATTGGAGATCAACTTACTTCAGTGGCAACAATTTCTCCTGCAACTGCAGATCAAACTCCTTCTGATGTTACCAATAAAACTTTCAGGCTTTACAGCTATAAGAAATGGAAAACAAAATGAGATAGAATGGAATATTTCGAAGGAACTGAACGTGGCAGCATTTGAAGTAGAAAGAAGTAATACAGGAAGAGACTTTACAAAAATCGGAAACATAAAAGCAACAAATACAAGTAAATATCAACAAACAGATTTTCTTCCTCTTAAGTCAATTAATTTCTACCGTTTAAAAATGATTTATAAAGATGGCACATTTGAATACAGCCAGATAAAAAGTGTAAATAATAGCGGAAACTTTGATATAAGCATTTTATCAAACCCGGTAAAAAATAATTTCACTGTCAGGATTAACAGTGAAAAGAAAACGGATATTTCAATCAAAATTACAGGGATGGATGGAAAAGTTATTCAATCAATTACATATCCTGCTCCTGCCGGCTCTGTAATTAAAAATATAAACGTAAGCAGTCTGAGTAAAGGAAATTATTTTCTTCTTCTTTCTTCACAAAATGAAAAGACCGGAACTAAGTTCGAAAAGCTATAGCACGTCAAAACTTATAACGAGACAATTAAATATTGAATAAAGCGAGGTCGTAAATTTTTTACAGCCTCGCTTTTTAACCGCTTTAATCCTGACACGATTAATTCATTGTAGTATTAATTGTGCATTGACTTTTTACTCTCCTCTCAGTTTAGCCTCTTCCGGGTCAGGAAAACTGCCATTGTGCTTTTCCTTTCCTCTCACGTGTACAAGATCGTCCAGGTCTTGTTCTTCACTTTCTTTATAAGCTGTGCTCATATTTATCTTTGAAGACTCGTCTTCTTCAGGTGTCATCAGCGTTCCTTCTGCTGCGGTGCTTTTATTTTCATTTTCGTCGTTTTTAAAAGCATTGTTTTCTTCGTTTTTCTGCTTCATATCTTTTTCAAGATCTTCATTGCTCATTTCTGCAGGATTGTTATTGTCCATTATTATATTTTTACTTGTTTTGTGAAAAGGTAAATAATTATGCGGCTTATAAATTCTTTTTTTTGCCATTAATTCCTGTTAAAAAAAGTATTTTCAGGAGTAAGTAAATATTATTTTTGAGTTGTAATATAGCGGGAAATAATGAAATTTATAGGTTTTACAATTATTTACCTAATAAGCCTGATACTGAATGGATATTTATATAGCTTCCCTTCGCTGGCTTTAATGGTTGCAATAATAACAAATACCAAAGCTGCAATACCAACTATCCAAACTACTAAAAGGCCTATAATGGTAATCATGAGACCGATAACAATTATCATTACGGTGATCTGAAAATTAAGAGACTCTTTTGCATGAAATGCAATAAATTTTGATTCATCTTTCTTTATAAGATAAATTATTAAAGGGGCAAGAATTCCGCCTACCAACGTTAAGATGTGTGATAACATCGCCATTGTTTTTTCATCGCTGGCAGGTATATAATTTGCTTAAAGGCTTTCACTTATATAACTGTTATTTTCCATAAAAAAATTTATTCTTTAAAGTAAATCAATACTTTTTATATTTCATAACCTTTTTATGCAATCAGGATAAAATTCTTTTTTTGTTTCCATCTGCTCGGGTCAAAGACCTGCTTAGCCGTGCAAATTAAAAACTTATATTTGAGGAAATTATTAAATTATGTCATGGGGCACTTATATACCACTTGAAATACCTGCACAGGAAAATATGACTGAAGAAGAATTCTTTCGCTTCTCTGCTGCAAACAAACATATTAAGATAGAACGCGACGAAAACAAACAAATATTAATTATGCCTCCTGCCGGTTTAGAGTCAGATGGTCAAAGCTTACATGTTGCTGCTGAATTAATTAGATGGAATAATAGTTCAAAAAGCGGGAAATGTTTCGGATCTTCTGCAGGTTTTACCTTACCTGATGGATCTGTTCGGTCACCTGATGCTGCATGGGTATCTGAAGAAAAATGGGATGCTTTACAAGAAAATGAAAAAAAGATATTTGGGCATCTCATTCCTGATTTTATTGCAGAAGTAATGTCACCTTCTGATAATTTTAAACAACTGCAGGACAAGATGTTAAAATGGATTAAGAACGGCGTACGCCTTGGTTGGCTTATTTATCCTGAAAAACAGCTTACTTATATTTATAGGGCAGATGGCACAGTTACAAAAGTTGCAGGATTTAATAATGCATTATCAGGAGAAGATGTGCTTGAAGATTTTTCTTTTGACCTGAATATATTGTTAGCATGAAATACCCCTGTCAAAGCATAATTTAGCTGTGCTTCTCTTTAAGCGGCTAACTAATTATTATCGAATAAATATGACTTTCGGTTTGCCTCTTTTAACAAACCGAAAGTAAACAAATAGTTCGCCTTACTATCTTAGCATCTACATTTGCAATACAAATAATTATAATGAATAAGATATATTTTTTACTAATAGCGCTTGCAATGACAGCGGGTTCGGCAAAAGCCCAAAATGATCCGGCTGCTAAAAAAATATTAGACGCTGTGAAAGCTAAAGTGAAAACTTACAAAGGAATAAATGCAGGCTTTACTATGCTCTCAAAGTCCCGTTCCGGTAAAGTCAACAATAATGTAAATGGTAAGATATCCATAAAAGGAAACAAGTATTATATTAAGGATGGAGGTAAAGAAATCTTCAGTGATGGCAACAAAACATGGAATTATAACGGGGACAATGAAGTAACTGTAACTGCCGCAGATGCAGAAGATAACGAATTGTCTCCTCAAAAGTTACTTACAGATTTTTACAACAAAGATTTTACTTATAAACTTATTTCTTCAGCAGGTAATTTCAACGAAATTCAATTAACGCCGGTTGATAAACGTAAGAATTTTCAGAAAGTAAATGTGTTTGTTGATAAATCTAAAATGATGATTACGCATGCTAAGGTTGTTGACAAAAGCAATAACACAATAGAATTCAGCCTTAAAAATATAAATACAAGCTCCGATATTCCTGATGATACTTTTGTATTTAACCAGAAAAAATACAAGAAAAATATAGAAGTGATAGAATAGCCCCCCTAAAGGGAACTCCCCGTATATTCTTAAGTAATTTAATCTTTTCCCTTTAGGATTAGCATTTCCTCAATCCTGTATCTTGCAGTTTATAAAGTATTTTATATGAAGCAATTTCCTGTAAATCCGGTCATTTTTATAAAAAACCGCGAACGGTTTGTAAAAGAAATGAAGCGGGGCAGCATTGCTGTTTTTAACAGTAATGATGAGATGCCCTCTAACGGTGATGCCTTGTATCCGTTCGTTCAAAACAGCGATTTATACTGGCTTACAGGTATAAACCAGGAAGAAACAATGCTTATTCTTTTTCCTGATAATCCTGATGAAAAATACCGGGAAGTTTTGGTATTGCTCCCCCCTGTAGAAATAAAGGAAAAGTGGGACGGAAAAAGATTAAGGGAAAACGAAGGAACTGAACTTTCAGGAATAAAAACTGTAGTATGGTTAGACAGTATTGATGCTTTATTGCAAACATGGGTGCATCTTGCCGACAATATTTATTTAAATACAAACGAAAACGATAGAAAAAGTTCTCTAATCGAAACAAGAGATTACCGATATGCCAAACAGTTTATGCAAAGATTTCCTCTGCACAAATATGAGCGATCGGCTAAAATCTTAAAGAGCATACGGGCGGTTAAAACCCCTGAAGAAATTGAAGCATTAAAGAAAGCTATCTCAATAACTGATAAATCGTTTAAAAGGTTGTTATCGTTTATACGACCAGGGGTAATGGAGTACGAAATCGAGGCAGAAATAATGCATGAGTTCTTACGAAACGGCAGCAAAGGAGAAGCGTATGGAACTATCATCGCGAGTGGCGACAGGGCCAGAACCTTGCATTATGTTTCCAACAACGGGCAATGTAAGGACGGAGAATTGATTTTAATGGATTTTGGCGCTACCTACGGCGGATACAATGCAGATCTTACCCGCACAGTACCTGTTAACGGAAAGTTTACACAAAGACAAAAAGAAGTATATAATGCCTGTTTGGCTTTGCATAATTTTGCAAAAGGGCTCTTAAAACCAGGCATCACAATTGTTGACTACACGGAGCAGGTGGGTGATGAAGCCTCAAAGCAGTTTATAAAAATCGGGCTTTTACATGAAGCAGATGTCAAAAATGAGGATAAACAAAACCGTGCTTACAAAAAGTATTTATATCACGGTATATCGCATCATTTGGGAGTAGACGTGCATGATTTGGGAACCCGTACAGAACCCATTAAACCGGGAATGGTATTGACTGTTGAGCCTGGTATTTATATTGAAGAAGAGCAAATAGGCGTGCGTATAGAAAATAATGTATGGATAACGGAAAATGGAAATATTGATCTGATGAAGGCAATTCCTATTACCGTTGAGGAGATTGAGACAGCGATGGCGGAAAAGACGACAGACCTCGGACAAAGAACGACGGACGAAGTAAGACAAATGACTAAATAATAAATTTCTTATTACCAATATTGATATGCCTTTTAAATTTGAAAAGTTGAAGATTTGGCAGATAGCTATTGATATTTCAGATGATATAAATAAATTAACCAGGACTTTTCCTAAAGATGAAATTTTTGTTTTAACCTCTCAAATTAAAAGAGCGGCTGATAGTATTTCTTTAAACATTTCTGAAGGTTCAACAGGTCAATCTGATCCGGAGCAACGCAATTTTCAGGACTCGTTCAACAATTTGCAATTGAAGTTGTAGATTGTTCATATCTGGCCAAAAGAAGAGATTATTTACAAGATAAAGGTTTTACTACATTGTACAGTATTTTAGAAAAGGAAGTTATAAAAATTCAAGCTTTTAAAATTCATTAAAATAGATTGTGGATAACAACAAGCCACTGACGACAAATGACCGGAACAGAGGCAAACGCCGGTTGTTAGATAATTATAGTTAACAAATTATATTAAATAAAAACTTCAACAATTTATCAGATTTAAAATAAGCAATGGAAAGCTTTCTATCGTCCGTCGTCAGCTGTCCGTGGTCGAATTATGAAACAATTACCCAACATATTTACACTTTTAAACCTGTTTTTTGGTTGCATAGCTATTGTTTTTATTCTTCAAAACGGTCTGGTGTCGTTGACGAGCCAGGAGGGAGATCTGATGCTGATGTTGCCCGAAAAGATTTACTGGGCCTCAGTATTTATAGGTATTGCCGCTGTCATTGATTTTTTAGATGGTTTGGTTGCAAGAATAATGAAGGTAAATACAGAAATGGGAAAACAGCTTGACAGCCTTGCTGATCTGGTAAGCTTTGGCGTAGCTCCCGGCATGATCGTTTACCAGTTTTTGCGGTTATCTTATGCCCAGCACGAAAACGGCCTTGATATTCCGGCATTGTGGTTACTTCCTGCTTTTATTATTCCTTGTGCCGGGGCTTACAGGTTAGGCAGGTTTAATTTAGATGCAGAACAATCCTATGGATTCAAAGGAGTGCCTATACCGGCAGCAGGTTTGCTTATTGCTTCTTTTCCATTAATTTACTGGTACTCAAGCGCCCCTTTTGCTGTAAGCTTGTTACTAAATGCATGGTTTTGGTATGCTTTAATAGCGGTTGTTGCTTATTTAATGGTTTCCGAATTACCCATGATCGCGCTTAAGTTTAAGCAGCTTAGTATAAAGAATGATTTACCTAAATTAATTCTCATAGCTGTCTCTGTTTTAGCCGCAGTCGTTTTTAAATGGTTGGCTGTACCGGTTGTATTTCTTGCGTATGTTATGCTTTCGCTTATTATGCCGCAATATGCAAAAGGCGCTGACAGAACTCTTTGAAGAATTCGTAAGTGTGAGTGAAGAAAAAAAATGACTCGTTGTCGAACAGCAAAGAATTATAGTATTAGCTGGAGCAATTTCACGTCAATACGTATACGTAATTAATGAACCTGCGAACGAGTACATTTAATAAAAATTTTAAAGAGATTATCAGTTGCTTGATAAAAGCAGAAAGACCTCAACAGGCTTTATCGGTTGAGGTCTTTTTGCTCCCTTTAGGGCTGGGGCTTATAATGTTTTCAGCACGTCATTCATACTTCTTACGGCATCTGCGCTTTTTATAAAAGTTGCCTTTTCCTGTTCGTTTAGCTTATAATCTACCACCTTTTCCCACCCGTTTTTGCCAATGACAACTGGAACGCCCAAACAAATATCACTTTGGCCATACTCGCTGTTAAGGCCAACAGAGCAGGCAAACAAACGTTTTTCGTCGCGTACAATGCTTTCAACTAAAGCAGCAACTGCAGCTCCGGGAGCATACCATGCACTCGTACCTAAAAGTTTGGTCAAAGTAGCGCCGCCAACCATAGTGTCTGCAACAATTTTTTGCTGTTGCTCTTCGCTCAAAAACTCTGTAACCGGTACGCTGTTCCAGGTAGCGAAGCGTATTAAAGGGATCATGGTTGTATCACCATGACCGCCAACTACTATTGCATTTAAATCATTTGGGCTGCAGCCTAAAGCAGCGCTCAGATAACATTTAAAACGTGCGCTGTCTAAAATGCCGCCCATGCCGATGATACGATTTTTAGGTAACCCGCTGGTGGTGAGGGTAAGGTAAGTCATTGTGTCCATGGGGTTAGAGACAACAACTATGATGGCGTTGGGAGAATATTTTAAAAGATTTTCTGTTACGCCTTTTACAATAGATGCGTTAGTGCCAATCAATTCTTCACGCGTCATTCCCGGCTTGCGCGGAAGACCTGAAGTGATGATAACCACATCACTATCTGCGGTTTTAGCATAATCGTTTGTAGAGCCGGTAATGCGTGTGTCGAAACCAAACAAGGCAGCAGTTTGTGTCATATCGAGCGCTTTGCCTTCGGCGATGCCTTCTTTAATATCAAGCAAAACTAATTCCTGGGCCAGTTCTTTGCGAACAATATTATCGGCGCTGGTAGCGCCTACGGCTCCGGCGCCTACTACTGTAATTTTCATTGTAACAATCAGTTTTAATTAGTAAGGTAATTGATTTTGAGTCGTAAAGGTAGGGTGAGATGATTAAGATTTATAAGGAGTTTTTTTAAAGAAAATTTTTACAGGCATTTTGAAACTTAAAGAATGGAGGGTTGCAGATTTGGAGATTTTTTATCAAAAACTGAAAAAAGCTGAATAAAGATTTGTGGTACAAGAGAGTGACACAACGATGCTGAGTAAAGTTATGCCGCCTTTCAAAAATCAATTTTTTTTTTGAATATTACAGCTTAATGTCTCATGCTATTATTAAAATCTTACATAAAAAAACCTTCCCCGAAAGGAAGGTTTGTGCGGTAGAGCAGATTCGAACTGCCATGCTTTTTACGGCGCTACCACCTCAAGGTAGTGCGTCTACCAATTTCGCCACCACCGCATTTTATCCTGCAAATGTAAGAAAATCATTCACTCAGAAAAACTACTTATTCAACACTATTCTAAAAGTAGTTCCCTTGCCTGTTTCTGAGTTTTTTACAAAAATCTGCCCGCGGTGATATTGTTCTACTATACGTTTCGTTAAGGTCAGCCCAAGTCCCCAGCCGCGTTTTTTGGTAGTGAAGCCAGGCTTGAAAACTTTTGAAATGTTTTGTTTGCTTATCCCTTTGCCGTTATCGGCTACGTCAATTATAACGGAAGAAGGTTCATCTTTGAGCGTTACATCAATTTTTCCCTTTCCTTCCATGGCGTCAAGAGCGTTTTTAAGAAGGTTTTCAATAACCCAATCAAACAAAGGAGGTGAAATGTTTGCAAGTATAACTTTTTCACCCTTGGTATTAAAAGTAAACTGTACTTTACCGCTTGCTCTTTTCTTTATATATTCTACCATAATCGTTATCTGCTCAACCAGGTTATGCGGTTCAAGCTTTGGAATGCTTCCGATTTTTCCAAACCTGTCCGAGATCAGCTTTAAACGGTTGACGTCTTTTTCAAATTCGGGAACCACTTTTTCATTTCCCGGAATATCCCGCAATACTTCTACCCAGCCTTCGAGGCTTGTAACCGGCGTGCCCAACTGGTGTGCAGTTTCTTTGGCGAGGCCTGCCCATACCTGGTTTTGCGTATTCTGATACCGGCTTCTCTGCGCCGCAATGGTTATGATGATAAATAAAGCAATGATAATAAGCTGGATAATAGGGTAGTAGCGCACTTCTTTTTGCAACCTGCTTTCACCATAATAATACTTGTTGGCTGCATAAGGCTTCTCGCTGATTAGCAAAGTAATTGGTTTATGTAAACGCTTGAAATTTGCAAGCTTTTCAGGCAGGTAATTTTTGTCAGCATTTACTTTGGCAGAGTCAAGGTTACGATAACTGTTGGTAATGCTGTCTTTTTCATTGGTTTCAATAATAGGAATATCATCATTTTCTCTTGAAATTTGTGTAGCAAGGTTAAGGACTGTCGGATCTGATGTATTGATAATCGTTCTTTGCGCTTCTACCAGTGTTTCTACCTTTTGCGTTTCTTCGGCAGCAATTTTTTTAGCCAGGTAATCTGAATAAAAAATAGTACCGGTAACGATGCAGACAGCAAACAAAGTAAGCAGCGTGCGCCAGTTAAACCATTGTTGAATCATATTTTCAAATATAAAAGCTTTCCGTCAGGCTTTTTTAATTGATGCAATAAAAGGAGAATTTAACAGAGATTGATTTGAATAATAAATGAAAATGACAGTGCAAATGATTATGAGTGAAAGCTGCCGAATTTTATAATTTTCTATAAAAATCAAGGAAAAAAGAAGAACGGGAACATATCGCTAATTATAATTTTTTGAAAAAAAATCTTTCCAATTAACCATATCATTTAAACTGTATTTTCTGAAACTATGTCATGCAATGTTTTCAATAAGTATAAGTAACAGCTACTGTCTGTCCTGTAGGAGTTAAAATTGTTGTACTTGTAGATGATGTAACACCGTTTTTCCGTTTTTTAATGTAAAGAACAGTTTGTTCATTTCCACAAGCCTCAATTTCTTTTTCGGTTACCTGTTGATTAGCTTCAATTAACCCACCGTCAGAATAATGTCTTTCAAGTCCTTCTCCGCAGGAAGTAAGTACAGAAAAATTATCCCCCGCTTGAATTGGAACAAAATTTTCAAGACGAACTTTTAATTTGCTTCTGCTTGTAAGGTAAATATTTGCGTTTATTTGAGTGTCCTTTCTTACGAAACGTCCTAATGATTCGTTTGTGCCAAAATTTTCGTACCCTGTAACAGGAACAAATCTTGATTTGTCATAGCTAAAATATATAGAGACATAAGCATCTGCCACTTGACCGTATTCTCTTTTATTAAGGTCGAATTTTAAAGAATAGAAGCCATTGTTATCTGTTAGACCTGATGCTATTCTTCTTATAGTTGTTTGCCCTAATCCAAAAGCAGGACGAATTTCCGATTTTATTTCAATTGGTATATTAGCTACTCCTTCGTTGTTTCCGGTAATAAAACGTCCCTGAACGATGGTGCAAGAGTCAGTACAAGGACTGTTAAGCATGCTTTTATCAGTCTTGGTACAAGAGTTTATAAGGATGAAAACAATTAATAACAATAAAAGATTTTTCATTCTTTTAAAATTTAGGAGCTGTAATAAAACCTTCGGTAACCCGTAGTCTTACGTATAATTTGATAATCACTCTTAAACTTTTTTAAAAATCAAGCTTAGACTACACATAATTTATAACAGTTCTCGTTCTGCTTTTTAAAAGATTTTGGATATCTTCAGCAGAAGGCGTTTCATCTGCGAGAGATACAAACTTTTTACTCAGGTATTTATAATTCTTTATCATAAGAAGAAACCATATCTGAAAATAATCGAGGCCCGCAAAAACCACTGCTTTATTTTGCCGGTATTTTTCTATGTTTTGCAAAAAATTGTTGGGCATTTCCGTCCAGTGGAGAGATGAGCGGAGATGGTGGCCGATATGGTAACCGTCGTTGAAGCATTTTTTGTTGTAAACAGTATTTATACAGGTGATGCTGTTTCTGTAAATATTGTCAGGGTCTTTTTCATCAATAAATGCATGCTGCGCCCAGTTGCCGGCCATCATGGCAAAACGGGTAAATATCAGTGGCAGAATAAAAACGGCAAGTGTGGCTTTTAGATTAAAGAAGCACAAAACGATCATTAACAGGATAAAAAAAATTTCTCCTGCAAGCACTTTCCCGGCAAATTTTTTTCTGTCTTTCTTACTGAAATAAAAAGACAAATGCATAATGCCAAAAAAATAAAAAAGGAACAAATATCTGGAGAATGACCTCAAACTGTCCCTGCGGTATTTCATGGTAGAGCTTATGTCTTCCAAAAGATTATTTTCTGCGTGATGCATAGCTATGTGATGATAAAAATAAGTCTCGGGAGTTTGACCGAAAAATAGTCCTAAAAACCAATGTATGTATTTGGTTAAAAAAGAATATTTTTTCTTAAAAAGCTTTCTGTGACAGGTATTATGAAGCATTAAAATATAAGGCCCCATGAAAAAAATAAGGTTGACAGCTAAATAAACCATGTAAAAAATCCAGTGAACATTTTTATTAAGGAAAAGGTATAGAGCAAAAGGTATTACAGTAAAAGTTATCTGCAGTGAAAGGTATATAAAAGGAAGGTCTCTTTTATCATTAATGAATTTTAAAATAAAAGCTTCAAAAAAGTTTCGGTTCTTTTTCTCAACATACGTAGGGTCGGTCAAGGCAATATTCATACAGGTACAAAAGTTTATTAATTTTTAAATCTATGGTTTGTTTGCATTATTGCCAAATATTTATATTAGAGTCGTCTGAAATACTAAAAGATATGTAAGAAGACTGCTATAGTTCGTGATTTACTATCTGGAAATATCAGTTTCAGATAATAACGAAAATAGTAAAAGAGTGTGCTGAAAATACAGGTTAAGCACTTTTGTTTAAAGCAGTCATTATTTAAAAAAACATTTATTGAAATAATTTTTTAAAGCGAATGATTTTTAATTGCTGTCCCTTATTTTTGCATGGCAATTTTTAATGTATGACAGACGAAATACAAGAGGAAATACAGGAACATAAAGAGAAAGATATACGATTTGACTGGGTTAAATCTTCGAGATTTTTATTTTATGTTCAGCTCTTTTGCTTGTTAGCCCTTATTTTAGGCATGTGTTATAAATTGTATGATATGCGGTATAAAGGTAAGCCTGATGTTGAGGTGCCTGACAATACTTTGTATACGCCCAAGTATAAATAAAAAAAGTTGAAAAGAAATTTGGCAGTAATACTGTGATTGCTATTTTTGCACACCATATTAGTAATGACTGCAAAATAAAGTTGAGCAGCAGAACAAAATGGTGGAGTTCAAAATAATAGTTCTTACAATTATTGCGGAAGTAGCTCATTTGGTAGAGCGCGACCTTGCCAAGGTCGAGGTGGCCGGTTCGAGCCCGGTCTTCCGCTCAGATTAATCCCGCTTATTCAGCGGGATTTTTTTGGTACACCCGGGTGGTGGAACTGGTAGACACGCAGGACTTAAAATCCTGTTCCCCGCAACGGGAGTGACGGTTCAATTCCGTTCCCGGGTACATTTTTTAAAAGCCTTAAAATATTGATTTTTCAGTACTTTAAGGCTTTTTAGTTGGCTGACCTGCTGGTTAGCCTTTTTTAGTGTTTTCTTTTATTTTCTTTTGTTCTGCTTGATATTCCATTATTTTAAGACATATCTGCATTTTCTTTTACTTTATATTTGATTTGAAAGAACACTCTCTACAGAATGTATACAAAAGAAGAAGCCCTTGCCAAAATATCAGAATTAGTAGAAAAATTTTCAGATCAACTGCCTGCTTATAAAAAGACTGATTACAACGAAACACTTACCCGTAAAGATTTTATTGATCCTTTTTTTGAAGCGCTTGGCTGGGACATTAATAACCGATCGGGTGCATGGGAAGCTTACCGAGAAGTTATTCATGAAGATAAGTTGAAGATAGGCGGTGTAACCACAGCCCCCGACTACAGTTTCCGGCTGACAGGCGGACAAAGATTGTTTTTTGTAGAGGCTAAGAAACCAAGCATAGTTATTAAAGACGATGTAGCTCCTGCATACCAGGTACGGCTATATGGATGGAATGCAAAACTTGCCCTGAGCGTGGTAACCGACTTTGAAGAGTTTGCTATATATGATTGCAGTAAAAAACCTTTAAAGACCGATAAAGCTTCCAAGGCAAGATTAAACTATTTCACTTACAAAGATTACATTAAGGATTTTGATTTTTTCTGGAACACCTTTAGCAAGCATCAGGTAATAAAAGGCGGACTGGTAAAGTTTCAGCAAAGCGATAAAAAAGGAACGGCTACGGTTGATAAAGCTTTTCTGGAAAACCTCGATAAATGGCGAAAAGACCTTGCAGCAAATATTTATAAAAATACTCCTGGTATCGGCGAAGACGAATTGAACTATGCGGTACAACAAATTATTGACCGCATTATTTTTCTTCGCATTGCTGAAGACCGCGAACTGGAACCTTATGGACAGTTGAAAAGTAGCCTGCTGAAAAGCAGCCTGCAAAACGAAAATTATTACCAGGAGCTTTACCGGCAGTTCAGGGTGGCTGATGACAAGTATAACAGTGGTTTGTTTCATTTTAAAAAAGAAAAAGAGAACAATGAAACACCAGACAGCATAAGCGGAAAGTTGTCTGTAGATAACAAAGTTATCAAGTCAATCATCGGCAGTTTGTATCCTCCGGAATGCGAATATCTTTTTAGTGTTTTGCCCGTCGAGATATTAGGCAGCGCATACGAGCAGTTTTTGGGTAAGCAAATTGTTATAAAAGGAAGCAGGGCAAATATAGAAGACAAGCCTGAAGTACGTAAAGCAGGCGGAGTTTATTATACTCCGCAATACATAGTAGAGTATATAGTGGAGCAAACACTTGGTAAACTATGTGCTGATAAAACGCCAAAGGAAGTAAGCAGGCTAAAAGTTGTTGACCCGGCTTGCGGAAGTGGAAGTTTTTTGTTAGGAGCTTATCAATACCTTCTTAAATGGCACATGGATTATTACACAAATAATTCTAAAGCTTTAAAACAAAAAGAGGCTGTACTTACACCAGAAGGTAACTTAACTACGGCTGAAAAAAAGCGTATTCTGCTTAACAATCTATATGGAGTAGACATAGACCGCAACGCGGTTGAAGTAACCAAGCTAAGCCTGTTGCTAAAATGCATGGAAGGCGAAACAACAGCAAGTATCAATACACAAATGACCTTCTTTCAGGAGCGGGTATTGCCTTCGCTGGAAAAGAATATAAAGTGCGGGAATAGTTTGATTGATTTGGACTTTTATGATACTGAATTTGATTTTGGTGAAGAAAAGAAGATAAAACCTTTTAACTGGCAACAACAGTTTCCTGAGGTTTTTAAGCAGGGTGGGTTTAATGCAGTGATTGGCAATCCGCCTTATGTATTAGGTAGAGAAACATTTGATGATGCAATTAAAAAATATATTTCAACCAATTATAAATCTTATGGTGGTAAATATGATTTATATATATTTTTCTGCGAAAGAGCATTAGAACTTCTAGTAAGAAAAGGAAGATTAAGTTTTATCATCCCTAATACAATTCTTGTTAACGAGAATTCTTCAAATTTAAGAAAATTGATTTTAGAAGATAATTCACTTGAATTAATAAGAACATTCACAAAAAGAGTTTTTGAGAACGCTCAAGTTGAAACGGTGATTTTAGTGATTGAAAAGAAAAAAGCATTACCTGATGCTTTAATTCAAATCGAAGGTGAAGAACCTTCCTACATTTTGCAAGAAAAATTCTTATCAAATCCAAATTCTAAATTCAATGTAAATAATAATGATGTAACTGATGCTATAATTAAAAGAATTAATGATATTTCAATTAAACTCGGTAAGATTTCAGATATATGTATTGGAATTCAGCTAGGTGGTAGTCAAGGCAATTCAACAAAAGAAGCTTTTCTTCATAATACTAAGAAAGACAGTTCCTGGGAAAAAGTCTTGGATGGTAAGGATGTTAGCTCATATAATATTAACTGGAAAAATATTTACGTTAATTATGGGAACTGGTTACATAGGAAGAGAGATACAAAATATTTTTTAAATCCAAAAATTGTTATTCGGCAAATTGGTTATACACCTGTTGCAGCATATGATGATAGTAATTTTTATACCTTAAATACTCTCTATAATGTAATTTCTGAAAGTCATTATTCTTTAAAATATATTTTAGGCATTATTAATAGTAAACTTGGAAAATGGTTTTGGACAAAAGATAACTCAGATTTTAAAACAATATTTCCCAAAATAAAAAAGGCGGAAATTGAAAATATTCCTATAGCTAAAATTGATTTTAAAATCAACAAGGAAGTGGAATTGTACAATGAAATAATTAAACAAGTTGAAACAATAGTAATCTTAATCCAACAAAAGCAGGTTAATCTTCTTTCTGAAAAAATCGAGCAACTTAACCAACGCATAGCATATACAAATGAAAAGATAAATAAGCTTGTGTATGAGTTGTATGGGTTAAGTGAGGAGGAGATTGGGATAGTGGAGGGGAGGTGATTGTTTTCAATGAACTTTATAAGATAAGACTATTAAATTTTAAACTTTATAGAAATACTATGACGGAAAATGAATTTCTACTACTGGAGTATCTACAATTTAATTCACCAAAATCATTTCGACAACTCGAAAGTTTTTTTAAAGGGAAATTTCCTAATAACCGACAAGAATCACTTGCTACCTATCTTAAGAACCTCGAGTGGAGTAGTCTAATTGACGATGAACAAGAATTAATATTCATAAATGAAATAGGCAGAGATATATACAAAGAAGAAAAAGACAAAAAAGACAAAATTTTTTATGAAAAAAATCTGCAAATTAAAAAATTAGAAATTGATTTAGCCAATGCTAAAAGAGTATATAAAACTTATTGGATAACATTTACTTTAGCAATATTAGGTTTTACAATTTCTTTAGTACTATTAATTTTAAAACTTAACGAATTGTAAAACTTAAAGTGAGTAGGGTAAATTATGCAAGCTCTTGAGCATTATATTTTAATTGCTTCGTGCCCTCTAATTTTTTAACTACTTAAAACCAAATGAAGGAAGTAAAAGTTTATTTAGACGTAAAGGAAGGCGAACAAATATCAGCCGTTCTTGATACTGACTCTTTAGTTATTAATGCTGACACAATCGAGAAACTTGAAGAATCTATGAGAGAGCATTACAAGATTTTTCACAATGAAGATAAAGTGACTTTTGATTATGTTTTTGATAAACCCAAAGACAAATTTTACTTCAGCGATGAATAATTATTTCAAAATTTTAACTAGATGGTTTAAGTCTTTTACAGGATGACTTTTCGCCTTAAAATATCTAGGATCAATGCAACATACAAAAAATATCAGATACTGATATGTGATTCTGTTAACTTTAATCCAGGTTTTCATGGTTTTTGATACTGTTTTAGCGCTTTAACTAACTCTCTTGGATTAACTGGATTATTGTTATGCCTGATTACAATCTGTACTACTTCACTTGGATTAAACTTACTGTCAAATAAATGATCGTTTTTACTATCAAATACTCCGGACTGTGCTAATTGTTCGGGATCTATTTCAATTATTATTTCATCTTCATAATCCCTTACCTTTTCCTCTGATGAAAAAATTTCCTGAAAGCCCCTAAGAGTTAAATCACCTGTATTTTCATATGGAAAAAAAGGCGGATATAGAGTAAAGTTTAATTGCTCCCCTTTATTATAAAAGAACAAATCATTCTTATTTAAAGGTACCGGAAAGGCAAAAATCAGATTCTGAAAATACAATGCTATCAAATGTGTATGCGTCATAGCGTTTGTATCTCTCTTTTTAAATAAATAAGCATAAGGCAGAAGGGATTTGTAGTTAAACGGGAAGATGTATCCATTCATTAAGCAACCGGTAAACATAATGTTATCTCTACCCATTAAATAATCTAATGCCAGCCTATAATCGCTTTTTATTTCATTATCATTTATAATTGAAAGTGCAATTTTTAGAATTGCCTTGTAAATCATTAAAGGGGAGAATGGATTCTTTTTATACTTTATATTAATTAGCCCTCTAACAGGATCAACTATTATAGCTCCATTTTCAATGCTTTCCCTTGATATAATAATAGTTTCATCATCTAAAATAATTTCACCTTTCGCTTTGATAGCTTTACCAGGTGAAGTGAAGCCTGGTATACCTTCTTTTCCTTTTGTGCCACTTAGCGTTCTGTATATTCCCAAAAAGTTAGAAAGCTGATCTTCGAACTTATCAAAATAATGATTGCATTGGTCACATTCAAAATCTGACAAAAGTTCCTTATTGCCCAACATCTCAGAAATTAGGTGTGCTTTTTCTTTAAATTGTGTATCACCGTATTTTTTACCGCAAAATCTACATATCCTTTCTTTTTTTGGTTTTAGCACGTTTAGGTCTGTTCTACCTGGAATAATTACATCTATGAGATCATAGGTATTAATGAAGCATTGAGACTGCTCTAAGTAGTCCTTATGAGGGTAAAGAGATAATGTTTGCTGCATAAATAAATATTTTGGGTGCCTTGCAAGCGTTAATCCCTCAAAAACCTATAACGCCCAACTACTGCAAGAAACGCAAAAATTATAGAAATGCAGAAACTTTTTTTTCCTTGTATAGGGGCGACTTACACCTCAATCCCTTGCTGGTTTAGGTGTTCTTAGGCACTTAAATCTAAAATGGTAGCAGGACTGTGTCCGATATAATTTGAATTACTAATAAATTGTTTTGCAACAAATGGTACGATTACTTGCATACTGTTTTGCATAAATCAGCCAATCAAAACCACCCACATTCGCTGACATAAAACCTGGCGCTATTCATAGTCTTTCCAATTTTCAACAACCGTCCGTTTACATTTTAGCTAACATTTGAAAGGAAAAAATATTAAGCAGACTACTTGGACTGTAAACATGTTGAAAGTATCTTACTTCACGCTTTATGCAACGACTATTTGAAAAAGACAAAGGACATCATGATTAACAAGCAGGTTCTTAAATAGGAGTGACGACAATAAGGGCATTATGGGAAATGAATTTGCTGTCTTTCCGTATATTTGAGGAATGAAGCAACTTAACCAATTAAAACAAATTCTGACAAAGCTAAAACCTGAATTAGTACAAAAGTATCATGTTCAGACAATTGGTCTTTTTGGTTCTGCAGTCAGAGATGATTTTTCTCCATCAAGTGACATAGATATTATCGTAGATTTTAATCAGCCTGTTGGAATAGAATTCATTGATTTAGCTAATTACATTGAGAAACGCCTTCAGACAAAAGTTGACCTTGTTTCAAAGAATGGTATTAAAGACAAGTATTATCAGGCAACAGAAAGGGAAATTGCAGAACAATTATTCTTAAAAAAAGACTATTCTGCTGTAAAAGACAATTTAAAAGTTTGTGAAATACTTTCTTTCTGAGCTATTTAAATTTTTAAACTGCAGCAGTTTGAACTTCAGGAAAGTCAAAAAAAGCTATTGACAATGAATTTTTTTTAATAGCAAAAAATCATTATTCTCAGAACCTTGAAGAAGTGAAGCAACAGTTTAAAAAGTCTTAACAGCATGATAAAAAACAAAGCAACGATTCACACTTACATTTACCGCAATAAAATTAATAATTATGAAAAAGGGAATTTTTGCTTATTTAATAGCAGCGTCAATCGGGATTTTCTCTGCTGTTAATACAAATGCGCAGGACACAACTTCTGCAGAGCACGGAATCAAAAAAGGTGTTAAAAAAACCGGCCGGGCTATTTCAGGAACTGCAAAAAAAGTAGGGAACAAAACTTCAGAATTGGCAGCAAAGGGCAAAGCTGATGTAGTAGACAAAGAGTATGAAGGCAAGCAGGGCCCTAAGGGACAGAAAATATACATCGATAATAAATCCAGGTATTACTGGCTGGATAAAAAAGGTCACCGACGTTTTGTTGCAGAAAATAAATTAAAAGATAAAAACAGTTAGGTTTTTTTAAAAACCATAATACGCTTTGTAAAACCTGCCTTTCAGTTTCAGGCGCGGAAATGCCGGTTTCTTATGTATGCAATAGATATTTAAATGTTCCCTGTATAATTAACAGTTGCTACTGAAATCTTCCGCTGCCTTCTATTACCCTGTATGGCTTACTGAAAAAATCGCTTACTGCAGCATTAAATTGATCTTTATAGAAAACAGGTGTGGAATGACCGGAATTTGGCAAAATCCATAAATTGGATTTTTGAATTGACTGCGCAATCAGCAAAGTATGTTGCGGTAACAAGACATCATGGTCGCCACCGATAACAAGCGTGGGGCAAGCAATTGAGTGTAATTGCTGAACAGTAATATGAGGTTCGTATGATAATAAATGCATTAGTTTCCCCAGGTGCTTTATTTCCGGTGTCTGTTTTATTTTGGCTAAGGAGTCATTTATCTTTATAAACATATTATAAATAGGTGGATCTACAGCAGTAGTATCAGGCCACAGATTTGCACCTGTTACCGCAAGCTTTTTTACTTTGTCCGGATGTCTCATTGCAAGTAATAAACCATTTATTCCACCATCGCTCCAGCCGATTACATAGCAGGAATCAAGATGAAGCGTATCTAATAAAGCATTTAAATCATCACTCATCATTTCATAACTAAGTGAATCACTTACATCAACAGATTTACCCTGCGCTCTGCTATCCGCAAGAATGACTTTATAACTTTTAGAAAAATAAGGTATCTGGTAAAGAAAGTTGTTAATAGAACCGCCGTTTCCATGAATGATAAGCAATGGTTCGCCTTTGCCATACATTTCATAATACATATTAAAACCTCTTGTTTTTACATACTTACCAACCTTTTGATTTTTACCAAACATAGTTGTATCAAAAGGGGAAACTTTATTGGATTGACCGGCGGTTGACAATATATTAGATACTGATATTATTAAAAGAAAAAGTATTTTATAATCTTTCATGAAAGTATAATTTTATAGTTAGCAGATTTGACTTAGCCGCTTTTGCACCATTAAGAGATTACAAAAGAATAATAGCTCTTGTTATTTTCGCATAAATATCTGAAATAACTTTCAATTATTATCACCTGTTGGCGGAGTTGATTAACTCAGTGGATATAGTACCCGGCAGGAGCAAAAGATGGGAGTTTTAGCGTATTTCATTTTAATGAAATCACATTGGAGCGAAATATTGGTTTAATATGTCGCTCCTATGGAGCTAAAACCAAATTTGAATATTTATTTCTACCAATATATCGCCTCTGTAAGGCTAAAAAAACAACTCCGCCAACAGGTTATTATCCTCAGTTCTTTATGCAACATAGCTGCTTTTAAAATTTTTTATGGTTTATCGCATGCTTATATTTTTGCAGCCATGAAAAAAAATGCACTCACATTAATTTGCATTAGCGTTTCAGCTTTAGTCCAGGCGCAATCTGTTAAAAGCGACAGCACCAAAAAGTGGACTAATCATTTTCAGCTTACCGTTATCGCACAAAAGCATTCAGCCTTCCCATCAAGATATAGTGGAAAAAACAGTTTGGCAGATACGGCAGAACCAACAGCTACAAGTATGACTTCAACCTTATTCTTAGGAAGAAGGTTATGGAAAAATGCAGCTATCTATTTTAATCCCGAGGTTTCAGGTGGTAAAGGGTTAAGCTTTGCAACAGGTGTGGCAGGTGCGTTGAACGGTGAAACTTATCGCGTAGGTGCTGCAGAGCCCCAGGTTTTTATTGCACGGGCCTATTTGCAGCAATACTTTCCGTTAGGCAACACGTCTTACGAATATGTGGAAGATGATGCAGGTAAAATAGCAGGCAAAGTACCTGCAAGCCGCATTACAATTAGCCTGGGTAAATTTGCTGTCAGTGATTTTTTTGATAATAATGCCTACAGTAAAGACCCGCGAAGCCAGTTTTTTAATTGGAGCATGTGGGCAAACGGCGCATGGGATTATCCTGCTGATACAAGAGGATATACCAAAGGAATTGTTGTTGAATTGATTAAGCCAACATGGGCAATAAAGGCTTCAACCGTGGCAGTACCGCGTGTTGCCAATTCACCTTTACTGGAGTATAAAATTACAAAGGCTCATTCTGAAACTGCAGAATTCGATCATACACTTTCTTTAAATAAAAGGCCGGGCAACATACGGTTACTGCTTAGTAATACGTATTCAAAAGCGCCTTCTTATGCTGCAGGAATGAAAGCTTTAATAACTAATAACAAATATGAGCTCGATGTTATTTCAGGTAATGCAGAAAACAATGAATACGGAGGAAAAAAGTTTGGCGCCGGACTAAACGCAGACCAGGAGCTCACAAATGACATAGGTGTATTTGCCCGGGCAGGCTGGAACGACGGCAGGTATGCTACATGGGCCTTTACCGAAATTGACAGAACCATTAACGCAGGCTTGAGTATAAAAGGCACAAAATGGAAAAGGGAAAATGATTTTTGGGCTATCGGTGTTGTAGCTAACGGATTATCTGAAGGGCATAAAAAATTTTTAAAAGCCGGCGGTACTGGTTTTATTATCGGTGATGGCTTTTTGAACTATGGGCACGAAGCAATTTTGGAAACGTACTATAACGCAAATCTTTCAGATTTCCTTTGGTTAACGTTCGACTACCAGTTTGTAAAAAATCCGGGGTATAATAAAGACAGAGGACCGGTACATGTTTTTGGTGTAAGAGGACATGTAGAGTTTTAAATCTTTTAGCGTAATGGCTTCAACACCTGCACTTATTTATAATTAAATTATTATACTCATTTTCATAGTCCGGGCCATGGTCATCATCATGCTGAACCTCTGATGAATTTTAAAGTAAACTCTTTTTTAAAAAAGTTTAAAACAGGCTAAAAATATTCATGCTTACGTCGGAAGTAAATCTGTTAAAAGCATATTATATCAATCTTTGCAACAACTTTAGAAACAGTAAAAGAACAGGCCAAACGCATCTAAATTAGAAATCGGTAAATTAATAGTTTTTAATCCCAAAGGGATGATATATTTATAGAGCTAAAATATGTGCCTGTTTTAAAACTCCTAAGGAGTGATAATATCATCCCTTCGGGATTATTCAACGTACGCTAATTCCGTTTTCTATAAAATTATCAGCCTTTCAGGCTTAAAAAATTAAGATGCGTTTGCAATGGGGAAAAGAAACATTTTGATGAAGAGATAATTATATTTCTTTACAATGCATAATTTGCCATTTCTCAATATATAACTGTTGCACCATAACAGAACTTAAATATATCTCGAATGAAATTAAATTTTCTGCCGCTTTTATTAGTTTACTGTTTTTTCCTAATAAATGGAAAAAACAAAGAGAGTTTTCATAGTATAGATAATTACCAGGATACAATTAAAAAACAGCCGGAATACTTTGAAAGAGAAAAAATCAGTAAGGAGAATGCTGTTATTCCCGGTGATTTTGCAGATCCTTCAATTATTCGCGTTGGTGATACTTATTATGCAACCGGCACTTCTTCGGAGTGGGCGCCTCATTTTCCCATTTTTACGTCGAAGGATTTGGCAAACTGGAAACAGATAGGTTATGTGTTTAGTCAAACACCTTCCTGGGCTGCTTCTTCTTTCTGGGCGCCAGAGCTTTTTTATCGTAATGAAACCTTTTATGTATATTATGTAGCTAAAAAAAAGAGTGATAAAATCTCTTGTATTGGCGTGGCTGCTTCAGAAAACCCCGCAAAAGGATTTACCGATAAAGGTATTGTTTTGCCTTTTGGATCGGAAGCGATTGACCCTTATATAATAAATGAAAAAGGACAGTTATACATGACCTGGAAAGCGTACGGACTTGATAACAGGCCGATAGAAATCTTAGGGTGCAAGCTCTCAAAAGACGGATTAAAACCAGATGGCGTTCCCTTTACTTTGCTGAAAGATGATCAGAGAAAAGGGCTGGAAGGACAGTGCCTGATAAAGAAAGACGGTTATTATTATTTGTTTTATTCGGTCGGTGGTTGCTGCGGGCCAAAATGCAGTTATGAAGTTTGCGTGGCAAGATCAAAATCATTGGAAGGGGAATTTTCAAAGTTTGCAAACAATCCGGTACTTACACAAAACGATCAATGGAAATGTCCGGGACACGGTACAGTTGTACAAACGAAAGAAGGGAAATACTTTTATTTATATCATGCTTATAATAAAAAAGATAATGTTTTTACCGGGAGGCAAGGTATGTTGGCCGAGGTGCTTTGGGATTCAAAAACAGGCTGGCCGCAAATAAAAAATGATAGCGGGGCAGAAGATAAAAATCTCACAACAAGCTCTGCCTTTTTTGATGATTTTTCTGCTTCAAAAATTTCTTTACCCTGGCAATGGGACTTCAGGCACACCAAACCATTGTTTCAGATAAAAGAAGGTAATTTGTATCTTTCCGGTAAAACTGATACTGCCAATAAAACGGGTACAGCGTTAACTGTGCGCCCTGTAAAAGGCAATTATGACATCACCGCTTCAATTGTAAACGAAAACGCATCATTAAAAGGTTTGGTTGTTTACGGAGATGCAGATCAATCAGTTGGAATTGGTATAAGAGGTAATACAATTGAAGTTTTTGAAGTAAAAAACAACAAAAGGGCTATTTTGCGCAGCGAAGAAAAAGCAAATAAAGGAGAAGTTTTTTTGAAAATAGGCGTTGAAGAAGGTTATAAAATCAGATTTTTTTGGAGCCACGAAAAAAATAGCTGGAATGAGATAAAAGCAGGAGAAAGCTCTTATTATAATGGAGACTTTCTTCCTCCCTGGGACAGAAGTCCAAGGCCAGGCCTTCTTCATTCGGGCGAAATAAAAGAACCTGCAGTTTTTTCTTCTTTCAAAATCGAATATCATTAAGTGTGCTTAAAAAACGGCTATATGCTAATTTGTGGTGGTAAATCTGGTTAGAGAAAGCAAATGCAACCTTAGCAGAAACCTTATTTCTTCTTGAAATAAAATAAGGCGAAAAGTCAGCAGGAGAATAACCAGAAAACCGAATTCTAATATCTGAAAAAACCCGTGTCACAGCAAATGGAAATAAAACTAATCTACAGATACAAAGTCACAAAAGCTTTTTACGTAAATTTTTTTCACTCTTGCTAAACGACTTGCAAAAGAGAAAAAATGAGTAATATTGTTTTAATAAAAGAGACAGTAGATTTTAAAAAAAATTACAATGAAGTTACTTTTACCTGCAATTATTTTAGTGCAACTTTCATTTATATCAGTTATGGGCCAGGATAACGAACACAAAGTCAGGATTTCCAATGGCACGTTATCAGGAACCGTTGAAAAAAGCGGCGTTCTTTCTTTTAAAGGAATTCCTTATGCAGCGCCGCCTGTTGGTGATTTGCGATGGAAAGAACCTCAGCCGCTAAAGAATTGGCAAGGTGTTTTAAAAGCAGGCAAATTCGGGAAAAGCCCGATGCAACCTGCGATTTTTGGTGACATGAATTTTCGCTCAGGCGGCATTAGCGAAGATTGTCTTTACCTGAACGTTTGGGCGCCTTCTAAAAAAGCCAGCGAACTTTTGCCTGTTCTTGTTTATTTCTATGGCGGCGGTTTTGTAGCAGGCGATGGTTCTGAACCAAGGTACGATGGGGAGAGTATGGCAGCAAAAGGCATCGTTGCGCTTACTGTAAATTACCGTCTTGGTGTTTTTGGATTCTTTGCGCATCCCGAACTTACAAAAGAATCTACGCACCGCTCTTCCGGCAATTATGCATTATTAGACCAGGCTGCAGCTCTAAGATGGGTAAAACAAAATATTACAGCTTTTGGAGGAGACCCCGATAAGATAACTATTGCAGGTGAGTCTGCAGGCTCTGTATCTGTCAGCGCTCAAATGGTTTCTCCTATGTCAAAAAATTTGATATCAGGGGCGATTATGGAAAGCGGTTCTTTGCTGGGCACGCTTCCTCCTGTGTCGCTAAACCAGGCAGAGCAAACAGGTGTTGGGTTTTCTAAAACTGTTGGTGCAAATTCTTTAACTGAATTAAGAACATTGAGTGCAGATTCTTTATTAAAAGCATCTGTAAAGTTTGGAGTAATGCGTTTCTCAACAGCCATAGATGGTTATTTTTTTCCCAAGGCTCCTGCAGAAATTCTCGAAGCAGGAGAACAGGCACATGTGCCGTTACTTGCCGGTTGGAATTCAGAAGAATCGAACTACCGTACGTTAATGGGCAACGAGGCGCTTACAAAAGAAAATTATGCAAAAGCAGTACAAAAACTATATAATGATAAAGCTGATGAATTTTTGAAAGTATACCATGCAGACAGCGATGAACAGGTAGAGCAGACAGCAACAGATTTTGCAAGCGATCGCTTCATTGGATACAGTACCTGGAGATGGACAAATATGCAGGCAAAGACAGGAGGTAAGCCGGTTTATCGTTATTACTATTCTCATCCGCGCCCTGCTATGAATGCTGAGATGGGCAATGCTGTTGCCGGCCTTGCCGGTGGTGTACAAAAAGGTACAAATGCCCCTAAAATGCCGTCCGCTAAAGGCGCTGTCCATTCATCAGAAATAGAATATGCTATGGGCAATTTGTCTACCAATAAAGTGTATGCATGGACTGCGGATGATTATAAAGTTTCTCGTACAATGCAGGCCTACTTTGCCAATTTTATAAAGACGGGTAATCCGAATGGTGCGGGCTTGCCGCAGTGGCCTTCCATTAATAACATCACACCTGCGCCGGTATTGCATATAGATGTAAACACAAGAGCAGAACCTGCCAAAACAGATGATCGTTATCATTTTATGGAGAAAACTTCCAAAAAATGATATGAATGACTTTAGAGATAAAAATTTAAAATTATCGGGAATTTTGAAAAATGAAAACAAATTTTGAAACTGTTCACGAATATATAAAGGGTTTTATGACGGATAGTATGGGTAATAATATTTATGCGCCAGTTGCTTTTATGTTAAGGTCAATGTTATTTAGATAAGCTCCGTAGGTGCTTCCTGTTTTATAATTTAGGCGACTCCCTGTGGAGTCTGCGTTAGTATTTCTCCGATCCCTTCTATAAACTGTACGCTTTTTTACGACTGACGAGCCAATTCCTTTCGATTTGATAGAACGAATTGTTGAATTCAGGGTAAAAGAAAATTCAGCAAAAATCAAAATAACAGCAGGATCAAAAATATCCGGTTAAGCATTCGAAGGATAAACTTCCTTTGCAGAATCTTTATTTCTCGTCCAGCAAACTATTCACGGTTTTATAAAATTCTTTCTTATAATCTTCATAATGCGCTCCCGTTCCCGGACCAAAAAAACCTGTATCAAATTTTCTTACTTTGCCTTTTTTATCTATTATTATTGAAGAAGGAAATACTTTGATATTGGTGACCTGCGGCAATGTTTTTTTGGTTCGCAAAGTATCAGAAACGGTTACACCGGTAATTAAAACCGGGTACTGTATATTGAACCTTTTTTGAAATTTCTCCAGGCTTTTCTTTGAACGGTTAAAGTCTGTTGAGTATTCATAAGCCAATGCTATCATCTCTATATTCTTTTCTTTTTCTTTGTTGTAATAATCACTTAAAAAGGCAGTTTCATCCATACAATTCGGGCACCAGGAGCCCATTATTTGTATAATTACTACCTTATTCTTAAACCGGTCATCGTTTATGGAAACAGGATTGCCGTTAAGATCCGGAAAACGAAAGTCAAGTTTTTCTTCTCCCGGCTTCAGGTACATAGCCGCTTCATCTGTCTTGACTTTGGCGTTGGCATTTTTAACAGCAGACCAATCTTCACTATATTTAAAACCTGAAAAATAACGACCGTTTTCAATAGTATTTTTAGCTGTTATATCTGCTGTGAACAACATAGCATGACTGCCATCAAATCCTGACATTTTTAGTTTGTTGCCTGTTACCACTCCTTCCATAAAACGATAATCTCCGGTAGGTGTTAAAAATGTTCCTTGTAACCGGTTGCCTGTCTGGCTAAACTCTGCAATTGAAGTGGTTTCAGTTGCTGTGTCACCTGCAAACTTAACTGCCCACCTTCCTGTTATATTCATTTTTGCCGGGCCATCTTTTAATTCAAAGCGTTTATTATTTTTCTCTGCTGTAAAAGGCATTGTCTGTTCCGCACCTGATGTTCCTCTTATCCATAAGCCGTCCCATTTATTTCCGGTTATTCTTGCTTTAAAAGAAGATTCAAAAAGGGGCATCTTAATAAAAACAGAATCGCGGGTAAAACGAACACTGTCTACACGAAGCCTTTCACTGGCATTCAGTACATACAAAGTTGTTTTGTTATTTTTCTGCTGTTCCTCAAAATTAAAGATGATATTATTTCCATCCTGGCGGTGAATAACAGCCTGCCACTTTGAAACCGGGGAAGCAGTTTTTTGAGCGTCAGAAAACAAATTAAAAAAGAGATTAACAAAGATGATTAAAAAGAAGGATTTCATAATAGCTGCAAATTTAGCACTAAACCTAACACAGCTTTAATTTGTCAGGCTAAACGCATCTTAATTTTTTTAAGCGGAAAGGCTGATAATTTTATAGAAAACGGAATTAGCGGATGTTGAATATTCCCGAAGGGACGATTTTATCACTCTATCGGAGTTTTAAAACAGCACAAATATTTAGTTTCTATAAATATATCATCCCTTTGTGATTAAAAAATTATTGACTCACCGGTTTCTAATTCGGATACGTTTGCCCTGCTAAATTTTTTGATTGCATTTACAGTTTTTTTTTAAACGTATTTCTTTTAAACATTTAATTTGATGTTTCATACTTTTTCGCAGTTCATTAATTTCACTTTACACTTTCACCACTCGCTGCGGCATCCTTATCTTTGCGGCCATTATGCATTACGTTACAGTTGAAAATCTGACAAAAAGTTTTGGAGTTAATCCATTGTTTGATAATATTTCTTTTCATATAAATGAAGGTGACAAAATTTCCCTTGTTGCAAGAAACGGTGTAGGCAAGAGCACACTTCTTAAAATTTTAGCCGGCGAAGAAACGCCGGACAGCGGCACCGTATGGATCAGTAAAGACGTAACAGTAGCTCTTTTTGAACAGGATCCGAAGTTTGATGAAAATAAGACAATACTGGAGAATATCTTTCATACGGAGAATCCTGTAATTACTGCTATCAAGGAGTATGAAGCCGCTGTGGAAGCAGCAGAAGAAGCCGCAGAGTCAGGAAAGGAGGATGATGGTCAGGCAATCAGTGATGCATTAGCACGTATGGACGACCTGAATGCATGGTCGTTTGAAAGTAAGGTGAAGGAAATAATGGATAAGCTCAACATCCATCATTTAAAACAGCCTGTAGCAAGCCTGAGCGGAGGACAGCGAAAGCGTGTTGCGCTCGCCCAGACATTAATTGATATCGGGTTCGAACACCAGCATACATTACTTATAATGGATGAACCTACCAACCATCTTGATGTGGAAATGATTGAGTGGCTTGAGCATTATCTGAACGGTGAGAACATTACACTGCTGCTGGTTACCCACGACCGTTATTTTCTCGATGCCGTAAGTAAGGAGATCTGGGAAATGGAACGCAGCGAATTATATAGCTATACCGGTGATTATGCTAACTACTTAGAGAAGAAAGCGGCAAGAATAGAAAGTGAATTAAGCACGATTGATAAGGCCAAAAACACTTATCGCAAAGAGCTTGAATGGATGCGTAAGCAGCCCAAAGCGCGTACAACAAAGAGCAAGAGCCGGCAGGATAATTTTTATGAAGTGGAGGCGCAGGCTAAGAAGAAGATAGAAGATGCACAGCTTCAGTTAGAAGTGAAGATGACACGCCTTGGAGGTAAGATTGCGGAGTTAAAAAAAGTATATAAAAGTTATGGCGAAAAGGTGATTATGAAAGGTTTTGAGTATACTTTCAGCAAGGGAGAAAGGATTGGTGTAGTGGGGAAAAACGGTGTTGGCAAAAGTACTTTTTTAAATATTCTGCAAGGGCTCGAACAGCCTGACAGCGGAAAGATAAATATCGGTGATACCATAGTCTTTGGAAACTTCAGCCAGCAGGGACTGGAGTTTAAAGACGACGTGCGGGTGATAGAATATGTAAAAACATTTGCTGAAACTTTTCCCCTGGCAAAAGGCGGAAGCCTGAGCGCATCACAGTTTTTGGAGCTGTTTTTATTTCCGGGGGATAAGCAGTACACTTACCTCAGCAGCCTCAGCGGCGGTGAGAAGAAGCGTTTGCAGTTATTGGTTATTCTTTTTACAAATCCTAATTTTCTCATTCTGGATGAACCTACCAATGACCTTGACCTTCCTACATTGGGTGTGCTGGAAAATTTTTTAAGCGAATTTCAGGGTTGTTTGCTCATTGTAAGTCATGACCGTTATTTTATGGATCGTCTGGTTGATCATTTGTTTGTATTTGAAGGAGACGGCGAGATAAGAGATTTTCCCGGCAACTATACTTTGTACCGTGAATGGTTAAAAGCCAATGAGAAAAAAGGTAAGGATAAGTGGGGAGAACTGGGCAAAATGAAGACTAACGGAGTATCTACAGAATCGGTTGCAAGTTCCCGGTTGCTGGTTGCCGGTAACCAGAAACCAGTAGCAGGCAACCAAAGAAAAGCAACTTATAACGAGAAAAAAGAGTTTGAATCAGTTGAAGCAGAAATGAAACAGTTAGAGCAGGAAAAGAAGCTTTTAGAGGAGAAAATAGGAAATTTACCTTTTGAGGAAATTCAAAAAGCAAGTGTGAGGATAGGAGAGATTGCCACATTAATTGCCGATAAGGAAATGAGGTGGCTGGAACTTTCGGAAATCATTTAATTCCAGCAAGTCCAAGCATGACCAAACATTTAAGAAATGTACATTCCAAAAAATTTTCTTACGACAGACAAAGAAGAAATTATTGCTTTTATGAAGCAGTACAGTTTTGCGACAATCATTACAGCTAAAGATAATTTTCCGACTGCCACACATTTACCTTTTTTAGTATCTGCAAAAGGCGATACTATTATGCTGACTTCGCATTTTGCAAAAGCAAACGACCAATGGATGCAAATAGGGGAGAACCTGGTTTTAGTCATTTTTAATGAACCTCATGCTTATATTTCGCCCAAACACTATGACAAAGAATTGAACGTGCCAACCTGGAATTATTTTTCAGTTCACGCCTATGGAAAGGGACAATTAATAACTGATACAGATAAAATTTTTGAAGTGCTTGAGGCAACAATTGAGAATTATGAAATTGACTATAAACAACAATGGAACCATTTGCCGGAAGATTATAAATTGAAAATGGTAAAAGGAATTGTTGCCTTTGAAGTAATAATAACTGACTTACAGGCAAAGAAGAAATTGAGCCAGAATAAAACTACTGCCGAACAAATGAGAATTATTGAGACACTTTGCGACAGCGACCATAACAATGAGCGCGATATTGCAAAGTATATGAAGCAGAATAAAATGATGCAGGAATAACTGCTGCTATATAAATATTTTAATAAATCTATATGGAATTACTTGGGATTGGATCACGAATAAAACACCCTTCTTTTGGATTGGGAGTCATTATTCGGTTGCATAAAAGAATTTATGACGTTTGTTTTATGGAAGGCGGAATAAAACCTGTATCCAAAGACTTTGCTGTTGAAGTGATTGAAAGAACAGAACCTGAATACAACGTTTCATTCAGCGAAGCTGAAGATGCATTGATAAAAATATTAAGAGAATGGAGCGATATAACCGAAGCAGTTTCAATAGGTGATAAGTGGAAGAACGGCGTTATAATATTGAGACCAGGCGACAAATCATTAAAAGAAAATGAAGTGCCTGTTGATGTATTCTTCAATAAAATAGTCATGTTGCGCGACAGGCTGCGGGTAATGGAACAAAAGATAAATGCACATAAAATATTAACAAACGAAGAAAAGTTTGACCTTCAGCAATACATTACCCGTGTATATGGCAGCTTAACAACTTTCAATATTCTCTTTAAACATAAAGGTGACCAGTTTGAAGGAGTAAAATCTTAGAACCACGATTTATAGGATTTTTAATGATTTTAATGAAAAAAGAGTTAGCCGCAAAGACTCAAAAACGGGAAGGAGCGCAAAGGCTTTTTATAATTATAAAACAAAAACGTCTTTAAAATTTTCCTTTGAAGCTTAGAGCCTTTGAGTCTTTGTGGCTGCAAAATTATTTTCGATTTCAAATTTTACACTTTCAATCTCCCTGATGCCTGGTTTTTTACAATTATACAAAAACGCTTATAAAGGTTTATCGAAAGAGACGTGGTATCTTTCTTTGGTTATATTAATTAACCGCAGCGGTACGATGGTTCTTCCCTTTATGACTGTGTATGCCACGCAGAAGCTGCATTTTTCTATTGGTGAGGCAGGGTTGCTAATGGCTTTTTTTGGAATAGGAGCAATTATAGGTGCATTTATCGGCGGAAAAATAACCGACGCAGCAGGATTTCAGGCTGTGCAGCTTTTTGCGCTTTTTGGTGGCGGCATTATGTTTATTTCGATTGGTTATCTTACCAGTTATGTGCCTCTGTGTATCGGTGTTTTACTATTAAGCATTATCAATGAATCTTTTCGTCCTGCTAACGCGGCGGCTGTTGCAGCGTATAGTGTTCCTGAAAACCGCACAAGGTCTTATTCTTTAAACAGGCTTGCTGTTAATTTGGGCTGGGCGTTTGGAGGAACTATCGGCGGTTTTCTTGCGCAAAAAAACTACAACCTTTTATTTTGGGTAGATGGCATTACTAATATTGCAGCCGCCATCTTGCTGATGGCTGTATTTAAAAAGCGCCAAAGTGTAAAGACAGGCAGCCGATTAACTAAAAAAACAAATACTGAAACGCTTTCCTCTGCCTACAAAGACAAGCAATATCTCGCTTTTATAATGCTCACTGTTCTTTTTGGATTTTGCTTCTTCCAAATGTTTACTTTACTGCCAGTGTATTATAAAACCAAATTAAATATTACAGAAAGCCAGATCGGAATACTAATGGCCGTAAACGGATTAATGATAGCTATTATCGAAATGTTTTTAATATACAATCTCGAGCGAAAAAATACACCTTTAAAATTTCTCAGTTACGGAGTTTGGCTTGTTGGCTTGTCTTTTGGCTTGTTTAATATTCTTAACGGCCAATTAATGCTTGCATTTGTTTCAATTGTAGTAATAACTTTTGGCGAAATGTTTTCGATGCCTTTTATGAACAGCTATTGGATCAGCAGAAGCAGTGATCATAACCGCGGGCAATATGCTGCGTTATATACGATGGCATGGGGAACTGCACAGGTAGCCGCTCCCGCTATTGGTGGTTTTGTAGCCGGCAGATACAGCTTTAATGTACTTTGGTGGATAATTGTTGCGGTAACAATTGTTGCAGGTTTCTTATTCAAACGCCTGACCCCGCCGGCTGCTTTTAAGATCTCATAAACATTCCGCTATCAGCAGCGGTTCAAGCTGTTGACAGATGCTATATTTGTTCAATCTTACATATTATGTCTGTAACTATTCCTGTTGAGTTAGATAGTAATGAGTGTATATCTGAGGTTGTATCTTCAAAAGACACTGCTGCCAACTATGTTAAGTACTTTATCAAAATAAACGGCATCCGGCGTGTTTTGTAAATTTTGAACGGGTAGATAATTCATTGCTCCGGGAAAAATCCTCTTCTCCTGACCTTCGCCGCTGTTGGGGTGTGTCACGAATGAAGAGAAAGGATAGTTCTTTTCAATGTTGTATAAAAGATGGTAGCAGGCCTACCGCATACGTTGTACAGACGAAGTATGCAAACC
>JAABUK010001521.1_pt1 | contig 43649 bp, 52 predicted proteins | sample 5559141 | NCBI WGS metagenome assembly JAABUK01 (sample SAMN10711869, study PRJNA513367) | rock metagenome | isolation source: Antarctica rocks | place: Antarctica: Victoria Land, Pudding Butte nord | collected 2016-01-03 | reverse complement strand
AACCCTTCGCGCACTCGGCAACAACGTCGTGGTGGAGTACTTCTCGTGCCATTTTCAATGCAGCCGGGTCAGACATGTTTCCGAACACTTTCTCGTTACCGCTGGCTTTATTGGATATAAACCACTTTCTGATCTCTGTATCGTCGGTTCTCTTCAGTGCTTGGAACCATGTTACCCATTTTGATCCAACGTGTCTTAGGCCAAACAGAAGCAGCCCGATGAAGACGTAGATCACCGACAGGTAGACAATGCTGTCATGTCCGGAGAACATGGTGACAATTGGGGAGACAAAAAGCCAGGGTATGCAAGCAATGATCACCTTTCGACCAGACAAGAAGGCTGTCCCTGGGAATTGGAAGCTGGCAACAGCGGCGAAGAGCGTCAGATATGCAGTCAACGCAAACAAGTATAGCGCGAAGACGATGCCAGCATGGATTCCATGAACCCCAGAAATGACTGCGAAGCCGATGAGAGCACCAGCGATAGTGAATGCGAGACCTGCAATCAGCCTCGTCAACACGAACACATTCGCTGCGGAGAATGCCATGGAGATCAGATAGTAAGATCCACCGCAGGATATCCAAGTGCCAATCGCGCCAGACAGCAGCAAAGCTATCATCAATGCCTGCGTGGCACTCTGCTGTTCAGGGAAACTCATATATGCGCTCAGGTAGAGTCCACGCCCAGTTGTGGTGAGAAGGATGATATCAACTAAGGCTGGGATGGCGAACACACTCAGGAAGGTAAACCGTTGAAAACCCGGAAGTGGCTTGACGGTATCTTCTGGATTGCAATCAATCTGTGCGCCCGCATAGGCAGTGGCAAGTGCAGGTGCCCCATTGACCCAATTCGGCGGCTGCTTCTGGTCGTAGTGTGCCCTATAGCGGTCGGAGAGAAGCTTGCCAAAAACGCTAGGGGCAACATCAAAGTAGGCCTCGCACCTCGAACCGAGAGCGAAAGATTCGGCGAATGCCGCAGCTTGGTCGGACTGATCGTTGAACAGTGGGTTGCGATCAGTCACCTCAACGTAAACTTCGTCGAAAGCCCCTTTCCTAGCAGCACAAAAGAGGGCCAGAGCAAGCATGTCAGAATACGCGTCTATGCTTCCTCTCACAACTATCGACTCAAGAGTGTTTGTGATCTCACTCAGTTGGTCATCCCGACGATGCTTGAGAAGATGGGTGAACTGCGTATCAACGTCCAGGAACATTGCAAGTGCCTTTGACAACTCGGGATGTTGGCAGCCGTTCTCTCGGTACCAGGCGATTCTGGATTTGATGAGCTCTCTGACCGGAACATTACCATTCAGATAGCCAACGGTATTGAGTTCCTTCAGTTGTGCCAGCGACGGGTTGTCGAGAAGCTGCACACGCAAGTGGGCCCGTAGGCGAGCCAGCAGGATGTCTTCAGCGTCAGAGAGACTCAGATGTTGGAGCAGAAGCAACCGCTCCTCCGGTGTAAGGACATCGATATCTTGCACTGCGCGACGAGGAAGTCCGGTAGGTTCGACGGTATCACGAGACCACTCTGCCAACGCCGCCTCGATCTGAAAGCATTGATGTCGAGAAAATCCTCTGCTGGAAAGGAATGTGTGCAGAATCGTTCCCGCAAGGCCTTGAGCGTTCTTTGATACGTAAATTTCGAGGCCTTCGGAATCCGCCTGATAGACAGCCCAGAACCGAATTTCTGCATTTTTACGAAAGCCAGAATCCAATCCAAGGTGGACTTTGAGGAAGTTGTTGGTAGCCAGTGTCGCAAGTTCTTTGACAGCTGCAACGAGTTGAGCGGGGTGCGATCCTTGCGAGGTCAAATGCTTCTCGTGAAAACGTCGGTAAAGCGTTCCAATGTTCTGTAGTTTCTGCTGAGCGACTGGATGGAGTAAACCCAGACCTTTCAGCCGGTGCTGCGACTGTAAAATCTCGGCGAATCCAATTGGCGAAGCATCGAACCCAAGAGGAAAACAGCCCAACGAATGATACTCGTGCCCGGATGAGGATGTTGACAGTGGGTTTCCTCGCTTGCCAATCTGGTCAGTCCAGTCAGGTGGATCTTGCAACACCATCTTCAGCTGTTCGTGATCGGCTTCGCCTGCGTCGGCAGAGTCGAGTGCTCTCGGGATCCCATGGAAGAACGAAAGCAGAGGTCTCCAGCTTTCGTGGCTAACGGGTGTGGCGAGGATGTCGGCATTTCCTCGCCAAATATCGTGGATCTTCATAACTTTGTCGTCTTTCAACCATTCGAAGGCGCCAAGAGGCTCGACCAGCGGAACGTTGAGAGCAGCATCGGTCAACGCGGCCTTTGGTCCAAGCCAAGTGATTGCACTGTAGAAACTGCACCACTGGACGCTTCGTTTGACCACCGAGTTTGCGACGGAGACTTGGTCGTCGATTGTCTCCCAAGCCATGACCACAAAGTCTCGCAGACAGGATTCAGAAACGAAAGCTTTGACAGTCTTTTGGAGGTTTGTCATCTCAAAATAGTCGCGCTTGTCGCCGTTGGGCATGACGGATGCATTCTTGATGACCAAGCCGGAGATCGCTTCATTTTGCAGAACGTGCCCATCTTGAAGGAAGTCGGGTGGTGCTGACTCGAGATACACTCGGAGACCCAGTGAGCTCACCAGAATCAAGAATTGTTTGAGCACTGCTGGTACAAAGTGGCCCTCCCATTCAGCAAAGAGTACGCCACTGACGGCAGTGCCCTTGAATGTCTTGACGAGCACACTGAAGATCTTATCCAGGGATGTCTGCACATCATCGCCTTCAGCCAATATTCGGGCCAAATCCACCCTCCCCAGAACTTGGCAACCTCTTGCATCTGCTGCTGCGTCCACTGCCCCGACCTGAAATGGATCGACAACCAGGAGGTCCCACTGAGCAAGGATTCTCGACTGTGCCTTGGTCGTTGGTATGCTGAAGGGGCCCAGGTAGACACCGAAGGAGGTCGGCTTCTTGGACGTTGGCTGCGTTGAGACAAGACGCGGTATCTGCTGCGCAAGACTCGCGAGATGACTTGCGACTCGAGGCGAAACGATATCTGGGACAGGGCGGTTTTGGACATGGTGTATAGCTCGAGATGTCACCGAGTAGACGAGGTAGAGCGTTCCGAGGCAAACAGAAGCCAGAATTATGCCAATAAGAACCTAACACAGTCAGCATCTTCAGATGGACGAGAGACCGAGAGACCAACCCATTGCCACCAGTGACCATGCATCTCACTCCAACCCAAAGGGTTGGGCTTCAAAACCTTCACCATGTTATAGAATCAATGAGTATATGTGAACGCAACGAAGGAGGACAAGAGAGAGAAGAACGAGCCAGAAAAGGCCTCGTCAGGCCTTAGACACAAGCAAGACAGCAGCAACATCCGGCCATGGAAAAGAACGAAAGCGCGACATCTAGGGAGCAGATGCTCATGTTCGACAATGGTGCTCTCAAACAGACCCGGGCACAGGGTTGAACAGTCCGAGAAGATCTGAGGTAGGGACCAGGAAGCTACTACGCCATAAGTGATGGATGTAGCTCCGAGGCTCACCCGTGCTCGACTTTGGGACCGATCATCGAAACCACTGGCTAGTCAGTGGCATAGAGCGGTCAGCCAACAGCCAGCGGGGCACAGGTTCTGGGGGCAACGATACAGAGTTACCGTGCCAGTCAGGCATGGTGACCCTTTCGTACAACCTGCACCAGCAAGGCCAGCAGCGTGCTGGCGGTGGAGAAGTTTCGACGCACGCCAGAGATCGAAGCGAGGAAGTGAAACCTTGTTCCCAAAGGAGTCAGCACGTCAACTGAGGATCTGGCCAGGGGTGGAGGGTGAGCAGCCAACCAGAGCATCAGGAGGCCCCTTTCCCTGCCTCTGACCTCCATTTGTGGAGGACAGTTGAAAAGTAAACTCGTGTTGGCCACAACTACTGTACCAGCCACCTCGTATTTCTCGTGTCAGATATACATTGCCGTATTTGTATAGGGGAGGGGAGTGTGATGACAGGGGAGTGTGATGACAGGGGAGTGTGATGACAGGGGAGTGTGATGACAGGGGAGTGTGATGACAGGGGAGTGTAATGACAGGGGAGTGGAATGACAGCTGAGACAGTCACCGTATTGCCTCCATACAAACGACAGAGTCTGCCGCCTTTCACCATCCAGCCAGGTTTCCCGTACTCCACCTCAGGCCATCTAGTCGGAGGACCACGCTGTTTCTGTTTCTTTCTGGACCCAGGGCTCTGGCAAATTGTACGCGGTCCAAGCCCAAATGACGAACAAGCCCTGATGCACTCCGTCCTCTCCTCATCCAGGGGCGACCATTGCAGAGGAAGAACACCAGAAGCCTCCAGCCATCGGTACCAGGAGGCGTGCCGTTTCCTGTCCCATACAAGCTCGCAGACGTCCTCGTATCAGCCTTGTCTGGTTCACGTTCACCGACGCTATCTTGAATAGCCTGACCCCTTACGTCCTCTTTAGGTAATGCCACGCTGATGCTATCCCACACGCGCCAACGTCAAACCTCCCACCCATCCAGTTCAGGTGGACCGAGCACCGTAGTCACGTACGATCCGCAAGGAATTTCCACCAGATCTGTCACCAGGAGCTGGGCCTTCACTAGGCTCTCGCTGTTCGCGTCTCCCCAGGCTGGCGAGCAGGAAAGTGGCGTTCTCAGCTTCAACCATAAGAGCTGTCACCCATCCCTCTGCATTGGGAACGTTTCTTTCACTCCATCGCGTCTCCCGTCTCACCTCAGTCATTCGTTCATCTGAGTCTTCTTCGTCATTCGCTGCTTCTTCGACCAATATATTTAATCTTCTCGCATGTCCAATTTTCTCGCCGTGTACTGCCGATTCTTTCCAACCGCTAGTCAGTGCAAAACAACAACAATAATAACAACAACGACAACAACAACAGCTGTCACCACCACGTCGGCAGCCATGTCCACAGCAGTAGTGACTGGCTCGGCCACTGCCGCAGCATCTCCCTCAGCTACCCCCTTCGCCAATGGGACCGCTTCTTCCGCTGCCACCGCCGCGGTTGTGGGAGGCAACACCAAGGCCGATATCCTAGTCATCGCCAGAGATGCAACGACCGCCAGAAATCTTGCTTCGGGTTTCAATGGTTACGGCATTCCCTTTAGCACGTTGGTCGTGCCTCAGGCCGGTACCGCTCTTCCCGCTCTGAACACCTCGGGCGTCGGCAACTACGGCGGTATCCTCGTTCACGGCCAAGTTGCCTACGACTATGGTGGAACGCTTGGCTTCCAGTCTGCCCTCACCGCCGCCCAATGGAATCAACTGTACGCCTACCAAACTGCTTATGGAACACGCATGGTTCATCTTGACGTCTATCCTGGGCCCCTCTTTGGCACCAACGTCGTTGCCGGCTGTTGCAACACTGGCGTCGAACAACTCATGTCTTTCACCAACACTGCTGCCTTCGCCCAAGCTGGTCTGAAGACTGGTGCTACCATTTCCACGCAAGGTCTCTACCACTACGGAGCATCCGTCGCCGACACTACGACCACCACGGAAATCGCCCAGTTCGCCGCCAACGGCGTGGTGGCGCAAACCACCTCCGCTGGCGTCATCAACAACTTCAGCGGACGGCAACAGATGGTCTTCTTCATTGGCTGGGCTACTGAGTGGTCCCCAACGTCCAACGTCCTCCAGCACGCGTACGTTACTTGGATCACTCGTGGCCTCTACGCCGGTTACCGTCGCGTGAACTTCAATACTCAAATCGATGACATGTTCTTGATCACGGATATCTACAACCCAGCGGGAACCCAGTTCCGTCTTCGTCCTGCTGACTTGACCGCTCACGCCGCTTGGGTCCCCACCATCAATGCAAAGATGAACCCCGGCAGCTTCTACGTCCCGGAAATCGGACACAACGGCAACGGAAACATCGAGCAAGCTCAGACCGCCCCCAACGGTGATGCCATCTGCACACCCGGCTCTATCCAGTACAGTGCAATTCCCGACACACCACTGGAATTCCAGAAGCCTCTCGGAAGCGGCACCGACGCCTGGCCGGCTACCCCCACCACATATGCCTACACAGCACAATGCAACAACCTGGATCCTTTGAAAACTTGGTTCGGAACGGCTTCAAACCGTGATGCATTCGCTCACATCTCTCACACCTACACTCACGAAGAGCTCAACAACGCTACCTACGCCGATGCTGCCAAGGAAATTCAATTCAACCAAGCTTGGCTTTCCGCCGTTGGCATTGCCAACGCCCAGTACTTCACCTCAAACGGTCTGATCCCACCCGCCATCACTGGTCTTCATAACGGAGACGTGTTGAAGGCGTGGAAAGACAATGGATTAACCAACTGCGTTGGCGACAACACCCGACCTCCTCTCCGCAACGCCAACAATGACATGCATCCTTACATTACCAATTTTGCCGCCAATGGTTATGATGGTTTCCAGGTCAATCCTCGATGGGCTACTCGCATCTATTATAACTGCGATACTCCTGGCTGCACGGCCTCGGAATGGGTTGCGACCTCATCTCCGGCGCCGAACCCAGGCGACTTTGCTACCTTGATGAATACCGAGAAGGCCGACACTGCCCGTCATCTCTTCGGTCTCTACCGGGAGGGCTACATGTTCCATCAAGCCAATCTGCGACAGACCGATGTCGCCCCCATCACGGTCAACGGGGTCACAGCCAAGATCTCACTCCTCCAAGCTTGGGTTGAGACCCAGGTTCAAGAATTTGTCCGTCTAGCCAACTGGCCCATGATCACCCTCAAGCACTCCGACGTAAGTACCTCCCCCCCAAGTTGACACGAATGATTAGTGACTGGTCAATGACAGATGTCGGCTGCATTTGCTGCTCGCATGGCAAGAGATTCCTGCGTATACAAGTTGACTTGGCTCCAGTCTGCCTCGCAGATTACTGGTGTCGAAGTGACCGCCAACGGAAATTCCTGCTCGTCGCCAATTCCCGTCACCTTCCCACCTGGCAACAAGCCCAGCAGCATCCCAGCCGGTGCCACCACTGAGCAACTCGGCAATGACCCATACACTGTTTGGGTCAAGTTGACTGGTGCACCTGTGACAATGACCCTTGCTACCCCAATTGCATGGTAGCTGATGCAGATCTTCCTTTCTTCTTGGGTTGTCAAGTATTTGCATTTGCGTCACATTAATGGCAAGAAAAGTCCTATCGCGGATGCGTGGACCGGAAAGTTGGATCAGACACACCTTAGCGCTCTGTATCAAAAAACCTCGATCAGCATTGAATTCTTCCAATGTAATTAGGTCATAAACAGCATAATTGTGCATACATTCATCATTTATGAGATTTCTCCTGACCTTCCCCTTGACATGAAAGGATGCGATCCTGCCACTCGAGCGTACACCTGCAGCTCTCCGCTGCGCACCATGATCGTCCTCCGGATCTTCCCGAACCAAGAATGCAATGGTCATGGTTTGCCAACCGCGACATCGTTCTTGTGTGACGGTGGAAATTGCAATCGGTCCGGATGTGGCCAGAAGTTGATCGGTCTCCATGGCATTGGGGAGCATCCATCCCAAAGCCGTGATTCAGGGGATTCCAGGGCCAGCCATGGGATTTTCTCCACCACTGTCCTGGAAAGGATGCTCAACAGCAATGGCCAAGCATGCTCCAGACCTCGGGAAATCTCCTTCCGACGAAGGATTGCAGCCGGACGAATGGCCCGACCAGAGATGAGAAGCGGTCGGTACGGGTGCTCTGCGGGATTTGTGGATGGCGATATCACATCTCGTATTTGCTGAACTACCTCTCCTAGTGATCGCTAATCAGGGGGGCCATTCGGGGAACGTGTCCACTTCGCTGGGTGTGACCGTATTGGGGAACGCCAGCAGGTAAGGTGATGCATCATACAGCGCGAGAGCCTGCGTGCTCTGCTTTGAGTTCTCCAAGCTGCGCGATCCACCGCATTGGAAGTGGTGAGTGTCTCAGTGTTACAGACGAGGTCGTACCGAGTAATTATCCGCTGGTCACCTTGAAAATTACCGCGCCCCTGCTGACGTGTAAGGCTGTAATGTTCGTATTCGATCATACTCGTCAGTGACGGCCGGATTAGGGAGCACCATTCCACCCCTGAGAAAGCCGGGTTGACCCCCCCCGACCTCCTTTCTGGCCTTCAACGCCAAAGCTCAAATCCAATCTTGACTGCGCCTCCAGTGTACCTGACGCTGGCGGCTTCGTCATCTACGATCACTCCACTGACCCCAGACTACCACAGACGACGGCAAATTGGCCCTCCCAGCGTCCATTCCGCAGAACATGCTTCTCGCCCCTTTGCCATAACACCTTCATCCGCAGGACTGCATCTCAATCCCCTTCCCCACGATCTCATATTGACGCTTGCTCACAATGTTCGGTAGAAAGGCACCCAACGCCGCCTTCCAGATGTTCGAGAGCAGTGCAGATCATGAGAAGTTCAGACCGGCTGGACGAAGCAGTTGGTGGCAGCGATGGTCGTTGCGGAGGAGGATAATCGTCGGCGTCACGATCTTACTCGTCGTGGTAGCTCTGGCAGTTGGATTGGGAGTCGGTCTGTCGACGGGTGGAGGTTCTGGCAACGGGGGCTCAGGGAACAACGGCAGCGCACCTCCACCAGTCTCACCAAACGGCACGGTTCCGGCTGAGATCTGGAAACCTGTCGCAGGCACGACCTGGAACTACGAACTGCTGAATAAGGTCAATAATACGTCCGCTGGTGCTGATGCCGAGGTCTGGGATATCGACCTTTTCAACAACGATGAAACAATCATCAGCTCTCTACAATCAGCAGGCAAACGGGTCCTCTGTTACTTCTCTGCAGGAAGCTACGAGAACTGGCGGCCGGACAAGGACAAATTCCACGATTCAGATATGGGCAAAGCCTTGCGAGGATGGGAAGGAGAAAAGTGGCTGAACACCAATTCAGCGAACGTGCGCAAAATCATGCAAGCTCGTCTGGATATGGCAGTACAGAAGAGGTGCGATGGAGTCGAGCCAGACAACGTGGATGCATACGACAACGACAGTGGCCTGAACCTGGGCGAGCCCGACTCTGTCGACTATGTCACCTTCTTGGCTGACGAAGCACATTCCCGCAATCTCTCACTCGCCTTGAAGAATGCGGGCAACATCGTTTCCAGCGTCGTTGGTATCGTGGAGTACTGTGTCCAGGAACAATGCATCCAATTCGACAACTGCGGCCAATTCATGCCCTTTATCCATGCGAACAAGCCAGTCTTTCATGTGGAGTACCCCAAAGGAGATACGACCAACAATAACAAGCTGATTGCTACAGACAAGAAAAGTTCGATATGCGACAATTCTGCCGCTGCCGGCTTCTCCACAATCATCAAGAACATGAACTTGGACGATTTCATTGAGCCTTGCCCCTCAAATAAGACCTACGCTGGAAAATGAGAGCGCATCTCAACTGCGCCTGCTATCCAGTCCGCATGTTCGAACACAATCCGTGGGAATGTACTTTGCCCGCCACAACTTCAGCGTGGAGTTCTCATCTGGTGTCACAATCAACGGCGTGTCCACGTGGGTGGGAATTGTCTTGGGCTGTTTGCGTGACTGAACATTGGCTACCGATAGTATACCAAATACATCCCTTTATATATCCCCATATCAATTTCAAGTGGAGAAAGAAGCTCGGATGCCCTTCCATGTCGCTGTCTCGTCGCTTTGGAGGCCACGACAACAGCACATCTATCCAATGTACTTGTCGCTCCATGATCGTTCCTCGGAAGTGAAGTGTATCGGCCCGGCATCAATACATTACCGTATTTCGCTGGCGGGTTTCAAAAGACAGAATGTCTCAAATCTGTCAAATACAGGAACTAGCATAGCATTGAGAGCTAAATGAGCTTTTTTTGGCTCGCGACCCTGGGTATGTGGAGCGCCCACGTTGGCCGACCACATTCGCTACACCCCTGCCCCTGAGAACCGATGCCGGGGTCAACAGGAAACCATTCACCGGCAGACTCCTTTGGGTTCAGCCTCGCAATCGGTCGATTTCCATCCGACTAACGACCAAACTTGGTGTTTGCCTCCTGCAGGCTGGCCGTATTGATCAATCGGGCTCGTCTCACGGCTGCTCGAGGGCAGAAGTACGCTCGTATTTATTGGCTAGCATATGAGACGAACGCAAGGGGTTTTTGACACCATCGATGCCCCCGCGCAATTCCCCTGCTCCGTCCTAACACCCTGGCAAAGGTGGCAGCCACATCCACGGCGACGACGGTGTTCTTGAAGATGCTGGCGGTAGGCAAGGGCTTCGCGCTGGACTGCTCGTTCTCAACCAGTCCTCTCGCCAACGCAAATTCCCTGCTCAGTTCCCTGACGGGCAGCAGCATCAAAGGCGACTTGGCAATACACCGGTAACAAAAAGTTGTGCACGAGTGGTGCGCCTTGGCTGACAAGACATGCATATTCCTCTACCAGGGCCCTAGACCACCGAGACAACTCATCGGTGGAGACTTCCAGAACTTGAATCTTGGGCTGTGCTAACGCGGCCTGCAAATAGCAGCTGGCTCTCTCTGGAACAGCATCCCCGGGATGAGTTTTTCCTTGCGATCAACATCATGTCATGTTACCATACGGCGTGACAGATTCCCTGCTGAACATAAGCCACAAGCATGGGAATTCGTGCAGGGAAGAGGGGATAGAAATCCCGACTATTGCACCGATCCCCTCTTGATCTACTCATCGGCCAAATCTCCGTGGAACGCAAAATACCTTCCATCCGGGTTTGCCAACCAAAGATCTGGAGTCACTGCAAGTCGTGTTGATTTCCTCCCACAACATGGCAGCAAGTGCACTACGGTGGCCTAGATGGATGTTAGAAGATCTTCCGAAAGCGATGCACCTACTCCATGACCATGAGTACAGCAAGCAGAGCCAGGGACTTGGGTTGCAGAAGCGGTATGCACTGCGCTGCATGAGGCTGCATATGCAATACCTCTTGTGCCTCTGCAACAAATTAGCAAGAGCTGACCCGGTTTTCTCTCCCAAATTATGCTTCTTCCATCAAATCATTCTCCACGCAGCGGAACAGCCACACATGGCAGAGGCAGGATGTACAGACTGGCTGAGCTACCCACGCCTCAAGCTGGACGCCATATGCAACCCGAATACCCCTCCAGGCGTCCAGAGGTCCAAGATTCCATGGCAAGCCAACAGCTCGACCTACACCGCCACGCCTTCCACCATGCTGTCATGCTGTCCATCCGCGGCGGGGCTCCCAATGCAGGTAGAGTACGTGGAAGCAGATTCCGCCCTGCATGAGCTGCCCTGCTCTCTGCAGGCCTCCTCTCCGTGACTGACACAGCACACATGGCATTCGGCAGCCACCAGCATACCTGGTTCTTGCGTAGGGCTTTCACCGACTCTTGCACGATTGGAAATCTCCTGAGTCCAAGCAGGATCTTAGTGTAACCTGTCAGTCTTTTCAGGCTTGCCCAGGTGGCGGTGCCTGGCACTCCTGGCGGTTTCTTTCGAGTTGTCCCAGGGGTATCTGAGATCTGTGCGACCTGAGTTAAGCCTGTCGACACCCAATCACCACCAGACGGAATCTTCTTTGTAAGAATCATGGAAATGGCCATCTGGCCAGCTGGCCAAGTTCAAGCTCGAGACCCCTAAGGTACCGAGCAAATTCCATCCGAGCGAACAGTCAGATAGCTTTGTGTTGAAAACCCCGATATATTTCTAATGAGCTCGCCTCACTACTCTCTATGCTCTCTCTCCCGAGAGAAGTACCCCAAGGGTCTAGGTCACCAGCGAAAGGCCCTGGTCTTGCTCCATCTTGGTTCAAGCAGCCATAGTATCAACAAACTCTACCCACTTGGGTGCAAAATTCTCATAGTAGTGCTCCGACAGCTCAGTCATGAACACGTCGCTTGCTATCTTCCTCGCCTGTTGACCCAGACTTCGCCAGTCCTCACCTTTGAGTTCTTCGGGAATGCTGTGGATGACGCATGCCAGCTTGCTTCTGTCCACCATGGACAAGGCTGACGCGGAAAAGACGGCGTTGGACACTCTCGTCTCGAACGTGTGGTAAGTATCCTCGAAGATGACCGTGGAGTCGGCCAAGTTCAGGAAAGCTATGTCCGGAACCGATCCGGGATTGTGGATAACCTTGATCCCCCATCAGCATTGGCAGGGTAACATGGGGGTGCGGGATGCCAGATACGTACAACATTGTCGTCGCCCCCCGGCATCTTCTTTACGTGATTCCGCAGTTTGGCCAGATAAGCTTCAGCTTCTGCATCGTAGATGTGCGGTGTCTCGTCAACAAAGACGCCCTTCACATTCAATCCTGGGTTACCCGAGTGCTCAGGCCATTGCGCATACTTTTCGACATCCTGACAGACCAAGGCGAGATCACGCTTGGCCCAAGTCGTGTGTACATAACCCACCACCTTCACATTGGGATGACAGGTCAGCTTGGGTATCTCGCGTCGATAGTTCTCGTCCGGCAGATCATCGCGGCCGGGACCGTTGAATGGATTCACGACGACAGTGAAGGAGACGTCTGGGTATGCGGCGATCCTGCTGCCAATTAGCCCCTTGCCCAGATGGCTCGTACGTGCCGGTAATGGCGGTAATGGCGGTAACGATGGTACCGGGGAAGAAACGCCGTTTCTAGCGTTGGCGCGATATGCCCCCTGACTAGAAAGCGCCTCTGCAAGACGGCGAGCCAACGAAAGTCTCCCAACTCCAATAATCCCGTGCCAGAAACACACCGGCGGTACGGAGGACACAAGTGGGATGGGGTCGAGGATGCCCAGGAGCGAGGACGAAACAGAAGGCCCAGAGGAGCGAGACGAGAAATTCGAAGGGACAAGGAGGACGGAGCAGACTCACGTTTGCTGAAGAGGAGTCCATGCTTCCGGATTGGGATAGATGTAGAGCGGGAGGAGGACGTTTGACTTTGGCGCGGGGCGGGCGTCTCCCATTGTGGCAATCTCAACAGCATAGGGGCTGTATCCTTCTTTGCGAGGGTCGACCGTGTCCTCCTCGGAATCGGTGCTGTCGGTCCTGCGAGTGGCAGTGAAGCACGAGAAACCGGCACCCATGACGCCGTGGAGGTGGCCTGTCAACCCGTATTGGCCACGCGGACTAGGCAGGCAGATGGTAACGCCTGCACGAAGCGACTGGAGGTCGTGGCTGGTTGATAGGATACGAGCGCTGGACACACGATGAATCAGACGGTGAAATCGGACACGCGGAGATCTGCAACCCCCTTCGTCCAACGTCGAGAAAGGAGGTCTGCCCGAGTCCAGCTCCTCCAAAGCAAATTGGCCGCTCTACCGTGGTAGTGCAGCAGATCCAAAAGCACCCAGAACCAAGTGCTCAGCCACCTTTATCCCGATCGAGGCATCCAAGACCCCTACCGTCAAACCACTCACTGCGCCGGAAATTACCCTCCCCTCGGGATTTGGGGTGACACGAGGCTGTCCTCTCGACGAACGTCTCTCACCGTCCATGGTGGACGTAGTCGAGCTGACTATGCGGATCCTTAGTCGACGTCGCAGTAAGTGTACATGACTCCACATGCTATCAAAGTTTCTTTTCGATCGAGGCTGATCGAGTTGGATCCCTGAGTTGCGTCGCAGCATGCAAAATCCACCGTGGCGCTCTGGAGCCTCAAGGGCTGCTTTTGTCTCGGAGGATCTACGATGAATGAGGTGTATATATGCTCCCCGGCGCCTCCCTCGTTCATCTCATACTTCAAACAATACCCCAGTCTTCCTGTCATTCGTTGAGCCATTGTAGGCTTCTGATATTTCTTCAACGTCTGTCTCTCGTTCAGACTTATTTCACTACATCTCTTTTCGTCTGTTCGTGCATTTCCAGTCCTATTAATAGTCATGGCTTTCGAACTTTTCAAACGATCCGGCGCGGATTCTCCAACTTCTCCAGGCTGTTCCTCTCCAAGCTCCGATGTTCACACCCCGGCAACAGGACGATCAGTCCTCTTCGATGAATCCTTCAACAACAGCCTCGACGATCTGTCCCTGAACAACCAATATATCCTGGTCACTGGCGGGCTTGGCTTCATCGGCTCCCACACCTCCCTCGAACTCCTCAGAGCCGGCTACAACGTCATCATCATCGATGACCTGAGCAACTCCTTCCAAACCGTCTTCGACCGCGTCCAACTCCTCGCTCAGCGCTACCACAGAGACCAAGGCACCATATGCCCAACTCTCCAACTCCACGACGTCGACTACCGCAACATCCCCGCCCTCCGCACCCTCCTCGACGCCCACAACCTCACCCCGACCTGGTCCACCACTGACCGCTCCTCAATAGTCGGCGTCATCCACTTCGCCGCCTTCAAAGCCGTCGAAGAATCCATCCGCCACCCCCTAAAATACTACGCCAACAACGTCAGCGGCCTGATCGACCTCACCTCCACCCTCGGCGCCTACGGCGTCAAGAACTTCATCTTCTCCTCCTCCGCCACCGTCTACGGCACCATCGCCAACAAGGGTGTCCCGCTCAGAGAAGAACACTGCGTCCACACCCCCACCCCCCCCTTCCCCGGCACATCCGATGAAGTCATCGAACAAGGCTGCACCGGAATCACAAACCCCTACGGCCGCACGAAATGGATGTGCGAAGCCATCCTCTCCGATCTGGCCGCCTCCGACCCTGACTGGACCATCGTCGCCCTCCGATACTTCAACCCAATCGGCTGCGACGAATCCGGCCTCATAGGCGAAGACCCCAAAGGCATCCCCACCAATCTACTTCCCGTAGTCGTCAAAGTAATGACAGGCCAATACGCCCAGTTGTCCATGTTCGGCACAGACTGGGACACCCCCGACGGCACCGCCGTCAGGGATTTCATCCACGTCGCTGACTTGGCGCGGGGCCATATCGCTGCGCTCGCTACCGCCACTAAGGGAGCGCTAAAGGAAAACTTCCGCACTTTCAACCTAGGGACCGGGAATGGAAATTCTGTTACCGATGTAGTCGAGGCGATGGAGACCGTTTCCCAGAAAGAGATTAAGCGGGTTAAGGTGGGGAGGAGGGCCGGGGATGTGGGCAGTTGTGTTGCTAGGGCGGGGAGGAGTCAGGAGGAGTTGGGTTGGAAGACGGAGAAGACCCTCAGGGATGCTTGTGTGGATATTGTCAATTTTCTCAGGGTCAGGGAGGAGGAGGAGGAGGAGGAGCAGCAGCAGCAGCAGTCTGAGCAGCGGGGTCTGCAGGTCGTTGTGGAAGCAGCCTCTTGAATGAGGACACAAACCAACAAGAATTGACGGGCGCAGTTTGGGTATTTCGGTCTCGGTTTCGCTTTCGGCACAATCTTTGCGCTGCATAGCCCGGTTTGCATTTGGATCTGGATCTGGATCCGGATCTGGATCACTTGGAAAACGTCCCTCCAACTCCCTTTGGAGCATCTAGAACAGCAACAGCAACAGCAACAGCAGCAGCAATGCAAAGCAAAGCAAGGCAATACATCCTCCAGGAGGACAGGACTCACAAGGCAGAAATACCCTACATACATATTATCTATCATGCCTTGCTAATATATATATATATATAAACATATATATATATAACCATAGTAACTTTAACTACTCTTACTCTTACTCTTTCCCCCCCCTCCCCTTGCGATCTCTACTCATCCCATTCTTCCCCATCGTACCCCCTTTCTTGCCTAAGTCTCGAAATCGAACTGATTTGGATTGGTTGCTTTGAAGGGGGGGGGTCCAGTCAGGGGAACGTGGCAGCCACGTCTCTCACCTTGGAGCGAACGAACGAACGATTCTGTTGTGAGGCTTTCTTTCAGGTCAGGATGAGCAGAGCAGGAAGCGACGGTGATTGGCCTGGCTTTGGCTTGGCTGGGCTGGGCTGGAGGGGTCGAGAGTTTGAAAAAAAGGAGTGCTTGTTGTGTTGGACGGTGTCCGTGAATGTGTGGGAGAGGAGGGGGGGGGGAGCATGAACGCGCGAAATAATTTGTGGAGCATCCGTCAGCCTCTTGGGGAAGGAATTGCGATGAGGTTCAATTTGTATATTCTTTGTGCTGTGCTGTATCAACAAATCTACCTTCAACCTCACACTCACACCTTACCCAGATAACCAGAACCTCGTCACCTGCCGACCTCCTCTCTACTTCCACCTCTTCACACCCACACTCAAAACCCCTTCCAACCCCTCCTCCCAACCCTCCCTGACCTCCGCACAAAACCCCTCCGCCACCGTTTCCGCATCCGGTAATTTCTCCAGCTCCTTCCCAAACGCCTCGGACGCATCACCACTACCCTCACTCTCTGCACCTCCCGCAACCCTCCCGAACACCGAATCGACCAGCTGGCCCAACACCCCAGAAGCATTGAGATTATCCTTCAGCTTCCTCGCCGAATCATGGATGCTCCTCTCGATCTGTTCGACTAGTGCTTGTATTGTCTTCCTCTGCTCGGCGGGAAGCAGGAATGTGGACGAATTCTTAGCCTTCGATCTCGTCTTGGAGGCCTTGGCTTGCCCGGCCAGAAAGAGGGAGATTGCTTGAAGCGACTCCAAGGTTGAGAAGGCGGAGTGTAGGTATTTCCAAGAAGGGGCGATAGGCGTTCCTGCCAGGTGTATCACGCCGTGGTTGAAGAAGTGGTTGGTGAGCTTCTTTAAAGTGTCTTTGAGCCAGTCTTGGATGGATTTGATGGCGTTGTCGAAGTTGACTTTGGTGGAATCCGCGGTGTTGGGTGTGGTGGCCGGCTGCAGCAGACGGAGCGTCAATGCTTTGCCTAGGTGGAGCTGGAGGTTGCAATTGTTGATTTCAGTTTCGGTGAGCTCGTCATGGGCCGTTTTGAGCAGCTGAGGGATGTCATCCAAGGTAGAGGCTAGTTCTTCGATATCATCTTGTTTGATCGATGGAGGCTCGTAGTATTCCTCGTGCAAGAGGTCGGCAATAGCGTTGCAGGTTTTCATGAGGCGTAGCCATTTGTTCTACGCTGCTGTCAGCAAGAAACCATGTGTTAGGTACAATCTGATCCACACCTTTGGTTTTGGTCCAGCCTCTAGATGTTGTGCGAACGGCTTGAGGTCCGGATGCTCAAAAGAAGGAAGGAAGCTGAAATCACGGCGGTCCACAAATGGTCCTATTATTGCATCAGAATGTTCAATAGCTGTGGGTCTGAGCTGTAACTTGTGGCTTACCTGATGACGGCCTTTCTCCTTCAGAATTTGGTAGATCTCGAAGCCTTTTAGTTCGAGCACTCTCCACGCAATAGATTTGTTTGCTGAGACTCCTCTTCAGATCGTCTCTCAATGAAATGGTCTCTAGAACATTCACATAGCTCTTGCTGTCTAGACCAATCATGATCAGTCTCCTAACAGATCTGACAGAATTGAAGTTTGCCGCCGTTGCAAGATCCAGCATCTGAAGCGGGTCGAATGCTCCTTCGCTATCCTTTGATCGTTGAGGGTGCAAGGTAGACAGTCGTGTGAGAAAGATATGCCCGGCGTTTTCCCATTGCAGATTCTTTATGCTCAGCTTCTTGAAGAAAGCGGCTGACAATGAAATCGCTCCCAACATCGTTGAAATGCGTGTGAGCACAATTAGAGATGGATAATTATCTCTGCATCTTGTAAGGCAGTAGCGTTGCAGGAATCCGGCTTGGAGGAGTGAAATATTTCGAAGGTCCTGGTCAATCGTGCCCACCTCTTCACTTTGATTTGCTCGAAGCAAGGCCATGCAAGCAAGCATCGCAAGCTGGGCGCCTGGCTCGCCAGACTCCCGCTCCATACCGTGGATTTGTTGGTACATCTTAACAACTTTGCGACTGAAGTCTCGCGTAGTCTGTGTGGCCTTCCCCTGTGATATGAGGAAGCAGTACTCCAATTTCAGAGCGCTCAGAACTGGCGCAACAGAAGAGGCTCCCGTATTTGAATTGCCTTTCGTAGTTTCATATGCAAAATCGACAAATTGCTGCTGATGTTTGGCGTCAAGCACTTCTAGCGGACCCCGTAATTCATCGAAACAGGATAATTGGTCACATCGCGTTGAAAAGTACTGTTTGCAAGCATCCGTGAGATCATCGGCTGTACAACGATCTTTGGCTCTTTCTTGCCCAAGAAGCTGAAGCATGCCATAACGAAGGTCTCGGGACTGCGGGAGGACTTTCAGGCCGCCATCGAGACACTCTCTCGTTTCCTCACGCAACCTGATCAGATCAGCAATTTGGTCTTGAAGTAGAAACTTCGTGACTCACTCAAAATTGTCTTTCTGCTCGCCAGCATCAAACAATATTCGAAGCATTCTGTTGATCTGAAATTTCCCTGGGGATGGCTCTTTCACCGCTAGCCGTAGCTCATTTAGCACTGCTGGCCAATCCTTCGATGCCTGAAGCACTTCCAACTGTAATGATCTATGGAGATCATGGTCTAATTCGAAGATGGCGGATTGTGGACCAAGAGTCTTGCTGTCGATCAGCAGGTCCTTTGCTTCCCGAACATGGCCAGTATTGAGATAGACCCGTACCAAAAGGGAAAGCTCCTCGGGACTTTGGATGGCCTTTCCTGAGCTCAGCAGTTCTTGCTGCGTATGAAAGTCAACCCCTGGGATCAAAAGCAGTCGACGATTCGCTTACCGGATCCTGAGGGACGGCGTCTGCAGCCTTAGAAAGCATTCGGTAAGCAAGAGTGCCAAACATGTTCCTTTCCTTCTCCGAGATGGACCGGTCTTCGTACATCAAACAACACATGAAGATTGTCCAGAACTCATAGTTCCGGTCTTTTGGCGAACTCTTACGAAGAGCCATGGTGGCCTGTCCAATGGCCCCTCATCAGCTCCTTCTCTTTTGAAGTCGAGAAACCATCGCGTCACACCTTTTGAGCACTTTGCCAATCGCTTCGATCGATTGCTTCGTCGAGCCAAGTCATAGCAATGTCTTTGTCTTCTGGTTTTGCAGCTGCGGCTCTTTCCCAAAGCTTTCTGCCTTCATCGTCACCAATACCCAGGTCGTTCAAGGCGGATTGAATCTGGTAGATAGTGTCGAGGTCTGTGATAGCAGGAGTACGATGGCAAAGTTGTACGATCTCATCTCGACCACGTTTCGTAGAGCTTGTGTCCTGCTGTTTAGCGAGTACATATGCTCTTATGGCCTAGAGGCCAAGAATGTGTCAGTCAACTGCATTGGGAGGATTGATGTATCAAAGTCCAAGTAGCAAGTCACAGTACCTGAAATCGATCGGATTTCTCGCCCTTTCTGTGCCACTTCTCGGAAAGCTGCAGCGCTTGTTTCCAATGCTTAGCCTCGACTGCTTCTTGAATGGGTCGGATTCGACGCTCGGAAACATCTGCCATGGTGCGGAAATTTGAAGCGGACGTCACAAGCCTTCCTACGCCCGGTGGCAGGTGCTAACAATCCGCTCAGTTCCGCAATCAAGAAGCAAAAGACCGGGCTGTAGGTATCCTAGATAGCCATGGACATGGCACTGGATGGAATCTGTGAGTATGGGGATAAGCATGGGAGTGGGTTGCGGATTTGGCGTCTAATGATACCAGGTTCGTCAAGACTTACGCGCAGACTAGGATCTACATTTTTGCGATGCGTAACGAATTACTGCGCAAACACAGACAAGGTTGATCGAAGGATTTGGGCCCCATCTTCTTATCATCGCATTTGTATGTATTGCTACAATTGGCAAAGAAATACAGCATTGCAGCATCAGGACTTGCGCACTTCTTCTTCAGATGGCCTTAAGCAATAGCAGGTGAACATGCTGATGCAGGTCTCTTGTGCATGGATGGGTGACGAAGATTCAACCCTCCGCATGGGTTCGGAGGGTGCCTTTGATTCCACGATCGTGGCGGAAGTCTGGCAGGTGTGCGTGCCTGCGCCATTTCCATAGCTCGGTTCTTCCAGTCAAGCGCTTTGTACGATAGTGCGCGCCGTCATCGGCCCAAAAACCAAGAGCCTGAAGCCGCTCTCGCAGCTTCTTTCCGTCGCAAAGTCTGTTCTGATTGTAAGCAGGCATGTTGGTTCACACCATGACGTGAAACGATCGACAACGGGGCCTACCCATTCTTTCTTGCAGTCCCGGTATGCTCTATCAAGGGTAGCTTGGTGTCAGCAGCTGCGGCCATCCACTGAAACGTCTTGAACGAAAAATCTTAGGAGGATTGGGAAGTTTCGAAGGCGGCTTGGGGATGAGCATCAGCTCATCGGACATACTGGAAATAGTCTATACACATCTCCTTATCCCCGCCGTTGCGGTGAAGGCACTTGATACTTTTGTTCGCAAATTCTTGACATGGATCGAAGTATTCTGAGCTGCGCTTGCTGTCAACAGTGTCAGCTGCGAATTGTTCAGAGTCTGCCACACTAACGCTCCAAACTGCCCTTCCACTTTCTTCCACGCATTCGGCTCCTCGCTTCCTTCTTCCAGGCCATGCTTTTCGCCCCCGGTATCAGTCGACATCTCGGGCTTTGTGACTCCCCAGGCAAAACGAGCTTGCAGGTGAGGCTCTGATAGATAGCAGCAAGCCAAGTTGTTACTAGCATCAAGTTGGTCAAGTCGAGAACGCTGACATGTCTTGGCATGCAAGCACTCGAAGTCCACTATCGATAAGGGCGGGAAAGATATCAGTCTCGCCGATTTTGCTGGTGTGAGGACGGATTGCGCGCTACTACAGTCTACGAGTCCGATTTATCGTTGCCTTTCCAACGTCGAGAAAGGAAGACCCCCAATGACCTTGTTGCCAGCGTTTCTATGAGTGGCTTGTGCCCCTCTTTCGTCACCTGGCTCGCCGCTGCCCGGCATCAACCGCGCTGAAATGTGGCATCCTCCTCTCCCTCTCCCCCGTCTCTCTCATCCGTGGCAAATGCTCCGAGACGTAGCCACTACTGACTAGTATCACACGCCATATGGCCAGGATCTACGTCGGAGATGTGACAAGCGAGGTTTCTAGCGCATCCGTGCCTTCCCCATTCGGTCATAAATTCCATCTGATCACGGTTGGTTGAATTCGCCATTTGAGATCCCTTGCAAGGAGTACCAAATGCCGGATTGGGCTTCTTGGCGACCGACCCAGAATGACTTTTGAGCTCTTATGGGAGGCCAATCCGTCTTGTAGCACAACGAAAAAACTTGTACACTGCTTCGGAAAATCCAGTGCGTTCATCTCTGGTACCGGCTAAGGACGCTATGGGTGGAGAACCGTTCCTGATATTTGACATCCGCTGAGAGGCGCCCTTGATCACCGATTGGAATGATTGTCATTCAAGAAGCTGGCGATGCATGCTAGATTTGTCTTGATGCTCTAACAATGACGCGAGGACATGTGAGACCACGTATTGCTGAAGCTTCATGGTTTGACGATGGTAGTATCAATGCCCAAACCAAAGGAAGAAACAATTTCCATTCCACAATAAAGCATGCCCAAAGCCCCTCCACATATACCTTGAATTTTCTTGCGAACAGATGAATTGTACTCCTTCGGTTGGCTGAATCTCATCAGGTCCCATACTCTAACGTCTTACTTCACGGGAAGTCTCCGTGAAGCAGCGATACGCGATAAGATAACAGGCCTGACGAGTCTTTCTCGTCTCACTTCATCACCGAACCCCTCCACACTCTTTGATCGATGAAGATTCCAGGAATGATCAAACTGATCCAAGCTCGTCAAAGTGTGGAGCACTATCGTAACACACTGGATGTGGATTGCTGTTCGAAACAATGAGATTCGACGGGAGAGCTCCCTAGTCGTTCGCTTCTGTCTCCCCGACACTCACATCGCGTGGCATAAGGACAACAATGTCCTGCCGATCCGAGGGGTAAAGATGGGATACCGGAGGATATAAGAAACACTCCTGCCCTCGAACATGCTTGTGAAGACAATACATCTTGGAGTATCAAGAGACCAAATTGTTCTCAAACACATCCACGTGCTTTCCATAAAACTTGTGCTTGGCACCCACCTTTTGCTTCACCATTGTGGCCGCTAACCGTTTCGAGAAGATCAACTTCACTGTGTTCGACATTTAGACATGGCTTCCGCGGACGTCCTGACCCTTTCCTCATCAACCTCTGACTTTCTTCATCTTGAGATTCCCTCTTCACCCATTCTTGAGTCATCAACATCACTTTCAAAGAGAAAACGTTCTTCAGACCTTCCACTCTTCGATATGGCCGCCAAGGAGGTTGTCATGAAGCCCGCGTTCAGTGCTGAGGATCACCTCGGCTTCACCTCAGCGCCTAAGATCTTCACCATGAAGGATATCGGTCTTCCAGAGAATACAGGTATTTCTCCCGTTGCTGTCTCTGAGCCGTTCCAGCTCTTCACTGCCGAGGCCATTCGGCGGATGAGAGACGAAGTTCTCAGCAAGGCGGTTTGGGAGAATTGTCAATACTCAAGCAATTTGTCTCAGTGCCAGCTCAGAGGATTCGCACCCGAGTGAGTACTATTGCGGAACAGGAAACAAAAGATATCACTGACCTTTACAGTTACGCACCGTTTGTGTATGACGCATGGAAGAGCCCAGAGACACTCGCCATCGTCTCTAAAATTGCTGGTGTTGATCTCGTTCCTCAAATGGATTTTGAGATTGCTCACATCAACATCTCCATGCAGACTGACGAACAGAAACTTGACGCTCTTGCTGCTGTTGCGGAGAAGAAATCTCGTGAGGCTGATGAAGGTGTGGCCGGTTGCCCATGGGAGGATGACAAACCAATCGTCGACTGGCATACTGACAGCTACCCCTTTGTCTGTGTCACCATGCTCAGCGACTGCACTCACATGATTGGTGGGGAGACTGCTCTCCGAACTGGTAATGGGGAAGTCATGAAGATCCGAGGTCCTCAGATGGTAAGTTATTTCTCCGGCTTCTGACTGACTGATTCACTGATATTTTTAAAGGGCTGCGCTGTTGTTCTCCAAGGCCGCTACATCGAGCATCAAGCTCTCCGCGCACTCGGTACCACTGAGCGCATCACCATGGTCACTTCCTTTCGCCCCAAGTCCGCTGCCATCAAAGACGACACAGTTCTCACTACCGTTCGTGCTGTATCTGACCTCCCTGAGCTGTACTACCAATACAGTGAGTACCGTCTGGAGATGCTGGAGGAGCGCATTCGACGAAAGTTGAAGGCGATGAGGGAGAAAAAGCGTACTCACCGGGGTTTCGACACTTGTGCCATGAAGAAGTTCATCAAGGAGCAGGAAGAGTTCTTGGAAACTATGAATCATGAGATCGTCGAAGACAGCCAGGTCATCAAGGGTTACACGGGCGACAGCCATCTGCTTTCTTCTGACCTTAAAGAACAGGCTCAAAAGAAGGTTCGCACTGTCTCCTAACCAAATTGCGTGAGCGCCAAAAACAAGAACAAGCGTGAGACGACTGATGACATGACGGAACGAATTTGCTGGCTTGACAAGGACGTGGCGAAAGGCGTCAGGGACATTGCACAGCGTACGGAAGATGGAGCACAAGTGCTTGCTGGCTTGCGGGCTTGCTGGCTTGCTGGCTTGCTCGATTGCTGGGGTTGCGTTGGCATTGATTCTCCTGCTTTGGGGATGCTTAGACCCAGCGCAGTTGCTGCTGTTGCTACTGTTGCTCGATTTTCATTCACACGATTTTCCTTCCATAGCCTGGTCATGCAGTTCGAAGTACAATCACCCTTGCATAGGCCTGTTGCCCTAGGGCCTTACCATGTTGCCTGCACATTACCACCTGTCCTGCCCATCTTAATGCTGTTGAAATGGACTGGACCTGGTCTGCAGGTATGAAAAGGTGAGTTCAGAGGGAAGGGTGGAAGTTCATCTGTCCGCGAAGCTTGGCAAGAAGTAACTCAATCTAGTTAGACATAGCATCAAGCTGCGGACCCTTCTCTAGTGGAGCGTGTAGATTGCAGGAGTAGTGACACGAGGAATTCACCGACGACAGTGCCTTGTCCCTAAATCCGATCTAGATAAAGCACAGAATGAAGAAGAAGATTTGGCAACTCTAGTGAGCACGGCCGACCAGAGAGCCCATTGTGCTCGTGAAGGATTGGGGCTCTGTGGGTTCAGCGGTGCACTTCCATTCCTGCCCTCAGGACTTCCACGTCGCGCATCTTCGAAACCCAACTACTGACGTCCAGAAACATCGAGACTCTTCACAGAACGGTTCCTGTCCTGTGAAGGAGGTACATCACTTTGCTTTGTCTGCCGCGACACTATACAAAATTAGTGCCACCCAAATCGTTTAAACGAGCAGTCACACGAACTGCCATATTAGCCCTGCCATGGCTGCGACGTCTAGTGCCATGCGTTCACTGCTAGTCCCGCAAGCAGCAGCTCATAGTCAAGGACCAGGATCGGTATGTTATAAGCTTCTATCTATCTACAGCTCTCGTCTGTATCTCTGCTAGAGATGTCAGAAATCCAAGCTGACCCCTTTCAAGCTTCTCCAAACGTTCCAAGGCCATGTCGAAGACATGAGAAACTTAGTCCTCTGCAAGATCTGCATCAGGCCTCTCTACGAGCCCTACACATTAGGATGCGGTCATACATACTGTTATTCAGTCAGTCAACATAGCAAGCACAGCTCCGTACCCTGCTGACGCTGCCCGCAGTGCCTAACGAGCTGGTTTGGTGGGGCACCAAATAGAAGAAAAAGAAAGAACTGTCCAGACTGTCGTGCATCTGTCACGATCCAGCCTTCCCCCAATTATCTGGTATGTGACGAAAACAGACAGTTGTTTACTTCTAACTTTTGATCTAGCTACGGGACCTCGTTCACATGTTCATCAGCCGCGTCGAACTCCTCCCAGAAGACGAAACAACCGCTGAACACGATGAGGCAAAGCGTATTGAAGCACAACTTATCGAGACTGACCGGACAACAAGGACAGATGGTGAACCAGGCTTGTTCAATGGTGCTTTCTGTAAAGCTAGGGTGCAATTTCATGGCCCCATTCGTGATGACGAAGATGGGGTTCTGCGATGTCCGATGTGTGCATGGGAGATGGAGGATGGCGAATGTGGGCAATGTAGCTACGCAGATCATGATTCAGACTTTTCAGACGATGAAGGCGACACCATGGACTCCCGGAGCGTCATCAGCATGCCCAGCTCGACTATGGATGGCGATCTTAATCCTTTTCAATTCGATGAATTTGATACGGCACAAGACCTCAGCTTCAGAGAATGGATGAGGAGAGATAACGCTGCTCGTCGTACTCGACGTGCAGGGAGAGAACACGGTAGAATTGATCGGCAACACAGGGGTCAACACAGGGCTTCGACAGCCGATTCAGAAACAACTGACTCTACTATCAGGCGCCACTATCATGGTCATCCGGAATATGACATTGGCAGCGGGGACGATGAGGAGATGGCAGCCTTCCTGGAGCGGCATCCATTTAATGACCAGCGCTGGAACACGGACAATGTAGAGACTATGGATGAGGATGAAGAAATGACATCCACCGTCGATGACGAAGATGGGGAGAGCACGACCAGTTTTCACAGAGCAGCAATCATGGCGAGAGATCGGGGCATGAATCCACCATTCGAATCAGATCTCTCCACAAATGGCAGCGAAGTGAGAGGCGAAGGGGAGACTGTGACCAACAGTTCAGATGAGTCCACAGAGTCAGACGACGATAGCACACCAGAACCAACGCCCACACTACAACGCCTTGCCAGCAGACCTGCACGGATTGTGATTGATTCAGACGATGAGAGCAGCGACGGTAGCGACAGCAGCGAAGAAGACGAAGAAGTTAATGAGGTACCTGATCCTGACGAAGTAGAATCTGGTTCGAGTGAAGAGGAATCTCCACCATCACCACCAAGGACGGCTGCTGTGAGACAAGCGAGAGTGCAAATGCATAGGGGTCGCCGCGGAGGTCGAGGCAGAGGCCGACCTCGAATGAGGAACTGACTGCAATATGTTGCATTTGAACGCGCTTTTCATGGTTTTGGGACGTTTGTCCTGCAGTACTGACGGACCTCAAAGTGCTTTCTGGTGCTCATGAGTACAACATTCGCGGACGGGTGGTTATGTTTCGGTAACAAAGTCGTCGTGTGTTGTATTATCAAAGAAGATAGAGTACCAATTTGGCAGTTTTAAGCTGTTGACACAGGCCTTTTCAGCTTCGGAAAATGGCAGGCAAAAACTACGACTTCGATCCGTTTCTTAAACGTAATGGAAATCCTCTTTCTGCAAGATGAAGGTTGCAGAAAGACCAGTCACATCTCATCTCACTCACGAACTCGGAAATCGGTTCCTTGAATTTGAGGTTGATCACCTGCGGCCTACCATCCTGCGCCACATCAGAGCATCGCAACGGCACACAGCGGTGACCATTCGTCTACCGTCGACCTGCTCGTCCAGCCTGCGCCGATTGGCCATGTTCGAACTCCTGAACTCCTGAACTCCTGACCTCCTGACCTCCTGACCTGCGGGCCGACTTAGCAGCGAGCATTGCGCCCACTCGGCAACACTCTCCGCTCCTCTCCGAGTCCGGTGCAGTGACTTCAGTTCCTTATCATTTGCATGGCCGCCATGATCCACATGGCCGCACATATCGTGTCCTATGTCTCAACATCCCTGAGTGCCACGTCATCCGTCTTCCATCATCCGAGCTCATGCTAGGCATGTCCAAAGGGCAGGTTTCCCAACGAGAGCCCCGTTCAAAACAACATCGACTTGCCTCTCGGATTGCTAGCGGTTGAATATACGTACGAGAATTCCCCCAAGATTCAGCCGGAAGTGATTCGGAACCAAGGACCGCGCTCATGAACCTCATTCTGAGCAAAGGGCTCGCGAACCATGACGGGTGCATAGCGTTAAAGACACGGAAGAGTGTTCCGAGGAGCGATCGATGGATGACCAGCCAGGGAATACTCATACACATCGCGAAGACTTCGCAACCGGGTCACTCGTCACTACCGATGCAAAGGTACTGGTCTTTATCAGATTCCTCCAACATGTCGGGTGAGGAAACCTCGTCAAGATTCTCGTACAGACAGCTCACCTCGCAGCGTGTGAGAATCGTATAAGTACTGGCTTCAATTTGACCGACAAGGACGACGACGACGACGACGACGACGACAACAACAACCCACTGTCCGTCATCTCTACAGAGGCGCTCGGCAACTTTGAAAAGGATTTGTGACCCTATTCAGCATGGATGCATGCCCAATGCAACCTGACTGAACAGACATCCTCCTCAGAGGTATGTCACGCCATGCCGTACCGACCAGATGCGCGCTACACTACCTATCATCCCAGACTCGGACCCAAAAAGCAAGAATGTGGACTCCCTCGGGCTCTGTCATCCATACTCTATTTTGCAAATCGCGGCGACGTTAAGATTGACAACGTAGCCCAAGAGGTGACCAATCCAAGCTCGCACTGATACTGACATCTCCCCTACTCCGGCTGAAAACCGCAACAATTGATCAAAAGATTGCAATCCAGCACCATTCCAGTTCTCGTCCTCCTCATTGCAATTCTCTCCACACTCTTTCTTGCGGTAGAGCATTCAAAGAGATCTTGAGGGAAGGCGGGTGCCGATCCTGGAAATGATGTGGTTCGCCCAACATGGCATTCCATGGCACGGTGGCTTTTGGACTGGACTCGGCTGGGATGGGGAAATGGTCCCACGTGCGGCCGGCATTATGGCGACGAACGCTGCTGCGGGCTTCCCTCTGCTCTCCGTGACGATGATTTATGACACCAGCGGAGGAAAGGCTGAGGTTTGGGAGAGACTTGGAATACTCGTTGGAGTGATGATCTGCGGCTGAGAGTCCTGATATCGGTATATGGATGAAGGGAAGGGAAGGGAAGGGAAGGGAAGGTCAATGCTTTCTTTCGGCTTGGGCGATCAGATTTTGTAGCAGCACTGGGACGGAAGCTTCTTGTGAATGAGTGATTAAGTAAAGACCCTCATGGATCAGATGCCTTTCTGATCTTGTGGATGCTTGCTGTAGTTATCATCAATACCTACATACCCTCACTCCGCCTGCTCCCCATTTGTGTCGTTAACCTGCCTCTGCATATCTTGCAGCGGTACTTCAAGCACAACAGCGCCATTTCTGCCCTTACGAAACTTCCTCCACCGCCCCATTCTCATCTCCTTCCCTATCCCCGCCACGATGCATAGGCCCGTTGTGTCGCCCTCCTGTTTGCCACCAAACTCATTTTGTGTCTCTTTTCTCCGCTCGAAGACGGCGAGGGAGTTGATGACTCCTCTGACCGGGCCTTCATTGGCGTCCTTGTTATGCTCGGATTGATGGCCATTTGCGAGTGCGCCATCGGTAAGCATATTTGTAGGCTCCTGGACAGGCTTGCCAACTGCTCCCAATGAGAGCAGGGATCGTTTGTCGTCGCTGACCTTCCACATTCTGACCCACCCATCCCAGCTCCCACTTACAACTACATCCGTCCCGGGCACACTTGCCAATGCGGTAATTTCCCTGGCAATCGGTCTCCTCGTATCCGCTTTCTTAAGCCGCTCCAGCACTTCCTCCCCTATCTCGCTTGAGACCATCTCAAGCGGCTGCGGCTCTTCAACACCATGCGCCTTCTCGATAATATAAACTGGCTTCTTCCTGTGCACACTCCATAGCTGAATGGCGCCGCTATCACTTCCTGTCACGAAATGAGCAGGCGGTAAGACGACCACACAGTCCACGGAACCCGTGACGTGTTCAGCGTGTTTCGAGCTGTCAGCACGATAGACAGATTGCATCTCATCGACCACCTTCCACAGCCGGGCGGTTCGGTCTCGCGCTCCAACGGAAACGCATTGATCCACGCTCATTGCTGCGATGCCTAGAACACGGTCTTGATGTCCGAATAGTGTTTCGACATAGGCGAGTGAGTCAGGACCGTTCAAGCTGTACGTTTTTATTGTTCGGTCTGCGCTTGCTGAGAAGAGTTGCGCGCCAATTCCAGGTTGAGAGGAGGATCGAGGAGCGAAGGAGAGAGACGTCACCGAGTCGCGGTGGGTGGTGAAGGTCTTGAGGGGTGTGAGAGTTGATGCTGACCAGATTATTAAGCGTCTGTCTGTTGAGGAGCCCGTGGCAACATAGGTACCGCAGGGTGAGGCGGCTAGGGAGAGGATAGGCGCAGTATGACCATGCTGTTGAGGCGAGCTGGCATTGACCATAACGCCGCGAACGTAAAGGAGTTGTTTCGGTCGCCTCCGAGGCGGAGGTAGGGGGCGTTTTGAAGGTCGAGATTTTGCCGGTGTAGGCTCTGGCGACATGAGTTCCCACTTAATTAGGGTCTTATCCTTACTGGCCGTGTATATGTATGGAGCTCGAATTGCAACGGATGTCGTAGCGTCTGTATCCGCACGGAATACGCAATGCGTAGCTGCGGAAAAATCGAGCTTCGAAGCTATGAGTCGGTACTGTCGACCTTTGACCTCATCAACGTCCTCCCTAAGTCGCTGTGCGATCATGTCTTTGTCTATCTGTTCGGCGTCAAATCCCGTCTCATCGACTTCCTCCCGAATGTTGTCGAGGTATCTCTCCGCGAGGCGGGCTCGTCGTTCCGCAGCAGTTTCATCTTCCTCTGATGTCGCTTCGGATTTAGAATCGGACTCCAATTGTACATCATCTTGCCCTGATTCGCTACCAGATACGGATTCGTCCCGATCCTCTTTGCGCGTGGGTTTGTTACTCCTCTTGACTTTTCTGGACTCACCATCCTCCACTTGCACACCTCTTCGCTTTGCCGGCTTGCCAGGTCTATCATCTGTGCGTTTCCGCTTTCGCAGCGATGCAGGTAAGGTGAAGAAGGAGGACATTGCAGGAATTCGAAAGCTGTACTAGAGCCGAAAGGCAATTGAGATCTCAGCACACCTCCTCCAGGATTCCGCGATTTGCCTTTGATATGGCGGTGCAAATCGTCTTCACACAGAAAAAAGTTGGAGATCATCGGGAATTCCTTCCTTGGCACAAAGCTCATCCGCCTGGAGTTGCTGCTGGAATCAGGCACCTCAGACGCGACATCAGCATCGAAATAGAGCTCCGGTCAACTGTCAGCTCGACTCAATCAAGACCGCGCTCTTTGTCTTTACTACGATCAAAACTTGCGAAACCCCTCGTCTGCTTCAAGACACAATTTCCACGATGTAAGACTCCCGACTCATGCCGCTGCTTCTGCTAATCTCCTGTCTGCAGGGAAGTCCTACTCGGTATCACAGGCAAAGATTTCACCCTCATTGCCGCTTCCAAAGCTGCCATGCGAGGTGCTACTATCCTCAAAGCCTCCGACGACAAGACGCGCGCCTTAAACAAACACACCTTGATGGCCTTTTCCGGCGAAGCAGGCGACACCGTCCAATTCGCAGAATATATCCAAGCCAACGTTGCTCTCTACTCCATGCGCAACGAGACAGATTTGTCACCGGCGGCAGTCAGTAGCTTTGTAAGAGGCGAGCTTGCAAAAGCTCTGAGGTCGCGAAAGCCGTACAATGTGAATCTGCTGTTAGGTGGCTGGAGCGAGCTGGATAAGAAACCGAGTTTATATTGGATTGACTATCTCGCGAGTGCGGCGAAATTGCCATATGCTGCCCATGGATACGCTCAGTAAGCTTTATGTGGCAGAAAGATGGGCTAAAATAGTGGCTAATGGTGTTATAGGTATTACTGCCTCTCCATCCTGGATAAGCACCACCACCCGGACATCACATTCGAGCAGGGGATGGAGATCCTACGCATGTGTACGGATGAGCTGCAGAGACGATTACCGATTGATTTCAAGGGAATGATCGTCAAAGTAATCAAAAAAGACGGCATTCAAGAGATCGAGTACGACACCAGCAAGCAGGTTCTGAGTGCATAGGCTGCTTGAACTCTCTGAGGCATCACGGAGAATTGGTGGCTGGCGGCATCTAGCATAGCGTGGAGTTAGGATTAGAAACACGGGAGCAACCTATGCAGCACGATCGATTGACAAGTTTCTGTGCTGATGCGCCTCGTTAACACCAGGCATAAACTTCTTTGCCGGATCCGGAGTCATGGGCGCCTGCAACTCCTATGAAGAACGTCGCGCAATTCCCAACGTCGGCCCATCAATCAGTCCTGCCTCCCTTTCAGTAGTCTCTTCGTGACCTTGTCCTTCTCAATGATATAGACGTGGGCTCCCCATCCTGACAATGCATCTCTATCAACTGCATTTAACAAAGCCTGCGAGACCGTCTCGAAGAGCTCATCCGGTCCCTGCGTGTGAGTCAGTTCTGTGCTTCTGGTCGACACTGAACAATCATAGACATACCAAGTCTGGCTCCCACAGACCTTCGCAGGTTCCAAATAGCTGATCACTTGCTGTACCGCCAACAATAAAATCCTTTGCAAAATCTATGCAACCTATTGAGTCGAACCCACAGATGAATGGCTTCCCTGTAGTATGGTTGAGACCAGCAAGCACTGGACTAACAAAGTACGGTCCAAATCTCTTCTCGTACAGACTCGAGCTGACAAGATTGGCTAATGTTTGGGGGCTGATATTCCTCTCTTCTCGCAATCGGTACATGTTGACCTTGTACCGAAATAGATCGGACACCGTCGAGACATCCGTCGCAAGACCGGTAAGGCCAAGATAGCAGGACGGTGCGTATTGGAAGATTTTGGGGAAATTGTTCGAGACGGTGAGGGATTGGAGGCCGAGACGAAGATCGCAGGCTATGGCTACACAGTCCTTGCCAACCATTGCAACGCAAGCACCGCCATCTAAAGATATGTAAGTATGCTGCAAAGCTTCAACGAGGCAAAACAAAAGGCATACTAATGTCGAACGGTGAGCTCTGTAAGAAGGTTAGTTCAGATCGAAGCCTCTGGGGGCTGGGTAGAGGCTTGCCATGGTGACGGAATATCTAGAGCTCTGTGACTTGCTTCAATAGACTGCAGAAGGCTATTCGTGAGGCTTCGAAAAGATGGCCTTGCGTTGGATTCTAAAGCTGAATGTCAAGTAGCAAATTGGGTGGCCTGCGGTTTGGAGCTCTTTAGTCTTTACCAGAGTTCCAGGCGACAAGCGCAACGCGTGAGCTTAAAGCTCCCACGCTGACGATCTCGGCTGACAGAAAGCTCCCCACGATTTCATGAACCACCAGGCATACGAGTTCCCAGACGCTGGCAAATGAATACACTCTTATACATCGCTGCTTGGTACTGTTCTTGTGACACGTCTTCCATACGTTGTTGTCTGGGCTGCATCTATATCCCCACTGTCGTTGGACCACCTGTCCGCTTCCTCCGCCTTTTCGTCACAACTGCTGGTCAGAAAGGGGCAATACACTGGTTGTGGCGCAAGCATGGCATCCCACGTAGTGGTGATAGACTCCACCGCCAGAAGAGCAGTCGTCAAGGTCTCCCTGTCTAAGCATCTGAGCGATGTTCTGGAAGAAGCTTGCGGCAAGCTCGGGGTGTCGGCTAGCCAGTATGGACTGAAGTAAGTGGGTACTCATAGTCGTTTCTTATGTATATTACCTTCTTCACGGCTTACTGACCACTTCTGAAAGAAACAACAACAAAACAGTAGACCTCTCGCGTACCTTCCGCCTATCCGGTCTTTCCTCCGGTGCGAAACTCGAGCTTGTGCAGCTTTCTCGCTCTGCGTCTGTCGTCTCCGTCGCCCTACAGCTACCCGAATCAGAAGGTAACAGAAGGCTAACAGACAAGTTTCCAAGTACCACGACGTTATGGATGGTGCTTCGAAAATTTGAGGCAGGTGTTGCAGGCGATGGAAGCACAAAGTTGAACTTGACCGCTCGTGGGGCGGCAGCCATGAATGAAGGCTTGTCAGGACCAGGAAGACTGTACTACCAGATACCGCTCATACAGGTCATGAGTCGGGAGCTATCATCTTTCACAGATCTGCAAAAGACACTCGCGCAGCTGGGCTTCAACAGTGGGAGCACGCTGTTGAGATTGAGTTTCAGGACATCCGAAACCCCTTTTGAGGAGGCTACAGTTCAGATTGCTGGATATTTTGAACCTGGTGAGGGCGCTAACACGATCAATGAAGGGACACCAAACCAAAGTCCTCCAGAATATCCATCAGAACTTCCATCAAAAGGGCTATCAGAAGGTCCATCCGTAGCAAAAGATGAGAACCCAGTATCAAGCAAAGCCGATGCACCGATGAGCGAGCAGCTCACGGAAACCCCTTCCACAGAACCAGATGCCGCCACCTCTGATCCATCGGCCTCCATCCCATCCACACTGCAGACACGACCTACATCCACCGGCCGTCCAATCCAGATCTTTTCTCCCCCTGCCTCTAGAACGCCTTCTGCCGCACTCACAACCTACAACCCCGCCGACTACGTACCCTCCATCGAGCACGCAAAAGCCCACCAAAGACACCTACAAGCAAAATCTCGAAACGCACGTCTCCCCTCAGAAGCCGAGCTATCCGAGCAAGAAGCCGCCGAGGCCGAGAAGCTCAAAGCCCTCAAAGAAGTCGAGATGAAGGTCCGCTTTCCTGATCAGAGCTCTGCCGTATCGACCTTTGGCCAGCAAGATACAGGTGCGGAGCTATACGCATTCGTACGAGATGATTGTCTCGACGAGAGGTGGCGAGCCGAAAATTTTTCGCTATCATATTCGGCGACTAAGGGGTGGGCTGTTGTTCCTGATGATCCAAATAGGCGGTTGATACAGCATCTAGGGCTGAAAGGCAGAGTTCTGGTTAATTTCAAATGGGATGAGATGGGTGGAGCCAGTATGGCCGCGCTGGGGACGAAAGATGTGTTGAAGAGGGAGAGGAAGCAGGAAGCGCAAGCTTTGAAGCTGCCCGTAGTGCCAGCAACGCTGGCAGAGGAGGACGAGCAGGGGGTAAAAGTCGATGTGGGGAAGGAGGAGGAGTCCGGTGAGAAGAAGAAAAAGGGGGCGCCAAAATGGTTGAAGCTTCCTGGGAAGAAATAAATGCGATGGTAGCGGTTTAGGGTCGACGAAAGACTTGTCCGTGATAAGTGAATGAGAACAAGCATGCTATAGATGATCGTTTCACCACCACACTGTTCGAACTTTTGCCGGAAAGCTTTTCAGTGCAAGTAATTTCGAATTGTGTTCGACGAAGAACTTGGCCTTAATCGCGTTAACCGTCTTGACTTTCTGCCCGAGAATACTCTTTGCCTGTTACAGCATGCTCCATGGCCACCTGTATCCTCATCGGCCTCCATCCAGCTCCAACAGCAAACGCAATTGCCCCTAATACCATCTAGTGACCTGCTCTCCGGGATTCAGCAATGACCCCTTGCAACTCGTCAACCTTTCGCTTCGCACGGCCGAATGTCCCGAGCTGTAGAGAAAGGTGCCAGTCAGTCAAAGTGGACTGTTACGTTTGTGTTTCAAAAAGTGAAATCCATGCTTTCCAAGAGCTCTCTTCACTCGATTCCCGTAAAATCAAACGGCCTCTAATTTCCCAGTTGTTCGGCGGAGTTGGAAACACCTACCCTCTTCTTCGCCAGTTTTCTTGCTCTCTTATCCTTGCTATTCCTCAACAGTTCAATGACTCGTCTCTCGTAAGGTGCAAGGCCAGCGACTTCTTTGACAATTTCACGGACGAAAGCGGTACGTTTCGAGAGATGACCTTTGGTGCGGGAAATGCGGGGCTTTCGTTCGATGGGTGTCGTTTTCTATTGAGACGCTTGTGTCAGCAAGAAGAAGTTTGAAGAAATACACTCCATGGACAGGGACAATATGGTAATGTCGCTGAAGGGACATCGAGAATTGCCTCGAATTTCAACGTGCTGGACAGCAGCGGTTGTGAAAGCTGTGATGTGGACGGAACTCACATGACCCTTGTTGAGGCCTCGAATGATGCCGGAGCGCTCTTTCCGCTCTTTTGCCATCGTGGAGGTTGTTGTCGATGGACTCTGCAGAGGTTTTCGAGCTGTCTCTATTGTTAAATCTCCAAGTGCGGTGTAAATTGAATCTCCAAAGTGCGAGGAGATTCAAGCTAGTGAGTTAGTGCCTTGGCAACAAGACTTATCTTGGCAATCTGAAAGTACATCTCCGCCACGGACAAAGTAATGCTTACCCAAGCCGAGATACAGGATATCATCTCAATTAATTGGGGGTTTTTTCTTGGACAACTTTCGGCGTAAGAGTAAGATCTTACGCAACCGGCATCATCAGGAGCCTGCCTGAGTTTCTCAATTGGAGAATGGGCAACTAATGTCATTAGGGTCTTCTACGTCCGGCTGCCAGTGGGACAGGCGTCGTTCAAGCTGAGAGGCATTGCAAAAGATGCACTGGGAACACACTTTCTCGGGGCTGTACGTGTGAGACGAACATACCGTTAGATACCTCTCGACAGCTATGGTACGCACCGCATGCTCCTCGCCCGCTACCCGAATCGCTTTCACAACTCGTGTAGGTGATGGAAAACCGGCAGACCCATTCAGAAGTTCCTTGAAGGTGACTCGCGCATTCCGCGCCTCATGACCGTTGAGTACTTGCTTAGCTTGTTGCAAGCCGTGTGGTCTTGATCGAACGCTCCAAGAATCCCACCCGCACGTCAGTTTTCTGCACCATGGTTTCCACAGTTACCACTCCATCAAAATGACTATCTTCGAGCTCCTTCCAAACCGCTGCAACTAAGATGTCGGTTTTCTCATCTACTTGATCAATCGAAGTAACCAAAGAACGGAGCAAGGTATTGCCTTCTTCCTGAGAGAATGCCCGAAGGTCCCTCTTCAGCTTCCGAGAAATGGTCCGCAGGCGGTCAACCACACTTTGTATGACTGCAAACAAGGCGTCGTTTGGACGTCTGGTTGTCGATGTTGGACCAAGCACGAGAAGCACCGTTCCGCGAGTGGACTGCACTTCATGCTCAAGATTGGCGAACCCTGTCCAACCACCACAATCCTATTCATGAATCCAGTGATTTTCTTCGACAATAAAGTTGGAGGCACCCAGCGATGGTTTGGAGAGGTGCAGAAGCATCTTTTAATCAATGGTTGCCTACAGGAACCCCGAATACCGCCGCCAGCTCAGAAACGGGTCAATACTTTGCGTCGTCGAGGAAGAACGCATCGAAGATGAGTGACTTCGGAAGTGCCGCAACCGTAGGACGAAAAGGCGGTTGGGACTACGACGGTTGGACTTGAACATGTTCAAAAACGATCGCGGTTCTCCATGCAAGTAACATACTTCATATCACCCCTACCGAGCACTCAACGCAGGCGACCTGCATGGACATGTTTCATCAAATGCGGAGGCTGCAGGACATGGCGCGGTTTGCTGTCGGTTGCTGGTAGTCAAATTTCGTACCACCTAAGGCAGGGGCGAAGGAGGTACTTCATTGTGATATTTGCTTGATGGTGCTCCTAGTGATCTGTGTTGTAATCGACCACTGCTAGACGCTTTTGTCTTATCTTGTAGAGTATTCTATCATTTCCAGCCATCGCGCAATGGAAAGCCGTTGGATGACTAAGGCGTATGTGCACGGGCCCCAACATGAAATGTTGGCCATCAGCGAAACGCCAACTGCAGAAGAACCAACTGCAGAAGAACCCAAGCAAATTCAAAGGCCTCAAAAGGCAGTTCTCAGGACTCCCGGAGGTATCTGCTCTTCAATCCACCTCTCCTGCCCTTCGGAGCTCTCAATCAACGCTTGTTGTGCGCCACGAGCGCCGGTAACAGCTGTTGCCACCAAAAAGATGGGTATCTCGAAATCCAACAAAATCATTGTCCTCCTCGTGATAGATTCGGCATTCTTTCTGCTTGAGCTGGTCGTCGGTAAGGGCGTCTGATCTTCTTCGTCCCCCGTTTCTCTTCTAACACGCTCTTGCAGGTTATGCCGTGCATTCTCTCGCACTTGTCGCAGACTCCTTCCATATGGTTCGTTTTCCGCCTACGCGCACATTGAATAAACGCTGATTGCACTAGCTGAACGATGTTTTGTCATTATGTGTTGGCCTGTGGGCTGTCAAAGTTGCGAACAACAAGAGCAGCTCTGCGATGTACACCTATGGGGTGAGTATACTCCACCGCACAGATGCTCACATCTGACGTGATTATAGTGGCAACGAGCAGAGACGCTAGGTGCACTCGTTAATGGCGTATTTCTTGTTGCGCTTTGCATGTCTATTTTCCTCGAAGCTATTCAACGCTTTGTCGAGCCTCAAGTCGTTTCGAAGCCGAAGCTGGTCATGATTGTCGGTTGCCTGGGCTTGGCATCCAATATACTGGGACTGATGTTATTCCACGACCATGGGCACGGCCATAGCCATGGTGCCGGCAAACATGATGACAACAAACATGATCCTGTCAATGACGCTGAAGAAGGCTTCGGACACAATCACAGGCAAGATAGTGTGACTGAGATGGGAGACGAGAGCGGCAACGTTGCAGATGTCTTGCCCCAAGCTGTGGTCGGCGCATGGAGGATGCGTTCGAGATCGAGCCCTCATCAATTCAGCTCTTCGGACGAGATCAACACAACCGCTACTCCTACTAGGGCGACTACCCTCAGTCCTACCGACTCCAGACATCGCCGCCGCACGTCGGGATCGTTTGGCAGGGGATTTGGTTCGGTTGATCATATCTTGAGCCATCCTGCCTCCTTTCGACACGATATTATTGTCGCTAGCCGACTTGAAGAACGTTCAGAATCGGAACCCGAGGAAGAGGCTATCGTGGAGGACTCTAGCCCGCCGTCTCCCGACGAACACTCCACTCTCTTAAAACATGCCAATGGTTCTCCGAGGAAGCGATCGGGTTCTTATTCGGCAAATTCAGGTGGTCACAAGAGAGACAAGAGCAAAGAGCACCGTCACGATTCCTGGCATGCTGATCATCATCATACTCAGCCGCGCGCTGAAGGAGGCAATGGCGGCGGTCACGGCCACTCACATGGAGACCTGAATATGAGAGGTGTCTTTCTGCACGTTATGGGCGATGCACTCGGCAACATTGGTGTTATCGCAAGCGCTCTCTTCATTTGGCTTACAACTTATAGCTGGCGGTATTACGTTGATCCTGGAATCTCCCTTATCATCACAGTCATCATCCTTACCAGTGCCTTACCTCTATGCAAAGCCGCCAGCAGAATCCTACTTCAAGCGGTGCCTATTGGTTTGAGTGTGGACGAGATCAAGGCAGACATTGAAGAGCTTCCAGGGATCGTCAGCTGTCATCATTTGCACGTGTGGCAGCTCAGCGACACGAAGATTGTTGCCAGCCTTCATGTCCAAGTCGATTGTGAGATGGAAGGTACCGGCTCAGCAAGCTACATGCATCTTGCTAGACAAGTGCGCAAGTGTTTGCATGGATTCGGTATCCATAGCTCGACCATACAGCCCGAGTTCTGCTTGCAGAATGGTGAAGAAGAAGACACTCCTATTTCAGGGTCGACAGCTCGGGGGGATGGGGATGGATCCGGTTTCAGCCCAAAAGCGGGTCCTGGAGGCAAGAATAGCAAGGCTGGCAGTGTCAACTCTGATCCCAGCGCTTGCCTGTTAGATTGTGGAGACGAGTGCCCGGGCAAAGACCAATGTTGTCCTTTGCCGATTGCCAGGAAGTGATCATTATGTTTGCAGGTTCAGCTGTGCAATTGCCTGGAGTTCTGGTTTTGGAGCATCCAAGGCAAAGGGTGTCAAAAAGGTTCTGACAAGGTTCGCATGGGTTTCTGTCAGCGGAGATTGCTAGCACCAGAGGGAGTGACGTCGCGAGGGATGATATTGTACATTACCGGGAGTCAAGGCTTGAATGGTTCTCATCGTAGCACCACGGAGATACAGCAGACACCAACCTCTGATCAGTCTAGACTGCCATCCAGAACGTGGACGGAAGATGGAATGACTACCACTTTCACTACGTTCCCTGCTGAAACTGATATTGAAGAGCGTTCCTCATTTGGGAGACATCCAACACCTGGGTCTATAATAACGGAAACGAACCCAGATTAGGCCGCAGCCTTTCATCACGACATCAAAATTGCGAAGTTGGACATGGGAGTGAGACTCAAAGAATTCCTGGTAACTCGTGACCATTGCTTTTAATTCGGTCGTCAATTCTTGTCCCCAGACCAAACAGTTTCTTCAAGCATAGAAACACAACGCAACAATCCGCTTCCCAACCGTCCCTTTCACTTAACATCGCGCACCTGCATGACGAAAGAGGCAATTCATTTCCACGGTGCCCAAGTCTCCACAACCCACCCACAGGGTCTTGTACAGCAGTGCCGCGTAGAACGGCCAGCATAAAGATGAGTACGATGTCAACCGAGTGACGGAGCGGATGCGATGTTCAGCGTGACGATCTCAAGAATGGAGATAAACAACGCCTTTTGCTGGTAAAGGCAGCGCAGGTTCCTTTCCGTTGTCTCCGTTATGCAAAGCGGTACCCGCTTTGTGCAGATGTATTGCTATAACCCTGATGCCATGCCAATCGGCGCACGGATGTCCTGGATGGGTGAGTCCGAGAGCCAGCGAGAAGCAAGGGTTTTTCCCTGGGTGGAAGATCAATAACACCTAATTAGGACATGACCAGGAACGGCTTTCGGGTTGCCCGATCAGGAAGTTCCACTTCCGATCCTCGAAACCGAGTATCCCATAAATCTGATACTGATTCAATCTGGTCGGTCGCGTTCGTCCGTCTCAGTATGGAATATAAGCCGTGAGCTTTTAAGGTGAGTCCTACATGTCAGAAACCAGTCTACAACCTCAACCCTTTTTGGTATTTTCTGTACCGTGCCTCAGCTCCCCACGTGCAAGATGTTTACAGCAAAATGTTCCCTTCCACCTCGGAATGACATCTACCCCTTCATCTCTCCCGACCGCTTCAAGGGACAGCTCAACGGCAAGGTCGTCCTCATCACCGGTGCTGGTCGTGGCCTGGGTCGAGCTTCCGCCCTTGCGCTTTGCCTCTGCCGGCGCTAACCTGGGCTGCATCTCACGCCGCTAAAACGACCTGGACGAGATCGTCTCCGAGATTCAACAGAAGCACGGAGTACCCGCCCACGCGATCCCAGCCGACGTCGCCGACCCGGCCGCGGCGCAAAAGATCATGGCGAATGTAGAAAAACACCTGGGACCCGTCGATATCCTCCTTAACGCCGCAGGAGTGACCCGTTACAATTCCTTCGGAGCCGAGAAATCCATCGACGCCTGGTGGCGTGTCCTCGAAGTCAACGTCCGCGGATGTATCTCCCTCATCCACGCCGTCCTGCCTTCCATGCTCGCCCGCCAGGCCGGGACAAGCAGCTCCGTGTCCAGCACCTCCGGCAGCCAAGACATCCCCTTTAACACCGCCTATGCCGTCTCTAAGGCCGCCATGAACAAATTCCACCAGGACCTGCACGTCGAGATCGCCGATCGTGGTATCGCCTCCTTCGCCGTGCATCCGGGCTCGGTCCCCACTGATCTCGCTAAATCGGAGGGGGCGTTGAATATCGAGACGGTGGGTACGACGCCGAGGATGCAAGAGATTATGGGGAAGTTTCAGGATTTGGATTATCAGAAGCTGGAGTTGAGTGCGTATACGTTTGTGGCGTTGTGTGTGGAGGAGGAAGTAAAGAGGTGATTAAGTGGGTTGTATGTGGATGCGCAGTTTGATCTTGGGGAGGTGATTGCGGAGGCGAGGAAGGGGGATCAGAGTCGGATTGTGAAGGAGAAGTTGTATCGATTGAAGGTGGATGAGCTGTAACAGATGTAACTGTGGTGAAAGATACTTGGTCTATTAGAACGATAGCTGCTTCGCTCTACCCATGAGTAAATCAGTATTGTGAGTAGACTATCACCTGAGAACTTACGCAAAAACGAATTCCCAGCATACTGCGAATATATCCTATACATGGTCATCTTCCAGTGCCGCAAACACGGCCGAGATGCCTTCCGTCTGAAGGGCTTCGGATCGCAATGAACCCTATCACTCTACCTTCCTCCTTTTCTTTTCCTCACCTTTCAAATAATACAACATATCCAAATTTCCACTCCGCTCGGCCCAACTTGCCGCGGTAGCTCCAAGTCTATCCTCCGCCAGGATATGCACACCGTAATCCTGTACGAGCACCCGGGCGTTGTCTATCTTGTCTTGATGAGCCGCTATGTGGATGGGTCTCATGCCACGTTGATTTGTCGCTTCCTTATCTGCTCCTGCCTCGAGGATCGCTTTTACAACTAGAACATTCTTGGATGAGCAGGCTTTGTGAAGTGGGGTTTGTGCGGTGTCTGTTAGTGCTTGGACATTGGCGCCATGGGAGAGGCAAAGTTCAGTAAGCGTGAGGCTGCCAATAGATGCCGCGATGTGGAGAGGAGTCCAGCCATGGTAGCCAGTGGAATTGATGTCGGCATCGTGGTCGAGTAACAGCTTAACTATGTCTGTTTGCTGTTCTTGCATGGCGAGATGCAAAGCTGGCTGGCGACCATCAATGAGTGCGTCAACGGCACTCGGTCTATCTGCGAGAAGACGACGAACTTTCTCCTTCTTGCCGGTCTCGATGGCAGATGTGATCTTGTCACTCGTGGTGAGAGCCTGGTCCTGGTTTTCTAGCTCTGCTGCGCGAAGCATCTTGTGAATGTCAAAATGCGCTGTAAAGAAGGCCACGTCTCGAGCAGTGGAACCCTTTCGCTCCTTTTTCCCCAACTGCTCTCTCTTCAAATTTGGTCTATGGTTCAAGAGGAATTCCACGGTTCGAACGCTGCCACTTCTGGCGGCCGCATGCAGTGGAATCTCACCTTTGTGATCTTCACCCAAGATGTCGGCACCTCTCTGAAGGAGCAGGGCTACCAGAAGCTCGTGACCACCACGAGCTGCTCGGAGCAACGCGGTCCATTTATCCATGCCACGATGCTCAATAGGAGCGCCATTGTCGAGAAGCATTTCTGCCACTTCAAGCTGGCCACTTGTCACAGCGTGGTCCAAAGGCGTCAACCGATCAGACGCTTTGGAGTGCACTTCTGCCCCTGAAAGAAGGAGAAGTCGGACAACTCCACGGTGTCCTTTTCGTGCAGCCAGATGGAGAGGCCTCATCCCTTTCTCGTCCTCCGCGTTGACCATGACCCCCTTTTGCAAGAGCAAAATAACCATTTCTTCGTTGCCCAGGTCTGCAGCTTTGTGTAGAACGGTCCATCCATCTTTTCCTGTAATTTCCAGTTGGGCGCTGCTTTGCTGTTGCAGTAACACTCGAGCCATCGCGATTTGACCATTTGCCACTGCGAGAGACAGTGGTGTGCTTTTGCCAAGGTTGAGATCCAGGGGGTCGGCACCATATTCAAGAAGTAGCTGCGCTGTATCCTCATATCCTTTCATGGCAGCCTCATGGAGTGGGGTGCTCCCATACATGTTTCGAGCCTTCAGCATTGGTTGTTTGTTCTCACCAATGAGGAGTCGTAAAAATTCGGTAAGTCCAAAGCTGGCACAAGTGGAGATACCTGCCCCATCGCTGTATGCCCATGCATACATGCGCTCATGCCACTTGCGGAAATAGGGCGACCTGTGGTCCCGCACTCGAGCGGCAGTCAACAGATGCGGATTGCTCGTCAGATATGCGACTGCCACGTCTCTCACAGCATCTGGTGCCACATTGGTAGCATGAAATCCCCATTCTGCAGCAGCATAGTCCAGGAATGGTAGTTCGTTAAGGGCTTTAGCAAATGTCTGTCGATTCTTGATGTGCAAGTCTTTGACCGAGTCGAGTGACATGTATCTCAGACATACTGTGGTGATTTCCGTTTCGCCATCTTCGAATAAACCATGTTCGTGTGTTTTGAGGTACTCTTGTAGACTATAGTGTACGAAGCGAATGCTCGAACTGTCCTTGTCAGTTTCCACTAATCCAAAGCAGCTATCAACGACAAGTTGTGGGTCTATAAAGTTTTCCCGGTCAAGCTCTGAGTCTTCCAACCGAACGGCAAGGGCATGTTGCAATTCTGACACAGTGAGTACCCGTTTCGCATGAGAGATCCACATCAACGTTTTTATTGCAAGATTGCGTCGATTCATCGCGTGACGAGGGTCTGCTGAAAGACTCAAAATACGTTCAATTGTCGATTTAAAAACTTCTGGTAAATTAGCCGACCGACCACGAAGCGCACGGCGCACTTCGGACTTCGTGAGCTGCGATAAGATGTCCTGAATTTGCAGAATTGGCAACAGGAACCTAAAAAGAGAAGGTCAGCTAATCACATGGTCAATAGCGGAGGAGGGATGAATGTACATTCCGTGCGCACTTGCGCACAGTGAGACCAGAACATCTTCCTTCAGCCTGTCATCTAGGATGTACTTCGAATCGTGGTGGTCGGCTATTATGTTTGCCAAGATAGTTCTTAAGTCTTCGTTATTCGCTGTAATGGTCACCTTGGTAGCCTCATGAAATGACTCTTGAATGGTAGATGCATACTTTCGACTTGTTGCGAAAATCTTTGGTATTCTTGCAGTTATGTTGCTTCGCAATACACCCAGCAGGTCAAGCAAGCCAGGCATATGAGATCGTATTTCTGCTTCATCAAGCGCATCAATGACGAAGAAGCATCGAGAAAATGTTGACGCGACTCTGCAGAGGACTTTCTGCAGTTCAATGTACCAAGACGGATCTTTGACTTCGTTGCGTGTACGTTGGTAGAACTCAGAGACGGATGCGGGTATTGCGTTACATTGCATTGACAATTGACGAAGCATATTTCTGGCACAATTTGCTGGTGTTTGGGCTTGTTGCTCTCGATAATCGCAATAGAAATATACAA